>Ga0193709_1000007_pt1 | contig 128682 bp, 94 predicted proteins | sample H3c2metaG_FD_160571 | JGI IMG/M metagenome (GOLD analysis project Ga0193709, IMG submission 160571) | Soil microbial communities from a riparian zone of the East river system, Colorado, United States - H3c2 | ecosystem: Environmental > Terrestrial > Soil > Riparian zone | place: USA: East...
CCTTGGTTAACGAGTTTGCGATAAAAGGCATCGCGCCGTTCGAAGCGGGAAGGGCTCATTCCAGTGGGCGGGCGGACGCTTTTTGCCGCTTCTTCGGGATTGGAAATAATGAAGGGGCCGTGTTCGCTGCCAAGAAAACCGGCAGTGTGAAAGGCTTTGAGTTCTTCGCCTTCGCCGAGGTCGAAACGCTGGCCGATGTCGATGAATGCGGGCACGGCGGGATTTCTTGGGCCGAGCGTGCGGGCGATGACGGAACCGATGTGCGGCGCGGCGACGGTTTGCGGCGGAGCGTAGCCGGTGTGCCATTGATATTGATGGCGTGAATGCAGAATGAAGCCGAGGTCGCCAGCGGTGTAGGAGCGGATGAGGGTGGCGCGGTCCATTACGCGAGCGATGTTTTCGAGGCCCTGCGTGAGTTTGATATTGTCTACGACCGTGTCGATCTGCGGAAAAGTGCTGAGGACTTGGTCGGCTTTGAGGCCGGATTCGAAAGCCGTGTAGCGTTTGGGGTCGAAGGTTTCGGTATGGGCCATGCCGCCGGCCATCCAGAGAATGATGACGGTATCGGCGGTGGGAGTGATTTTCTCGTCTGCTTCGGCGAGCAGTTGACGTGGGAAACCTGCGCTCAGAGCGGAGAGCGTAGCGGCGCTGGCGGTTTTAAGAAAGTCGCGACGGGTCATGCAGAATGGGGAAATGGAGTGATGGAGAATTGGAGTGATGGAGTGAGGGCATTAGTAACAGCTTGGCGAAGTCGGAGCGAAATGGGCTGGTGCACGCCCTTTTTCCGCTCATTCCGGCCCTCTCCCAATCGGCACGGCGAGATGGGGAGAGGGAGAAAACCATCCAAGTTCCTAAGCAACCAAAGGGGACGCCCGCATTCGTTGCTTTCTGCGGCTGGTCTCCGACACAGCCGCGGTCCATGGTTTGTGAGATTAGAATGACGAAAACGCATTTAATAGATGAGTTGGAATTCGGGGAGCATAGTGAGGGCCCAAAGCAAATCTTCGACGCCGGCGGGTTGCGCGGGTTTGCCGACGATGCTTTGGGCAAGCTCGAATTCGGGTTCAGTCGGTTTTCGACCGAGTGCTCTTTCGTAGAGAGTTGGGATTAGGGCTTTTTTTGCCATCCTGGGATCGTTGAGGAGGTCGTCTGCACCGCGTTTGAGAAGGTCAGCAAGGGTTTCGCCGTTGGTCATTTCAAGGGCCTGGAGAGTGGTTGCGACGGAAGAACGGGTGGTGACGACTTGTTCGCGGTTGGGTCGGCCAAGGGCGGTCATGAGCGGGTCGGCGGCGACGAGTGAGGCGCGAATTTTGCCAGGATAGGCAGAGGCGATCTTGGTGCTGAGATAGGACTTGGTGACGCGCCAAGGGATCATGCCGGGGTCGCCTAATTTGGCGGCCTCAGTCCAGCCAGTTGCCGCGCGCCCGGAGCTAGCGGGGTTTTGCCAGGCTGTTGGCAGGGTCGTCGAACAGAGCCAGGTGGAATCGGAAGCGAAGTCGTTGGTTTCTTGCACGCCATGCTCGAAATGACGGAGGCGGGCATAGAACAAGAGACCAGCGGGACTGTCCGAGCCGGGCGGTTCAGATCCTGGTGGGACGTCGCTGGCGAGGCCGTTCACAGCGTCAACAGCGAATACATTATCGCCGGGTTTCAGAAACGGGCGTAGATCGAATAGATAGCCATTTTTGAAATCATCGCCGGAGCCGACCCGTTTGCCATTGAGGTAGAACGTGAAGGAGTTGTCGGCGGTCATGACCGCCGTGGCGTCTTCGGAAACTGCGGCCAGTTTTATGGTCTTACGAAAATAGACGTGGCCTGCACTGGCTTTTTCGGCGGCGTTTGTACTGTTCCAGATCCAGTAAATCGGAACGGCCAAGGCAAAGCGTTTCTGCGCGGGTTCGACGGAGATGACCTCGGCGAGTGGTGAAGGATAGCCGATACCGGTGAGGGCGGTAAGGGCGTCGCGAAATTGTTCGGCGGACAGGCGACGAACGGCTGGACCATGGAAGACGAAGTTTTGCTCGGTTTGTTCGCCGAGATTGACGGCGGGCAATTGATAGGCGCGAGAAGTCAAGATGCGCTGAATGAGGAATTTTACGTCGTAATCGTGGGCGGCAAAATCTTCGGCGAGCCAATCGAGCAGGTCCTGATTCCAGGCGGTTTTTTCCATTTCATCAACCGGTTCGACCAAACCACTGCCCATGAGGCGTTGCCAGATGCGATTGACGAGGGTGCGTGTAAGCCGACCATCGTCGCGTTTGGTGATGATTTGAGCGAGTTGTTTGAGCCGAGTGGGTTTGTCGGCATCGGGAGAGATGTTGCCGAGTTCAGGGTAGATGAATTTCAGGTCGGCTTTCTTGCCGGTGGGTTTGTCGCAACGAACCATTTCGAGAGGCCCGTCTGCGAAAATGCTGGCGAGACCGTAGGAATCGGCGAGAGTGAAATCATTGACGAAGCTGTCATGGCAGGAAGCGCATTTGAGATTCACGCCCATGAAAACCTGCGAGATATTCTGGGCCGCCTGCATTTGTGGCGTCTGGCTCGCGTTGACGACGCCGCGCCAGACGATCCCTTTGGTAAAGCCTTCCGAGTTGGTGACAGGATTGATTAGCTGCGAAACGAACTCGTTAAAGGGCATATTTGTGACGAGAGCCGAATAAAGCCACGAGGTGATTTGCCTGCGGCCGCCGTCAATATAACCTGTGCCTTTGTAATCGTTGCGAAGAAGGTCGTTCCAGAAAGAGAGCCAATTTTGGGCATATGCGCCATTATCGGCGAGCAATTCTTTGACGAGCAATTCACGTTTGTCGGCGCGTTTATTGGAGACGAACGCTTCCAGTTTCTTTGGAGGGGGAAGTAGTCCGGTAACGTCGAGGCAGGCACGACGCGAAAAGACGCGATCATTCACTGGCGGCAGAGGATTAACATTGTGACTGGCGAAATACGGCCGCAGGAAGCGGTCGATAGGGTTTTCGTTGTCTGGTCCGGCAGGAATCTCGGGCAGGCGGGTTTTCAAGTTGGCTGGTGGGAGGCGGGCAAAAGTGATGTGGGTATCCCATTCGGCGCCCTGATCGATCCAGGCGCGGAGCACACCGATTTGTTCAGGCGTAAGGCGCGAGCCTTTCTTGGGCATGATGCTATCGGGGTCAAGGCCCTGGACCAACGCAATGAGGAGGCTGTCGGAGCTTTTGCCCAATGTGATGACGGGGCCGGAATCACCGCCTTTGAGGAGAGTTTCGCGGGTGTCGATTCGGAGGCCGCCTTTGTCTTTGCCGCGGGCATGACATTTGATGCAACTGGCTTCAAAGATCGGTTTAATTTCCTTCGTGAAATCGATTTTATGATTGGCCGGAGGAGGCAATTGGGCGACCTGCTCGGGTGTGATGGTTAGAGCCGGGGCAGGGGAGTAGAACAAGAGGAAAACCGATGTCGCCAGACGAAACTTCATGCAATCAACAATTTATTCGAAAATGAAGAAAAAAACAGTGAGAAAAAGGGGAGTGTGAGACAAAATTCTTTCGAGGTGGAGTGTCAGTGTCAATATCGAAGATGGCGCGCTCGCAAAATTATCTTCGGCGCTGGGATGTGGTATGGTGTTTAAAGGCCGCGAGCGTTTCCGGGCTTACATGATGCTCGATGCCCTCAGCGTCCATTTCCGCTATGCGCTCAGGAATGCCAAGGCCTCGAAGAAAATCGACCACGGTTTCGTGGCGACTCTTGCAGGCTATAGCAAGCGCTCTGCCTTTATCGGTAAGAAAAATAGCGCGGTATGGCTGAGATGTGACCAGCCCGGCGTGTCGTAAGCGAGCGACGGTGCGATTGACGGTAACGTGCGTGACACCGAGGCGCTTGGCAAGATTGACGACTCGGGCCTCGCCGATTTCCGCAACGAGATCGGCAATGGCCTCGACGTAATCTTCGGCGATCTCATTTGCGTGTTCACGGCGAGTTTGAGACAGATATTCGGCCTGTCGTTTGACGCCTGAGCGCGAATTTCTCGTTGGTTTGCGTGACACCATTGACGTTAGTGGCTTAATCAAATCGCAAATTGCCCCTGGCGTCGAGTATCGAGTACAGACCCGCGGCCAGATTCCCAAGAAATAATTGTTTTTTGTTGAACATATTTATAGTTAGATAGTCAAAGCATCCGACAAGCGGGCGTATCTAAACGGACTCATGGATAGAGTTGATTTGATCGCCCGTTTTTGGCGTTCCAGGACATGTTCTGGCGCCAGGAGGTCAGGCTATTGCCAGAATGCAGCCATGCTGGCTGGCATTGCGCTTGTCCTATTGGGGGTTGCGGCGGCTGGCGCTGAGTCGAGCACGAACAGTTCTACTGCGGCACTCACTCTGGTAGACGCGAAACGGCTCGCTTTTCTGCGAAACTGGGATCTTCTGGCCGCAAAAGGAGATGTGGATATTGCTGTGGCGCAACGGCTGGTGGCACATGAATTTCCGAATCCTGTTGCTTCATTCAGCACGCTGAAAATCAATTTCGACAATCACTCGGCTGGGACGAGCGCTGGCAATGGATTTTGGGAGCGCAATTACGATACCATCGCGGCAGTTAATCAACTCATCGAAATCGGCGGCAAACGGCGCGCTCGCAAAGATTCAGCCGCTGCCGGATTGCGGAGCGCCGAGGCGCGTCTGGCGGACGCGCGAAGATTGCTCGATGCGGGCGTGACCCAGGCCTATGTAGCCGTTTTGGTTGCCGAAGAAAAACGGCAGATCCTGACCGATTCGGCGGCGTCCCTTGGGAAAGAAGCCAGTATCGCCGAAGCGCGCCAGCACGCCGGAGAAATATCGCTGGCCGATAAAAGCCAAATTGAAATTGCGGCGGAACGCCTCGAGCTTGATGCTGCCTCGGCTGAAGCGGATGCGCGCAATGCTGCCATTGCTCTCGAAACGCTGCTCGGCGAAAGGGAGCCGCAAGGCACACTGCATCTCAGCGACTCGCTGGAACCGCTGGCGGAAATCAAGCCCGGCGAGACGAATCTCCAGGCTGCCCTCGCCAGACGGCCGGATATTCGCGCGGCGGAATCGGCGCGCGCAAAGGCCACGGCGGATCTGCGATTCCAAAAGTCGATGCGTATTCCCGATCCCACATTCCTCGGCCAATACGAACATGAGCCTCCGGATCAGCCGAATACCATTGGAGTGGGCGTTTCATTTCCGCTGCCCATTTGGAATCGAAACGGCGGCAATATAACGGCGGCAGAAGCCACGCTGGAGCAAACTGGAGTCCAGTTCGCCAAACTGGAAGCACAGGCCGCTGCAGAGATCGTTACCGCGCAGACGACTTACTCCTCCGCTCTTTCAAGGTGGCAGCGTTATCGGCAGCAGCTAGCGCCAAAGTCCCGCCAAATCCGTGAGACGGTTGCATTCGCTTATGAAAAGGGCGGGGCAACGCTGCTCGATCTTTTATCGGCGCAAAGAAATGACAATGACGTGCGGCTTGCGACTGCCCAGGCTGCCGCCGATACCGCAAACGCAGCCGCTGCCCTCCGGGCCGCGAGCAATGAACCGTAATTCTCTAACTTTCCAAAATATGAAAAGCATCCATCGAAGCTCCAAAAATCACGCTCCAGACACCAAGGAAGCTCGAAATCCCAAGCTCCAAGTCCCAATAACACTCCAAATTTCAAACTTAAGAGACGATTCGTGCAAATTTCCATGGGAGCTTTTCCTGCTGATACCTTCGCTTTTGCTTGGCTCAGTGGGCTGTCACAAAACATCAAGTGCGGCAGAGGAGTCACCAATCCACGTTGAGAATGACTATGTGCTGGTGCCGCCGGGAACTGCGCCGGCAAGTTCGATTTCCGTCGAAGCTTCCAAATCACCGGACGCGACCATTTTGTCGCTGAACGGACGGATGGTGTGGGACGACAATGTTACGACTCACCTATTTACACCGTTCGCCGGACGGGTGACCAAAATTCCAGTCGAGACCGGCCAATGCGTCAAAGTGGGCGATGCGCTGGCGCTGATTGCGTCGCCGGATTACGGCCAGGCCCAGGCGGATGCTCGCCGGTGTGCCACAGATTTGGTTCTCACAGAGCGGACACTGGCGCGAACGCGCGAACTGCTCAGTCACGGTGCGGCTGCAGAAAAAGATTTGCAGGCCGCGGAAGCCGACATGGAGCGCGCGCGCCTGGAAAAGCAACGTACCGCTGAGCGGCTCGCGCTTTATGGGAGTTCGGTTGATTCGGTGGACCAATCGTATGTCTTGAAGGCGCCGATCCCCGGCATCGTGGTGGAAAAAAACATTAATCCCGGCGCTGAACTGCGTTCTGACCAAATGCTGGCCAACACGCCGCAATTGGCATCGCCACTATTTGTGATCACCGATCCGACGCGGCTTTGGATTCAAATAGACGTGCCGGAGCGGGACCACGGACGCGTTCGGCTGGGACAAACGTTTACCGTCAAGAGCATGAGCCTGGCGAGCGAGATGTTCACGGGCAAAGTTGAATTCATTTCCGACAGCCTCGATCCGACGACACGCACCGTGAAAGTGCGCGGCTCGGTGCCCAATCCGCAACGCCTGCTCAAAGCGGAGATGTTTGTGAAAGCCGAATTTGTTTTGGAGCCGGAGCGCGGCGTTGAGGTCTCGAGCCGCGCAGTTTTCCTGCGCGGAGAGAAGCATTACGTAATTCTCGAAGATACCGCCGGTCGCTATTCGCGACGTGAAGTGACGATCGGCAACGAACGCGCTGGCCGTCTCATTATCACCGAAGGCCTCAAGCCGGGCCAGCGAGTTGTTGTGGAGGGCGCATTGTTGCTCGAGCAGCTTCTTAATCAACCGTCGAACTCTCCGACCTAAAAATGCCCAAATTTTGTAGCCTTCCCGCGATGCGGGAAAAAAAGGCGGGCATCAAGCGAAGAATCGTGCATGCGATTGGTTTGCCAGTGCCATCTCCACAAATCCCGCAAAGGACTCGAATTTAATGATCCGCCGCCTCGTCCATTTCGCCCTTCATCAACCACTGTTTGCCGCATTGCTGGCCGTGATTTTCATCGCGGGTGGCATTGTGGCCTTTATCAATCTCCCCATCGAAGCGTTCCCCGACGTCTCGGATACGCAGGTCAATATCATTGCTCTGTTCCCGGGCCGCGCGCCGGAAGAAGTCGAAAAGCAAGTCACCATCCCATTGGAAACAGTTCTCAGCGGCGTCCCGCATTCGGTGCGGCTCTTTTCCCATACGCAGTTCGGTTTGTCGTTCATCATGATTACGTTCGACGACAAGGTGACCGATTCCTTCGTGCGCCAGCAGGTGGTGGAGCGATTGCAAACCGCTGATCTTCCGCAAGGCGTTCAACCGCAAATTGCGCCGCTCTCGACCGCTATCGGCGAGATTTACCGCTATCGGCTGAAGGGAAATGCTTTCAATCCGCGTGACTTGCGGACGCTTGAAGATTGGGTCGTCGAGCGCAATCTTCGCATGGTCCCTGGAGTCGCAGACATCGTCGGAATGGGTGGAGCGATCAAAACCTTCGAGGTGAATCCCGACCTGGCCCGTCTGCGCGATTATGGCCTCAGCTTGCAACAGCTTTATACAGCTCTCAGCCGAGGCAATGCTAATGTAGGCGGGAGCAAAGTTGAGCAGGGACCGCAGCAATATCTGATACGCGGCCTCGGCTTGCTGCGTTCGCCGGACGACATTGGCAACGTCGTGCTTGCTTCGCGCAGCGGTGTGCCGGTTCATGTCCGCGACGTCGCGACGATTAACGTCAGCAACGTTCCTCGCGAAGGAATCGTTGGCCAGGACGATGACGATGATGTCGTAACCGGAATTGTCCTCATGCGCAAAGGTGAAAATCCGTCTGAAGTCCTCAAAGGCGTAAAAGCGAAGATTGAATTGTTGAATCATTCAATTCTGCCGCGTGGAATTCAGATCGTTTCCTTCTACGATCGGACCTGGCTCATCAACACAACCCTCCACACCGTTTTCAAAAATCTCGCGGAAGGCGCGATGCTGGTGACTTTCGTCCTGCTGTTGTTCCTCGGCAACCTGCGCGCGGCGTTCATTGTCGCGATTATGATTCCGCTGTCGTTGCTCGCGACATTCATCGGCCTGACCTGGCGTGGCATTCCGGCAAACCTGCTTTCACTTGGCGCGATGGATTTCGGCATCATTGTGGACGGCGCTGTGATCGTGGTGGAAAACATCTTTCGAAAATTGTCCGAAGACGACCACTCAACGGCGCGCGATAAAGTTCGCGATCTCATTCTGAATGCCGCTGCTGAAGTAGGCCGCCCCACCTTTTTCTCGATGCTTATTATCATCGTTGCTCACATACCGATTTTTACGTTGCAACGGCATGAAGGGCGCATCTTCGCGCCGATGGCGTGGACTGTTACTTCCGCGCTGGTTGGTTCGCTGCTGTTTTCCCTGACGCTGGTGCCCTTGCTCTGCTGGTTTCTGCTTCGCAAAAATCTTCCGCACAAAGAGAACGCTGTCATGCGAATCGCCTCGCGCCGCTACGAGCCGATTCTTCGTGGCGCTCTCAGCCATCCGAAGGCGGTCGTGGTCGGGGCCGTTATCGCACTCGCCATCAGCCTGGCGCTCGTGCCCAAACTGGGAACTGAATTCCTCCCTGAACTCAATGAGGGTTCGATTTGGGTGAACGCAAATTTTCCACCCGGGCTCTCCGTCACCGAAGCCAGAATCTATTGCACAAAAATCCAGCAGTTGCTCCATACCGTCCCGGAAGTCAAAACAGTTATCAGCAAATCTGGACGTCCCGAGGACGGCACCGATCCCAAGCCGATTAACATGGCAGAATGTTTCGTGGACCTCAAACCACCAACAGAATGGCGCAAGGGCATGTCCAAAGAAAAAATTCTCGATGCCATGGACAAAGCGCTCGACGCCCTGCCCGGTGTCGAAATAAGTTTCTCGCAGCCAATCCGCGATAACGTTCTCGAAAGCATCTCGCAAATTGACGGCCAGGTCGTCATTAAAGTTTTCGGCGATGATCCCAAAGTCTTGCGTGAACAGGTGACGCAAGTGCTGCATAAGGTTAGCGGCGTGCAAGGGGTCGAACGCGCATTCATTGACCGCGCAGGCGAGGTTCCCCAGGCAATCATCGAGATCGATCGCGACCGGGCATCGCGTTACGGCTTGAACGTAGGCGATATCGAAGACGAAATTGAGATCGGCCTCGGTGGCAAAGCCGCGACGGAACTTTGGGAAGGTGAAAAGCATTTCAGCGTGCTCGTTCGCCTGGCCGAGCCGGAGCGGGGCCTGGCGAATATGCGCAAAATCCTGATCGATACTCCGGATGGCCTGAAGTTGCCGCTGGAAGAAGTTGCCAGTTTCAAAGAATCCAGTGGCAGCATGAACATCAGCCGTGAGAACGGCACTCGCGTGACGGCCATAGGCGTGTTCATCAAGGGCCGTGACATGGGCAGCGTCGTGGCGGATATGCAAGCCCGCGTGCGCGAAATTCAAATGCCGCCGGGCTACCTGGTCACCTGGAGCGGTGAATTTGAAAATCAGCAGCGCGCGATGAAACGCCTGGCCATTATCGTGCCCGTAAGCGTGTTCCTGATCTTTGTTCTTTTATTTGACGCATTTAAATCGATTAAGCACGCGCTGCTCATATTGCTCAATGTGCCATTCGCGCTGATCGGCGGCATTTTTGCGCTGCTTTGCACGGGGATTCCTTTGAGCGTCTCAGCAGCGATTGGCTTTATCGCGCTCTTCGGCCAGGCAGTGCTTAATGGGGTTGTGATGCTAAGCTGCTTCAAGCAACTCTCGGACGAGGGAGCTGATTCCTACAATGCCGTCCTGCGCGGGGCGATGCTCCGCCTGCGGACCGTCCTGATGACGACTCTGCTTGCGATGCTCGGCCTTCTGCCGATGGCGCTTTCTCATGGCATCGGTTCCGAGACTCAACGGCCACTGGCTGTGGTTATCATTGGCGGCTTGTTTTCCGCCACTTTGCTGACGCTGGTCGTCTTGCCGACGCTTTATCTCCTTTTCGAGCGTCCAAACTCTGTTGCGCCAGGCCATTAACGAGGAGGAGAGTTGGGAATCTTCGAGGGATTCCGCCTCCTCATGTCAGCGGCTACTAAACAGCTTGACAGGCTTAAGGGCGAAATGTAGCCTTTGCTACATGTTTTGGCCGATACTACACCAGCACTGGCAGAAGCGTGGCATGGATGCTCGGCGGAGTTTGGCATCATCTACTGCGGTTGGCCCTTTCAATGGAAGGGCAAGTCCAGGGAAGGGGAGAATCTCATCGCGGGATTGGCGGGGGTATACCTGCTCCCCCCGTACAGGGTGCTACACAGGGTGCTACAAAGTGCTACAGAGGGTGCTACAAATTCAATTTAGAATTCAGAAGTCAGAATTGAGAATGACGAACGCCAGGGCGTTAAAGCGGGAAAGAATGCGCTCTCGCACTCGGGCCGTCAGTTCAAATATCCCACTGGAGGCAGGGAGGACCGAAATCCTTATCGCCGTATGAGCCGGGAGCCGAATTCACCCGACCGGTTGGCCTGGCGGCGCGATCCCTCGGGCGTCAGTCTGGCCGAGGTCCACGCCTCGATTCCGGTTCCCCGTCACTTGCCGGTCTGGAAAAAAATGTGGGCTTATGCGGGCCCCGGCTTCCTCGTCGCTGTCGGCTACATGGATCCCGGCAACTGGGCGACCGACCTGGCTGGAGGCGCGAAGTTTGGTTATACGCTGCTTTCCGTCGTCATGCTCTCGAACCTCATGGCGATTCTGCTTCAGCACTTGAGCATCAAACTTGGCATCGCAACGGGTCGCGACCTAGCGCAAGCCTGCCGTGACCATTATTCGACTCCGACAGTTTGGTTCCTTTGGATTCTGTGCGAACTGGCCATCGCAGCCTGCGACCTGGCCGAAGTTGTCGGCTCCGCGATTGGTTTGCAATTGCTGTTTGGCATCCCGCTAATCTGGGGTTGCTGCATCACCGCGCTCGATGTACTCGCTGTCTTGTATCTGCAGAACAAAGGCTTTCGATATATTGAGGCGCTAGTGGTTACACTGATTCTTACGATTGCCACATGTTTCACCATCGAACTGCTTTTCGTTAAACCAAGCCTGTCCGCTATTGCGCTCGGATTTATTCCGAGGGCCGAGATTCTCAAAAATCAGGGAATGCTTTATGTCAGCATCGGAATTCTCGGCGCGACAGTCATGCCTCATAATTTGTACTTACATTCTTCCATCGTTCAGACGCGCAAATACGAATCCACTGACGACGGCCACCGTGAGGCAATCAGATATGCAACGGTGGACTCAACCAGTGCGTTGATGTTCGCGCTGTTCATTAACGCCGCCATTCTCATTCTGGCCGCGGCCGCGTTCCATTGGTCGGGACATCAGGAAGTCGCAGAGATCCAGGACGCCTACAAACTTCTGAGCCCTTCTCTCGGCGTATCGTTTGCTGGCGTTCTATTTGCGCTTGCGCTCCTGGCGTCCGGCCAGAACTCCACGCTGACGGGCACCCTCGCCGGCCAAATCGTTATGGAAGGTTTTCTCAATCTTCGCCTGCGCCCGTGGATGCGGCGGCTCATTACGCGCGCCATCGCGATTGTGCCAGCCGTTTGCGTTATCGGCTTCTTTGGCGAGAGCAAAACCACGGACCTTCTCGTCGCCAGCCAGGTTGCTTTGAGCATGCAGCTCGGCTTTGCCGTCTGGCCTTTGATGCGCTTCACCAGTGAACGCGCTAAAATGGGCCCGTTCGCAAATCCGATGTGGATTAAGATTCTCGGATGGACCACCACCATAATCATCATCGTCCTGAACGTGAAACTGCTCCTCGATGCCTTTCTGCCCAACGCGCTGCTCAAAACTCTTTATGGCCTTGTCGGCCTTTCCACGCCATCCTGAGATCTATAGGTCAACGAAACCGCATTATTCCATCGCTCCAAAAAACCCAAAGGTCACTTTCATACACGCCATCTAACTCATTTAACTTATTCAACCCATTTAACGGACTCGGCCATGTACCGCAAAATCCTCGTTGCTCTCGAAAACAGCCACGCCGACCATAGCCTGGTCCCGCACATAAGCGAATTAGCCCGGCGGCTTGGCTCCGAACTCCTGCTCGTGCATGTGGCTGACGGCTGGGTCGCCCGAAATTACAATCGGCTGAAGCTTGCTGAGTCCGAAGAGATGCGGGAGGACAGGCATTATCTCGAAAAGACGGCGGAGAAGTTGCGCGCCGAAGGCGTCACTGTCACGATTAGACTGGCGCTGGGCGATCCGCCGGACGAAATCGTCAAGACTGCGCGTGAAGAAAAGTGCGATCTGATTGCGATGACTACCCACGGACATCGGTTGATTGGCGACTTGCTCTTTGGCAGCACCATTCACGAGGTGCGGCACAAAGCAACCATTCCGGTTTTGCTTGTGCGAGCGAAGGGAAAATAGACTCGAAACAAATCCTCGTCTCGAGTGTCTAAGTAAGTTAGAAAACTCCTGTGGCTGATAACCGCACAACGAACAGAACGCAGACCCATTGGACCTCCGCCGGAAGGTGGACAGTTTTCTTGCTGGCAGCGTCGTCCATCGCCTGCCTTCTTTTCGACTTTTATCGGCTTTTTCCGATGCGCATTTTTACGCTGTTTATATTTGCGCCGGCGATGCTTGCATTGTTCGGTTTTGCTTTATTTGATCGGATTCGCGGCGATGGTATGGTTTGGCGGGCTGTGCTTATCGGGTTTATGGGCGGGTTGTTGGCCGCTGTTGCCTACGATGTGTTTCGATTGCCCTTTGTCTTCGCAAAAGAGTGGGGCATTTCAGCAGTTGTTCCGCCGATGAATTTATTCAAGGTCTTTCCGAGATTCGGGGCGATGGTCCTCGGCCAGCCAATCGAGCAGAGCCATTATTCGCTTACGACGCAAATCGTGGGCTGGATCTACCACTTTAGCAATGGCGCGACATTTGGAGTGATGTATGTCGCGATGATTGGAAGTCCAACGCGCCGGCACTGGGCCTGGGCGGTCGCGATGGCTGTTGCGCTGGAACTTGGCATGCTGCTTACGCCCTATCCCCGGGTGTTCAATATTCCGATTACCACAAGATTTGTCAGCGTGACGATGGCTGCTCATGCGATATTTGGGGTTGGGCTCGGTCTGACAGTTCGGCTCCTTGCAAAACGTTGGGCTGCTGCCTATCAGAGTGGCGGCGCTCTGGAGGCTTCGTTGGCCTAAACTCCCGAATCCCTGGTGAAGGCAGGGCGTGTGTGTCCCCACCGCGCCGTCTCGCTTCTGCCGGTCTGCCGGATTCCAATAGGCGCGGTGAGGACACTGCGCCCTATCACCCATCCAATCAAGCATCAGCCAGAATTTCGCTAAGGATTCAGACGTAAATCCCTTTGCCATTTAAATTCAATTGACATTGCTACCCTGGTTGCGCACAAATTAGAACAATCACCAAAGTCTCTACCGAACGTGCATTCCGACGACAGATTTCGATCTCGGTCCCGGAGCTCCAGTTGGGCTTTGCCTGTTGGATAACAATCAACCTTCCGCTCATCGCGGCAATTCAATGAAAGGAACGATTATGAGAAATCGGTACATATTGGCCAGCTCTCTCGCGCTGGCAATGGGCGCAATTTCGCAGGTAGAAACCCAAGCTGCCTACACAAACTCGAATGGCACTGTCATTACGAATGGCACCATCATTGTAACGACACGCGCCGCGGGCGATGGCCATTTCTTTTTGCAAAGCTCATCCACCCTTGACGATATGGATGATAATCGAGGTCCGGGCTATTCACCGGGCGATAGTGCCATGTGTGAGTTGCTGCAAGACAACGGTTACAGCACGAAATTATTGCCTGACAAGGCTCTCAACGCGGTTGCATTTAACGGCGGCACTTGTCTGGATGTGAATGGAGGAGCGAATGACCCGACTCTCTATTATGACGGTCATTCCGGACCAGCAAATCCGGCGGGATTCAATGAGCTATTATCACCCATGCTGGTCGTCATTTCGGGCAGTGGTTCCTCGGCGGATGTTGCGCCGCCGAATACCAACGGCATCCCGATCGTTTGCGGCGAAAACGCGGTTATTGGCGCGACGGATAGCGGGCCAAGCGGTAACACTCCACTAAGCCACGCATCCATCTGCCTATATTCCCATCGCAGTGTTGGCAATCGAACCTCACCAACGAGTGACGGCCTTTACATGCGAATTGTGAATACGAATCATCCGATCGTGCAGGGAATTCCTTTGGACTCTCAAGGGCGCGTGAAAATCTGGCGCGATCCGTATCCGGACGAGAATGCGCATGTCCTGCCTTTCAGCGGTCTGCCGAACTATCAAATCAGTTGGTGCTGCGCCAATGTTGACACTGGCCAATCAATTCCGGCGCCGGGTCTGACGATCATTGGCGTGTTGGACACCCAGACGAACCAGGTTGTCTTTGCCGTGATGGACCGTGGAGGCATCCTGGGTGACACCACTCAAGACCCATTAAATCCGTGGTATAACTATACGACGGCGCCATCGCGCCTGGTCCATGTGTTTGTGAACGAACAAGGTGGGAATCAGACGCGTCGCTGTTTTAACGCGCTCACGGTTTGGGGTCGCATCTTGTTTCTCCGTGCCTGCAAGTGGGCGATGGAAGAGGACCTCGCTCCTTTTGAGGGATTGGGCGTTGTGGACGTGAGTCTGGTTGGTCCCTCGGCGATCCGTCTTGGTTGGAATGGTTCAATCCACAACAACTATCGCATCGATGGCACAACGGATTTCGCCAAGTGGGTTCCCATTGTCGATAGCATCCCCAACAACGGAGACAACGTGCGAGTGACGCGGACGCTGAATATCGCGTCTGCCCCACAGGCTGTGTTTATGCGCGTTGCGGCATTGCCGTAGTGTCGGTGACAAATTTGGGCGGTCTGCGCCGCGAGCCGTTTGGATTACACTAGACTATTCGGCTGTCGGAGCGTCAGAAGCTAATCGTTCACGTTCAAAGAGTAACAACTGTTTGGACGAGTTTGTTACGTCTTCCGATAAGTGTGGATGCCAATTCCATTCGACGCGCGATTGGTCGGGAAATACATCGCAAGTGCCGACCAGCTTGTAGTGCGGAGGAGTTAGACTCTCGCACAATTGGTCAATCCGATTGAGGCCGCCCGGCCGGGACAGCCACGATGTCCAGTTGCGAATGTGAATGATGAATTCAGGCTGCGCGGTTTCGATTTCGTGCGCCATGTCCCGCTGCATTTGCGACGCGAAAGGCTGATGTTCCGTCAGCGCGTATGTATAAAGGTAGCCAGTGGCGGAATGGCGATGAGAGTAAAAATAAATTTCCGGTTCTGAACCCAGAACGGCGATGCGGGCATCGGGGGAAGAATGCGCCCGGATATAATCGCCGAGGATGATTGCCTCTGGAAACGGTTGATACCCGTAGAGCGAGCGGCAAGCTTCGATCGGTGTCATGTGAAAGAAGAGATTTTGCTCTCTCGCGAGGGCTTTGGCGAAGAACAGGGCGAAAACCAGAACGGGGATGGGGCCCAGCCACTTAAATTGGCTGCGGCGCAGGAGATCGGTGGCTTCTTGAACCAGCGTGCCCGTTAACAAGGCAAGAACCGGTATCAACACTACGAAATAATGCGGGCGAAAATGTAATCCGGGAACAACTGCGAACAGGGAACAAAGGAAAAGACCGGTTGCGAACGGAGCAATGGGCCACGAACTTCGTCCTAATCCGGAAATCGCTGATGGACTCTTAACTGGCATTTGAAAAATTCGGGTTAGCCACAATACCGACAGTCCTAATAAAGATGCATAAAATGGAATCGTGATGATTTGCGGCATTCGTTGCATCAGCATGCGCTGTACAATCATGATGCCTGGATTTGGCCTGGCATAAGCCCGCGCATAGGCGACCGACCAAAACCAGCAGGTCTTGAGGGTTCCGGCTAACCACAACAACAATAGCAAAAATAGAAACGGCGCCACTGCGCCCAGGAGAAAGGCGCTGCCCGCCTTCAGGAGCGTTACATTCGGACCGAGCATTTTCGAATATCCAAGCCATGCCCCCCAAAAAGCGCCAAATGCAAAGAAGAGCAGCCCGTTGTGTTTCATGAGCACCGAAGTGCTCAAAAGGAACCCACTGGCGAAATAGGCGAACAATTTTCCAGTTTTCGACGCCTGCAACAATAGCAGCAGTCCCCCGAGCGCTGTCATTACAACGAAATGCGTCGCATGCGCGGCTGTGCCCAGGACGTCGCCGCTCAGGGACATCACGGCAGATGTTGCCGCGGCAACACACCCTGCTATTTCACCGGCGAGGGAGCGGGCGAACAAATACAGAATCACAATCGTCGCGCAATTCACCACCAGAAATCCGGTATGAACGCCGGCGCAAGTTTGCCCGAACAAAAGCATCAGCATTGCGTACGCGGCATGCGTGCCGGGCAGTTTCATCGTGTAAGCGAGTTGGCCCGGCGGAACACCATGCAGAAACAATTGGCCAGCGTAAGCGTACTCCCCTTCGTCCCGTTCCAACGGCATGTCGCGCAGCCGAAATCGGATGGCGGCGACAGACAGGAGAATGCAGCAAAGAAATACCCAACTCCAAAAGCGCGCCTGCCGGCAATTCGATAGCGCTTTCAAAGAGAGCAAATGAGCCATGCCGTCAATGGTGCACGCGCGTTGGGTTTCCGGAAAGTCGCAATCAGTGGCGCTTCTGATCCTTGGCGGAGGTAGGGCGCCGAGGGGACACTGCGCCCTGACCGTCCGTGGTCTTCTTTTACTCGTAAATGCGTTCCTGTGATGGAGGCCGCCACACGCGAAATTGATTTCTGCCGCTCCATCGTTCACGATGGCTCGTGGATATGTTGGCTAATTACTTCACGCCGCGGGCCGGTCGATAGGAATGCAAAATATTATCATCGCCAAAAGCTATCGCTTCGTGCCGCCGCGTTTCAGTCGGTTCTGGACGCACATGATCCAGTGGTATTTGCCCACATACCTTCGCAAGTCGTTTGGCGTGACTTCATGGGAATGTATAGGCGCGGAGCGATTGAGAGCCTCTTTGGATAGCGGAGCGGGAGTATTGCTGGCGTCCAATCATTCGCGTCCATGCGATCCGATGGTTCTGGGTCTGCTTTCGCGGACAGTGGCTCGGTCCTTTCATGTGATGGCCAGTTGGCACTTGTTTATGCAAAGCCGGGTGCAAGCGTTTCTGTTGCCGCGAATTGGAGGGTTCAGCGTTTATCGAGAAGGGATGGATCGCGAATCCCTGAAATGCGCCACACGCATTTTATCTGAGGGACGATTTCCTTTAATCCTATTTCCGGAAGGCTTCGTCACTCGTAACAACGACCGGCTTTTGAACCTAATGGACGGCGTTTCATTTTTGGCGCGGTCGGCCGCCAAGCAACGAGCCAATTTATCGCCGCCCGGGAAAGTCGTCATCCATCCCGTTTTTGTGCGTTATTTTTTCGAGGGAAATATTGCGGCGACCCTTGCGCCGGTTCTAAAGCAAATCGAAAACCGCCTTTCCTGGCAGCCGCAAGAGCATTTGCCATTGCGCGAGAGGGTTGTTAAAGCAGGGCATGCCATGCTCGCGTTGAAGGAAATTGAATACCTCGGGGCATCTCAATCCGGCGGAGTGGGCGAACGTCTGCCCGTGTTGCTCGATCATCTTCTGAACCCACTTGAACAAGAATGGACCGCGGGACATCACGAGGCAGATACGATGGGAAGAATCAAACGCCTGCGCTCCGCGATCTTGCCCGATATCGTCAAGGGCGAACTCACGGAAGAAGAGAGAGCGCGTCGCTGGCGACAACTGGCGGACTTATACTTCGCCCAACAACTCCATTGCTACTCGGGCGATTATCTCAACGATTCACCAACGCCCGAGCGCCTGTTGGAAACTGTCGAGCGTTACGAGGAAGACCTCACCGACACTGCTCGGCCCCATCCGCCGCTTCATGTTGTCATATCGGTTGGTGATGCGATTGAAGCCGCACCGACACGGGACCGCACCGCTGACGGCGATCCGATTGCGAATGAACTCAAACGCGGCCTGGAAAAATTGCTCGAAGAAAGCAAATCGCGCCGGCGCACTCCAATCCAGACAGCATGAACCTGTTCGCGATCATTCGCTGGACTGCGGTGGGTGAACGTGTCGCTGTAGTTGTCGGCGCGCTGGTCCTTTGGTTTTGGACCCAGGCGCTCATCGGGCGCAAGTCTCTGCCGAAGGATGGCATCGGCGATTTCGTTCATGAGCTGACCGCGCGCTGGCACGGCTATTTTCTCGCGAATCCACGCGCCGCCAATACGGCGCTCATCATTAGCTCCCTTTTCATTGATCTGTGCGGGCTTTCACTCATTGGCACCGCGATCTTTGGCCCGACGTTTGCGCCATTTTTGGCCATCCTGATCGTTTTCGCGTTGCGTCAAATCTGCCAGGCTTTCTCGACCCTGCCGCCACCGCCGGGAATCATCTGGAGGAATCCCGGATTTCCTGCGTTGTTGGTGACCTATTCCGTTGGGAATGATTTTTTCTTTTCTGGACATACGGCTCTTGCGGTCCTCGGAGCGATGGAGGCGGCGAACTATGGTCCGATCTGGCTGGCGGTTATTGCTACCGTCGTCGCGTTCGGAGAAATCGCGGTCGTCCTGGTGTTGCGGGCCCATTACACGATCGACGTCGTCGCGGGCGCCTTCGCAGCGTTTCTGGCAGCGGACATCGCAGGAAAGTTGGCGCCAACAGTCGATGCCTGGCTGCGGTGACCGGCTGCACCGGTCGCTGAACTTGATTGGATTTGGATGGAATCGCGAAGCCCGAGGACGTGAGTAATATTTTCGGTTTTTTGTTTCTTTAATAGAAAACCGAATGCGGACTTGCGCGGACGCGTCTGCTATGGAGAATGTCATCGTGATATTTGTTGGCAAACCCCTGTAGCAAAGAATCTTGAAGCTTTTTCGACGAATTCCGCTGTATTACTTGCTTTCGCTGGTCCTGCCGGCTGCATTCCCGAGTTCGGGTGCGGTGACTTTCAAAGCGCTGAATTCATTTCGAAGCGCTAACGGAGCGCAGCCGTTTGGACAATTGTTGCGCGCGACCAACGGCCTGTTTTATGGCACGACCGCCGCGGGTGGGGACAATGGATTGGGCGCAATTTATTCAGCGACAACTGGTGGCGCATTGAATCTGGTAGCATCGTTCGATGGTACTAATGGCGCGCAACCGCTCGCCGGCCTCGTTCAAGGTCTCGAAGGCAGCTTTTATGGCACGGCCTCGGCGGGCGGGTTGTACGGACAGGGTGCCATCTTTGTGGCGACGCCAGACGGAGTATTGACGAATCTTGTGTCGTTTGACGGAACGAACGGAGCGCGACCGCTCGCGCCGCTTACGCTTGGTATAGACGGAAATTTTTACGGAACGGCGTCGGGTGGAGGCGCATTCGATCTGGGAACAATTTTCATGATGAGTCCGGCCGGCGATTTCACGTTGCTGTATTCATTCGCGGGCACGAACGGCGCGCAGCCTGCGGGCGCGCTGTTTCAGGGCGTGGACGCCAATTTTTATGGCACTGCCCGGTCCGGCGGAGCGTTGGGATATGGCACAATCTTTGCGTTCAATCCATTCAGCTTCACGAATCTTTATTTCTTCACTGGCGGATTGGATGGAGCAGGACCGCAATCTGGTTTGACGCTGGCCAGCGATGGACTTTTCTACGGGACAACGGCATCCGGCGGGACGAATTTTCCGGGCCAAGGTCATGGCATTCTTTTCGCGATTGATTCGCTGGGCAATTTCGCAAAACGCCATACTTTTGGCGGACCCGATGGTGCGAGTCCGATCGGGGCTTTGGTGCAGGGAGCCAGTGGCCTTTTATACGGTATGACAGCGGCCGGTGGCACCCGGAATGCGGGGACGATTTACACCGCGAACGTTAGCGGAGGATTCAGTAATCTTTATTCATTCTCGGGGCATACTGATGGTTCCAGTCCATCTTCCGGACTAACTGCCGGGACAAACGGAAATTTTTTTGGCGTAACGCCGGGAGGCGGGCAAAACGGATTGGGAAGTTTCTTTCAGCTTTCAGGCTTCAGCCCGTTCATCATCCAGCTACCTGCCTCGGTGACAGTTGTCAGCGGGGACACGGTAGTGCTCACAGTGCTTGCGGGAGGATCGGCGCCGCTCAGTTACCGGTGGCAACTCAATTCGAACAACGTCGTAAATGGGGGGAATATTACTGGTGCGACTTCTCCAAGTCTGACCATCAGCAACATCACTCCAGCGCAAGCGGGTGTTTATTTTGTCACCGTGCGAAACTCAGCCGGCCAAATTGCGAGTGCCAGCGCGCAGGTGAGCGTGATTCCGCGGCCAGCGCTCAGTATCACTTCCCCGCAACGCGGTGCTCGAATACATTCGGCGTCGGTCACGATAACCGGAATCACCACCGGCGAAGTTGCGGTCGCGCGCGTTTATTATCAACTGGATGACGGTGGCTGGCAATTGGCTGTGACCAGCGACAATTGGTTGCACTGGCGCGCGAATGTGACAATGCCGCAGGGCACGAATCGGGTGGATGCTTTTGCGGAAAGCGTGCTCGGCACGTTCTCGCGCACGAACAGTGTGACTTTCACTTGCACCGTTACCAGCGCGCCGGTCGTCGTGCAAATCATTGGCGACGGCATAGTGAACCCGAATCTCAACGGCCAATTTCTTCAATTGGGCAAGAGCTACAGCATGACAGCGCTTTCCGTTGCCGGATCGGTATTTGCAGGGTGGAGTGGAGACGTGGAGACGAATGCAGCGCGGGTGGTTTTTGTTATGGAATCGAATCTCGTCTTGCAGGCGAACTTTCAACCCGATTTGTTTTTCACCGGCAAAGGAACCTACAATGGCCTTTTTCAGACAGTGCCAGATGTTTCTCCAACCAATTCGGGATTATTTGCTCTGACGCTGACCAGTCGCGGAGCTTTTAGCGGACACCTGCAATTCGGGCAAAGCAGGGTCGCGTTGGCCAGCCACTTTGATATTGATGGAAATGCGCAATTGACGGTCCCGCGCCGCAATCTCAATCCGCTAACCATAAATTTGCAGCTCTTTTCCGACGTGAATTCCAATGCGATTAGCGGAACGGTGAGCGATGGCGTTTGGACTGCGGAGTTGAATGCGTACCGCGCTACGTCAAACGCAACTACGAATCCGGCCCCGGCAGCCGGACAGTACACGCTCGTAATTCCCGGGCAACCGGGGCTCTCTGCGGTTCCAGGCGGAGACAGTTATGGTGCGTTGACCATCGCCCTGGCCGGGGTGATTCATTTTTCAGGGTCGTTGGGTGATAACACAAAGATCAGCCAGAGTATTCCGATTTCGCAGGAAGGAAATTGGCCCATGTATGTTCCGCTTTACGGCAATCACGGCTTCATTTCAGGCTGGCTCGCCTTCACCTCTGTAAATTCGGCGACGGGATCAATTACTGGAAATGTTACTTGGTTTAAGCCGGAGATAGCAGGTGCAAAGTATTACCCGGAAGGATTTCGTTTTAGCACCGAAGTGGTTGGAGCGAGTTACGTAAAGCCAGCCCCAGGTGCGACGATACTAAACCTCAACGCGGATACGAGCGTCACATTCACGGGTGGCGATTTGACGAACGGCATCATCAATCCGATCGTGCTCGGCGCCCAGGACCGTGTCACTAATCTCGGTACTAATGCAATGAGTTTTGTTTTCTCACCCGGCAATGGATTATTTCAGGGCAATGTTACGGATTCAAATTCCTCTCAACGATTTCCCTTTCGTGGAGTGGTGTTGCAGAACCAAAACAGTGCTGCGGGCTATTTCCTCGGGCCGACCCAAAGCGGAGAGGTTTTGTTGGAAGGCCCTTAAATAGTCAGGGGCCGAAAAAGACATCGTCCATTACGATGCTGAGTTGCGTAGGACATTGGCGGACAGTTCATTCCGGCATTTACCGACTATAGAAACGTCAAGGTGCGCCGATGATAATACGGACCCTTGAGTGGCTGTTGCTGGCCAAGGTGGGCCGGAAATGAGGGCAATGGCAGACGGTTTCCTGATGTGCCGTCACCATTTGGCGGGTTCAGCGGCGAACGTGAACAGTCGCCGCCAATTAGTGCAGTGGATAATAGCGGGGCTGGTCCTTCTTAAGGTAACCAGCCCCGTTTTATTTGCACGATTAAGCGGTGGCGGCTGCCGAAGGAGTGGGCTTCTTCCTGGCCTTGGCGGTGTCTTTTTTGCGCGTCAAATAGCGCTTCCGCCGTTTTCGCTTCTCCGCTTTGTTATATTGTTTGCTCATAACTCTTTACATTGCCAATTCAATTCGATTGTTTATGGCACTATGATGGTTCATCGAAACCGGTTCAATATCTATTTGGTCCTGGGGTTGTGCGTCGGGCTCGCGTGGGGTTGCCAAAGCCCCGAAACGAAAAAGAAAAAAGAACTCGCTGCCCTTCGGTTGCACATCGAGACCAATCCTCACGGGATGCAGCAGACGGAGGTTGCTTCGATCCTTCGCGAAAATCCCTTTGAGGTTACGGTCGAGAAGACGCCTTTCCTGACCGATGGGAGCGTGGCCGAGGCGAAAATTGTTAACGCAGTCGGCGGGTTCGCAATCAGCATTCAGTTTAATCGCGAAGGGAAATGGTTGCTGGAACAATACACCGCCGCCAATCATGGACGGAAGATCGCGGTCTATTGCCAGTTCGGCAAGGATCTGGCGCAACATCGCTGGCTGGCTGCTCCGGTGATTTCCAAACGTATTTCTGACGGGCTGTTGGTTTTTACCCCGGATGCTTCGCGCGAAGAGGCCGAAGAAATTGTTCTTGGCTTGAATAATGTCGCAAAAAAAATGCACGGGAATTGGATACATGAGCAGTGATTCACTCCGGCTCGCGCTGGTTTGTGCGACAATTCTTTCAGCCAGGTTTTCAATTTGCGCGCAACCGTTCCAGTTGCCGACGGCAAACCACGCTCTGTTTGAGAAAGGTGGCGAAGAAAGATTTTTCGTCGGCACAGTTGGAAAGCCGTGGATTACCGGGACGTTCGGTTGTGTCCGCAGCGATGGGGCACAGATGCACGAGGGGTTGGACATTCGCTGTTTGCAGCGAGACAAGCATGGTGAGCCTGCGGACCCCGTTCTGGCGACTGCGGATGGGACGGTAGCCTATTTCAACACTCATCCCGCATTATCCAATTACGGAAACTATATCGTCTTGCATCATCGCATCGAGGGATTGGATGTTTATTCGCTGTATGCGCATCTGCACGAAATCCGGCACGATCTAGGAGTGGGCCAGCCGGTCAAAGCCGGCGAAATGATTGCGATTATGGGCCGAACCGCCAATACGCGAGAGGGAATTTCGAAGGACCGCGCGCACGTGCATTTCGAAATCAATATGCTGGTGAACGATCGCTTCTCCTCCTGGTTTAAGAAAGCAGCGACTGGTGAGCGGAACGACCATGGCGATTGGAATGGTCAAAACCTTCTGGGCCTCGACCCGCGCCTGATTTTATTGGAGCAACATGAAAAAGGAGCAAAATTCAGCCTGCTCGATTTCATTCAGCATCAGACAGAGATATGCCGGGTGTTTGTGCGCAAAACGAACTTTCCCTGGCTCAAACGTTACGCTGCGCTGGTCCGGCCCAACCCGAGAACAGACAAGGAAGGAATTGCGGGCTATGAGTTGGCGTTGAATTTCAACGGCGTTGCCTTCGAAATGATCCCGCGCTCGCCGTCCGAAATCAAAGGCAAAGCCAAATTCCAGTTGCTCTCAGTGAATGAAGCCGAGCTGCGCAAAAATCCCGCCAGGCATTTGGTTTCCAAGAGCACAGGACGGTGGCAACTGACAAAACACGGCACGGAGTTGCTCGATCTGCTGACGTATTGACCAACGTCGATTCGAGTTCATGAAGTCTGGTGTCTGGAGCCTGGGATTTCCTCAGATGGGTCACATACCCTATTTGGGAGGGCGTCTTTGTAGGTCATGCTGATGGTCAGTAGCGCTGAATCCTATGAGAAAAATTTCTGTTCTGCTGGTGGACGATCACACGGTAGTCCGGCAGGGCCTGCGTGCCCTACTTTCAGCGGAAGGAGACATGGAAGTGGTTGGGGAAGCAGAAAACGGACGCCTTGCGGTTACGCTCGCAAAAAAGACGACGCCCGATGTCGTCGTTATGGATGTCGCGATGCCGTTGCTCAACGGGCTGGAAGCGACCCGGCAGATTTTGAAACTGCTTCCCTCGACGAAGATACTGGTGCTCACTTCCTATGGCGATGATGAATGCGTTTCTCAATTGATGGACGCTGGCGCTTCCGGCTATCTGATCAAGCAAACAGCGGCCAATGATCTCTTGCGGGCGATTCGCGAAGTACACAGGGGCAACGCATTTTTCAGCCCGGCGATTGCCAAGCGGCTCCGCGATCAATGCCGGGAGGCCTTTACCACGGGACAAGCACCACGCAAATCCGGAGAACTCACCTCACGCGAGGCGGAAGTCTTGCAATTGATCGCCGAAGGCTTCTCGAATAAGCAGATTGCGTCCGAATTGAACATCAGCATCAAAACCGTCGAGAAACATCGGCAGCAAGTTATGAACAAGCTGAATATTCATGACGTTGCCGGCCTCACGCGCTACGCCATTTCCAAAGGGATGGTTGAACGGACAGTGCCCGCAGGAATTTGAATCGAGGCAACGCGCCCTACTGTCCAATCACTCGATAAAACTTTCCGGGAATTCCAGGCCCGGGCGAGACATCAATTGCGCCCGCAATAAATCCCTCATTTTGCCAGACAGTATTTGTGCCGTTCAAGGCCGAGGTAGACTGCAACTGCCCGGACTGGCTGGTTGCAATTCGCAGGTTGCCGCCCGAGAGAATGGAGATGGACAAAACGGGGCGGGTTGACGTGCTTTGGCCGGAGGAACCGCTCATCGCAAAAAAGGCTGCGTGTGAATTTGCACCGCCATTGGTGAACGCAAGGATTACGTTTGTGACGGGGCTGACGGAGTTGACCAGTGGGACATCCAGGAAGTAGAGCCTGGGATTGTTCGCGCCGACGGAATCCACGATACGAGTGTCGAGATTAATCGCGCCATTCGGACTGAAGACGATTGGCGAATTGTCGAACCAATTTGGGACAATCAAAGAATTTGTTTCCGATGAACCGTTGGCATGATTGATGACACACTGAATAGTCACCGGGCCGCGGCCCGCCGCGCAGAGAAATGAGAGCGTTGTACAGGCGGTCGGAGTGGCGGGGGTGAGAGTTCCACTGCTGAGATCGTAATCAATCAACAAGGCGTTGTTGTCAGTATAACTTGACGCCAGCGCATATCGATGGTCTGCCGCGAGGCTGCTGGTCAGGATTGAGCCGGCGGCCGGTAATCCGGTGGCGGGACTCAGTGGATAATAACCTCTTTCGTACCACGTTCGGAATCCGTTAATAGTGCCACCTTCCATTGAGGCCGTCGTCACGCCGCTCATATGTGCGCGCCTTGGGGCGCTTGATTCAACGACAAGATCAGCATTGAATCCGGTGACGACGATAGGCACGAGCGGGTCGACCTGATTGGCTGATCCGCTGACTGCGAAAATGGCATTGTGAGCAAGACCGCTGCTGTAGCCGAAGTCAATTGCCGTTACCGCGCTATTTGAATTTGATAGAGCAAGCCCTCGGGTGAACAATGCGGGATGATTCAATCCAACACTGTCGAACGGGGACGTGCCAACATCCACACGTCCGGCTGGCACGTAGGCTTCACCTACGGATGACATCCAATCCGTGCAAAAAACCGTGCCCGTTTCCGTTGTTGAATCCTGATGATGAATTATCACCTGAACGCTGCCGGGACCATTGCCAGAAGCGACAAGAAATGAGAGCCGTGAGTACGGTGCGGGCGTTGCAAGCGTTAGCGTCGCATTAGTTAGTTCGCGGTCAATCATGACGGCATTGTTGCTTTTGTAGCTCGGGGCGAATTGGTAAGTGTCGTCCGGAGACATATCACTGGCGATGACCGATCCGGGCGATGGCAGACCAGTTGCGGGCGAGTCGAGGTTGTAACCTTTCTCGTACCAGCCATATCCGGTGTTCGTTATGCCTGAATCCATCGAAGCTGTTGTGACCGGCACGATCGGTGACGGAGCCGTTTTTTCGACCACGACGTCCTGATTAAAACTGTCGCTCGTCAGCGGGATGGGAATGAAGTCTGCACGGGTGAGGCCAGACAGAAAGGTTATCGCTACGACAAAAAGTGCGGCTTGTCTGGGTGACGATAGGCGCATTGCAAAGTTATTCTAAGGTTCTGAGTCCTGATTTACCTGGCACCTTTTTATACCGAAAAGTCGGCTAGGCGCAAGAATGTTTTTCGGACGCGCCTTTTCCCTCACCAATCAGCACGACGAATTCTCCCTTGATTGAGCGATTTCGCAATTGTTCAATCAATTCCGCCGGATTACCCCGCAGGAATTCTTCGAATTTTTTTGTAAGCTCACGCCCCAAAACAACGGGACGCTCCGGAAAAATATCCTTCAATTCGCCCAGCAATTTTTCAATGCGGTAGGGGGATTCGTAAAGAACGAGGGTTCCCTCAATTCCGGCCAGCGACTCCAATTTCTTTCGACGCTGGCCGGATTTGTGGGGAAGAAATCCAATGAAATGAAATTCTTCAGTCGGCAGCCCGCTGGCTGTCACTGCCGCGACGAGGGCGCTTGGACCCGGAACCGGCTCGACGCGAAAACCGGCTGCGATGGCTGCTTTGGCGACTCTCTCGCCGGGATCACTAATTCCGGGACTGCCAGCGTCCGTTACCAGCGCAATCTTTTCGCCGCGGCGGAGGCGTTCGATGATTTCTTCACTGCGTTTGGCTTCGTTGAATTGGAAATAACTCAGCATCGGCTTTGAAATACCGAAATGCTTCAGCAATATGCCTGTGCGACGGGTGTCCTCGGCAGCGATGACATCGCACTCCTTCAGTGTGCGCAATGCCCGTAATGTGATGTCTTCCAGGTTGCCGATGGGTGTAGCAACCAAATAGAGCGTGCTTGGGGTTAGGGGTGGCAGCGCTGATTCCATTTAAGCGAATCAAGAACCGATCCTGGACACCACCCCATTCTTACCCATCGCTGCGACAAAGCTGTAAATGTCTCGCTGAGCACAGTAAGCAACGTCGTCCTTCAACTCCGGCCGCGACAAGAGCCGGCGACCATTTCGGGATAGGGCCATGATAGCTTCCAGGCTGCGGTTCGCGTCAATGTACAGATTGACCGCCATCCCGGCCGAATCAGAGTAATCCAGATAAGAAACGTCGCCAAAAAGCCCTAAGCAGAGTGCTCCTGCACCCAATACGTCCTCAAAAGCGGTTTGCTCGAACGTGCCACTACATACAACGACCAACCGTAAAGATGCCTGGTTTTGCAGGTATTCTCTCGTGGACTGGAGATTCAGAAAGGAACTGACCAATACCGTTTTCGCCTGTGCACAAGCGCGCAAAGCCCGTGTACCATTGGTCGTTGTCATGACAATCTTTTTTCCAGCCACTCTATCCCTTGTGAATTCTCGCGGTGAATTTCCAAAATCGAAACCAATGCTTCCGGTGAGGTTCGCTTCGATTCGCAGGCCGTCTCGTTCTCCCGCGAGCAGCGCCTGCGGAACTTTGCGCTTAATCTCCAACGCCTCTGCAATCTCAGATACGGGAACAATCGCCTCTGCTCCATTTGCCAGCGCGGTAACCATTGAACTCGTCGCCCGCAAAACGTCAAACACGACGCAGACCGTTTCGCTCAAATCGCGTTTCGATAGAGTCTCGAATTCCGCGGGCGTAAACAAAACTTCAATTGACCGTTCCCCAGTCATTTATTTCAATTCAGGGCTTGTGTCGAATTTCGGATTCGGGTTTTTGAATTTTCCCTTCGTCCTCATGTAATGAAACAAATATTGTTGTGCATAACCGGCGCAGACTCCGAAGTGTTCGCCCGCAAACCGGTGCAGCCGATGCATGGTGACCTTTCGTTTTGGAAAGTAAAGCTGCCGTAACGCTTTCATCACCCACACATCGACTGGAAAGGCCGATTGAAATCCGTAGGCAAACAATAGTACGCAATCGGCTATTTTTCGGCCGACGCCGGGAAGCTTGATTAGCTCGTCACGTGCAGTTTCGATTGGCAGAGCACGCGGCCGCTCCAAATCAAATTGGTGGGAAGCCACCAGCCGAGCGGTCTCCAGAAGGTATGGCGCACGGAATCCCATCTTGCACGCGCGCAAATCCGCTTCCGTGCAACGAGCGAGACGCGCGGCAGAGGGGAATGCGTAAGCCGCGTCGAAGGTCGGGCCGCCTGGCACCGGCTGACCAAATCGTTCGCACAGCAAAGTGATTATTTGTTGAATTTGCACGATCTGCTTCGTCGAAGATAAAATAAACGAAGCCAAACATTCCCACGGGTCCTGCCGAAGCAGACGCAACCCGTGACAGGCACTCGCCGCAGCGCGCATCGGTTCATCGGCCGGGAATTTCGATAAAACCACGGTCAAATCCAGGTCGAGCTGCAAATAATCAATTAACCAGTTCCAATCCGAAACAGGTTCGGCCGTATTCGCACTTATTGAAAATTCGTCGCCGCGGAGACGGACCCAATGATTTCCGATGACGCCAACCCAACTCCCGTCGCGGTGCTGCCAGCGGAAAACTTGTCCTGAGATCAATGTCGCCGAGAGATCATAGTCGCGAACATTGAAGGTTATTGAACCCACTTTAGAAACCCGTCGCTATTTTAAATTGTGACAAGAGAAAAACTGCAGTGGCCGCAGTAGCTGTCCATGATAAGGGACATTGCGAACGCCCATGTCGGTGACGGACTCGAATTCATCCTGAAGAGACTTCGGCGCAGGTTTTGGATCAGGCACCTTTCGATCCAACTCCCTGACAAACACCGCGTTTTCGCCTTTGCGCAAGTTGTACCCGGGCCAGAAGAAAAATTGGTTGTTAGGGATCGGGCTGCTTCTGTAATAGACAAGAGGAGTTTGCGAAACAACGGCTTTCGCCTCGGGAAGGTAAAATGAAATTTCTCCGGCCAGGCCATAATGATCCGTTATGATGAATACGGGCTTTCCTTCGCTCAACAATTCGCCTCGAGCCTCACCTGCGACTCGGGCGACCCCCGACCAACCGCGCACGCCATGCAGCGGATCGGCATTCACGGGGAGATAGCGTCCCGACAGTTTATTGATCCAGTCCGTGTTATGGAACAACAACACGGCAGCGAAGCCAAAAATCAAACCCGCAGTGAGCCAGGGTTTGATTCGGGTTGGCCCAAGCCTCCAACGCGTGTCCCAGTACGCGACCATCAAACAAAAGAGGGGCGCGATCGATGGAGCGATCCAATTGGGCAGCACATTGGAGTGGAACGATAGGGCCAGATACACCAAAAATACCGGTGCTCCCATGCTGAACAGGTATAGCAGCAAAGGATTGTGGCGGCTGCGACGCCACATCGCAATTGCGGCCCAAATCATCGCAACGAAAAAAATCGGATTCAGCAGCCCGGCTTCAGCGCTGACGAATCGGCCAAGAAACTTCAAGGTCGGTTCCCACGGAGTGTTCGCACCCGCATTTTGCGCGACATGTTGGACGGTTATCCACTCGTGCTGTTGATTCCAAATCAATACGGGCAGAGCGCAAAGCAAATTGAAGAGCAGGGCCAGATATGGACCAGGCCCGCGCAAATGCTTTCGGGCGGGAGGCCACAAGGCAAAAAAAACGGCCCAGCATAGTAACTGAAAAAGTTCGGTGTACTTGCTCAAGAAGCCCAAGCCCATCCAGAGCCCCGTCCAAAGCCAATAACGAATGGATGAATTGGGTTGAACCGCGTACCAACCGGACACCATCGCCGCTGTCCAAAACAAAACCGATAGTGGATCAATGGTCATCAGGATTGCTCCCGCAGACAGGAGCGGCGTTGCAGTCGTGATCAACAACAGAAAAAATCCGGCCCGCGCATTGACAGTCTTCGAAAAAAAACGAAGCACGATGACACTCAACAGGGCCGCAATGATTGGCGAAAAGAACCGAATACCGAACGCAGTATCGCCAAAGACGGCAGTTCCAAGGAATTGCGTGTAGGCAATAAGAGGCGGCTTGCTGTAGTAAGAAAGCGCCAGATGTTTTGACCAAAGCCACTGGTACGCCTCGTCTTCACTCAATTGGATCGTTCCGCTGGCGATGTAACCAAGCCGCGCCACCAAAAGGATCGCGATGACGAGATAGCCGAGCCGCAACCATTGTTTGTCCATGGTTTCATGCGGGCTTTCAAGCGGCGGCGCTGGAGTCCGAACGCCTTTCTGTCCCAGACCTCCTCGCAATGAACGAGGGGCGAAAACCGGTTCAGCATCGTCTTCAGAGGGTTGCGCTCGGCTTCGTGCCGCGATCAGCGACGGCATGTTCGCCCGCCAGAGCGGAAACCATTTCTGGCCGATATATTGCCACAACGTGTCTGTTACCCACAGAACGGCTGCGCCAACTCCAGCTCCAACGAGCGCGCCAGCCAAAACGTCACTCGGATAATGAACTCCGTTATACACACGTGAATAGCTAACCAGCAACGCTGCCGGCAGCATGAACCACAAACTGCGCCGGTAATAAACGGCGGTCACCATTACCGCCGCAAACCAGTTCGCTGCGTGAGAGGATGGCATGCTGAACGAACCGCCCTTCCCAATCAGGCAATGAACATCGCTCAGTGTCAAAAATGGCCTCGGTCGAGCGACAACCTCCTTGATGAGCCGGCAAATCCATCCATCGCACAGCCCGACGCTCAATGCCAGCATAAGGAGGCAGATGATGCCTCGCGAGCGGCCTTTGCAGATAAGCAGTATGCCCAGGATAACGAGAGCGGGGTAAAAGAATGCATTGCCGCTTACGAACGGCATGATTTTATCGAGAACAGGGTTGCTTCCCGCGTCATTAATCAGCCGAAATACGTCAACGTCTAATTTCAACAGCCAATCCATCAGGCGGACAATTTAGTTATCAAAGGGTCATTTGACAGCCTGAATCAGTTTTTCCTTCAAAAACCCGCCCATACCTTGCAACCATGGCCAAAGTGACTAAAGAACTATGATGCAAGAATTTACGGCACTTGACGGCGCGCTACTCATCGATAAACCCGCGGGAATGACTTCGCACGATGTCGTGGATGAAATTCGACGGCATTTTGGAATCAAGAAGGTTGGCCACTGCGGCACATTGGACCCCAATGCGACAGGTTTGCTGATTATTGTGCTTGGAAAAGCGACAAAATTATCCGAACGCCTGATGTCTGACGACAAAGTGTATGATGGCACGATCAAGTTTGGCGAAGCGACCGACAGCTTCGATTCCGATGGCGAACTGCTTTCATCCCTTCCGGTCCCGCCGATTACCTTGGATGAACTGAATAAAATGGCAGCGGAATTCATTGGCGATCTGATGCAGACACCGCCAATGGTCTCTGCGGTTAAGAAGAACGGCGTGCCATTATATAAATTAGCCCGCAAAGGTGTCGAAGTTCAGCGCGAGCCCCGATTGATTCACATCTACAGCTTCAAGTTCAGTTCTTATGAAGAACCGCTGGCCCGGTTTAGCCTGGCTTGCACAAAAGGGACCTACGTCCGCTCAATGGCCCATGAATTGGGCCAAAAGGTCGGCTGCGGAGCGCATCTGTCTCAGTTAAGTCGCGTTAAATCGGGGAAGTTCGAAGTTTCCCAGGCGACCCATTTGGACAAGATTCTGGCATCGAGCGTCTTAGAACTGGAGCGCCACGTGATCCCGTTTTTGACTTTGGCGCGAGAGCGGCAATAACACCGAAATTCTTGCTAACGTTGGTCAGTTTGAAGCTTCAGCATGCTTCCTTTTTGAACAAAAATGATTATATCCGCCAGGTCTTGTGCGCTGAGACTTTTCTCAAGCCCTTTCCGGCATCAGCGAGAGGCCCGAACTGGTCAGAGATTCAATATCCGAGCGCAGAATCGTCTCTTCAGAATTTTGTGAAAGCAAGGTGATGTTGTTGGAAGTTTCTGCGACGATGATTCCGCTGAGTTCGCGCCCATCTTTCGTCGTGGCCATGTAGTTCACATAACGCGTTTCCACGTCAAAACCGAGAAGTCAGGAAGAGATACTAAGGTTTGCCATTATCAGCAGTTTGCCAGCCTCCGCCCAGTGCCCGGTACAGTTGAACAAACGCCAGGAGCTGGTTAAGCTGGGTTTGGACAAGCGCGTTCTCGGTGGGGAAGAGTTGTTGCTGTTCCTGCAGAACTTCAAAGTAGCCGGCGCGCCCCGCGATGTAGCGGTCAGTCGCGACCTCGACAGCAACCTGGTAAGCTTGAACGGCGCGGGCCTGTTGAATGAGGGCCTCGGCATATTTTTGGCGGGCGACCAGGGCGTTGGAAACTTCCTGGAGCGAGTTCAGAACAGTGCTTTCGTAGCGCAGCGCGGTTTCATCGCGGACCGCTTTTGCCTGGCGATATTGGCCGAGGAGCCGGCCACCCTGGAAAATTGGACCCGCGAGGTTTGCAGCGACATTCCAGGCATTCGCGCTGCCAGCGGTGAACGCGGAAAGTTCGGGGCTGACCTGGCCCAAAAGCGCAGTGAGACTGAGTTGAGGAAAGAAATTGGCGACAGCAACACCAATCTGGGCGCTGGCGGAGCGCAGGTTTTGTTCTGCCTCGCGAATGTCGGGCCGGCGTTGGAGCAAGGAAGAAGGAAGGCCGAGCGGAATTTCGGGGGTCGACTGTTGAAGGAGACCGTATTTACGAGGCACGGGGCCGGGATTTCTGCCGAGCAGAACGTTGATGCGATTCTCGGCGATGACGATTTGGCGTTCAAGGTCGGGGACGGTTGCGGCGGCGGAGGCGAGGGCGGCTTCGGCGGCGGAAGTTTCGAGCTTGGAAACAATGCCGCCCTCGAAGCGCTCGCTGAAGATGCGCAAGCTTTCGCCAAAGGAATTGGTGGTGCGTTTTGCGATTTCGAGAGCGCGGTCAAGCGCGAGCAATTCGAAATAGGCGGTAGCGACTTCGCTCACAACGGAAACCATGAAGTCGCGGCGGGCTTCCTGGCTGGCGAGGAGTTGGGCGCGGGCGGATTCGTTCAGGCGGCGAATGCGGCCCCAGAGATCGATTTCCCAGGCGGCGTTGCCCGCGAGAAGAAAAGTGTCAGAGGTCCCGCCGGTGAAAGTGGCAGAGCCATTGGCGGAGTTCTTGCCGCGGCCGATGGCGCCCTGGTAATTGAGTTGAGGAAAAAAGGCGGCGCGATTTTCCATCAGGATGGCGCGGGATTGTTCGACGCGAGTGATGGCGATACGAAGGTCGTAGTTGTTGGTGAGGGCAGCGCGGATGAGGTCGTGGAGGGACTCGTCTTTGAAAGTTTCCCACCAGGGGAGATCGGCGAGGGAGTTGGTCGTGACGGGGAGTGAGCCACGGAATTCACCGGGGAGGTCGAGGGATGGACGTTTGTAGTTGGGACCGACAGCGCAACCGAAGGAAAACACCAGGCACCAAACTCCAAACACCAGGGAAGCTCCAATTTTCAAGCTCCGAGGGCGACTGGAAGCGTTTTCAAAATGCCGTTCGCCCCTGGCCGCCGACGTGAAGCGATCTGGAACTGGTTTCAGAACTCGTAGCCGCCGAGGTAACGAGGCGGATGGCTCCAGTTTTGTTCGGGATTCCCTCCTCTTTAGTTCGAATCCGTCGGTATTCATCCGGATTTGTCGCGGTGCTTGCTGAAACGAGTCACGACTTTTTCGACGACGTAGAAGGCCACGGGGATGATGAAGATTCCGAGCAGAGTTGCGCTGAGCATCCCGCCGATGACGGTGGTGCCCATGGTCTGACGCGAAGCGCCGCCGGAACCGGAAGCCAGCCACAGCGGCACGCAACCGAGGACAAACGCGAATGAGGTCATGAGAATGGGCCGGAGTCGGATGCGCGCGCCGGTCAAGGCGGCGTCAGTCAGCGACTTGCCACCTTCGTATTCGGTCTTGGCGAATTCGACGATGAGGATGGCGTTCTTTGCGGCGAGCCCTATTAGCATGACGAAACCGATTTGGGCATAGACATTGTTTTCGAATCCGCGAGCGAAGAGGGCCACGAATGCGCCGAATACAGCGACGGGGGTGCTTAACAAAACGCTAAATGGAAGCGACCAGCTTTCATAAAGAGCAGCAAGAATCAGGAAGACGAAGATTATCGATAGAGCGAAGACCATTCCGGGCGAAACGCCTTGCGCGGCCTTTTGTTCCTGGAACGACATGCCAAGATAATCGAATCCCATTTGAGCGGGCATAGTTTGGGCGAAAACTTCTTCGAGCGCGCGAGTGGCCTGGGCGGAACTGTATCCGGGAGCCGCGCTGCCATTGATTTGAGCGCAGCGATATTCGTTGTAACGCATGACGAACTCAGGACCAGTGCGATGCTCGATCCGCGTGAGCGCGGACAGTGGGACGCTTTCACCACGGGTGTTGCGCACGTAAAAGAGGCCGAGATTTTCTGCTTTAGTGCGATAGTCGCCTTCGGCTTCGACGTAGACTTGCCACTGGCGTCCGAAACGATTGAAGAAGTTGATGAAATAGCCGCCCATGAAAGCCTGCATGGTTCGATAGACTTCCGAGAGGCTCACTCCTTGTTTAAGAACTTTATCGCGATCCACATTGACGAATACTTGTGGGACGCTCGGAAGGTAGGTTGTAGTCAGGCCGCCGAGTTCGTGGCGATTTGTAGCCGCCTGCATGAACGCGTTGACGTTTTTCGTCAGGAACTCAAGATCCTGGCTGCCAGAACGATCTTCGAGAATGAACGTGAAACCGCCCGCGGAGCCGACGCCGGGGATGGACGGGGGAGCAAAAGGAAACGCCACCGCTTCAGGCAATTGTCCCAATTCCTTAGCCAGACGAGAACGGATGGCCATATATTGCTCCTCAGGTTTCTTCCGTTCGTCCCACGGCTGAAGTGTGACGAAGAAAAAAGCGTTGTAAGTGCTTTGGACCTGGCTCAGGAGGCTAAAGCCGATGACGGAAGTGCAATACTTTACGCCCGGCGTCTTGAGCAGAATATTCTCGACCTTTTTGCAGAACTCATCAGTCCGATCGAGTGATGCGGCCAAGGGAAGCTGAGCGTTGATGTAAACGTAGCCCTGGTCCTCTTCAGGCAGAAAGGAATTGGGCAATTTCTTTCCCAGCAGAACGGCGACCACGGCCACAATCAACAGAGCGAGCAGACTCCATGCGCTTTTACGAATGAGGAACCCACTCCAGTGGACATAGCCGTCGCGCGTCCTGCCGAAGACACGATTGAACCAATCGAAAAATTTTCGAAGCGGGCCGTGAGATTCGGTTTTTGGTTTCAGAAGCAGAGCGGCGAGAGCGGGGCTGAGAGTGAGCGCGTTGAACGCAGACAAGATGACGGAAATGGCTATGGTCAGCGCGAATTGTTGGTAGAGCCGTCCGGTGATGCCGGAAATGAAAACTGTGGGGACGAAAACGGCAGCCAGAATTAGCGCGATGGCAATGACCGGGCCGGAGACTTCTTCCATGGCTTTAAAAGCCGCATCTTTGGGCTTCATGCCTTCCTCGATGTGGCGTTCGACGGCTTCGACGACGACAATGGCGTCGTCCACGACCAGGCCGATGGCGAGGACAAGTCCGAACAATGAAAGAGTGTTGATGGAAAAACCAAAGACCGGGAACAGGACGAAAGTGCCGATGAGCGACACGGGCACGGCCAGCAACGGAATCAAAGTGGCGCGCCAGCCCTGAAGAAAAATGAAGACGACAACGATGACCAAAAGGAGGGCTTGCCAGAGTGTCTGGCTGATTTCCTTGATGCCCTGGCTGACGGCGAGCGTTGTGTCCAGGGAAATGGCATAGTCGAGATCGGCGGGGAAGCGCAGCTTCGCTTGTTCCATGAATTTCCTTGCGCCATTGGCGGCATCCAGGGCGTTTGAGCCGGGCAATTGGTAAACTGCAATGACCGCGGAGGGTTTGCCATTGAGCCGGCCACGGAGGGTATAAACTTGAGCGCCGAGTTCGACCCGCGCGACGTCTTTCAGACGGACCATCGAGCCGTCTGAATTGGCGCGCAGGACTATGTCGCCGAATTCGGCCTCGGTAACGAGTCGGCCCTGGGCGCTAACGGTATAAGTGAATTCCTGGCCTTTGGGAATCGGCGCGCCGCCGATCTGTCCCGCCGGGTTGACCGAGTTTTGGCCGTTAACGGCCGTAATGATGTCGTTAACGGTGATGTTGAGTTTCGCGAGTTGATCGGGTTTGACCCAGAATCGCATCGCGTATTGGCCGGCGCCGAACACTTGAACGCTGCCAATGCCGGGGACGCGGGTGATTTGGTCAGTGAGATTAATATAAGAGTAATTGGCAAGAAACGTCGCGTCGTAAGTGCCGTTGGGGGAATAAATGGCGACCAACATGAGCGGAGTGGTGGGCGATTTGAGAAGTGTGACGCCGAAATTGCGGACATCGGCAGGCAATTGAGACTCGGCTTGTGCTTCGCGCAATTGAGTCAGCATCTGGTCAATGTTCGGGTCGGTGTTGACGTCAAAATTGACAATCATGCGCATGGAGCCGTTGTTGGCATTGACGGAATACATGTAGTTCATGTTATCCACGCCGCTCATTTGGGCTTCGATGGGAGTAGCGACAGATTGCTCGACGGTTGGAGCGTCAGCGCCGACAAAGGTGGTCTGAATACGAATTTCCGGCGGAACGATTTTGGGGAATTGCGAAACCGGAAGAGTGATCATCGAGACAATGCCGACCAGGACCATCAGAATCGCGATGACCATGGCCACGATGGGACGATTGATGAAAAAGCGATACATGCCCTATAAAAATCCCAAACCCCAAATCCCAAACCCCAAAGAAGCTCCAAGCTCCGAACACCAAACTCCAAACCCCAGGGAAGCTCCAAGCACCAAACTCCAACCGAAGGCGTTTTGGAGCTTGAGATTTGGAGCTTCTCTGGAGCTTGATGCTTGGAGCTTGGAACTTTCTTCTGTGACTCTCACGGTTTGTTCTCCTTTGGCTCTTTTGGTTGTTCGAACGGCTTCGGGTTTACAACCGCGCCTTCTAAGGCCTTCTGTGTTCCTTCGACAACAACGCGGTCTCCGGGTTTGAGACCTTTCTCGATGATCCAATCCGAGCCGTTGCGCTCTCCGACTGTTACGGATTGAAGATGCACTTTATTCGTTCCATTCTCGTCATTGACGAGCGCAACTTGATAGCTGCCTTGCAATTCGGAAACCGCCCGCTGAGGGACGAGCAGGGCGTCCTTGCGTGTTTGCGTTTTGGCGCGGACACGGGCGAATTGGCCGGGGCGAAGAATGGCATCCGGATTAGGAACAAGGCCGTTCAACTGGATAGTTCCGGTGGTGGGATTGACCTCGCGGCCCGCGAAGACGAATTTCCCCTTTTCCGGATAAACGGAACCGTCAGCAAGAACGAGTTGGAGTTCCAACTCCTGTTCGTGAGTAGCGCGCTCAGTGGCGTTGGTGTATTGGCGGCGATAGGTGAGATAAGCTTGTTCGCTCGTGATGAAGTAAACTTTGATGGGATTGATGGTTGAGACGGTTGTGAGCAGCGAGCCGCCGGGGCCGACGAGATCGCCGATTTGCGCCAGTGCAATTCCAGCCAGGCCGTCAATGGGCGAAGTGATCTTAGTGAACTCAATATTCAATTGGGCCGTTTGCACCAGTGCTTCATCGGCTTTGACCTGGGACTGGGCACCGAGATCCGCTTGAACGGCGTTGATATATTCCTGCTGGCTGATGGCGTTCTTTTTCGCAAGCGGTTCGTAGCGTTCGACATCCCAGTGGGTGCGGCTTTGCTGCGCCTGGTCCTGCGCGAGTTTGGCGTTGGCCTGGCTGAGGGCGGCTTCGAAGGGGCGTGGATCGATCTGGAACAGCAGATCGCCCTTTTTTACCTGGCTGCCTTCGGCGTAGTTTTGGGTTAGGAGATAACCTGTAACCTGTGCTCGAATTTGGGCGTTTACCAAACCATCCAGGGTCCCAATCCATTCTTTATAGACTGGGGTATCCTGAGGTTTGAGCGTCAGCACGAACACTTCTGGCGGCGCAGGGGGCGGAGGTTTTTTCTTGCCACACCCAAAGACAGCGGCGCAGATGCAAATGCCAAGGGCGGCCCTGGGAGCCAACCATTTGACCCCGAAAGAACCGTCTAACCCGGCCCATGCTTCCCGATTCATCCGCAAAGGGTGACCCGCAGTGATTGAGAAAGCCTAAGGTGCAAGGCCGAAGTGCCAAGGTAGGTCAACGCCCTATATAGAGGGCGTTGCCGGTTGCCCGTTAGATGTCGAAAGGTTTGCTGAGATTGCGGTTTGCAGTAGCGAAATCTTTGGCCAGGATTTTTTGAATCAGTTCCTCAACGCCAGCGCCATTTCTGCCGCGGGTAACGAAGTGGGCCTGCTCCTTTAGCGCGGGAATCGCGTTGGCCACGGCAACGGAATAACCGCACATCGCCAGAAACACAGAATCGTTTTCAGCGTCCCCCACGCCGACGACCTCGTTGGGTTGCAGGTGCAATTCCGAAAGTGCCGCTCGCAATCCGGTTGCCTTATCGACATTGGACGGAAGAATCATGAGCGCTCCTTTGTTCAGAATTGCCTGGAGGGGAAGGCCAAGTTCTTGAATCGTTTCCCGCACAACTTCTCTATAAAGTTCCTGTGTTGCGACAATTCCCAATCCAACGGAAAGCGGAGTAACGCCGCACGCCCTCAAGGCTCCGATGAATTCCTCGGACGGTTCGGGTGCGAGGATTTTGCACGATTGGTCGGCTGGGTTGTGGAGCAAAGCGCCATTCTCTGCCACTATGCGGTCGAACAGCTCCGTAAAATGACAGACCTTAAGCAAGTCAGGCATTTCACGTCCGGTCACCAGAACCAATTTTCTTCCCGTTTCTCGCAGCTTTTTTAACGCGGCCACCGTTGAATCCTCGACATCGCCGTGCTGCGCAAGGGTTCCGTCGTAATCTGTCGCGAGGCAAAGGAATTTCTTCATGAGTTGTGATCGTTGCGTCTTTGCCAGTCCTCCAATGCGCGATGCGCCGCGCCCAGGGCAACAGATGCGCCCCGCAGCTTGGCCGGTCTTAACAGGACTACCTTGCTGATCTCGGGCATCAGATGCTCGCGCAGGCCGGCCTCAACTTCGCTGAGCACCAATTTGGGCATCTCATCCATCAAGCCACCGCCGAGAACGACCATTTCCAGGTTCAAAAAGTTCACAATGCCCGACAACGCAATGCCAACGACTCGCATTCGGGCGCGAAGCATTTCGTCAATGCGGTCGTCTCCGTGTTTGATGGCTCGCTTGAGGATGCGCCAGGTTATGTTCGATAGATCGGTGCCGACCCGCTTATGCAGGTAGGGAGCCCAATCCTTAACCGCCATGACGAGAGCTTCGCCGGCAATGGCGGCTTTGCTCGCGATACGATCAACTATCCCATGACTCAACGCTGCTTCACGTCCACCGACCGGCTGGGCGAGAATATGGCCAATCTGTCCGCCAAACCCGGTCGCGCCAGTATAAATTTTTCCATCGAGGATAACCGCCCCACCGACCCCCGTGCCGAAAAATACTCCAAGCGCATACGAGCATCCTTTTGCCGCTCCCAGTTTGTGCTCGGCGTAGAGTCCCATGTGGACATCATTGTCCAGTGTCACTTTTGTTTTAATTGCCCGCCTGAGATGTTTGGCGATGGGATAATCCTCCAAACATATCAGGTTTGGCGCAGTCTCGATACGGCCGTTTGCCTTGTCGACCGAACCAGCACAACCGACTCCTATCCCAACGATTTTAAGTTTTCTTTCGTCCGATATTGATTTTAATTCCGCTACCGCGCGAAGGAGATTCTTCGTAAACTCAGTGCGCCCTTCTTCGGGTGCCGTTTTGAATTTGATTTCCTCGAGTGGCTCACAATGACTGTTGACGAGCAGACACAGCGTTTTCGTGCCTCCCACGTCTATCCCCAAGGCTGCTACTTTATTCATGAAGCGGGACCGCGATCCCGATGTTCTCTTTCACGTTAGTGCGGGTGACATTTCCGGCAAATGAGGCAAAGTCCTAATCTTAGGTCGGGCGAGCGTCCCCGCGAGCCGCCAAAGAAACCTTGGCGCCAAACGCAGCTTACAGCAAGCGTTTAAGCCGGTCTTTCAGCAACCGTCTGGCTCGATAGAGGCGTGACTCAATCCCTCGCGAGCTAGTCTGCAAAACCGCTGCCGCATCGGCAGCAGACATTTCTTCCCATTCGCATAAGACGAGTGCTTCACGCAAGTCTTCTGGCAGTTCCTGGACGGCGGCGCGTATTGCCTGATGTTGCTCTTGAGTTTCGGCTGCATCGCCCGGACTGGCTTCGCAGGAAGGCAGCATTTCTTCGAGCGTGCCCTCGGTCTCGGCGCTTTCCGCTTGCAAGGATACAGCAGGATGGCGCGCGCGGCGGCGATACTCATTCCGCGCCAGGTTCCCAGCGATTGTGTAAAGCCAGGTTGTGAATTTGCTGCCATCGAATCTCTCGCGGTTCCGATATACACGCACAAACGTTTCTTGCGCAAGATCGTTGGCATCCTGCTCGTCGCCCAACATCCGATAGAGAAACTGAAAAATCGGTCCCGAGTGCCGTTCCATCAAAACGTTCAACGCGGCGTCGTGCCCCTGAGCAAGGCGCTCCATATCGGCCCTGTCAATCGCTTCGGTGTCAATGGTCTCCATGCCCGAGTCCGGAGTGCGGACTTGCTCCCATTGAATTCTCAATTTGTTCGTGAAATCCCAACGTCAACCGTTGCATTTCGGCGAGGTAACGTTTGCCCTGTTCATCGGGCATGGCGCGACTGACTTCTTCGAAATGTCGCAACATTTGGGCCTGGCATTCGGCGCGAAGTGTGCCCAGTTCAATCAGCTTTTGCTCGGCTGAATTTGTGCTGGCGCCATTTGCCAGTGCGGCCTCGACTTCCTTTTGTTTGGCAGCGATGCGGCCGCACATCTCGCGGCATTTCGGCAGATAGCCTTCGTGCATTTGCCGAATTCGCTGCATTTCTGAATCACTGAGCCGAAATTCATGTCGCAGCCATGACAGATCGTCACCCGCCGCCATATGGTGGGCGCAGAACCGCATCGCACCAAAATAGGCCAAAGCTGCGGAGCCAAGCATGATGGCTGCGGCGATTAGAATGAGTTTGGCCGAGCGTCTCATGTCTCAGTCTCAATGCGGCGAGTACGACGGGTCAACCGACGCGACATATCTATCCCTGGCCTCATTGACTCCAGCAGTCGCGCCGTGGACAGCTCCAAACGTTCCCGCGAGGAGGACGGCAGCCGCAAGTGCTCCGAAGGCAATTCGAGGGACCATCAGCCAACTCGCCAATCGATCCAGCATCGATTCGGGCTTTTGCTCCAGCCGTTCAATCCGCTGCCACACGTGATTTTCAAAACCAGGGGGCAATTCGCCGATTGGCCGTGCCATTTTTAGCAAACCGCTCAGTTTTCCATCTGCTGCATCAAAGTCCTGCTTCATTTGCGACCGCCTTCCTGTTCTAATTTTATTCAATGTTAGAGTTGGTGAGCCAGCTATTATTCGACTCTATAAGCCACATAGTTGATACCCCGCCGGCATGAGAAACACGCGAGAAATCTTTCTCAGACCTTTTGCGTATAAGACTCCGCGGCGGTGTTTGATAAGTGCGGGCAAGATGCCTGACAGAAAATTGAAAAACAAAATAGAAAGACAAAATATGAAAACATTCACTCGCTTCTCCCTCGTTCTCACCGCCGCGACAGCTCTCGCATTTTCGAATTTCGGCCTGAGCGCAATTGCATCCGAGAAGGGTGCCGAACAGCTTGCCAGGCGCAATAGCACACCCGTCGCGGCTAATACTGCGAAGCCCGCTGCCATGAATTGCCCAAGCTGCACCGACTCCTGGGTCACGGTTGTCGACAAAGGCACCAAGGGAACTCGCCATCAAATCAATAATGTCGTGCGCCACAATTGCGCGAGCTGTGACACGCGAATCATCACCAAAGGCTCTGGAAAAAATGCAACGAATGTAGCCGTCCATAGCTGTGGTATTGCTTCCGCTGCGATGTGCGCGGCCCGCTAATCAAGCTAATCATTCGAAGGCTCGGAGCCGAATAACGGCCCGGGCCTTTTTGCTTGAGATTGAATTGGTGAGGTGTAGTCGAAAGCTTTTATGAATAGATTCCGGCGGTGTCATTTCTGCAATTGGTGATACAAAGCTTCAAAACATTCGATGCCCTTGCATAAAAGGTCGTTGTCGTTCATCCCTGATTTTGCCCAGCCGCCCAAAACGGCGTTTATGCCCACACATTCGCAACGTTGAAATTTATCGTCTTCCAGATCGGCATCATGTACCATCTCGGCGATTTTGAGTGCTGCCTTGTCGGTAATCCCAAACCTCTTAACCAATGTTTCAAACGTACAATCATCTCCATGATGGGAGAATTCTGCGTTTGCCATGTCGAAGGGCAGGGCTAGCGACTTTATCGCGGGGTTCATGCCGAAAACAAATCGGGCTTTTGGATCAATGTATTTCCGGATTAGCCAGGCTGAACCTGCGCGATCTATTCCCGGGCGCGGGCGTGTAAGCCACGTTTTGCCAACAAAATTGCGCGGGTCCAGCTTCGGCCGGGCGGTCTCTGGCTTCTCAGGTGCAAGCAGTTTTTCGAGCCGGTGCAGAATCATTCGGGCGTCGTCCGCCGACGGCGATTGGAAGTAGTCAATTTCCCTGATTTCCTCAAAGCGCCTTCGATGCTGTTCCAGATGCGCTGCCAACTCGCTGCGCTGTCGCTTCCTGCGGCTGGATAAGGTAACACGGCAGGCTCGACTTAGTTCCTGATAATCGGCGGCGCGCGCCTGATTGAACCTCTGCACAATCTGTGGATTAGAGAGCCCCTCGATCTCAGCTGCACGAATCAAGGTTGCATCGCCTCCCGCGCCGCGAATCTGCGTGGCCAGCCACTGAAAGCGCTCGAACTGAGTTGCGTCGTCAGGCAGAATGTAGGTCGATGTTTTGAGTTGAAGCGCTCCAAATTTTTTTAGTTTGCGCCAAAGATTCACACGCGCGCTGTTGCGCTTGGCTGGTAATGCATAAAGCAAAAGAAGCCAGGTGGATACTTGCGTCCGCGGGGTCCTCCGAATGGATATTCGTTTTTTCATCGCCGGTAAATGAACCAGCAATACCAAATCGAGCGAATGATTTCCATTTGAAATAGATTTACGGCTATGTAATAGGTATTACAAGCATAGCGAATGACGACACTGAATATTATCGCGCTTATGACGGCTCTCGCATCCAGCATCTCATTGGCCGAAACTGTCAACTTCGATAATCTTAAAACCGGCGGACCGCCTGCCGGGCGGACTGCGACGCAAACCGGCAAGGGCGAAGCAAAGTGGGAGATCGTCGCTGACGATTCTGCTCCGAGCAAACCGAACGTTCTGAAGCAATCGGGACAGGCCAGTTATCCAGTATGTATCAAGGATAGCACGAGTATCAAAGATGGCTTCGTCGAGGTAAAGTTTAAGCCAGTTTCCGGCAAGGAGGATCAGGCCGGCGGCGTTATCTGGCGCTGCAGGGATTCGGACAATTACTACATTGCCCGTGCCAATGCGCTCGAAGATAACGTCGCAATTTACCACACGATCAATGGCAAACGTACCGAAAAGAAGCGGATGGAAGTAAAAGTTTCTTCCAATGCTTGGCACACTCTTCGTGTGGATTTTCAAGGCGGCAGTTTTAAAGTGACCTTTGACGGCAAAACAGCCTTGGAATGGAACGACGACACTTTCAAGGACGCGGGCAAAATCGGCGTCTGGACAAAGGCCGATAGCGTGACGTTGTTTGACGATTTCCGTTACGGCCAGAAATGACGAGTCCTCGGCTGTTAAACCGGATGTTACGATATAGTTGGCTTCCATATCGGGAGAGGCCGCGCGGCGCTTGCCCTCGAATGGCTCGAACGGCTATATGGCAGGCGTGATTGGACACAAACGAAGCAAATGAACATCACGACGCCATCCCTGCGCCGGCCCATTACCGTGGTTGTGCTGGTTGTGGCTATTTCGCTCGGCGCATGGGTGGCCTTGCAGCGGATGACCCGCGATATTTTTCCTCCGCTCGGCGTACCGACCATTTACGTGGCGCAACCTTATGGCGGGATGGACCCGGCGCAGATGGAAGGTTATCTGACCTATTACTACGAATATCACTTTCTCTACATCACCGGAATCGAGCACGTCGAATCAAAATCCATTCAGGGTGCCTCGCTAATGAAACTCCAGTTCCATCCCGGGACGGACATGTCCCAGGCGCTCTCCGAAACCATCGGTTACGTGAATCGAGCGCGCGCGTTTATGCCGCCCGGTACTGTGCCGCCCTTTGTGATGAGATTCGACGCGGGAAGCGTTCCGGTCGGTTATCTGGTTTTTTCGACGGCGAATGAGTCCCGCACGGTGGGCCAAATGCAGGATGCCGCGCTTAATCTCGTTCGTCCGTTGTTTGCTACACTTCCGGGCGTCTCCGCTCCGCCGCCATTTGGCGGCAGCGCGCGCACTATTTTAATCAACGTGAAGCCGGATCGGATGCGCGCCTGCAATCTCTCGCCCGACGACATCGTCCAGGCAATGACTCAAGCCAATACGATCAGTCCTTCGGGCAACGTGAACCTTGGAAATCTCTATCCGATTGTTCCCGTTAATTCGATCGTCAAGAACATCAAGGATCTCGAGGGTGTTGTGCTGCGGACATCGGGCAACGATGCTGTCTACTTGCGAGACGTCGCCACCGTCGAGGATGGCTCGGATATTATTACTTCCTATGCGCTCGTGAATGGGCATCGCACGGTCTATATCCCGGTCACGAAACGCGCGGATGCCTCAACCCTTTCGGTCGTCAATCTGGTTAAAAAGAACATTCCCAGGTTCCAAAGCGTCGTGCCCGACGATGTCAAAGTCAGCTATGAATTCGATCAATCGCCAGTCGTCATCCGAGCGATCAAGGACCTCGCGAAAGAGGGTGGGCTGGGCGCAATCCTGACCGGCCTCATGGTCTTGCTTTTCCTTCGCGATTGGCGGACGGCTCTGATCGTCGTCCTGAACATTCCACTCGCGCTTTTGGCTGCTGCTTTTGCTCTCTGGATAACTGGTCAGAACGTCAACCTGATGACTCTTGGCGGTTTGGCCCTGGCGGTCGGCATTCTTGTGGATGAAGCGACGGTCACCATCGAGAACATTCATGCGCATCTGGCCCGCGGCAGCAGCATCGGCCTGGCTGCCCATGAGGCAACGGTCGAGACGGCACTTCCGCGTTTGCTCGCCATGCTTTGCGTCGTCGCCGTTTTCACCCCGGCATTCTTCATGACCGGCGCAGCGAAGGCCTTATTTGTGCCTCTCTCATTGGCGGTCGGATTTTCAATGCTGGCATCCTATCTCCTTTCAAGCAGCCTCGTGCCGATTCTTTCGATTTGGCTGTTGCGCCATGCGTCCGGCGCAACTGCTAGTGGCCAATCGGCTCCATCAGGTGCATTCAGTCGCTTTCAATCTCGCTATGCCGCGGTGGCGACAGCTTTTGTCCGATTCCGTTGGCCGCTGATTCTCATTTATCTGCTTGGGGCGGCGCTGATCATTGTATTCGTTGGCAGACAGCTCGGGATTGAAATTTTTCCGGACGTTGACACCGGCGAGATGGCGATTCGCTTGCGAGCGCCTGCTGGCACCAAGGTTGAAAATACTGAACAGATCGCCCTCAAAGTTTTAGATCTCATCAAACGCGAAGTCGGCTCGAACAATGTTGCGCTGACCATGGGACTCATCGGCGTTCATGCCGCGAATTATCCCGTCAATCTCATTCATCTTTGGAATGGCGGCCCGGAAGAAGGCTGGCTTGCCGTGCAACTCAAACCGGATGCACCCTTCAGAATCGCTGAGCTTCGCGAGCGGCTTCGGGCAGTTTTTGCCACCGAATTGCCCGAAGTGCGGATTTCGTTTGAACCAAACGACATCGTTAATCGCGTGATGAGTTTTGGCTCGGCCACACCCATCGAAGTGGCGGTCAGCGGGCCAAGCCTTGCTGTGAGTCGGGAACACGCGCAAAAGCTCTACGAGAAGCTGAAGGAAATTCCCTCGTTGCGCGATGTGCAATTTGTCCAGGCCCTGGATTTTCCGACCGTGGACATTAATGTCAACCGCGAGCGTGCGGGCCTCCTGGGCGTCAAAGTCGCCGACGTGACGCGTTCGCTTGTCGCGGCAACAACTTCCAGTCGTTTCACGGTTGCCAATTTTTGGGCCGATCCGAACAGCGGTGTCAGTTACAATCTCCAGGTTCAAATTCCCCAAACCAAAACGACGACACTCGAAGATTTGAAAGACGTGCCGATTACTACGGCGACTGGCATACCGTCGCTACTCCGCAATGTTGCTGCCATCGCTCCGGGGACCGCGGTGGGCCAGTACGAGCGCTACAATATGGCGCGCGTCGTCAGCATGACCGCAAATATCCACGGCTCCGATCTCGGAAGTGTCACGCGAGAAATCGGGAAGGCCATCGCCGAGGTCGGTGTGGCGCCAGCAAAGACGAACGTCGCCCTCCGTGGTCAAGTCCCGCCGCTTCAGGAACTGCTCACAGGTTTCCGCTCAGGGCTTCTGACTGCGATTGTTGTGATTTTCCTGATGCTGGCGGCAAATTTTCAGTCCCTGCGGCTCTCAATCACAGTCATTTCCTCGGTGCCGGCGGTTATCGCTGGAGTTGTCCTGACGCTTTGGGTGACGCACACGACTCTAAACATTCAGTCCGCCATGGGCGCGATCATGGCGGTCGGAGTTGCGGTTGCAAACGCGATTCTCTTGGTGACATTCGCCGAGCGCGCGAGAACTGAATCCAAATCGGACGGCTCGTTGCTTGCCGCAACCGAAGCGGCCGTCGATGGCGCGAAGAGCCGGTTGCGTCCCATTCTGATGACCAGTCTGGCCATGATCGCGGGAATGACTCCCATGGCGATCGGGCTGGGGCGCGGGGGAGAACAAACCGCGCCGCTTGGGCGGGCAGTTATTGGTGGGCTCGCGTTCGCCACAATCGCGACGTTATTGGTCCTGCCAGCAGTCTTTGCAGTGATGCAAGCCCGCGCTGGCAAAACTGCAAGTTTATTGGAATTAGCTGGGCCAACTTCAACTAAATCATGAGAACCAGTTTTTCAACAATCCCGAAGGGATTGCGTCCTTCAGCCCAGGGTTGCGAGGAACGAGCTACCCTGGGTTACGGTCCTTCGCGTCCAACACAACCCCAACGGGGCTGCATCAGTTGCTGCGTGCTGAGCGGACTATTGGTTCTGGCTGGCTGCGCTCAAAAACACGACGAGCCAAAGCCCACACTGCCAACGCTCTCCATAAAGTTGGTCGCGGCCAAAAAAGGCGATGCGACGCGGAGTATTTTATTGCCCGCGAATGTCCTGCCATACCAACAGGCGACACTCTATGCAAAGGTTGCAGGCTATGTGAAAACCGTAAACGTCGATAAGGGGGACGCTGTGCAAGCCGGCGAATTGCTGGCGGATATCGAAGTTCCGGAACTCATCGCTGACCGAGCCAGATATAAGGCCGAACTTGAAGTTGCCGACCTGGATTACAAGCGGACCAGCGATGCGCAAAAGAAAGCACCGGATTTGGTCGTCCCTTTGACTGCGGACACGGCGAAAAGCAAATACGACATCGCGAAAGCCAATCTGGAGCGGACGGAAACTTTACTTGGGTTCGCGAAAATCACCGCGCCATTCTCGGGCATCATCACGAGGCGATTCGTAGATCCGGGGGCATTCATTCCGGCGGCGAATTCTGGCAGCACAGCGCAGGGCGCGGCGCTATTCACAGTCATGGACTTCACCAGGGTTCGTGTGCAGGCCGCGATTCCCGAGATGGAGGTCCCTTTCATAAAAAACGGACTCCCCGTGAAAGTGACGATCGAAGAACTGCCGACAGCAAAAACCGAGGGCACGGTCACTCGCTTCAGTCATGCGTTGGACGAAGCGACCAAGACGATGCTAACCGAAGTTGAACTGCAGAATCCCGACGGCACTCTGCGTCCGGGCATGTACGCGAATGTGCGCATCACGGTCGAGCGCAAGGCCGATGCGCTCGTGCTGCCGACCGATGCCGTGTTGGTCGAGAAGGGACGAACTTCGGTTTTTACTGCGGCTGAGAATAAAGCGAAGCGAATTACAGTGAAGACTGGATTCAATGACAATGGATGGGTGGAAATTTTGGACGGAGTTAAATCGGGAGACCAGGTAATCATGATCGGCAAGCAAGTGATTGCGGAAGGGCAGCCGGTGAAGGTCGGGGATTTATGATTTATGATTTACGATTGATGATTGCGATGCTGGCCGGCGTTGACGACACATATGAAAGCGGTATAGGGCTGCCGCATTCCAAGACGCTGGCGCGTCTCCCGGAGCGCAACTCCCTCCGCAAGGTTTTGGAGTGCGGCGGCCCTATGCCGCTTTTTTGCGTCGCATGGCTCGCCTCGGCAGCAATGGCGTATGCGCAACATACAAATGGCATCCACGAAATTGATTTGCCAACCACGCTGCGCCTCGCGGGGGCGCAAAATCTTGATGTTCGAATCGCGCGCGAACGGCTGGCCGAGGCAAAAGCAAATCATGCGTCGGCTGTCGCGCAATTTTTCCCATGGATATCGCCGGGTTTTACTTATCGCCAGCATGACGACAAATTGCAGGATGTCGCCGGCAACATCATCAACGTCCACAAATATGCCTATGCACCGGGCGCGACGCTTGCCGTGGAGGTCGACATTGGAGATGCGCTTTATAAATCCCTCGCGGCAAAGCAACTCGTGAAAGCCGCTGATCATGCGTTTGAGGCGCAACGGCAGGATACGGTGATCGCGGCGGCTCAGGGTTATTATGAACTCGCTTTCGCGCAAGGCGCCGTTGGCGTCGCCAAGGAGTCATTGAGGATCAATTCCGATTACGAGCGGCAGATTGGTCATGCATTGGATGCGGGAATTGCGTTCAAAGGCGATGCATTGCGAATAACGGTCCAGAAGGAGCGAAGCCAACTGGCGTTGCGCCAGGCCGTGGAACAACAACGCATCGCCGGGGCGCGCCTCGCTCAGGTGCTGCATCTTGATCCCTCGGTCGGATTGGCCGCTTGGGACACGGACCTTGCCCCGCTTACCCTGATTGAGACAAATGCAGCGCTTGATTCTCTGGTGCAACAGAGCCTCGTGCAGCGACCGGAACTTCGACAAAACGAAGCGCTATTAAGCGCTTCGCGTGAAGCAAAGGCAGGCGCTGCTTATGGTCCGCTGATTCCGACCATTGGCGCCCAAGGTTTCTTCGGCGGATTGGGCGGGGGAAGAAACGGTGTCGCAGACACCTTTGGGGCGCAGGAGGATTACGCAATTGGAGTGAGTTGGCGAGTTGGCCCCGGCGGATTGTTCGACTTTACGCGAACACGCGCGACCGAATCACGTCTCAAGATTTCTGAGTTCAGCCTCGGAAAGCTCCATGATGAGGTGACGCGCCAGGTGGTGGAAGCATTCACTCATTGGCAATCGCTAAACGAACAACTCTCTGTCGCCAAAAGGGCGCTCGATGCGGCCGAAGAAGGATTACGGCTGGCACAGCAACGCAAAGAATTCGCCGTCGGAATCGTGCTGGAAAATATTCAGGCGGAACAGGACCTGACGCGGGCACGTTTGGATTACCTTAAAACGGTCGCGGATTTTGACCAGGCGCAATACGCGTTACTGAAGGCGATTGGAAAGTTGTGAGCGAGGCGCTTGCAAGTGTGGGTCGAATTTGCTAAAGTAAACGCAAGCCAAGCTCGGGCGTAAAAGTGATTCGTTTATACAGGGTCGTATGTTTCCTTCTCCTGCTGGCGCCGTTCGCGGACGCTGCTGATACTCAGGTGTTGCGCGGTCATGTCCCGAATGCGGCGAAGCAATTGGCGTCGCTCAAGCGCTTGGAGAGCACATATCGTTTTGATCTCAGCATCGCCTTGCCCCTTCGAAACTCAGGCGAGTTGAACAAACTTCTCGGGGAGATTTACGATCCCTCCAGCCCGAACTATCACCGATACCTGACGTCTGAGGACTTTGCGAAGCGGTTTAGTCCGAGCGAAGGGGATTATGAGGCGCTCAAGGCCTTTGCGGAATCCCACGGTCTAAAAATCATAGGGACACATCCGAATCGCACATTACTCGACGTTAATGGCTCGGTGGCAGACATCGAAAAGGCGTTCCATGTCAATATGCGCGTGTATCAGCACCCAGGCGAAGCGCGGACATTCCGTGGGCCTGACACGGACCCATCGCTCGATTTGGCGGTGCCCGTGCTAAGCATAAGCGGCCTGGATGATTTCAATTCGCCGCGGCCGATGAATCTCAACACAACTTCGTTTCGAAAATTGCTGGCGCGCACGGATTCAAAAAACCTGCGCGACGGGCTAGACACGACTCGCGCCGCGAGCGCGCCGATTCCTTACGCAACCGGCACCGGTCCGCGCGCGACTTTCATGGGCAAGGATTTCAGAGCCGCCTATGCTCCCGGCGTTTCGCTGGATGGCGCAGGGCAAGCGGTTGGATTATTTGAGCTCGATGGCTATTTCGCAAGCGACGTCACCGAATATGAAAAACTCGCCGGCTTGCCAAATGTCCCAATAACGAATGTGTTGGTGAATGGGTTCAGCGGCGGGGCGGGGAGTGGCAATATGGAAGTGGCCTTGGATATCGACATGGTCATTTCAGTGGCGCCCGGCCTGTCGAAGGTGATCGTTTATGAAGGAACGGGCGCAAACGCTAACGCCATCTTGAATCGCATGGCCACAGACAATTTTGCGAAACAACTCAGTTCATCATGGGGATTCGGTTCGCAGGCGGACCCAGCCCGGGAACAGATTTTTCAACAATTCGCCGCGCAAGGTCAGTCCATGTTTCAGGCGTCCGGAGACAACGGCGCATGGACTGGTGCCATCTTCCCGCCCTCTGACGATGCGTGGCTGACGATTGTCGGCGGCACATCGTTGGACACCGTGACTTCCGGCGGGGCGTGGCAGTCGGAAACGACATGGTCGGACAGCGGCGGCGGTATTAGCACGAGCTATACGATTCCGACCTGGCAACAGGGGCTCGACATGGTGACGAATCGGGGTTCGGCCACGATGAGGAACATTCCGGATGTAGCGGCCCATGCGGACAATAACATCTGGGTGATTGTGAACAATGGCGAGGAAGGGCCTATCGGCGGAACCAGCGCCGCAGCGCCGTTGTGGGCTGCTTTTACTGCGCTGGCGAATCAGCAGGCAGCAGCCAATGGCCATCCGAGTGTCGGCTTTTTAAATCCCGCAATCTATGCCATCGGCAAAGGTCCGACTTATGGCGCGAACTTTCACGACATCGTTACCGGCAACAATACGAACGCCAGCAGCTCGAACAAATTCTTCGCCGCTCCCGGCTTTGATCTTTGCACAGGGTGGGGCACGCCCAATGGAAGCAACTTGATCGCTTCTCTGGTGGCCCCGCCAGATACGTTGCGAATCACGCCAACGGCAAACTTTCTCGCGAGCGGCCTGGTGGGCGGACCACTAAGTCCTGCGGCGCAAACCTACGCACTAACCAATTTCGGCTCAGCGCCCGTGAACTGGTCGCTGGCGAATACTTCAACCTGGCTGAACGCCTCGGTCAACAGTGGAACGCTTCTGGCAGGCGGCCCAGAAATGGACGTAATCGTGACTCTGAATTCTGCCGCGAGCAATCTGGTGGCCGGGAGTTATACGACCACGCTTCTATTTACAAATGTGAATGAACAAACGGTGCAAGGCCGGCCGCTTACACTCGCCATTGTGACGCCACCCGTAATCACTGTTCAGCCGGTCAGCCAAGCCGTATTCGGAGGTGTCACCGTGCAATTCAATGTAGCAACCGCAACTAACGCGCTCTTGTATTACCAATGGCGACGCGATGGTGGAACTGGACCGACAAATTTGACCGACCTCGGCAATGTTTCCGGCGCGGGAACGAGTACGCTGACATTAAGCAACGTTGCGCCGTCAAATGTCGGCGCGTATTCGGTAATTGTGCGCAATGCCGCCGGGATTGCCGTCAGCTCCAATGCATTTCTGACGATTATTCCCTGGCGTCCAGTCATTGCAACGCAGCCAACCAATCGAACCGTCCTGTTCGGTGAGACAGCGACTTTCGCCGTCGGGGTGAATGGCAGCACGCCGCTTTTTTATCGCTGGCAACGCGCCGGCACAAACTTGAATGACGGTGGCAATATTTCCGGCGCGACGACGAGTATTTTGAGCGTTGGAAATGTTTCTGCGGCTGACGCCGGAACCTACGCGGTCGTTGTCACCAACGCGAACGGTTCCACTACAAGCGCTGGAGCGACACTGGCTGCGATTTCTTCGAACGCTCCCGATTTAACCTTGAGCACGTTGTATTCGTTCTCCGGCGGAAATGACGGCGCCAATCCAAACGGTTTGATTTTGGCGACCAATGGCATTCTCTATGGAACGACGCAATATGGCGGCACAAACGGTTCGGGGACGATCTTCCAGGTAAATTCCGCGAGCGCATTGCTTGGGATTTATTCATTTAATGCCGCCACTGATGGCACAACTCCGTTTGCCGGATTGACGCAGGGCCCCGATGGCAATTTTTATGGCACAGCTTTTCAAGGTGGTGCATTCGACAACGGTACCGTTTTTAAAGTAAGCGCGGCCGGCGTATTCACCAATTTCATTTCCTTGAACATTACGAATGGCGATCTGCCATATGCCGGTCTCACGCTGGGATTGGATGGCAATTTCTTTGGCGCGACCTATCAAGGCGGCGCGTCCGGTCGAGGCACGGTTTTCAAAATGACCCCCGACGGATTGCTTACAACCATCTATTCATTCAGTGGCGGCGGTGGCGATGGTGGTTTTCCTCATGCGACCCTGGCGCAAGGAGCTGATGGCAATTTATACGGCACAACTCACAAAGGCGGCGCATTCGATTCCGGAACGGTCTTCAAAATCCGCACGAATGGCACGCTGACGACCCTGGTTTCGTTCAACAATACCAACGGCGCGTCCTCCTACGGAGCGCTGGTGCGCGCCGAGGACGGGAATTTCTATGGCACGACCGCCTTCGGCGGCAGCTCCGGTAATGGGACGATCTTCCGACTCGACCCAAGCGGCCAGTTTACAAACATTTATTCGTTTACGGGCGGCGTTGGCGGAGCACAGCCGATGGCGGGACTGTTTGCTGCCAGCGATGGTAATCTCTACGGTACCACCGCGAATGGCGGCGCTTTCGGTCTCGGAACCGTCTTCAGAATGCTGCCGAATGGAGCAATTACCAATCTCGTTCACTTTGACGGTGTTCATGGAGCCAATCCGCAAGCTCCGCTCGCCGATGGTCCGGATGGCAATCTCTACGGCACTACACAATATGGCGGTGCGAACAGCCAAGGGACGATTTTCAAAATCAGTTTTGATTCCGCGCCGCAGATAGTAACGTCGCCGGTCAGTCAAACGGTCTTTGCCGGCGCAAATGTGGCGATGAGCGTCGCCGTCACTGGCAGCCGTCTGTTGGTTTATCAATGGAAAGTCAATGGCACGAATCTGGCCGAGGGAGGAAACCTCTCCGGGACTACAAATCGCGCTCTGCTGTTCAATGGTGTTACGACGAACAATGCCGGCGTTTACTCAGTGCTTGTCAGCAATGCTCTCGGCTGGGCGCAAAGCGCCGATGCGACGCTCTCGGTGACTTCTTCTCCTCCAATCATCCTATTGCAGCCAACCAACATAACAACGTCACCTGGCAGCACGGTGATATTCGCGGTCAGTGCCATCGGCAATCAACCGCTGTCATACCAATGGCGGAGCAACGGATTCAATTTGGGCGACGGTGGAAACGTCTCGGGTTCAACTTCCAGCGCGTTAACGATACTCGCAGCAACCGAAGGCAATAACGCGACGTACTCTGTTCTCGTTAGCAACAACCTCGGTTCTGTGCCCAGCACGAGTGCGGTCCTCACTGTCATTCCAGCGAGTGCGCCCGGCACAAGGCTGGCCACGCTTTATTCCTTTGCCAGCGGCATAGGAGGCAGCACGCCGAATGGCTTGGCCTTGGGCACCAACGGAGTCATGTACGGCACGACTCAATTCGGCGTTGGCGGAACTGTCTTTGCCGTCAGCACGAATGGAACCGTCATCGCGCCATTTGTTTCATTGGGGGTAACGAACGGCTCTCTTCCGCGCGCAGCTTTGGCACAAGGTATGGATGGCTACCTCTACGGCACGGCGCAGGTTGGCGGGAGCGACTCCGAAGGCTGTATTTTCCGGCTGGCCTACAACGGCACGGTGACGAACTTATACTCGTTCACCGGCGATGTTAACAACGGATTCCCGGATGGCGCGGACCCCTACGCGCCTTTGGTTCAAGGCTCCGACGGCAATTTGTATGGCGCTACTACCGTCGAAGGAGCAAACGGATTTGGCACGCTCTTCAAAATAAATCCAAATGGTGCGTTCACAACGCTCCGTTCGTTTACCAATGGCAGTGATGGTATTGGTCCCACGAGTGGATTAATCCAGGCGACGGATGGAAACTTCTACGGCGTCACAAGTGGCGGTGCATTAGGGCATGGCAACGTTTTCAGAATGAATCCCGATAGCACGTTGGTGAATCTTTATACTTTCTCCGGTGGCCAGGACGGGAGCCAGCCTAACACTCTCGTTCAGGGCGCTGATGGAGCCTTCTACGGAACAACAACCCATAGCACGATCGGTTCTTTCCAGTTCTATGGCACCATTTTCAGAATGACTGCCAGCGGCCAGTTGGGGACACTTTACGTCCTCAACTTCAACGACGGTCATTATCCTTACGCAGGGTTGATCCAGGCGAGTGACGGAAACTTTTATGGCACAACGCATGATGGCGGAGCCTTCGGAAATGGATTAGGGAATGGAACGGTTTTTAGAATCGCTCCGAATGGAGCATTCGCAACACTGGCAAGTTTTGACGGTTTCAACGGCGGCGCTAATCCCGCTGCCTCTCTGGTGCAAGGCCCGGATGGAGCGTTATACGGCACAACGACCACCGGCGGCTGGAACGGGCGCGGCACAGTATTCCGTTTGAGTTACACCTCGGCGCCGCAAATCATTACGCAGCCTGCCAATCAGGTCGTGTCGCTCGCAGGCTCCGCGACTTTTTCCGTCACCGTTGCCGGCGCCAATCCATTGTCCTACCAGTGGCAACAGAACGGAACGAATCTAACCGATGGAGCCAACGTGGCGGGTGCGACCCGCCGAATTCTCACACTCACCAACGTGACCGTTGCGAATGCGGGAACCTATTCCGTAATAGTGAGCAACGCTCTCGGCACTGCACCCAGCGGTAGTGCTCTGTTGAGCGTGCGTTTTCCGCCATCATTTCAAACAGTTGCCAAATCCAATAACACCTTTCTGCTGTCGTGGAGCGCCGCACAGGGCCAGAAGTACCAACTTCAATACAAGACGAATCTCAATACTACCAATTGGTTTAACCTCGGAAGCTCCATTACAGCGACCGGCGCGATGGCATCGTCCTCCGACTTAATCGGCTCTAATTCGCAGCGGTTCTATCGGGTGATTCTGCTACCGTAAGCAGTTTGCGGACTTCTGGCAGTTGCAGCCCTGGAAGGAGCTGAATTATCTTTGAGAATGTGACGCGATTCGGCGAATGCTTTCAATGAGGCGATCAATCTCTTCCTCGGTGCTGTAACAAGCGCAGCCGGCGCGAACGACGCCGGTTTGAGTGTGACCGAGGCGTTCCATAACGGTGGTGGCGTAGAAATTACCGTTGGAGGCGAAGATGGCGTCCTGGGCAAGGGAGCGAGCAACGTCGGTTGATGGGACACCAGCGACTGTGAAGGAGACGGTTGGCGTGCGAGGGCGTCCGGGCGGCGGGCCGTAGCAGCGGACGCCTTTAATGGCATTCAAGCCAGACCAAAGGCGTTCGAAGAGGGCCTCGCCGCGGGCGTGAAGGCCAGACATCACGCGCACGAGTCTTCCCCGCCGGGTTGTGCCCGGGACGAGCGAGGCGAGGAAATCGACGGCTGCACCTGCACCAACGACGCCTTCGTGGTTTTGCGTCCCGGTTTCGACGCGTTCGGGAATTTCATTTGAAGCGGGTTCGACTTTGGGAATGTCGAGCGCGGACATAACTTCAGCACTGGCGTAGAGGACACCGGCGTGAGGACCGTAAAATTTGTAAGGAGAACAGATGAGGAAATCGCAGCCTATTTCTTGCACGTCAATGACGCAGTGAGCGGCATAGTGGACTGCGTCGACAAAACAGAGGGCACCTTTGGAATGCGCGAGTTGTGCGGCGTCGCGAATCGATGAGATGGTGCCCAGGGCATTTGAGGCTGCGCCGATGGCGAGCAGGCGGGTGTCGGCGGTGATGGCGCGTTCCAGTTCGGCCCAGATGAGTTCGCCCGATTCCGGATCAAAGGGGGCGGAACGGATGATCACACCGCGCTCCTTTGCCAACGCGCGCCAGGGGGAAACGTTTGCCTGATGATCGAGGTCGGTGACAACGATTTCATCGCCAGGTCCCCATTTGCGTCCAAGCGCGCGGGAGATGTGGAAAGTAATCGTGGTCATGTTGTTGCCGAAGGCGACTTCGCGCGGCGACGAGTTGAAGAAATCGGCGAAGGCCTGGCGGGAATGGGCAATAGCAGCATCAGTTTCCGCACTGGTCGGATAATTCCAATGTGTATTCGCGTTGTGATGGCAAAGGTAGTCGACCATGGCATCGGCGACCTGGCGGGGAACTTGTGTGCCACCGGGGCCGTCGAAATAAGCGACGTTTTTGCCGGCCTGCTGGCGGGCGAGGGCCGGGAAACAGGAACGGATCGTTTCGACGGGCGGGAGATCGATCCTCTGGGGAGTTATTGGTCGGAGGGTTGTCGTCATTAGGATAGCGAGCACCTTAGCGCTTCACTTCAAAGCTGTCAGCGCTGTTTGCATCGCCGCTTCCTTTGTAAATCGCCGTCTCGGGATAAGGGTAGAGTGGACGAGTCATGACGACTTTACCATTGTCCTTTTTTGACGCGATGAGTTTGTCGGGGGCTTTTCCTTTTTCAACCCAATCGACAATCGTGGAGAGCCAATCGACATCGGAAGCACCGGGGCCGCCGCCGCAATGCAAACATCCCGGCACGAGAAAGAGACGGCAATAATCCGCCGCAGCAGGGTCGTGGACTTTGACCTCACGATAGTAATCAATGGTTGCTTGGGCGGGCAGGGCAGTGTCGGCCCAACCGTGCCAGATGATGAGTTTGTCTTTTCGCTCTTTGAACGCGGTCAGGTCAGGATTCGTGGCGTTGAGGAATGATGCGGCGAGACGGGCGTCGCGGTCGAAATTGGAAAAATCGTATTTTGAATAGTCCCAATCGGGATTGTTGAATATCAGGTATTTAAAGATATGGGTGCCGAAGGCAAACATGAGGTCGGGCGCATGATCTTTGGCGGAGGAAGGGATGGGGCCGACAATCCACGCGAACCACTGGTTTGGATCGCATTCGGCGACGGGCGCAAAGCCGGGATAGTTAGCACCCTTTACGTTGCGGGCGCCCTGGTAGATCGCCTCGACTGCCTTGCGTTGTTCGTCAGTCAGGCTAGGCACTTTGGAAAGATCAAAGTGGGCGGCGGCCGGGTCTTGAATGACGCCGTCTTTCAAGCCGTCTGAAGCATCGCATTGTTCAATAATCGCCTGCTGAAGTACTTGAAGCGTTTCTTTCGTGATCACTGTGCTGTCCAAATGGGCGGAGTCCGGGTAAAGCGCTTTCGCGATGGAAACAGCCATTGCCGCGATTCCGGTCCAGTTGAAGGCAGGCGCGCCAGAAACAATTCCGTCGAAGTCATTTGGATAACGCTGCGCTTCCATCATCGCCTGGCCACCGCCACCTGAGCAGCCCAGAAAGTAGGAATGAGCCGGATCTTTGCGATAGTAGGCGCGGGTGAGAGCTTTTGCGACCTCGGCTGTCCGATGAACCGCCAGGTAACCGAAGTTTACTTTCGCTTCGACGTTGTCCAACGCCCACTCCGCGGTGATGGGACCCGGTTGCGATTGGTGACCCGTGTCTGTGCCCACCGTGGCGCAGCCCAGGTTCACCGAAAAACGAGCCGAGTTCTGCACGGTGCCAACGAACCCGCCGCCGCCGCCCATGACGAAGCGGTCGTTCCAATCATCAGGCAGCAACAATTCGAAATGGATGTGCTCGCCGATGATGCCATTTACTTCGACGTGAGGCTTTGAGTTTTTCGCTGCAGGTGATTGGTGTTTGACCGATTCAAGAACCACTTCCGGCAAGCGAATTTGCTGAAGCTCTTCGACGCTGAGGTGATCGGTCGCTTGAGCTTTGGCGATCGTAAGGCCGCACAGTAGCAATACGTTAAGAAGGAGCCTTCGTTGCATGCTTCAACGTATAGCTGCCCAATTCGTAATGAGCAACTACTGAGGTTTCCGCCTCCTTACGTCGGCGGCTACGGGGTGTCGGGATTTCATTTGAACTATGAATATTCGTGTTAGGCAGGAAGGGTTTGCCGACGGTGGACGCCGTACGACAAATTTCCCGTTATGGCGAGCGAAGTCGATAAAACTTATTCCCTGACCCAGCCGTAATCGTGACAGTCGTTTGCTGGCCGTTCACCACCGGCATCTCTGGCGCCGGATTCCAGGTCACCGGCGGGGTCAGCGAATCCGCCATCTCCAGCGTGTAACTTCCGGCAGCCGTTGCCCACGAAATGACGATCTCGCCCTCGATGTAACTGGCACTTACGTTCGGCGCTGTCACTATAATTGCGGCCGCGCTCGACACCGTCGTTGCGCCCGAATCATCCGTCGCCTTCGCGGTCAACGAATACAAACCCGCCGGAACATTGTTCCAGGTGAACTGATACGGCGTGGCGTTCGTTTCGCCGAGCTTCGTTGCGCCCTGGAAAAACTCCACTTTGCTGATGCTGCCATCGGGGTCCGATGCATTGGCACTCAAGACGATGTTCGTAGGCGCGGTGAAGACCGTTCCATCAGCCGGACCAAGCCACGTGATTTGGGGAGGATTGTTCAACGCGAAAATGAAGCTTGTAATAGTTTGGCGCGAGGCAGCGCCTCCTGTCGCTCCGGTAAACCCAATGTACGCCGGACTACCACTTGCCGCGGTCGGCAGGCTCGTGCTGTAAGTCGCATGGTAGCTTTGCCCGGTAATCATGTCGGCGAGGTCTTCCGTTAACGTCGCTCCCTTGTAAGCCAGCGTGACGAGGATTGGATCACCGCCGGCAAGGTCGAGCGGGAGCGTTGAAGTATAACCGGCCGTAACGCCGTTGGTCGCCAACCGTGTTCCAGAGCCGCCTTGCCCACTGTAAATGTTGAATTCAACCGCGACGCTCGAACTCATCCCGCTATAACCGAGTCCGCCGCCGCCGCCGCCCAATGCTGCCGCACCCGCCGCTGCGTTTTGCATGCAGAACGTGGCCCCGTCAGCGCCGCCGCTGCTTTGATAGATGAACTGGACTGTAAAATTCGTCACCGGCTCGCGCACGTTGTAGAACGCGCTGCGCGCTTCACTGAGCTGTCCATCGGTCAACGTCAGGAGGTTGTTCGTGACGGTCGCCCCACCGTTCAACGTCCAGCCGGTCCCATTATTGCCAAAGCCCAAAATCGTTACGGTCAAAAATGACCTGATGAAAATAGCGCTCGCGACCGCGCTGTCGTTAAGCCCGGGCTTAATGGCGATGGCCCTGACCGTGGTCGTGTTGGTTACTGTGAACTGGGCGTTATATAACGTCGAAGCCGCACTCGGAGTCGAACCATCCAGCGAATAATAAATTTGCGCGCCCGGAGTCGCTGTGCTGAGCGATACGTTCACCGAATTCGTGAAGGACGCGCCATTCGGCGTGATCGCCGGCGAACTGGCCCACGCGCCGTTACCGAAAACAGCCAATTGCGATGCGCCGCCGACATATACTTTCCCGTCCGCCACCGTCGGCAGCGTGAACTTAATCGCCGCGCCTGCGTCATCGCGCGCGCCTGCCTGCGAACTGTTATATAACTCCAGCGCTACATTCGTCCCATTGTAAGCGTGCAAAATCGCATGGCCACCACTGCCGCCGCCGGTTGCGCCAGCCGTTTCAAGCACCCATGCAATCGCGTTACTCGTTCCATTGGCGGAAATGCTCGGCGTGCCGCCAGGCCAATTGTACGTATTCGCGCTCTGCGACGCCGGAGTTGTCACCAACAATCCGCCCGAAAATCGAAACAGCTTCAACCGGTCGCCGGCGCCGACGTAATAGAGCATGTTGTTGAAATAAGCCGGCGTGCCGTACGAGCCGGCGATCCCATTGAACGACTGAACGACCTGCGAGTCGCTCGTCGCGTTGAAATGGCCCATGTTCGTGCTGTTGACCAGGTAGATATATCCTCTTTTGCCCGAGCCGACGACCAGGTTCGTCCCCGCGCCCGCTGATGGCGGCAGCACGATCACCGCGCCTGAGCCAAGGTCCGAGTCCGTATTCGCCAGATCCTGCTGATTGTATGGCGTGAAATAATCAACCAACGTCAGCCCGGTGCCGGTGTTGGTCAATCGGATAAAACTATCGCCGAAATTGTTAATCGAAGAGTTGAAGGTGCCATTACCGGTCAGCCCGTAAATGCTACCGTCGCCGTCCGCGGCCAATCCGCACCCGCCATTCCAGTAACCGCCGTACCCGCCATTCGGTGTCGCATTGTGAACTGCCTTCAATGCCAGCGTTTGCGCGTCATACCCAAGCACCCAACCGTGATACGGGGGTTGATCGCCATGCGATCCGTAAGCGACATACACGATCCCGTTTAACAGCAGCAGGCCGGGCCGATTCATTTGACGCAATCCGCTGAAGGGAACATGCCCCGCGCCATCACTGCCATCGCCGGTGCCATTTGCGGTCGCCGTAATCAGGACCGGCCCGCCGAACTTCTCGACGCCGGATCTGACATCCAACGCATGCAATCGATGCGTATAATTCGCCGTGGAGCCAGTCACCTCCTTGGTTTTCATTTCGACGTAAAGCGTGCCGGACGCCGCATTAATTGCCGGCGTGCCGATAATCCCAATCTCCGGCGCGACGTTCGCTGAACCAACATCCCCGTTCGGAACCGTCGTAATGCCCGCACCCGGATTGATGAAACTCACCTGCCAGAGCGGCGTCGCATTCGTCCCGGCGCCCGTATCCGCATCAAACGCATAGACGCTCCCATGCGTCGTCGCGGCAAACACGACGTTGTGCGTCCCTTTGTTCGTAATCGCGACATTGGAGAGAATCAGCGGTTGGGCATACAACTGCCCATCGACCGCATACGAGAATAACTTCCCGAACGTATTGCTGTTGACATTGGCTAACGTCAAAACCGTCTCGTTGGTATTTTGACCGGTTCGCGCGTTGTCATTGTGAAAGGTGAGGACATTGACCTGGGCGAAGGCTCCGATCACCAGATTAAAGCAGATGAGGGAGACGGACAGCAGTTTGATTGGCATGAACTTAGATTGTGACACGGTATTCAGTAGCACAGCTCGGCAGCGAAATAAAGGCGAACGTTCTCGGTTTGAGACATTGCCAAAAAGTAATTTCCGTTTAGCGGGGTAGGGCGCTGTGTCCCCACTGCGCTGTTCCGAAGCGTATCCGGAGGTTTCTTTCGGGAATTACTAAAACTTCTGCTCCATCTACACTTTTGTAGATACCCAAAGTCTCAAGGATTATGCGACACTCAGTCCGCAGTATGCTCCGCACGACGTCGCGCGGCGTGTGAAGCATCACCTGAAAACTCTGGATATGTCCTATTTAAGTGACGAACCAATGAAACCGAACTTTCTAAGTGGGCCGCGCATTTGCGTCTGTTGTGGTGAACGGATTACGCACCGCTCGATAAATCCCAACGTCTGCGTCTCCTGTTTTGCATTTGTCGGCGACGTAGAAGAAATCCGCCTGCCACCTCTGCCCGACGCCGCCGCGAGCTTGAATTGGACGAAAAGTAATCCGATGCCTCCCGCGCGAATTGGCCGAGGTTCGGCGCGGCGGTTTTAATGTCTAGAACTCCACGCAATAATCAACCCTAGGATCATCAGTCCAACCGAGCCGAGAATCGTGCCGGACGAAAACACCAGGCCTATTATACCAAGTAACTTCCTCTTACCCGGCTGACATAAAGCGGCAATTCCCAATCCCACCGCGCTAAGATCAGCAGCCAACAGAAAAATGATCGCGAAACCTACAATTTCTTGACCGGGATATCCCTGGCCGTGCTGGATGAGACCCCCCGCGTTCAGAATCGCCGCGAGGGCAAATACAGCCAGCATGAGTACGCCAACCGCCATTGAGATACTGAACGACGCTATGCCCAGCAGAGAATGGGGCTGTTCGGGCTGTGGCGTCGGCGTCGTTTGTGAAGCCGACCGGAGCGGTTGTCCGTCGATTGAACAAACCAATGCTTCGTCCGGATGTTCCTTGCCGCAATATATGCATGCTTTCATGCCCGGTGACTTGCTGCGTAATTAATTAGAGTAAATGCCAAAAGCAATTTCCAATTAACGTGGCGGGGCGAGCGCCTCCGCGAGCCGCTTTGAGCCGAAACCGCGCCAACGCCAGATATATTTAATCGCATCGCTTTGTTTTGGCTATTCGATTCCAAGCGACCCTAAGCCGGAACGATCGATTTGCCGCGGAAGTGCATACCCATAATCGTTGCAGAAGCGCCGCGCCAGCCTTTCAATTGCATCGTTACGGCTATGGATGAAAGCGCAGGCGTTTAAGGAGAACGGACGCGATATAATCGCGGTCCACCATTGTCGGCAGGGGCATCGATGAAACGGAATTGACCGGGAGGTTCTTCAGTGACGGGCCCGAGCAGCGTCCAATTGCTTAAGGGCGACGACAAGTTTGTGCTTCGAAAAACCGAAAACCCCATTCCAGGTATATTTGTGAAATCAAATTGAAAACTGCCATCGGGCAGCAACGTCGGGTTTGAGAGCACGATCACAGGCTGTGTTACCGGGACCGAAAAAGCATAGATTCGGCGATCCGTCGCGACGTAAATTCGTCCGCCCGCTGCGATGGCTGTCTGAAAGTGGTGAGTGGCAGTCATTAATTCATTCGCGCCGCCTCCGTTAAACACGACTGCGCCGGTATCCCCGTCGAAACCGTGCAAACGCTGGTCGCTCTCCGCTCCGATGCCCCACACGACGATGTTATTACTGCCATCGGTCGAAGTCACAAATGGCGAGCCGCGGCCGCCTTGGCTAACTGTCCATGCGCTGGCCAGGGTCGGCGGGCTGGTCGGAGTAATTCGATAGGCAGCGAGTTGCGTCGTGTTCGCGCAAAAGACCACATAAACGCCGAGCGCAGTTTGGTAAGTCGCCGCTGCCTGAATAATGCTGCTGCTCGAAACAGTTCTTTGGGAAAGGGGCTTGCTGATGCCGCCAAGATTTGTCCGATTCAAGAGATAAGCGTTATCATCTTTTCCCAAAGCCAGGATCAACTGTGAAGGTGTCGCGCCGGGGACATCGACAATTAACGCACCGGATCCTCCGAGGTCCTTATCCCCCGTATCGAGCGAAACCCAATTGGTTGGAGTCCAAAAATCTTTCGTTTGGCCGCTGAAAACTGCGCCGGGGCTGAAGCGAATGATGGATTCGCCGCCGCCCCAGGAACTTGCGCCGAACGTGTTGCCCGTTGCCATAAAGAGAGCGAGGCCATCGCTTGAAATACCTCCCACTGACCACGAGCCGCCTCCGCGAACGGAAGGTGCCCACGCAAAAACAGTTGAAGGATAGTTCACGGGAATGCCAACGAGCCATCCAAAGTAGGTTCCGCAATCGCCCGCGTGCCCCGCATACGTTGAATACACGTAGCCGCCCGACACGGCCAATGCACTGCGCTGCCCTTGCGGGGCGGAGTTGAACGCGTTTGTGCCAAATCTGACGGTTGCATTTAAATCCACTGGCCAGCCGCTGTTGGTGGCGCCTGTGTCCACATTTAACGCGAAGATGAGATGCTTTTTCGTAGTTCCGCCATCCGGCGTTGTCATGGCATCGAGAAATAGCGTTCGAGATGGGAGGTCAACGACCGGCGTCCCGGTGATCCCCACGGGATTGATATTTCCACAGGGCAGATTGGCTAGCGGCACGGGTTGGCCGACATGCCTTTGCCAGATAACTGTTCCGTTTCCAGCATCCAACGCGTAAACATTATTCGACTCGGTGACGGTGATGACCATTGCCTTGCCGCCGGGTCCATCCTCGATGTAGAGCGGCTGCGCATAGATATTCCCAGAGACCGTGCCCAGAAAATTCGTGTTTCGCTTTAATCCCGCAGCAGCGGTGCGGGTGAACGCCGGGTCGATGTAAAGACCGTCCCGGCTTTCGTGATTGTGATACTGAGTCACATTCACAGCGCCGCGCATCCCCTGAGTTCCGGCAAGAATAGAAAGAATAAAAAACAAAATGACTATAGCCCACTTGGAATCCCTGGTTTTCATGATCAGATCCTCGCGCCTAGAATTCATCTTCGCAATAGGGTAGGACGAGAGTCTGGCCCCGTGCGGGTAGCACCGCGACCCGCTCAAGTTGGTTCGGTTCGGCAGTCCGCTTGACTTGCGGAGCGCTCGCCCCATCGCTCAATATGCATTCGGATAGCTACAATTTGGCGAGCTTTAACCAGCGGGAGCAGTTTCCGCAGCAAGGCAGTCTTTCTGAATTGCTTCCGACTGCAGCAGTTCCATCACCTGGCGAATTTCCTCGGCCAACGGTCGATCGTTTCGAAGCGGGGCAGAAACACGACGGACAACTTCATAAAGCTTCCGGTAATCGCCGCCCATAATATCTTTGCGCGCATGCAAGTCAGCGGCTTGGGCCAATGCCATCGCTTCGATGGCGACGAGTTTCCATAACAGTGGCAAAACCGTGCGGGTCATTTTGGCGGCGGTAAATCCCATGCTGACAACATCCTGGTTATTTGCATTGGTCGAAATGGTTTGAATGGAAGCGGCCGTGCCGAGCAGTCGTGCTTCGGCAGCAAGAGAAGTCGCGAGCAGTTGAGCGCCGGCGAAACCAGAATTCAAACCGGGCGCGCCGCCAGCGAGGAGCGGTGGCAGACCGCGGCTGTAGCGCCAATTCACGAGCCGTTCCAACTGGCGATCCGCGAGCAACGCCAATTTGATCAGCCCGATGCGAAGATAATCGCTCACCATCGCGATTTGCTGGCCGTAGAAGTTACCGCAGTGGATAACCATGCCAGTATCAGGAAAGATGAGTGGATTATCGGTACTCGCGTTAAGTTCGCGAGTGACAACCTCTTCGACGTGCCAGAGCGCTTCTTGAAACGCGCCAAGGATTTGCGGAGCGCAACGGATCGAGTAGGGGTCCTGGATTTCCGCGCCCGCGTCCACCGGCTTCGGTTGCGAACCCCAAAGATGTTCCTCAATGCGTTTGGCAAAATCCGGATGTGTGCGCAACGACGTGCTGATGCGGGCGGCGACATGGGATTGTCCGCGAAATCCGCGCGCCTTTTGCGCCTGCTCGCAAAGGACTTCCGGCTCGCCGCTGAGCACTTGAAAAAGACACGCGGTCAGCAATTCCATCCATTTCAGTAAAACATCCGCTTCGTGTGTCGCGAGGGCGGCAAGGCCGGTCATCGCGGAAGTCCCATTGACCAGCGCCAATCCTTCTTTGCATTGCAGAACGGCGGGGCCGAGACCGGCGCGCTTCAAGGCGTCGGTCGCGGAAAGGCGCTGGCCCTCCACCTGGGCGTGGCCGATGCCGACCAAAAGATTCGCAAGATGTGCCAGCGGAACAAGATCGCCACTGGCTCCCAACGAACCTTCGCTGGGAATCTCGGGCAAAACACCGCGGTTCAAGGCAGCGAGCAGCAAATCAATCAGCTCCTCGCGAATTCCCGAGAAACCGCGAGTGAGCGCATTGGCGCGGGCCAGCATGATTGCCCGAGTCTCGATGCCAGAAAGAAGTGGTCCCTGGCCCACGGTCAGATGATGGAGCAAATTGAGCTGGTGCTGAGCCAACTCCTGGTTGGTGACGCGAAATCCACTCAACGGGCCGAACCCGGTGTTGATTCCATAAATGGCGCGGGGCTGAGCGGCCAGCGATTCGACCAGTTCGCGGCTTCGGCGAATGAGCGGACGGGCTTCCGCAGCCAATTCGCAGGGGGACTGCAAAGAAGCAACTTGCCAGACTTCCTCGAGGGAGAGCGCGTGCCCGTTCAGCTTAATCATGCCGATAAACGCAGGGGTGACCTTTTAGACCATAGGCTATGTGCAAGCAAGAGTGGAGTTCATCCAGGGGCGATTCTAACTTTGGGTGTCCAGCATGTACATAAAACATAAAGCGGCAGAGGACTGCCGCACTCCAAAACCTTGCGGACGCAGTGGTGTGCGGCTGTCCTCTGCCGCTTTCACATTTTATCGCCCAAACTGCCGACACTTAATTTGCACGCTTTCAAACCTAAGGCCAAGGGGTCAAAAACCCATGGAGCAACCGCTCCGAAGAGTTACCTTTTGATGTAGATCGGAGCAAAGTTTTGGGGTTGAAGGAATTGGGCATAATGGTCAGGAGTGAAGATTCAGTAGTTAGAAAGGCTCAGGGCTCGTTTGGACAGGACAACGCCGCAGAATGCAGTTCAGGCGTTTCCTGGCGAACTCTCATGAGGATGTTATTTGTCGCAATGGTGGCGGGGGTTGCACTTGGGAGCACTGCGCCTGCGGCCAGCGCCGAAGATCATCCCAAGCTAAAGGAAATAATGGATCGGAATGATCGACTGATTCAATTGTCGGATCCCGACTGCAGAAAACCCCCGCTCATTTTGCTTCACGGCGCCACTGACGATCCTACCGAAATGATGGCCATCGCCAGGGAATGGAGAAGTGAATACAACGTATTCTTGTATTCGTATAATTATCACAAGCGCGTCGAAAAAGTCGCCGCGGATTTCGTAAACGAACTGAAACGCCTCAAAGCTCGTGGCACTTTGGCGGCGGATGCCACCGTGATCGCATTTTCTTACGGCGCGATTGTTTTTCGCGAGGCAGTGATTGTTGCTTCTGACCCGAGTTTATTCGCGGGCGACCGCGTGATCCAACTAGTGCCGACTGCCGGCGGTTCCTTTTTCGCGCGTGGCATGGAGAATCGGGTCGCAGCCATGGTCATTTCGATGGCGTCCAAACCTGCCGCCGCCGTGAACCCATACGGAACTTTTGCCAGGCAAGTTTGGGAAGGCGCGGGGAACGAAAAATTTTATTCGGTCATCAATCCCAAACGGATGCAGACCATCCTGGTCGAAGACGACGCCAATTCGGTATCCCGAATCAAAGATGAGCCCGTTCAACGGCGGTACAAAAACGGAATTGGCGAAAATGTTATCATTGTTCCCAAATCGGCGGGTGTGACGCATGAATATTTTCCAGTCGAACCAGCGGGGCTGGAGTATTTACGGAGGGTGATGGAATTTCCCGCCCGGGCGGATGTAACCAGAAAATCGGCGGGGTGAAACAAGCCCCGTTAGAAGCTCTTTAGTTCACTCCGACGGGGAATGTTTGCCCGTGTTCCGGCAGGATTATCTCTCCTTTGGCCTGTGGACCGCACTCCAAGGTTGGTGCTGGAATAGGTTTTGGTGGCAATCATGAGATGCACTTCCGCATCTACGCCTACGAACATCTTGCTTGCGCACCTCAAATGGCTGGGGTAGGAAATTGGTTCATACAACAATCAACAGGTGAATCTATGAAACGAGCTTTAATGGCATTAGTAGTGTTTGGTTTGGCGGTGACAGGCATTCGCGCGCAGGAAGCAGGCAATCCTAACATGCTGATTTGGTGCGGCCTGGATTATTCAAAGGTCAAGATGATTGGCACGACCGATTTCGCGCAACCTCAGCAAATATTTCCCGGAATGCTGGTGGCATGGAATGGCCTTTTCATGAAAGAGATGCTTCCTGAGTTGGAAAAAATGGCTTCATCCGTAGGCACCGATCTCGCCGCCGTTGAAGCTGCGAATGAGAAGGCCAAATCCGACCAAATTGAACGGGAGGATGGCAGTCGCGCTGAGAAAGTCGATCCTACCCACATCAAGGAAAGCGATATCGCGGACATCGTTCGCGGTTACAAGCTAAAGTATGACAAGGGGCTGGGCCTCGTATTTGTGATAGATCGGTTGGTCAAAGCGCAGGAGACCGAGTGTCTCTACGTGGTCTTTTTCGATGTTGCCTCCCGCAAGGTCATCAGCTCACAACGGCTTTGTGAAAAAACGGGTGGAATGGGATTCCGCAATTATTGGTTCAGACCCATCAAGGACGCAGTCAAAAAGCTCCCCAAAATGTACAAGCAGGTCAAGAGCGGGGCTTAGTTCGAATATTTCATGTCCGAAGTAGCCGCCGACGTAAGGAGGCGGATCTGGTTGGCGCTTAGACTAAATCCGCCTCCTTACGTCGGCGGCTACTGGCTGCTCGCCTTTTTTAGCGTCATCAAATACTCGACGAGGTCAACGAGTTCTGGTGTGGACATATTTTGCTGCAAGCCTGCAGGCATAATGGAAAGCTTTTGTTTGGTGCGCTTAACGATGCCGGCTTTTTTATAATGTGTCGTCACACCGCCAACCGCTTTAACCGTGATCTCATCTTCAGTTTCACTGGTGACTAAACCATAGGCTTCATCGCCGTTTCTTAATTCGATTTGCCACGCCTCGTACCCAAACGCGATGCCTGCGCTCGGATCCAGGATCGATTCGATAAGAGTATCCTTGCCTAATTTAGTGCCGATTTCGGACAGGTTAGGCCCAAAATCAGTGCCTTCGCCACGGACCTGGTGACACTTGATGCATCCGACGTTATCCCGGCGGAATACGACTGCGCCTTTGCCCGCATCGCCGGTCATTTTTAGCAACTGCGAGATGGGCGGTAACGTCTCTGCGTTCTGAGTCGCCGGCAACGGAAGAAACTTCGCTGCCTCGGCCTTTATCTCCGGCCAGTGCGCACTGTTCAATTCCAGGCTCGTGAAAACGCGAATGTCTTCGGGCAGTTTTTGCTCGCTTGCCAATCGAAGCAGCAATTCAGCGCCTTCACGGACGCCGGATAAAGCGTGGACAGCTTTTCGGCGAAAAAGAGCCTCGCGTGAATTATCGACAAGGCGAGGTTCGAGCAATGGAACGATTTCCTTTTCTCCCGTGTTGCCTAGCGCTTCGACGAGTGGCGCTCCATTCGTTCCATCCAATGCTTGAGTAATTAGCTTCGCGTTCTCGCTGTGCAAAACCATTCGAACAGCTTCGGCAGCAGCGGAACTGTCAGGCTGCTTGGTTGCAAAATCCAACAGCGCCGACTCCCGGCCCGTGATTTTGAAATCGCGGACAATCTCAACGAATTGTGGCGTTCCCTTCACTTGCTCGAGAACTTTCAACACTGCGTTCTTCACGGCCGGATTCGCTTCCAAATCGATCCCTTTGAGCCGGCTGAGAGCTTCCAACGCGACTGAGTTTGATTGCTCCTGGTCCCCGAGAATGGGTTCGAGGGAGATGAGGAAGAAAGAGAAGATCGAAAGCCAGGCTACGAAGGTACCGCGCGAGGGGCGAAGAGCGATGAAAGCGGCAGAGGACAGCCGCACTCCAGGACGCTGGCGCGACGGCGGGAGTGCTACTCCTTCCGCCAGGTCTTGGAGTGCGGCTGTCCTCTGCCGCTTTGGCCTCCCTTCGCTCGCAGGCTCCATTTTGGTAGCTCGTTCGGCCCTGGGAGACTCCCTCACTTCAACGTCAGCAATTCAACCAGCGCGGCATCTTTTTCCGGGCCGGAAATGAAATCGAATGAACGAAAATAATGATCGCGATCGGCAGCGCCGAGGCTTTTATCGCTGATGATTTTCACGAGCAGCCCGGCCGTCTTCTTAGCTCGGGAACGCCAGACGATGTCTCGGCCAGCAGGCGTGTTCCACTTCTCACCCGCTTGACTCAGCCACGCCTCCAAAAACGCATCCCACTGTTTGTCCGCGCCAATGCCCAATGCCTCCAGATACCAACGATCATTTCCATCATGTTGAGAGGCCAGCGCTGCCCAAAGGTTCGGCGCATCCGGCGAATGGTTGTGCCGCAGCGCAATGGCGCATTCGCGACGCACCTGCGCCGAAGGATCTTGCGCCAGCATTTTGACATACGGGATGACGTCCAACTTCAATTCGCGGGCGATTCGCAAACCGGTTATTCGAATGTCGGGATTAGAATCCTTCAAAGCAGCTTCGATATATTGGTTCGCTTTTCCATGAATTCGCGCGAGGAGTTGAAGCGCTCGGGCGCGCATTCTTTGCTCATTGCTTCCCCAGAGCTTCTTCAAATCACCTTCAGCTTTCCCGTCAAATGCACGCAGCCTCGTCCAGGCAAAATAACGAGTCGAAAGATTGGGCGATTGAAGCGCCTCAACGCAATCCCGCGGAGTGGTCAGGTCCAGCTTGCGAACTGAGAGTTTCAATCCCGGCGGCGCAATCCGATAAATTCGACCGGTCATTGCATCCAATTTTTGATCAGCCATATTGTGCCCGCCCACGCCGGCATCATTCCAGTCGGCGACAAATAATGATCCATCGGGTGCAGCGCACACATCCGAAGGCCGGAACCAGGTGTCGCCCGTCGTGAGAATGTTTTTTATTTCGGCTTTGTAACCCGCTCCTTCTGGCTGCAAGGCGTACGACCGCACAACCCGCGGGCCCGCGTCACAATGAATCATCTGGCCGCGAAAGGAATCGGGCAACAAATGACCTTCGTAAAGGATGATGCCCGTCGGCGACCCCGCGCCGGTGTTCAAAAGATTAGGCACGACGCCTGGATCGTATTGGTGCCATTCATAGGCGATCTTCTGCTCTTCAGGTGCGCCTTTCGCTTTTGCCTTTTGCCATCCTGCCGACCAACCCGCGCCCGTCATCTCATCGCTGTAGCCGTAGTTGCCGTATTCCATTACGTAATTGATTCGCACCCCACGATTTCCGTCGTCATCATTGTCCGACTGCCACAGCGTGCCGAACGAATCGACTGCGACTTCGTAATTATTGCGAAAATTCCAGGCCAGCGTCTCGACTTCGCTGCCATCCGGATTGCATCGGAAAACCATTCCCATGCGATACGGTTTGCCGTGGCTGTTCACCTCGTTTCCATCGAGATCGATCACCGGCTTTTTCGCCACATCGCCGATTGGTCCGTGGAGTTGGACATCCTTTGTTAATGGGTAATAAAGCTGTTTCGATTCGTTGCCCATGTTGAAATACAACTTGCCATCCGGCCCGAAGGTAAACGCATGCACTCCATGATCGTGGTCCACGCCACTGATCCCCGTGAATAGCAGTTCGCGTTTATCGGCTTTGCCATCGCCGTCGACGTCGGTCAGGACAAAGACATTCGGTGAATCGGATACGATAACTTTATTTCCGAGCACACAAATCCCAAGTGCCGCATTGATGCTCGGATCCTGGTAAAAGACGGTCTCTTTGTCAGCGTGACCCGTCCCTTTCGTATCTTCCAGCACGACAATGCGGTCGCCTTCCGGTTGGAGGACGCCCCATTTTTGAAAGGTCGAGCGGTAGTTTACCCCTTCAGTGACCCAGACCCGCCCGCGCTCATCGATGTCCATGTCGGTGGGATTGCGAACCATCGGTTCGGAGGCAAACACAGTCGCTTCCAGTCCATCGCAAACGGTAAACTTTTTGGCCGCCTCGGCAGCAGCTTCAGGACCGGTGCCGGAAGGATTGGCGGCGAAGGTTTGGCCGAATGCCAGGCAGAGAGCTGGGAGAATCGACAGAAATCTTGCGGTCCTTGCATGTTTAGTGCGGGAAAGGGGGGATAGGTGGTTGGACTTGGTTGGATTTAGTTGGATTTGGTTGGACTGAGTTGGACCCGCCTTCGCTCGGATGCTTTCGCCTTCGCTTGGAAACTTCGGCGTGATAAATCGGCGCGACGAGCTCGCGCTCGTCCGGCTTCCAAGGGGTGTTTTACCCGTCAACCCGTCAACCTTTAGAATTATCAAGTATTTACAAAAGTTTGACCCGTCAGGTAACCCGTCAGAAGCCGTTAGGTGACCCGTCAGGTGAGGGCCCAATCTTGTGTTCATAAAGTGATTGTCGGGAGAGTATTCCAGGACAGAGGAGCTAACAACTGGATTCGTGCGGATCACTCAAGCAAAACTGGTTTTCAGGTATTCCAGGCTTTTCGTCGCAATGATTTCCGGCCCCTCATCAAAATTGAACACTTCCACCGAAACGTAGCCGTTGAAGCCGACCTCCTTCAATGCGGCAGCAATAGGTTTGAAATCCACCTCGCCAAAGCCCGGCCCCTTCAGGTTTTTGTCGTTGGCGTGAAAATGCGCGAAATGAGGAAATGATTCGCGGATGATTTGCGGGATGGGCTTGGCTTCCGAGCACATCGCTTTGACGTCGAGGATGATTTTGAAATTGGGCGAGTTGAATTGTTGAACGAAGCGGATGCCATCGGCAGCAGTATTGATGAAGTTGGTTTCGCCTGCGCCGAGCGGTTCGAAACAAATGGTGACGTTGCGGATGGCAGCTTGGGCAACCGCATCGCGGAACGTGGCGGCAGCCCATTCCTTGGCTTGTTCCGGAGTGACCCCCGGCATGATGTTGCGCTGCTTTGGAGAGCCGACGACGATGACTTTGCCGCCAATATCGGCGCAGAAATCGACCAGTTCGCAAAAATAAGTGGCCGTGCGTTGGCGGATGGCAGCATCTGGATGATTGATGTAGAGGCCCTCGGGTTTGACCAGAACCCAATGGATGCCGGCGATTTCAATTCCGATTTGGGCGGCAGAGTCGCGGATTTTTTGGCGTTCGGCGGTGGAAATATCAGTGACGGAATCGGCGAGCGTGAACGGGGCGATTTCGACCGCGGAGTAGCCAACGCGTTTGGCGTAGGCGAGGATGTCATCGAGTTTCCAGCCTTTGAAGATTTCGTTGCAAATGGCGAAGTTCATTGAGTTTCGGTCGAATTGCGGAAGAGTTTAACGCAACGGCACAAAGAGGCAAACACGCAACAAATGCGTGAGTTACACGCATATTGCGTGAAAAGCACGCCTTTACCTGAACGGAAAGACCAGTTTTTGGGTCAAAACAGGCTGGCACCCTTGATGCTTAAGAGCGAAGATGCCGATGAAACGTTGTCGAAACAGTTTTGTCCGGGCTTTCAACCTTATCGAACTCCTCATTGTTGTTGCGTGTTTGGGTATTCTGGCAGCTTTGTTATTGCCGAGTCTGGCGAGACCTCATGGAACCTATGCCAGAATTAATTGCGTGAATAATTTGAAACAAATCGGCGTAGCTTTCAGGACTTGGGCGCTTGATAACGGTGATAAGTATCCAATGGCGGTTTCCATTACCAATGGTGGTACGATGGAATTAGTCGGCAGCAGGGTCGTTTTCACGCATTTTCAAGTGATGTCCAATGAATTGAGCACGCCGAAGATTCTGGTATGCCCGGAGGACGCAGCCAGGCAATGTGCTTCTACGTTTGCGACAACGGTGCCACCCGGCGTGCCCAATTGTATTCCATTTACCAGCAATACGAATGTGAGCTACTTCGTCGGGATCGATGCGGTAGACACTCAGCCGCTTATGTTTCTCGCAGGCGACGCCAATATTGGTCTGGACCGTTTGCGGCCACAGAGCGGGTTACAGTCATTTTCGACGAACGGCAACGTGAGTTGGTATCAGCCACGGCACGAAAATGGGAAAAAGGGAAATATCGGAATAGCGGATGGAAGCGTGCAGGCTTTTAATTCAAAAGAATTGAGGAAAGCGCTTAAGGAGAGTGGAGTTACCAATCGATTGGCAATCCCGGATTTCCCATGAACTTCGAACGATCTCGCAAAACGGAAAGCGGCATAGGGCTGCCGCACTCCAAGACGCTGACGCGCCCGACCGCACGCAACGACCTCCGCAAGGTTTTGGAGTGCGGCAGCCCCATGCCGCTTTTTGTTCCCGCGCAGCGAAAATGTACTACGCGATGTACTACGCGAGGGTTCACGCTGATCGAACTGCTCGTCGTCATCGCCATCATCGTGATTCTCGCGGCAATGCTCCTGCCGGTGCTCAATCGCGGCAAAATGCGGGCGAAGCAAATTCAATGCGTCAACAATTTCCGCGAGATGGGGCTCGCATTCAACAGCTTCGCGCATGATCACGAGAGCCGGTTTCCCATGCAGGTTTCGACGAATTCGGGCGGAGCGATGGAATACGTCCAGCGCGGTTATCTGACCTCGGGGGAATTCTATTTTACGTTTCGAATTTTTCAGGCCATCTCCAACGAATTAGTGTCGCCGCAACATTTGGCTTGTCCCAGCGATTCACGCAGTGACACAAACACTTTCGGCAATGTGCAGAACGACAACGTGAGCTATTTCGTTGGCGTGAATGCGCAACCGGGCGCTTCTACGCTAGTCCTTGCCGGGGACAGAAACATTGCGCCCGAGATGATGCCGCCAGTATCGATTTACCACTTGTTTAACAACTATTTACAGTGGAGCCGTGAGATTCATCGATTTAAGGGCAATCTACTGTTCGCAGATTCTCATGTTGAGCTCACCAAGAGCCCCGTATTGCGCCAGGACGCTAACCAGAATTCCAGGATGGCCGATGTGTTTATGCCGTCAGCGAAGGGAATAGGCGCAAGCACATCCGGCGGTCCTGGAAGCGGTGGTGGGGGCGGAGGCAGTGGCGGAGGAGGAGGGGGTGGTAATGGTGGTGGTGGCGGTTCCGGCGGCGGTGGACCGGGAAATGGGGGCGGTGGTGGTTCTGGCGGGTCAGGCGGGAACGGTGGCGGCGCGCCTCCAGCCCAACCGCGTAAGCCGGTGAGCACGCCCGCTGTTGCGGCAGACAAACCCGCAAACACCGCTCCCTGGACTCCAATGGGACCTCAGAATGCCGGCGGAACGCGCGCAGTTGGCGGAGGCTCGGCTTCCGGAAGCGCCGATACCCACCTTGCCCTTGCCGAGACCAAGACATCACGAACGAACCATCCGGTTCGTACGGGAACGCTCAAAACCAATGTTGACGAACCCAAACCGGCGGAAGTGGATCCTTTGGTAGCCGCCGCTCCACATTACCTGGCCCAAGGCAACAATTGGCTGCTTTGGCTGATGGTGTTGCTCATCGCTCTATTTCTATCCGTGCTCGAAATCCGGCGGCGGATCGATGCAAGGGCCAAGAGAAATGCGAGATTGGGAGGAAAGTAGTTAGCGGCTTATATTCAGGTATGAGGAATTCAAAGGTGCAAAATGGCGGCTTCAGCCTGGTAGAGCTTTTGGTCGTCGTCGCCATCATTGGAATACTTGCCGCCATCCTGCTGCCCACGCTTTCAAGAGCAAAGGCCAGGTCGTCGCGGATTTCTTGCGTTTGCAATCTTAAACAGGTCGGAGTCGCGTTTCGCACCTGGGCTTTGGACCACAATGACAATTATCCGATGCAGGTTTCGATCACCAATGGCGGAACGATGGAGCTTATCGGAAATCCGGCTAATCCGATGGTTTTTGCGCATTTCGCCGTCATGTCGAATGAATTGAGCACGCCGAAGATTTTGTTTTGTCCGTCGGACCGGGATCGCAGCCGGACGGCAGCGACGGATTTCCTCGGCATGCCCGGTGGGTCGAGTAAACCGATCGCGTTCGTCAGCGATACCAACCTAAGCTATTTCGTCGGTGTTGATGCCACGGACGTATGGCCGCAGATGTTCCTGAGCGGAGATGATAATCTGGCCATCGGTGGTGTGCCTCTGAAAGGGCGTTTGGTTACGCTGGGAAACGATGCGGCGGTAAGCTGGACGAAGGAGCGGCACGTGTACCAGGGCAACATCGCCTTGGCCGATGGCAGCGTGCAACAGTTCAGCGCGATGCGGCTCCAGGACGCGCTTGCGTATACGGGGATAGGGACGAACCGGCTGGCGATACCGTAACCCTGACGAGGAAAAGAGCTTATAGCACGACGCCAAGAACGCAGAGGCGCGAAGTGAACGAAAGAGAGGAATGCGGTGGGACATTCCAGATTTACTTTGCGTCCTCTGCGGTGGTGTCCAGGAGCATCGACCGAGCTTGCAAAAATCCGGCAGTTGATTAAGGCAGTTCGTGCTATTTCACAGAAAAGCGGCAGAGGACAGCCGCACTCCAAAACCTCGCGGACGGAGAAGCATGCATGAAAACGCGCCAGCCCCGAAAGCTTTCGGGGGAGTGCGGCAGGACGCGGTGTTAGAAGAGATTTGTCCTACGCCCTGATCGCATCCAATCCGCCAATTCTACTTGAACCGGCTCCAGTAGGCTGTGTATAAGTTAGGGGTTCTCACGGATAATCGGTTGATCCCACAAAGAACCGAATCTCATTCACAATAAGTTACAAATGAACCTTAAGCACCGCTATTCAGGACCGAACCAATTTCACAACGCATCCATTTCGCCGGCGCAAAAAGCTTTGGCGATGTGTGTTCGGGCTTTTCGCGACGAATTCCGTCATTTAAAGGTGCTTATTCTGGTCAGCGCGCTTTCCATGACGCTCGGGGCGTGGGCGCTAAATCCGCCGGCTCGTTCCGTGGATTATCATCTGCGCGAAGCGGAGTTTCTGGCGATGCAAATGCGGGATGAGAACGGCAAAATTCCGCAAAATGCAGTGCTTAATGCGATTAAACAGAAAGCACAAATGAAGATGGACGCGCGGGCCTGGCCGGGGACTGGCCAGGGAGGTCCGCTAAGTTACGAACAATCGCGAACAGCAGGAATTGATTCGGCATCATGGACCTGGGTGGGCCCCGGAAATATTGGCGGACGAATTCGGGCCATACTGGTTCATCCGACGACTCCAACGACGATGTGGGTCGGAGGCGTGGGTGGCGGAGTTTGGAAAACCGTCAACGGCGGAACGACCTGGTTCCCGTTGAATGATTTTATGGCAAACCTGGCAATCGCGAGCCTGGTTTTGGACCCAACGAATCCGAATGTTATTTATGCAGGAACGGGCGAGGGGTTCAGCAATGCCGATGCGTTGCGCGGCGCGGGCATTTTTAAATCCCTCGATGGTGGAACGAATTGGACGCAATTGTCATCTACAGCGTCCTCAGCGTTTTATTTTGTAAATCGGCTGGCGATATGTGCGACGAACAATCTGATTTTGATTGCGGCGACCGGAACCGGTATCTGGCGGAGCACAGACGGCGGGACGAATTGGAGCCAGCGTTTTACCGGCGCGGCGATTCTGGATTGTGCTTTCCATCCAACCGACGGCTTGTGCATTGCTTCCGGGAGTACCTTTGGGGCGACTGGCCGCGCGCTTTATTCGCTGGACAGTGGCTTGACCTGGAACACAGCCACGGGCGTTTCAACGGCCGGCCGGATTGAAGTGGCTTATGCCGCCTCGAGCCCCAACATAGTTTATGCGTCGGCCAATAATAATTCGGGCGAGGTCTATGTTTCTTCCGATGGCGGCCAAACTTATTCGCTTGCGAGCAATCCTGCACATTTGAGCGGGCAAGGGTGGTACGACAATTGTATCTGGGTTGATCCGACAAATCCTAACATCGTAATTGTGGGCGGAACGGACCTGTACCGGAGCGTCGACGGCGGAGCTTCGTTTAATGACATTGGCGGCTACTCGGGCGGTGTTCATCCGGACCAGCATGTCATCATCAACACGCCCGCATTTGACGGGGCGACTGTCAAAACTATTTTTGTCGGGAATGACGGAGGCATATTCCGGGCTGCGGATGCCTATGGCGTCACGCCGGGAAGTGGCTGGGGGACGCTCAACCATAATTTGGGAATCACGCAATTTTACGGCGCGGCTGGCAACCGCACCAGCGGCACGATTGTGGGCGGAACCCAGGACAACGGCACGTTACGGGATACTGCTGTCGGAGGCACCAGCGGGTGGACGAGCATGTTTGGCGGGGATGGCGGGTATTGCGCGGCCGACCAATCCGATCCGAATTACTTCTACGGCGAATATGTCTATCTCCAGATTCACCGGAGCACCAACGGCGGAGGTTTCTCGAGCTACATTACCGCTGGATTGGGTGATGCCGGTGTTCCGGGCGGCGGCGGCGACCCGGATGGGGAAGGACCGGATGGAGATCCGGACTCGAGCGCCAATTTTATTTCTCCATTTATTCTCGATCCAAACAACTTCAACACATTGCTCGCCGGCGGGAGCAATCTTTGGCGGAGCGTGAATGTAAAGGTCTCGACGCCGACCTGGACGAACATAAAACCCGGCGCGAATAGTTCCTTCATCAGCGCGATCGCGGTTGCGCCTGGCAATTCGGACATCATCTGGGTAGGCCATAACAACGGCGATGTTTATGCGACATCAGATGGCACGGATGCTACTTCGATCTGGACGCGAATGGATCTTGGCACGCCGAATCTCCCGAACCGAACCTGCACGCGGCTGACGATTGATTCGAATAATTGGAACGTGGTGTATGCAACTTTCGGCGGGTTCACCTCCGACAACATATACCGCACGACTGACGGAGGAATCACCTGGGCGAATATCGCGGGCGGGTTGCCTGCGGCGCCAGTGCACTCGCTGGTGATCGCGCCGTTCAATAGCAACTTTCTTTACGTCGGAAGCGATGTGGGTGTGTTCGCAAGCGCTGATGGCGGAGCGACCTGGTCGCCGGGGAATGAAGGCGCGGCAAATGCGGCTGTCGATGAGTTATTTTGGATGAACAATACGCTGGTGGCGGCGACCCATGGACGCGGCATCTTCAAAATCCTTGTCACATCCTCGCCCGTTATCAGTCTCGTTTCGGCTACTCTCGCTTCTGAAAACTGTCCACCGAATAATGGCTTGATTGACCCGGGTGAAACGGTGACGATCAATTTCACGCTGACCAACGGGGTGAGTTCTCCGACGACGAACCTGGTTGCGACGTTGCTGGTTACGAATGGAGTCGTCTCTCCAAGCTCGCCGCAAAACTATGGCGCGCTCGTCGGCGGCAGCGCAGCGGTTACAAAGTCCTTTAGCTTTATGGCCACTGGCCAATGTGGCGGAACCATTACCGCGACGCTTCAACTGACGGACGGGAGCAGCACTATCGGTAAGGTGAGTTCGACGTTTCCAATGGGTAATCCGCGAACGGGTTTTTCAGAGAATTTCGATTCGGTCAGCCCTCCGGCGTTGCCGAGTGGCTGGACATTGTCTTCGGTCGGAGGGCCGACGCCATGGCAAACCACGAGCTTGGCGCGCGATACTTTGCCGAATTCTGCATTTGCGCCTGATGTCACATTCACAAGCGAGAACTCATTAATTAGCCCGGCCATTTCCATCCTTAGCAGTTCGGCCCAGTTGACGTTTCGTCACAATTACAATCTTGAGTCTTCGTTCGATGGTGGCGCACTGGAGATTTCAGTAAATGGGGGACTGTTTACGGATATATTGGCTGCGGGAGGAGCCTTTATCAGCGGGGGATATAATGGCACTATTTCCAGCTGTTGTGGCAATCCATTGAGCGCCAGACAGAGTTGGACGGGGAATTCAGGTGGCTTTGTAACCACGACGGTGAATTTGCCTGCGTCGATCGCGAGCCAATCCATTCAATTGCGCTGGCGCGTTGGCTGTGACAGTAGCATTGCCATGGTTGGCTGGTACGTTGATTCGGTCTCGATAACGGATGGCTTTTCGTGTTGCACCTCCGTTCCCCGGCCGTCGATAAGCTCGATCTCCCGCTCGGGGACAAATGTATTTCTAACATGGAGCGCAACGGCGGGTGTCAGCTATCGTTTGCAATACAATACGAATCTTTTGACGACCAATTGGTTCGATGTGGCGGGGGACGTGCTGGCGGGTAGCTCTTCGGCCACGATTACCAACACTTCGGCCACGAATGCGCAAAGGTTTTATCGCATCAGGCAGTTGCCGTAGTGAGCATTAGATCCCGACACCGTGTAGCCGCCGAGGTCAGGAGGCGGATTCAATCTAAGTGGATACAGGCCGCCGGCCAATGAACGCTCGGCGGAAAAGCGGCATAGGGCTGCCGCACGCCACGACCTCGCGGACGGAGCGGCACGCCAGAACCTCGCGCCAGCCCCGAAAGTTTTCGGGGGAGTGCGGCAGCCCTATGCCGCTTTTTTCACGCTTGCCACAATTGAAACTCTCTAAAGTTCATTAGACACATGCGGCTCCGTTTCGGGGCCTTGATTCTCCTGACGTCGGCGGCTGCTTTCGGCACGAAATACCTACCGTGGAGTCATTGTCGATGAGATCGTAAACGCGGAGAAGTCGTCCATCATCCGCTAAAAAAAAGGCCGCCCCTCCCTGGATGGCGGCTGAGAATCTGTTGGCGTCCTTTGTCTACTCCATTTCAATTTAATGACAAATGGGGAGTCCACCCCATATTCGGGGTGAGTGGCGACAGTAGACAAAACTCGAAATCAGAAAAGGCGCATCAAAGAATCGTTTCCATTCAAATTTTTCTGTCTCGGATTTGTTTCGGATTTCGGGTTTCGAGCTTCGGATTTTTACGGCGACACCACTCGATAGAATTTCTGCGAATCGCTCATAGGAGCAGGATCGGACCACAAAGTCGTTGAACCGGTCGCGATAATGCCGCCGCTGAGGTCGGTCCAGTTTGCTTGAGTGACGCTATTCTTGAATTGCACGCGATAGGAAGAGCCAGCCTGCGAATTCCAGGTGAGTTGCATGTTGTTTGCGGGGTGATTGGCGAAAAGGGTCATGGGCGGGGCAGGGGCAAGCACGGTCGCATCGGCGAAAATGCCCTGGCTCGGATTGAAATAAGTGCCGCTGGGAGTGGTTTGGAGGGTGACGGCGCGGACCATATAGGTATAGCTGCCAGGAGAAACATTGGAATCGGAGTAGCCGGTTTGGGAGATGAGAGAATCGGTCAGGCGCGAAAACGGGCCGCTGGCAGAGGTCGCGCGATAGACATGGTAGCCGAGGGCTGAATCAGGCGAGGCGGACCAGCTTAAGTTGACGCTAACGCCGACGGGTGTCGCGGTGAGATTTGAGGGCGGGGCGAGTTGATCCATGCGCAGAGTTGGATCGCCCATGAGTGCGACGTAGATGGAGCGAGTGAGGTTGTTGATCTGGTTTTGATAGAGGATGCTGTTGTTTATGGAAAGCCTCATGCCGTAACCGATGGTTTCGCCGAGGCCCATATGATGAAGGAACAGATGCGGGCGACCCGCCATGGAAGCAGCCAGGCCCACGCTCGATGTGGCGAGCACAGAGCGCATGAGATCGTCCTGGTAATCCCATTGACCGAACCAGCTTCCGAAGAGCATTACGAAAACGGCTTTTGCGTCCATGCCGACAATATCCGTGCTCCAGCAATCGTAAAAAGTTCCGTCGTTGGTGCCGAGACCGCTGCAGGCTGTAGGTTGGCCCGCGCCGCAACCGTAAGCCCATAAATAAGTCGAAGCGCCGAGCATGTTCACCCAGCGAGCCTGCGGGGGAGCGACGTATTCGACATTGGCTTCGATGGTGTTGCCCGGGCCGACCAAGGGTTCGAAATTTCGATAGCCGCTGGCCGCAGTGGCTTCGCCTTTTTCATCGCCGCGGAGATTGCCCATGAGCGCGCGGCGGGGAACGGTAAAAAGTCTATGCCGCCAGTTGTGATCTTTGTTGAGATAGTTGCGAAGCAATTCGGTTTCGCTCGGCCAGGTAATGGGCGCGCCGTTGCCGGGCATGTTCGCGAGATCGACTCGGCCAACCATGAGTTTGACGTCCGAGGGAAGGAAGGCGGGACTGTTGGCTGAGTTAGTGGGCCAGTCATCGTTCATTTCGCCATAGAAAGCGTCCGCGGGCATCGCACGGGCGAGATGGCCATCGTAGTTGAGATTGGCGCCGGATTGCAGGATGGGCACATGGCCGAAAAGGAAGACGGCGTTCACGTTGGCTGGGTCGGCGTAGTAATCGTTGGTGATAATCGAGCGAACACTGAGGGGAGTTTGGTCGCTGGAAACGTCATGGCGGATGACGAACCAGCCGTCACCGATGAGATCGGATTGCAGGCGCGCGAGTTCGCTGTCGAGGCCGATGGTGGAATTGGTCGCAACGACCAGAAGACAAGTGCCGCGATTTTCAGTGAGTGGAAAATTGATGCCGCTGTAGATGTATCCGTAACCGGTGTGTGACGTGGCGGTTTTGATGATCTGGTATTCGTATGCTGAGCCGACACCGACCGAGGTATCGGTCCAACTGAAAGTCGAAGCGCCGACAGCAGTGAGAAAGTTCCAGGCGGTGGCGTCTTTGGCTTTGCGATAGATACTAAAGGATTGCACACGGTAGGGATCGTCATCTTCCCAGTTCAGCGTGATTTGCGGCGGAGAGGTTTGGACAGTGGCGCTGATTTGGACGGTGTAGGTCCAGGTGGCGTCTTCGGCAAAGGCCCGAGATGCGAAGAGGGTGAAAATGAGAAAGGAGGCGCAAACAAATAACCGCAAAGCGGCAGCCCCATGCCGCTTTCGCGAGGGATTGTACCGTCCAGTGAGTCTGGCGAAGTCCGTCTTCATGAGAAATCCCTCGTAGAAGTTTCCCCGAACCCATTTCAGGGGCTGGCTATGCGATAGAACCTGACGGGGAGCGCGCTGTTGTCAGACCATGAGGCGGTTTCGGAATTGGCGGTCATGCCGCCGCTGAGATCGGTCCAATCGGATTGCGAAAGGTTGGTTTTGGCGAGGACGCGATAGACGGTTCCGGGCTGGGTATTCCACGTCAGCTTGATCCCGTTCGCAATTCGAGCGGCCGTAATGCTCATCGGTGGGGCGGTTCCGCTGATCGACGGTTGCACAAAAACGCCTTGGCTCGGATTGTAGTAGGAGCCACTGGGATTCGTCTGCAGCGCTACGGCTCGGACCATGTAGGCGGGCGAGCCAGTTGGGGCGCTGGTGTCATTGAAAGTCGTGCCAGTGAGCAGCGAACTGGTAAGGCGGGTGAAGGGTCCGCTTGGCGAAGTTGCGCGATAAACGTGGTAACCGACAACTGAATCAGTTGAGGGCGACCAATTCAAAGTGACCATATTGCCATTCTGCGTGGCGGCAACGTTGGAAGGTGGAGTTATCGGTTCCAGGCGAAGGGTTGGGTCGCCGAGGAGTTCGATGTAGATAGCTCGCGCGAATTCGTTGCTTTCGTTTCGGTAGAGAGTCGAGTTGTTCATCGTGAGCCGGATGCCGTAGCCGATGGGTTCGCCCAGTCCCATGTGATGGTAAAAGGCGTGGGGATGTCCGGCGATGCAGCAACAGGCCAGACCCATGGTCGGAATGGCCAGGACGGAACGCAAGAAGTTGTCGGTGTGATCCCAGTTGCCCATCCAACTTCCTTCGAGCATGAAGAAAATGGCTTTGGCGTCCTGGGCAACGAGGTCCGTGCTCCAGACGTCAAAGTACTGACCATGATTACCCATCGCGCTCATGCTGGTGTCCTGGCCGCCGCCGCAGGCGTAAGCCCAGAGGTAGGTCGAGTTGGTGGATAAGAGGGAAATCCAACAATTTGTGGGCAGTGAAGCATCCGAGACATTGGCAAATACGGTGTTGCCGGGGCCGACCATGGGTTCGAAATTACGATACCCGGTTGCGGAGCGAGCTTCGCCGTCGAGATCACCAAAGCGATCGGCCATAAGCGCGTGACGTTGCACATTGATTTGGTGGAAGCGCCATTTATGATCCTTGTTCAAATAATTGCGGAGAAGTTCGACTTCGCTGGCCATGACGCCGGGCGCGGCGTTTCCGGGCATGTTGGCGAGATCGACGCGGCTGATCATTAATTCGGCATCGGAGGGGAGGTAACCTGGGCTGCTGGTCCAATTGCCGTTCATGTCGGCGTAATAGCTGTCCGTGGCCATGGGGCGCGGTCCGTGCGTGTCGTAATCGAGAAAGCCGGATTGCAAAATGGGGACGTGGCCGAAAAGAAAAACGGCCTGCACGTTGGCGGGATCGACACTGTAATCACCGACGATGAGGGATTTGACGCTGGCAGGCGTGTCGTTGCTGGAGACGTCGTGACGAATGACCTGCCAGCCATCGCCGATGATGTCGGATTGCAAGCGGGCAAGTTCGTTCGAGAGACTCTCGAGGCCATTGGTCGCGACGATGAGCAGCAGTTTGCCGCGATTCTCGATTAAAGGAGCGTTGATGCCGCTGTAGATATAACCGTAACCAACGTGGTTAGCCGCGCCTTTGAATATTTGATATTCGTAAGTTGAGCCAACGCTTACATTTACATCGGTCCAATTGAACGTGGAACCATTGAGGCTGACGAATGAAGTCCAGGAGGTGGCATTCTTGGATTTGCGATAAATTGTGAAATTAGTGACGCCATAGACATCGTCGTTTTCCCAATTCAGCGTAATTTGCGCAGGCGAAAGCTGGACTGCGGCGCTGATTTGGACGGTGTAGGTCCAGGTCTCATCCGGGATGGCCCTGCACAGTCCCAGGACGGAAACGGTTGCGCAGAGAAATCGCTTCCAAACTGCCCCGTGAGGCTTGAGGGTTGTAGTCATTATCCACGCATCTTTCTGGCCCGCGCTGGTACGTGTCCCTTGTCGCTCGAAATGGCCCGGGAGAAAATGGGGGGAAGACCGCAAGGGTGGAGAGGAAAGACCGTAGGACAATCAGAAGAAGCTCCAAACACCAAGGACCAAGCTTCAGAGAAACATCAAACGCGAAATACTAACATCTCATCAAGAGATGGGATTCAATACTTGGAACTTGGACCTTCTCTGAAGCCTGGTATTTGGAGCTTTGAGCTTTCAGAAACGCTATTTGCCTAATGAAGAAAAGCCCTTAAGTTCGGCTTCGTATTTCTCGACGTCGGAAGTTTTGTTCATTTTTCGCGCGAGCGGGAGGAGCCTTTGGACAATGTCGCGTTTTTTTAGGTAATCGGGACAATCCTTCAGCAAAGCGACGTAGAAGTCATAGGCATTTTCTTCCTCGTTGAGTTCGCGAAGTTTTTCGCCCAATTCGAGCGTGACACGAATTCGCTGTTGGGGCGAAGGGTCTAGATTCAGAGATTGTTCGTAAGCGTGGACTGCCGAGGAGGGTTTGCCTTGCTCGACATAGAGGTCGCCGAGTTTTTCGGAAAGAATGGAGCTTTGTTTGCTGACGGGAAGTTGTTCCAGAAGAGCGACGAGTTCTGACGGGTTTTTGCCGTTAACGAGATTCATATTGATCAATCGCAGCCAGGACCAATCCACAAATTTGCTTTTTTCCTGGACGAGTTCCTGGTGTTGAAGGTCGGGGTTTTTGGCAAAAGGCCGATAAAGCGGATCGCCCACGACAGTCGTTTGCCAGGACAGGACCGGCTGGCATGCGCAGGCGGCTTCGCCGAATGAAAAGCCTTGATAAAAAAATCGGCCTGCAAAAACGGCGAGATCGGGCGTGCCAGCGAGGTAAGGTTCAGCGACACAGCCCATCGTGGCAGTAGCGCCTTTCGCTAACAGCGGTCCGACCCAGTGCGTGTTAGTGCTCCGCAAAGTGTTGGCGCTGTATGAATGCAGATGATACGCAAAGGCCCCAGGCATAAATTCGACCCGAGGCAGGGTAAATGGACCAGAAACGCGTTCGTCGTACCAGCCCATATAGACAGCGATCTGGCTCATCGGAAAATCGGGTGGAAAAGTGAAGCCGTTGGTATCGACAACGGTCTCGAAACCCAAGTGGCGGCAAATCTCTGACGCGCCGCGGATCCAATCGTCGCCCTGTTTCATTCCGGGCTCCAAGATGCTGCGCATGTCGAAGTAAGCCCGGCCCCAAAGACCGTTCGTTTCGGCTTCCAATGCTTTGTCCACGAGGCCGCGAGCAATCGAGGCGTTTGGGCCGTCCAATCGCGCGACGAGCAGGACACCGTTGGTGGGATGGAGCCAGGCGGGGTTCGTTGTGCCGTAGGTCCAATTTCGCAGAGGCCCGCCGATCGGGAGCTTCGTTTCAAACATCGGCAGGAAGGCCAATTCACTGTCCACCGCGGCCTCGTTCCGCCGGAGTTCTGGCCGCACGTTTTCAAAGCCTTCTTCATGAACATTGGGTGTCTCCCCAATTCGCAAAGGTACGCCATAACACAATGTGAGGTAGCGAATTTTAGATTGAGTAACCCTCCATTCAATGTGACGCGGCTTATTTGTTGTGGCGGGAACCACGGTCGACCCGACATGCCACAAATGTGTATCTTCGAGCGCCTTAGACAAAGGCGTTTGCAAGGAATCGCGAAATTCTGTGCGAGAAATGTCTTCGTTGGTCGTCATCGCGAAACCGAAAACCTGGGTTTTCGGCACCGAGCGGCGTTGTGCGTAGTATTCAGCGACGCTTTTTGACTCGGGCATGCGGGAGTTGTAAACGACGACAACGTCGTTTCCTGAATCGGCCGCGCGCAAAGCCAGTGCGCCACCGCCCAGAATCCATGCCAGAGTGAGTTTTCTCATTGGTGAATTAGTATTCAATCAATCGGCGTACTCCACGTTCAAACCATCATAGGCCAATTCCACTCCCGCTGGAAGTTCTGCCTGCACTTTGTCATGATCATAATCGTGGGTCAAGTGAGTGAAATAGCTTCTGGCCGCGTCGATGCGACGCGCGGCAGTCAGTGCTTCGTCCAGGCACATATGAGTCGGATGCGGCGCGCGGCGCAAGGCGTCCAGGACGACTACTTCAACGCCGCGCACTTGCTCGATGACTGGTAAAGGGACTTCTTTGCAATCACTCATATAAGCGAGGCGTTTGTGTCCGCGTTCGATGAAAAGGAAGCCGAGAGTCGTCATGCTGCCATGCGGCAATGGAAGCGGGATGATTTCCAGGTCGCCGAGGACAAACGGGCCATCAATGAGGCGTGGTTCGGGAATGAAGTAACCTCTCGGCCAGGGCCCATCGTGAAAGGCGTACAAAAAAACGCGCCGCAAGTCGTTCATGGTCGCTTCGTTGGCGTAAATGGGGAGTGCGTTGCCGTCGCGCAAATCACAGAAGCGGCGGCAATCGTCGAGGCCCATGACGTGATCGGCGTGGGAATGGGTGAACAACACGGCGTCCAACCACTGAATTTTCTCGCGCAGCATCTGGAGGCGGAATTCGGGTGTGGTATCTACAACCAGTTTGGTTTCGTTCGAGGCGACATAAATGGAGGGACGCATCCGATGGTTTTTCGGATTGGCGAGAAAATCGGGTGGATACTCTTTACCGATGATCGGGACGCCCTGAGATGTGCCTGAGCCGAGAAAGATAAACGAAAACGACATTTGCGCACTTAACGTAACGGGCGGCCGCGAGCAGAGCAAGTTTGGCGGATGCTGCGTCGCGGTTAAATGAGCATGGACGTAATGCTGTCGTCGCGAACATGACAACAGCCGTTGGGGAACGAAAACCGATCAACCTAAAGGCGAAAGCGTTGCAAGAAAGGCTCTTGGCAGCGATTTAGCAGGCGCAAACGGCCATTTTCAAGACGAGGACGACCATTGGTTTAGCAAAGACGACTGGCGAAGGAGCTTTGCGAGTCGTCATTGGAGCGAAGTATGTCCGCAATCTCGCGAAGAGTGTCTTGAAAGCGGACAAACTGAATGGAGTAATAGAGTGATGGAGTGAAGGAGTGATGAAAGGAATTCAGAGGCGAAGCCGGCGATTTTCCGAAGGAATTTTGCGTTTCGTCCTTTGAATACTCGAAGTCGCCGAGGCTTCAATCTACCTGGGCAGGCCCTTCCGTCAATCCGTGGATGTCTTTGGCACGGCAGTTGCGAACATCGTGGCAACAGAAATTGAAATGACGCGAACGAATATGGCGCTGGTAAAAGTCGGAGTCACTAAGATGTCAGTGCCTGCCAAGATTCAATTTACGAGACAAATAGTGCTGGACATGAGCAACAACCCAAATTTCGCAGCGCCCTCGCCGAACCTGACGACTCTGTCAGATGCTGCTGCTGCCCTGGAAACAGTTTACAATGCCGCGCTTCAGGCGAGGGCTAACGCGAAAACGCAGACCAGCATTATGGGGCAGAAGAGCGCGACGCTGGATTTGTTGTTGATGCAGGTGGCCAGTTATGTCCAGAACAGCAGTGGGGGTGACAAGGCGAAGATTGAAAGCGCAGGCTTTGATGTCCGCGATACACCGACACCCATTGGCCAGTTGCCCGCGCCTGGGGAGCCTAAGGCCGTGCCGAGCCATCATGCTGGCACAATCAATTTGAGTTGGAAAAAGGTGCGCGGAGCCAAGAGTTATTTAGTGGAGCGCGCAGTGGATTCCGATCGCCTCGAGTGGGCGGCGGCCACTGCCAGCACGAAATCCAAAGCGGTCGTTAATACGATGACGAGCGGCCTGCGTTATTGGTTTCGCGTTGCGGCAGTTGGCTCAGCCGGACAGGGCGCGTGGAGTGAACTGGTTTCCAAAATTGCACCATGAACTGAATTTCTCGTTTTACTTTTCTACCCCGCGTGAGGCGCGATGCTCTAAGCCGCCCGATTCGAGGAAGAGAACAAGACGGACCAACAACAGAGTGGCAATGAAACAAACAACCAAACCCAAAGACACGAAGCAGTCGCACTTGCTGAAGCGTCACCTGGCCGGAAACGTTGCCGCTCTCCCTCTCCCCATTCCGCTAAGCGGAGAAGGGGGAGAGGGCCGTTGGTCCTCCCCCTGGGCAATGGATTTGCAGTTTCCCCAATTTCCGGGAATTGCCTCTCGGCGGGATGAACCGCTGATGATTTCGTTAGTCGCTTGTAATCATTTACCGGTTAGCGATTACCAATCACCCATCACAATTTACCGATTTACAAACGTATGATTTGATCCGGGTTTGCGGTCGTCCAATCCAGCCCATCTTCTGGGCACCCGTTCTCGCCGACCGAGCCAGGATCGAAGTAAACCAAACAGTCCAAAGAGGGAAAGCGCTAAGTCACGAAAGACTTTCCCCAAAACAAACAGCGACCGTTTCTTCAATGCCCATCTTCTGGGCGCATACATCAGGCGGTCGCTGTTTTGTTTTTATTTGGGTAATTGCAGGTGAGCGCCGTGAAACCAGGCTGGCTTTAAGGCAGGAGCTCCCGGATTCGCAATGGTTAAAACGTAGGTAAGTTTTTGGTGGCCCCGGTCAAGCTCTCGCGCTCCGCAAATAAATATCCGCTGCTCGTTTTTGGCGCGATCGCGGAGAGGATTCAATTAATCCTGATGGTTTACTTTTTCTCCTCATCGGTCAATTTTTCTTTGGCCTGATATCCGAATTCGGTATTTGGGAATTCGTTCGCGACGTATCGGAACGAGCCCCTGGCATCATCGTTCCTGCCCAGCGCCGCGTAGCAAACACCCTTCAAATAAACAATTTCCGCCTTCACGAGGGGCTCAGGCTGGATGAGATGTTCGGCTTCGTTCAGTCGATTTAATGCGTATTGGTAATGTCCTCTTTCGACCGCAAACTGTGCACGCATGACGTTGCCTTTTTGAGCGGTTGCGCAGCCAAAGCCTGCAGTGAGTGAAATGATCAAACCGAGAATCGTAAGAGTTTTCATAATGTTCGCACAGGATCCTTCGACGCACATCATTAGCACAATTCCGAAAACAGTCAATCGAAGGTTGTTTGGTGGGACTGGATGTGCGCCCTTATTTTCATGTTCATCGCTGTTCATTCGTGGTTTACTCATCCCCTTTAATGACCGACCAAAATGTGTCGCAACCACTCCGATGGACACGCTCTCGCTATGGCTTTGCCGCGTTCTGGTGCATTTTCCTGGTTGTCGCCTGGTCCGTACTGCGCGTCGTCCTGTTCGTTGCGTTCAAACCCGCTGGATTCCCGCCCACTGATGTCCTCCACGCTTTTCTGAGCGGCTTTCATCGCGACCTTTTTGTTGGGATCGTCGAAACGATTCCGCTGCTCGCGTGGTTTCTGATCATCCCGAGCCACCGATTTCCTGCCCGCTGGCATCGCATCCTGTTCATGGGCGCGAGTTTCATTTTCTGCTTCGTCCAAATTTTTCTGCTGTTTGTTGAATTCTTTTTCTTCGAGGAATTCAAGTCTCGCTTCAACACGGTCGCGGTTGATTATCTCTTCTACCCGAAAGAGGTCTTCGTTAATATCTGGGAATCCTATCATGTTGGGGTCGTCATTTTCGTTTGCTTCATTTTGGCGGCCACCTGGCTCTTTGCTGCCAGCAAGTTCTTCGCCCGGATGTGGGAGCAACCGATTTCAACGAAAGCCCGGTTGGCAATCTTAGCAGCGACGATGGCGGTTACGGCTGCCGCGATTCCGACCGTGAATTTCAAGCAGGCCCGCATCAGCAGCGACCGCACGCTGAACGAAGTCGCCAACAACGGCGCGATCTCGTTCGCCGCCGCAGCGTGGACCCATAATCTTGATTATGCTACTTTTTACAAGACCCTCCCTCTTGACGAAGCCTATGCTCGCACCCGGAACCTCCTCACTGAATCTGACACCAAATTTGTCGAGGACGGCAACTCCGTCCGCCGCCACGTTATCGGCGATACGAATCGGCCGCGTCTTAACCTGGTTATTCTTCTTGAAGAAAGTCTTGGCTCTGAATTCTGGGGTTGCCTTGGCCGCAAAAAAACTCTCACACCGGAGATGGACCAACTCGCCGCCGATGAAGGCATGCTTTTTACCAATCTTTACGCGAATGGCAACCGCACCGTCCGCGGCATGGAGGGCGTTCTCTCTTCTTTCCCGTCACTTCCCGGTGACTCGATCGTCAAACGCGATCGCTCGGACAATGTCGAAACATTGGCTCGTGTCCTTAAGCGCGACGGTTACTCCACTATTTTCCTTTATGGTGGGCGCGGCGTGTTTGACGGCATGCGCTCGTACGCGGTCCGCAACGGCTATGATCGTTTCATTGAACAAAAACATTTCGCCCATCCGACCTTTACCACGGCCTGGGGTGTTTGCGATGAAGACATCTTTGCCCGTTGCATCGAAGAATTCCGCGACCTCAACAACACCGGCAAGCCGTTTTTTGGCACCGTGCTGTCGGTTTCCAACCATCGTCCTTACACCTATCCCAGAGGTCGAATCCCCGAAGACCCTGATAAACAATGGCGCAACAACGCCGTCAAATACTCCGATTACTCGCTCGGCCAATTCTTCAAGGCGGCGAGAAAAGAAGCTTTCTGGACCAACACCATCTTCGCCGTCGTCGCCGACCACGGCGCGCGCGTTTACGGCAAACAAAGCATTCCCATCCATTCCTACGAAATCCCGCTCCTCATCGCCGGGCCAGCTGTCGTGAAAGAACCGAGCCGCAACGGCCAGCTCGGCTGTTCCCTCGACGTCGGTCCAACTCTCCTCGGCCTGACAGGCCGTCCTTACGAAACCATGTTCTTTGGGCGCGACCTTTTGAAAATGAAACCCGAAGATGGCCGCGTGTACCTGAATCATAACCGTGACATCGGCATGCTTGCTCACGATCGCCTCGTCGTCCTCGGCCTGATGCAAACAGATGAATTTTACGAAGGCGATCCGAAACACGTCGAGATGACTCCTCTCGCCAAACCCACCGACTCGGACTTCGAACTCGAGAGGGACGCCGCTGCTATTTACCAGGTCGCGGATGATCTATATATGCATCAGCGGTATCACCTCGACTAGGATTGTTGACCAAGAAAAAAACAAAACAAATTAAAACCGAACTACAATGAAATTCCTGATGATGATGATCCCCCGCGTTTACCAACCCGACACGCCAGCGGCAGAAAGGGCTGGTGAGGGTTTTATGCCTCCTGCGGATGCGGTGGCCAAAATGATGAAGTATAACGAGGAGCTTACGAAAGCTGGCGCGCTGGTCGCGCTTGACGGATTGCATCCGCTCGCAAAAGGAGCGCGGGTTTCATTTGCCGGCGGGAAGGCCAAAGTCACCGATGGCCCGTTCATAGAATCCAAAGAAGTGATCGGCGGCTATTGGATTATCCAGGCAAAGACCAAGGAGGAAGCCGTCGAATGGGCCCGGCGAGTGCCAGCCGCCGACGGCGATGTGATTGAGCTTCGACAGATCTTCGAAATGTCAGAATTCCCGGAAGATGTCCAAAAAGCGGCTGACAGCCCGGCGGTGCGCGAGCAACTCAAGTCGCGGAAAGCCTGATCGAGTAAAACCCCGAAAAGGATCGGTCATCACGACGGCAGGACGAAATACAATGTCGGATTTCGTCGAGAGAGGTTATTTAGAGAGTGAGATGCAGTCCAGGTCAGATGCCGAACTTCTGCGGGCATACGCCAAATGCGGCGCTGAGGCTGCGTTTGCCGAACTGGTGCGGCGGCACACGAGTCTCGTTTACTCTGCCGCCCTGCGCCAGGCGGATTCCTCCTCCGCTGCGGCTGAAATTGCCCAGAGCGTTTTTGTTGATCTGGCGCACCGGGCCGGCGCCGTGGCCCGGCAAATGTCGCTGGAGGCCTCGCTGGCTGGGTGGCTATGCCGCAGAGCCCGCAACCAGGCGCTGAATTTTCGACGGAATGAATTCCGTCGTCACGCACGCGAAAGGCTCGCCATGGAACAGTTTGTCCCAGCACCCGACAGCGCCCCCGATTGGGAGCGGTTGCGGCCCGTTCTCGACGCGGTCATGGCCGATTTGTCCGAAACGGATTACGACGCCCTTGTATTGCGGTTTTTCCAAAATCAGGATCTGAGGACGGTAGGCTGCGCGCTCGGTGTGAGCGATGATACTGCGCAGAAACGCGTCTCTCGCGCACTCGACAAACTGCGCGCCCATCTGACCCGGCGTGGGGTGACCACGACCGCCGCGGCACTTTCGCTTGCGCTCACCGCCAATGCTATTCAGGCCGCACCGGCGGGGTTAACTCTGACAATCTCTGCGGCTGCCACGGTAACGGGCGGAGCCCTCGCCACAACGACTGCAACTATCACCAAAACGATTGCTATGGCTACATTGCAAAAAACTCTAATTACGACCGCCGCGATCGCTGCGGTCAGCGCCGGCGTTTACGAGGCGCACCGGGCGTCGAGTTGGGAAGCGCGTGCGCGGACCCTGCAGACGCAACAAACGACGAACCCCAGCCAGCTCGAAGAGCTTCAACGGCAACGAGACGAAGCCGTCGCCGCGCAAAAGGCGCTGCAGGAGCAGAATCAAAGGCTGGCTCAGGCGGCCGCAGAAGTGCCAAGACTGCGCGGCGATTTGGCCAGGTCGCGGGCGCAACAACAGTCGCCGAGCGTTTCGAACGGCGGAGTATTGGATCCAAACGATCCGCTGGTTCAGCAGTTTTTGGATGCGAAAGCCAAGATGGATAAAATCACGCAATACCTGGAAGAGATGCCAGACAAGAAAATTCCGGAACTTCAATTTCTCGATGGCAACGATTGGTTGAACGCCACCAAGTCGGCGAAATTTGACACTGATGCAGACCTTCGCAAAACCCTCAGCCAGTTGCGCAGCATCGCCAAAAACAATTTGCCGATGGGCCGGTCATTGTATTCCTTTGTTCACGATAACAACGGACAGCTCCCTGCCGACATGTCACAATTGAAACCCTACTTTATCAAGGCAGTAACCGACAGTTCGTCTTACCATTGGCGCGGAGTCCAATCCGCGCAGGATGGGGCGCTGGTCGATAGTATTCTATCGCGGTATCAGATTTTGCGAACTGGGAATGCAAATGATTATCCACCCGGAACATGGTTTATCGCTGAGAAAACTCCCGCGGACAAGGAATACGACACGCGCATGAAATCCGGCCTGGGCACGAGCACAATCATTTCGACGGGTCTCGGCGAAGCGGGCGATCCTGACGACAAATCCTATTAACTTGGGCCGGGCGCGAATGGCGAATGGAAAAGTTGTGCTCAATTGATTTTGATTTAAAGGAAGTGGAGAGCCGCTTTCGAAAACTGGGGCTTTGATCATGCAGTCGAGCATTGTCACTTGGGGTTCCAATAAAAAACCCCGATACCAGTGGCATCGGGCTTGATTCGTCTTAAAGAGATTTATCGACGGGAGAGGAAAAGACGCAAGACGTACCACAGCATCAGGGCGACTGAGGCAAATAATTGGAGCGCAGCGGCGACGTAGCGATCTTCGGGATAATGATGGAGCACGTTGGAGGTGTCATAGAGAATAGCGCAGCCTGCGATAGCGACCATTCCGATTGAAAAGAACGTACCCAACTGAAAACCGAAGATTGCGCCGGCCACGATTAAGGTGAGCGCAATAATTCCGCCCCAGCAGAGAATGCCGCGCAGGAAAGAAAAATCCTTTCGGGTGAAGAACACAACGGCCGTGAGCGCCGTGAAGGCGATAAAGGTCACAGCGGCGGCGCTGGAAATTGCGCCGGGCGCGACTTTATCGGCGATGTAGAGCAGGGGAACGAAGATGATCGATTCGGCTACGACGTAAGCGGTCAAGGCAGCGTATTGCGCAGCCTTGGCCTGGGCGAGATGGGCAGTGCGGCTGGCGAGCCAGGAGACGACCATGAATCCGCCAAGGACGAACAGCCACGACACTCCGAGCACGACGCGGGAAATCGTTTCCGCGAGGCCGGTCCGGAAGAAGAATACTTCGATCAGGGTAAAGGCTGTGACGGCTCCGAACAGGTGGCCGTAGGTGCGAGAGACGAATGTCCCGCGTGATTGTTCGTCCAACTCGCCAACGACGACGTTTCGAGGCAGTGATCCTGTGCTATTCATGGGTACAGAGCTAGCATGCGTTATGCCGCGAGGCAAGTGTAGAAGCGTTAAAACGGAGGCAACCACGGATGAACACTGATGAACACGGATTTTGCAGGAAAATACAGGGAAGTGACATGGAAAGCGGCAGATACGGACGAACACCGATTCTGCAGGAAGACGCACGTGTTTGTAATTGCCTCCTCAATTTCGGTGCTATAGTTAATCCGCCTGAAACAGGTCAAATCTCAATTGCGTATGAGCGAACCGAATATCTTTCAGAAATATCCGATTGTACAAAAGGTTGAGCCAGGCGTTTATTGGTGGTGCGCATGCGGGCGGTCAAAAACGCAGCCTTTTTGCGACGGCTCGCATAAGGGCACGGGTTTCGAGCCGAAGGAGGTTGCGATTGCCGAGGCGAAGACGGTTGCGTGGTGCGCGTGTAAGCACTCGGGGACGATGCCGTTCTGTGACGGAACGCATTCAAGCTTATAGCCACAGTAGGAAACACGAGAGAAGCGCATCGTGGCTCTCCCAAACTCCGTCAGGATTTTCCTGTTTATAGCTCGCGAACACCTCTCAACCTCCTTTTTTTCAGATTTACGGCTCGCGACGGTTCGACTGTTCAGCGAGCGTTTTAACTAGCGACTTCAGCTCAGCCACATCCTTTTCGAGGGACTGAATTCGTGCCTCCTTATCCGAGACCACTTCATTCAAACCTTTGATCGCCGCAAGAGCTACGCCATCTGCATCGACGGAGTTGATGTATCTTTTCTCTCCGGACTTGTCGCTGTCGCCCGTTTCGAACGCGGCGTTAAAATCCTGCGCCATCGGTCCGATGTGGCGGATGGATGAGTCTTGTGACTTATAATTCCACGTCATTACTGGCATGGCGGCCACCCGATTCAGAATCTCGCGTGTATCCACGGTTGCGAAGTTCGTTTTGGCATTGCGATCGCTCACCGCGTTCCACCCTGAGCCACCCGGGCTTATGTACATACCGGCGGTGCCGTCTCCAGAGGCGTTAACTGCGGTCCAGATAAAAAACCCGCCGGTAGCCCGGACGTTGAATGAATTTGACTGTCCACCGACCGCCGACAGTGAGGGTGCGTAGTCGACATCGGTCCCATCTGCCCAGACAAACGAGCCCGGTTTAAGCGCCTTGGCCCGGCGACCCGCTGCAAATGCATAATTCGTGGCTACGTTGTTGTTCCCTCCGGGAATAGCGCCGTAAGAACCGGTCACCTGATTACTCTGCCCGCCTGCAATGGTGCCGTAGCTGTAGGGGTATAGAGGAGGGTTGCCGAAAGGAATAAAAATGCTCACAACATTACTTTGCCCTCCGCCAATCGTCGCGCCTTCTGAATATCGCCAAATTAGATTGTCAGACCCACCAGCGATCGTGGCCTGAGGTGAATAGCTCACGACTGTATTGTTCCGGCCGCCGCCTATAGTGGCGTCATAAGAGCCGTAAGCGACATCGTTGGTCCTCCCACCGGCAATTGTAACGCCCGATGTACTTTCGGAGGTATAACCAAATATACTGTTACCAGATCCCCCGCCGATAGTGCAGTAAAAGTTGAAGCCGTGGTCATCTCCGTAAATAGCATTGCCTTGACCGCCGCTGATTACAGTGGAAACGGATTCATAGATCTTATTGAACGCACCACCGCCAATCGTGTTGTTCGCACCGCCACCGTCGAAAGTCCCGATTAAATTTGTGGCGCCGCCAGAAATTGTGGAGTGCCCACACCAGGAACCGACAACATTGTTGATGCCCCCGCCAATGCTAGAGAAATGCGACGCGTAATCCGAGCCGCGCGGCGAAGCGTCCCGGACGGCATTCGGTCCACCTCCGCTTATCGTGACACCCAGGAGATTACTTTCGGCGATATTCCCTGCGTAGCCACCAATTAGATTGGGACTATTCGTCGTAGGTTCGAGCCGGAAGGCGCGCTGGCCATTGACTTTAAGTTCCAATGGCACGTTGTCTGTGGTGCCGACAAAATTTACTCCGGCGGTGGTGCCGCCATTACCCAACAACTTCCAGAAGCTCTCGGGACCGAAACCGCCAAGCGTTGTAGCGGTTAGTCCCGTCAGTCCTGATCCGTTACCCGCGAAACTATTGCCCGCGTTGGTGAAATTGAGGACATTCCCGTAAGTGCCGGCGAATTGACTGGAAGACAAAGCGCCATTTAGATTGCCGGCCGTGATGGCATAAGGGGTCGCCGTTATTTGTTGGAGCGGGGATAAATCTACGAACGCACCTACGGCGTTGGACCTGGCGCTGATTTTGAGCCAGCGATCCCCTCCGGTAAATGCCCCCGTTCCCAAGTCCATGTTCACGGTAAAGAGGCCATTACTTATCGAGACGTCAGAGTTGGTGACCGGCCCAGCAACCAGGTTGCCGCTGTTGGCGGCGTCATACAGACTAAACTTAAGATCGTATATTCCATTGGCTGCATCCGCACCGACGCCGAGACGACCTTGATATGTGAAAGCCGTTCCGTGAGCAACGGTCTGGTGCAGATTGGCAATCAAGGCCAACGCTATCGATACTGAATAGAGACGAGTTTTCATGGTTGTTCCGTTTTGAGTTGATATATTTCATTGAACCAACTTCCTTATCCGCTCCCCAGCCTCAATTCCTTATTTGCCAGCTGAATTGATTCGAATCATAGCGAGAGTCACGACGCAGCGTCAAGAAGTCCAAAAAGGAAAGACATTATGCCATTATTCTGAAGGAGCCAAAATAGGTCAGGCAACCAGACTTCGGGGTTTGACGTACGTGAGCGTAAAGCAGAGGCCAACCTGCGGGGCAGGGAACGCCGCCGGGTGAATTCAGCCCTCGCGCTGGCGTTTAAAGAAGTCGGAGGTGTCGGCGACGTTGAGGACGGAGAGGTCGAGGCCGCCGGAAGGATCGCGCTGTTGAGCGGATTGAAATTGATCAGCGATGCCAGCGGCAGCAGGCGCCGAAAAGTATTTGACGACGCCCACACTGACCTGGGAGCGGAAAATGACGACGAGCATGCAGTAATCGTCCACTGAGAGGACGAACATGCTGTGCTTTTCGCCCTGTTGATAAACACTGTTGAAGTTGGTTTCGTGGATGAGGTTCGCAATCGTCTGGTTCGCCATGTAGGCGCCCGAAGCCAGAGCGGCGATAGTCGTGAGGTCGAACTGCCTTGAATCACCAAAACTACTGATCAAGAAGCCGCCTTTGTCGATGACGAGCGCGGTCGTGGCGTCGGTTTGCGTCAGCAACTCGCGCAAGAGGTCGTCCAGGCGCTGGACGTCTTCTTCAATTAGTTGGGGCAGTGTGGCCATGTAATCAATGGGCCGCGGTCATCCAATTTCATGCGTACTGCGGAGTTCCCTGGCTGACAAATTTGTGCAGCAACATTCGGGTAATCATGTTGAGCGTCTCGAACACTCCTTCGCACCGATGCGCGCTTGAATTGAAGGAAGGCACCTGAATCTCGCGATTGTTTAATAGGAACTCCATATATTCGACTGGGGCGACATTGGGCAAATCGCGTTTGTTGTATTGGAGCACGTAAGGAATCTCCTGAAGGTTAAGCTTCAGGGTTTTGAGGTTCTCTTCGAGGTTGGTGAAGCTCTCGACGTTCTCAGTCATCTTCTCGTACTGCGAATCGGCGACGAAGACAATCCCATCGACACCGCGAAGGACGAGCTGGCGGGTGGTGTTGTAAATGACCTGGCCCGGGACGGTGTAAAGCTGGAATTTGGTTTTGAAACCCTTGATCGACATTGCTTCAATAGGAAGGAAGTCAAAAAACAGGGTGCGGTCTGAGCTGGTCGCGAGGGAAACGAGCTTGCCTTTGTTGCCGGCTGCCGTTTGCACGTGGTCATGGACCTGGACAAGATTGGTGGTCTTACCGCCCATGGCGGGTCCGTAATAGACGATTTTGACCTGCAGCTCTTTGGTTGCTTGGTTGATAATAGCCATAACTTATTTTCCTTTATGATCTAGTTCTGCGGCCAGGGCTGCCAACTGCCCAGTGGGAAGCGGCTCTCCTGCCCGGCCAAATGCCGCGAAGAAAATCGCGTTCACACGGAAAATCTTCCACGGCACGTTGCCAACGGTGAAATTGAGGTTATTCAATTCACCCATCCTGAGTTCTTTAGTGCATTGGTTTACCTTCGCAAAAATCTGAGGGAGGAACGCGGCGAGAGTGTCGCCGTTGAGGTCGGGAGACAATTGGCTGGCGACCATGAGGCCGTCAGGCAAGGCGATTAAAGAGCCTGCGATGCCTTCGAGTGCCGCTGCGCGTGAGACAACTTCGTTTGGCGTAGCGTAGCGGGTGATGAATTTTGTCCCCGGTGAAGAGCGTTTGACGGCTGGTTCTTCCTGGGGCGCACGAACAGAATCTGCGGCATCATCCCAAACGTAGTAATTCGTATCCTTCGGGTTGGCGACCGCCGCTGGCGGCGCGACCGGTGCGGCAGCCGGTGTTTCCGGCTGCGGAAATCCAAAAAAGAGGTTCGGAATATCACCGTCGATTTTCACCTTCTGTTGCTCGCGGTGAACTTCGCGTTGCCGCGCCATGAACAGAGGGGCAAGGACCTTCAAAGGCAATTCAAGCAACACGCCGTCTTGCGGGGATGTGAACGATAGTCCGGGGCCCTTAATCCAGGAACGGACGGTTTTCCATGAAAAGGCGATTTTGCCTTGCTTCAATGCTTGCTCGACTGCATCCGCGGGCAGGTGGACTTTTGCGTCCATGAGATTCAACTGCACGACTTCCTTGCGAACGCCGTCGGGCCAGCTTTCACCGATGGCAGTCAGGGTGACAGGAATTGTATCATTCGAATTGGAGGGCTCAGGAGCAAACGGAGTGGGCGCGATGCTGTTGGGAGATTTGTTTTCGAAATCGCGCAAGGCACGGGAGGCCGCGGCGATGACGGGCGAAATCAATGGCTCCGCGGCCGGCGGCTGGGGCGTCGGCGAGGATGTAATGGTATTGCGTCCTGCCGGAATTCCCATCGGAGATGGCTGTGCGGGCGGACGTGCCTGCGGCTGAAATGGACTTGGAATATCCTCGAACGGAATTGGCGCGGCCTGGAACGGATTTTGTGGAGGCTGAAAGGGCTTCTGAGCCGGCTGAAACGGATTCGGCTGAAACGGGTTTGCGGACGGAGGAGGCGTTGGCGGCTTTGGTTGCGGAGCCCTTTGCGGCTGCGCCTGGGCAGCTGAGAAGTTAATAGCAGCCTGATTCTGCGATTCAAATGGGCTGCTGATATCGTCGGGGACTTCAACCTGCTTTTGCACGCGACGGCGGGCAATCAAAGCCGGGTTAAGCTGGGCGAGAATATCGTTCAATGGCAGTTGGACCAGAACTCGATCACGATCGGTTTCGGCCGAGAAAACACCTGGCGCGGCTTGTCGGAGTTCTCCGAAGGAGAGCTTTACCGCGCCGCGGGACAATTGAGAAAGCACTTTTTCGAGTGGGATCGAAATGGTCGCGTCGCCGACATTGGGATGCCGCACGCGAGGCTGGAGTTCGAGAGGCAGGCCTTCGAGAATTTTTTGCAAGGGCACTTCGACACCTTTGCCGCTGCCGTTTTGATGGGTTGGCCGTTGAGAGCCGCCATTTTGGTATCCGGCGGGCTGAGGTTGAAATGCCGGGGTTCCGCGTCCGCCGTTTTGCCGGTATGGCGTTGACCTTGGATTCGCGGGTGGAGGAGCGGGCGCATCGTAATCCATCTCGGCGGGTTGATCCTGGTTCTCGGGCAGTGGTTCAGCCGGCCTCCGCAAAATGTTTTTTAAAAAGCCAAACATGTTAGTCCTAATCGAGCCCGCAAGAGCAGGCGTAATTCATTTAGTGTTCTCGCAACCGGCGACTCGCTTCATCGATTGTGCTTCCCCTAAGCATGCGATTCTTTGCTTGTTTACCGGTCAACTGTAACGGGAACCAATGCGCATGAACCATGCCAGCAGAGGGCCGGCTCTTTAAAATGCCTGGACGGCAAGGAACGCCAAATTGGTGATTTCCTCGATTTGAGTCGAGAATTGCGAATTCCATGGAACGGACATGGGCCGTTTTTTAGCGACGAAACGGTGTCTCATCAGTGGACTGCTTGTCCCATTGCTGCCTCGTGCATTCGACTTCAAAGCGCGTTTGAAGTGCGGGTCGCCGCGCGACCGAGGCCGGCCATTCAGTCTCAAATCCCGCTCCGGTTGAATAATGCGCGACAAAAATCGCAACCCTGCGATTTCTGGAAAATTCCTGTGTCAATTCTGAAAATCGGAATAAGGCTTGCTTGCTTCCAACCTAAACCAACATTGGTTTGACTGTGTTTAAACACTTAATAACAACTCGAACGTCGCGGGCTGACAAATAGCATGGGCACGCACAGCATGGGCACGCACCATAAAGTACTATTGCTCGACGACGACGTTGATTTGCTGGACATGTACCGGCAACTCCTCAGCCAGTTGCCCAGCCAGCCGGAGATTTATACTGCCACGTCCGGGCCTCGCGCGATGGCGATGCTCGAAGCCGACCGCTTCCGTTTGCTCATCTGCGATTTGAAGATGCCGAAGATGGATGGGCTGCAGGTGCTGTCAATCGTTCGCCGGAAGCATCCCGAACTTCGCACGGTCGCGCTTACCTCGGTTGCCGATGAACAATTTCGCTCTCGCGCTTATGCGCTGGGCGTCGATCTCTTCTGGTACAAACCTGCGACGGAGCAGGAAATCAAAATGTTCCTGGAATGCCTCGAGTCATTGTTGGGACGCGAAACGGAAAATGGCTTCCGTGGGGTTCAGAGCAAGAGCCTCGTTGATATTATTCAATTGGAGTGCATTTCACAAAGCTCATCGGTGTTGCGCATTACGAACGGCGGCCACACCGGTAAGATCTGGATTCATGACGGCGAGGTAATTGACGCCGAAGCGGGTGAGATGTTGGGCGAGCCGGCCTTCCATAAAATTCTTTCCTGGCGAGCCGGCGGATTCGAATCGCTTGCACCGGAGCCCAGCCGGCCACGCACCATCCTGAAGTCTTACAACGGGCTGCTTTTGGAAACCGCCCAGGCGCTCGATGAATCGCGCGCCGTGACTGCGGAAGGAGCTGCCCCGGCAATTGCTTCATCCATGCCTCAATTATCCCAAATCGAAGGCATTGAATTTGTTCTGGCAATGAAGCCGGGAACGGAAGGTCCGCCGATGGCACGCGGACTTGAAAACCCCGAACGGATGGCCGAATGGTCCAAGCAAACGCTAGAGCGATTTCGAACGCTGGGCGATCGAATTCACGCCGGACCGTTGGACCAATTCGAAGGATTGGGGCCTCAACGCAATATTTCGCTGACGACTCATGGCGACACTGAATTCTGCCTGGGTTGGAAGCATTCGATGTCTTTGGATCAAGTCCGTGAAATGACGAAAAAAATTCTCACTTTATGGGCTTCTTAAAACTCTTTTCCAAAGCGCCGCCGACACTGCTTCGGCTGCCGTCGGGCAGCTTCACGGTGGACCGGGAAGGCTCGGTGCTGGTGCGCACACTGCCCTCGAGCTACCCGATGGAATTGGTGCATGAAATTGGCCGGCAAATGCTCGCCGCTTTTCAAGATGCCGCTTCGGCACAATTGCCGTTGTCTGAAATTGTGATCAATTATTCCAGTTTGAAAATCACCGCCCGCGAACTTCGTGGTGGGGCAATCGTATTCCTTTCCGCCAAAGGTCATTTGGCATCGCCAGTAAGAAAATAACCTTAGAAGCCTATGCGCAATAAAAAGCTCGATCAATTAATTGACCAGATGGAGAACTATCTCGAATGCTGGAAACAATTCAACAGCTTCGTGAATCTTGGCCGCACCAAGAAGTTCAACGCGGAGGACGATGGGCACTTCCTTGAAACCAAGAGTGTCATTGTTCAAGAGCTCGAACTGATCCTCTCGTCAGTCGAGGTCGCCTCGCCGACGAAAGAAGAGATACATTCATTGGTCGGCAACGCGCCGTCGTTGCGCTATCTGAGCGAGATGAGCGAAGGCGCGCTGCGCAACCTGGAAAACTCGTGGCATAAGATTTACATCGGCTGGCACGCCATTCTCGGTCAACTCAAGGTCCGCCAACGGCAGGAAGAGGCGCAGACCGGCTTCGTGGCCGCGATGTTCGCGCGCAAGAAGGCGGCGTAAGTCGCCAGCGTCTCCACTCCGTTTTAGCCCATTTCGTGGGCTTCCTCACGCGTTCCAGCGGCAATTTGCCTCTTGTCAACCCTCAGGTTTTATCGTTTCTACCCCGAATGCCAGTCTGGATAGTTGTTTCCATCCTTGGAATTGTAGAGGGTATTACCGAGTTTCTGCCGGTTTCTTCAACTGGACATTTGTTGATTGCAGAGCAATGGCTTCCGCGGCAAAGCGATCTTTTCAATATCGTCATTCAATGCGGAGCAGTGATTGCGGTGCTGCCGCTTTTCCCGGAGCGACTGCGGCAGTTTGTCTTTCGGTGGCGCGAGCCGGCGACACAGATTTATCTGCTAAAGATTTTGGTCGCGTTTGTCATCACTGGAGCGTGCGGATTCGTTCTCGACAAGAAGGGGCTTAAATTGCCGGAGACGCTGTCGCCGATTGCCATCGCGCTTTTTGTGGGCGGGGTGTTGTTTGTTTTGGTTGAACGCTGGCTTAAAGGGAAAGTACATCAAAGTGAAGTGACGTGGCCGATTGTATTCGCGGTCGGAATTGGACAGCTCATTGCAGCCGTCTTTCCGGGCGCGTCACGCTCCGGAACGACAATTTTGTTGGCGCTGGTTCTGGGCCTCAACCGGGTTGCAGCGACGGAGTTTTCGTTTCTGGTTGGAATACCGACGATGCTCGCGGCGGGGGGATGGAAGATTTTCAAGACGCTCCATCATCCAGTGGCGCACGCGCCGGTTGAGAACTGGGCGATGGTCGGCCTGGGTTTTGTGATTGCAGCGGTGGTATCGTTTATTGCGGTGAAATGGCTGTTAAGGTTCGTGCAGACGCACACTTTCGTGGTGTTTGGATGGTATCGAATCGCGTTGGCTGTGGTCATCGGAATACTGCTCCTGCTTGGAATTCGTTCCGCTTGAAGCTACAGGGAGGCCGAGGGATAAGTCTTGGGGCGGCGCGACGGGGTTCAGCGCTTGCCCATTTTGGCGCGGGCAGTTTCGAGAATTTTGCGTTCGCGTTCGGTAAGGCTTTGGATGCCCTGGGCAGAGATTTTATCGAGGATGGGATCGACTTCTTTGCTGAGGAATTCGTCAGGAGGCAAATCTTCTTCGACGACGGTCTTGTCGCGGCCCCAGCCGGGTTTCTGGGAATGAACTTTGACTAAACGGCGGACCGGCGGGCGAGCACGGCGATTGAGTTGGGGCCACTGAAAATGCCAATGGACGGCGTATTTAACGAAGATGACGCCAGCCAAAATGCCGCCGAGGTGAGCGGCATCAGCGACATGTTGTCCGAAAAGGCTCTTCTCGGGGAATACAACACCCCATCCAGCGAACGCTATGCCGAGCCAGAGCAAATACTTGGCACGCATCGGGATAATCATCAAGAGCAGCAAAATCTGGTCAGGAAACAGCAGCGCGAATGCCGCTGTAATCCCGAAACCCCCGGCGGACGCACCGACGACCGGGCCGCTGAAAGATAATGCGTATTCGTGCAGGCCAATCGCGTTGGCAAAAACACCGGCCAATGTCTGGCATAATCCGCCGACGATTCCACTCGAGAAATAAAGAATCAAGAAGCTCTTACGACCCAAGGCTTCTTCAACCGGCCTTCCAAGGAAAAAGATAACCAGGCAATTGCTGGCCAGGTGCATCAAGTTCGAATGCAGAAACTGGAACGAAAGCAATTGCCATATGTATCCCTGCTTAAGCCCCTCGATGCTGAGAAAAAGATACTTACGATTATCCAGGTGGAACGATGAGGACGTATCAAGAACGTTCTGGACGATGAATGCGAGGATGATGCTAATCACCAGCACGACTGTCGCCGAGCGGTGCGGCCCGTAGGATGAGCGGCGCATATAGTAGCGATCCTCTAACATGTCACGGTGACAATAGCTGCACGACGATCATTTTTCAACGGGCATTTGCCCCAGCCTTGTGATTCGACTCAACTGCGATTGCTGAACGAATCGTTCATCGCCAAGCCGGTGCTTTCTTTAGTGTAGGTCTCTTCAAGTTCGCTGACAAGCAACGTTCGCGTGCCGGTGCGAAGTTTCCGTTGATTTCGAAAGCCGTCGGCTCATCGATTCTCGATTAAAGGCTTGCGAGAAATACGGGTCATCGGCTTACGTATTCGGATGATCATCCACAAGTTGATTGCGCAGCACCTGACGAAGGGGGATGACGCGGCATTTTACGCGTTTCAAGCGCAGGACGCGTTGCGATGGATCGAGCAGAGTGTAAAACCCGTCGAGGGTCGGAAGAAAGCGTTGGATTTAGGGTGCGGCCACGGGATTTTTGGCGGCGAGATGCTTAAGCGTGGCTGGGATGTCGCTTTTTCTGACGAGACGAAGGGGGTATTTTCCCAATTCGAGAATCATCCGTTTCTCGTTATCAATCTCGACCGCGATGATCTTGCCGCTTTCGGAACGTACGATTTGATTATCTGTTCCAACGTCCTGGAGCACCTTTCGAAACCGGAAGAATTTCTGCGCAACGTTCATAAAATGCTGACGCCCAGCGGTCGCCTCTACCTCAGTTGGACTAATTGGCTTTCTCCATGGGGTGGTCATGAGTTCTCGCCGTTTCACTATCTCGGATCCCACACGGGTCATAAGCTTTACGACAAGATTCTAAAACGAAAACGAAAACACACGCCGTACAAGGATTTATTTCCGACGTACATTGGCCAGGTCTTGCGGTGGATTAAGAGGGCAGCAACTCTAAAACTGGAGAGGATGGCCCCAAGATACTACACGGAATTTGCTTTCATCACGCGCGTGCCTCTATTGAGGGAATTTATTACCTGGAACTGTGCGATGCTGCTTCAACGCAGTGAGTCGGCTTCCGCGTAATCGCATAAACCGCGTAACTCAGACGCTCTCGTCCGCGAGCGACACATCTGAGTGACTGGGGTAAAGACCCACTATCTGAAATTCTTCACCTCATTATTGTCGGCACACATTTGCCGCCTCGGGACTTTAAAGCAACGCCTTGCTTTTTGCCGGGACGGAGATCAGGAGAAATGCTGGATATGAAAAACTTACTCTTATTAGCGCCCTCAGACGTTCCCAACAATCAACGCGTCCTCGCCCTGTTTTGAGAAAGCGCCGGAGCTTTCAAACGGTCGCGGCGAAAATGCGGCGTGACGATTGACGTGTACGTTGGGCAAGGGAGGGAAATTGCAGCTGCATGCAATGTCCATGGGAAAGTCGCCATCACGGTTTGATCACTTTTCGCTGAAGGCCGGGGACTCACCGCATGAAAAAAGTTGGCATAAATAGTTTGCTCTCCAGGCTGCAGGACGACGACTCGCTACGAGCCAAAAGCACAAGGGCGATAGCGCGCGAATTTCAAGTCTCAGAACGACAACTGCAACGTTATACAAAACAGGCTTTCGGCAAGACCCCGCAACAACTCGTTAAGGAACAACGATTATCCAAGGCATTGCAGCTTCTTATTGCCGAGCGTTGTGTGAAAACCGTTGCGTTCAGTCTCGGCTTCAAACAGGTGTCTCACTTCTCGCGAGAATTCCGGCGCACCTACGGGCTTTCACCGTCTCAATACGTGGGCTTATAAGCGACAACCACGACTCATTGTCGCACTGAGATAACACATGTCGCACTTGGATAAGCGTCAGGTTTTGACTACGGCGCCCGCAATGTGAGAAAACAGCACACGAACCGTCCTAACTAACTGTCCGTTACCTGAGGAACATAACGGAAATAGTATGAAACTATCCCAGTTGCTAGAAACAACCATTCCTTGTGCGCTTAAGAAGTCTCTTCTTCTAACTCTCGGGCTTTCAACGTTAACCCTCGTTTCCGGTTGGTTTGAGGCTTCGGCCGCAGGACCGATTCTTAACATCGATTTTACCAGTTCAAGCGGGTCCAAAACGGGGCCGGCAGCGGTTGGCTTATCTCCCTCTGATTTTTGGAATCGCTCGATCACGACTGGAAATGCGGGGACAGTCACGTTTAACAATTTGACGTGGTCGGACGGCACTGCGTCTTCAGTTGATTTGACAGTGCAGAATGCTCCAGGCCTTTGGGGCAATGGAGTAACGGACGATCCGATGTACCAGGATTACGTCTATTCTTTCAATGCGGGACAGGTCACCCTGACGCTCAGTGGTTTTCCAAATAATACGTATGATCTGTACGTGTATGGCCACAGTCCGGCCGATGAGGGGAATGGACTCTTTCAATTGAAAAAGAACGGCACCCAGATTGGATACAAGGGCACGACCATTTGGGGCCATAATTGGGCTTCAACGAACTGGACGGAAGGTGAGCAGTACATCGTATTCCGTAACATTCAAGCGGGTCAGGGTGATGTGCTCGAATTGGACGTTCTGCCGGTCGAAAGCTTCCCTATCATTGCGGGCATCCAACTCGTGCCGCAGGGCGCAATTACGATACCTCCGCCGGCGATTCAAAGATTGATTAACGTCGATGCAGGTCAAAACGCGGGACCAAAGGTCGGGCTTGCGGCGGTCGGCCAAACAGGGAGTGATGTCTGGAATACTTATCAGCAGCCGTCGAGCACGTACGGGGTGCTTCAGAACCTTGTCTATGCGGATTCCACAGCGAGCCAGGTCGGACTCATCGTGCAAAATGCTCCCGGGTTCTGGGGCATCCAAAGTCCTCCCGCTCCAATCGATCCGATGTATGACCAGTTCGTTTACCCGTTCGATGGGGGCAGCGTTTCCGTTTCCGTGACGAATTTGCCCAACGGGGTGTACGATTTGTATATCTACTCCCATGCCGGCGATGACGGCGCGAATGGCGTAATCCATCTCAACTGTGGATCGGTTGATTACGGAATTCGGGGCACATCGATCTGGGGAAACAAATGGGCATCGGCGAATTGGGAAGACGGGCAGCAGTATGTTGCGTTCCGCAAGGTGGTTGTAAGCGATGGAAATTCCGTGCAGTTCACCATTTCCGCGTACCAGGAGACATATGCCTATCTCAATGGCATTCAGATTATTCAGCGTCCCGACGACAGCGACGGCGATGGATTGCCGGATTGGTGGGAGTTGAAATATTTTGGAAATCTCGATCAAGGACCCAATGGGGACTACGACAATGACGGTCTCACCAACCTGCAAGAGTACCAACATGGCACCAACCCAACGCTTTCGGACACGGATGGCGACGGACTTTCGGATTCCGAGGAGCTTTCGATCTACATCGACACTTCAAATCCAGGTCTTGGCTTCCTTGACCCAACGAAAGCGGATACCGGCAATACCGGCGTTCCGGACGGCCAGAAGGACAGCGACCATGATGGCATTTCGAATCTACTGGAACTGAGGAACTTTGGTTCCAGCCCGACCAATGCCCACACTTTCAATGGGTCCAAGAACGATGCAGAGTATTTCTTTACAGCCAGGCCGTCGGACCCCACCACGATGGCCTCGTTGAATATTCAGAATCTTGGTAACAACTTGCTGGGATTTACGATCTCGGGCGCGTTTGCCAATGCTCAGTATGATCTCTATTTCGTGAATAACCTCCTGGCCCAGCGCTGGCAATGGCGGCGCGTTTACAGCGGCATCCAGTGCGACAACGCCGGCAGCGCGATGTTTCAACTAAAAGAGCCGGACCCCAACCAGGGCTTCTTCGTTATCCTTTCGGCCGAGGACACGGATGGCGATGGCTTAACGGACGGTTATGAGACCTGGTTCAACTATAATGGCAGGAAGACCGTCATCGGTAATCCCGACACCGATGGCGACTTAATGCACGATGACTGGGAGGTTGAGTACGGCATCGACCCAACTTCCGCCGCCGGGAATGATGGAGCCGGGGGAAATCCAGATGGCGATATGTTTTCGAATTTCACCGAGTCGCAAAACTATTCCCCGTTTGATGGCTCTTATGATCCGCTGAAAGTTTACAATACGTCGGCAAACAGGCCTGTCGTGAGCGTGTTTGCCGATAATCCGAATCCTTCCTGTGATACAACGACGATCACTATTTACCGTTTTGCTGGCATCGCCGGCGACTATAGCCAGCCGTTGACGGTTTATTACGCCCCTGGCGGCACGTTAAGTTTTGACGAGGGCCAATATTCGCTTAACCCGACACCCGCGGGATTGCCTCGCATTTATTCCGCCCAGATTCCGGCTAATTCTCAAGGCGTTCAAGTTACTGTAAGCGCTCCGGGTGTCAGCCCCAATAATGGAGACGTTCAAAAAGTGGTGATTGCTCTGACACCTTACGCCGTAGCGCCGGATCCGCAGGTTTCCGATCCGTCGTCCTGGCAATATGTGACAGACTGGCCAAATAACCGGGCGACTATCACATTCGACAATGAGAATCTCCGGCCCACTGCATTTGGTCAGGGAGTGCAGACGTGCCGCAACAACCCGATCCAAATCACGTTGCAAGGCAGTGGTGCTTGCGGGCAGAACCTCACATTCAACATTGCCACTCCGCCTTCGCACGGTTCGCTTGGTCTAATCACGCCGCAACCTCCGAACAGTGCGCTGGTTACTTACACTCCCAATTCCCCCTTCTGTGGCCAGGACAGCTTCACATTCACGGTCAGCGATGGCGTTCGGGTATCCGCGCCGGCGACCGTTACGGTTGACGTCGGTGACCCAAACCCCCAGGCGTGTTTCCAAAACGTAATGACGGGAGTCCGGAAATCGATAGCCCTTACATTGAGTGGTTCAGAATCGTGCACTGACCCGGCGTTAACCTATGCGATTGTGTCGGGACAGGGGCCGTTTCATGGCGTTTTGTCCGGCACGCCGCCCAACTTGACCTATACCCCGAATACAAGCCCTGATTTTGCAGGCCAGGATCAATTTCAGTTCACGGTAGGTGACTGCATTTGGAATTCCCAGCCCGCAACGGTGACAATTTATGTCACGCCGGGCCCGGTTCTCAGCGCACAATGCCGCCCTTTAAGCATCGTTTTGACTTGGGACATGACGACCATAATACAATTGTTTGGCTTCGATCTGGAGAACGCTGGCTTCAAGGTTTACCGTTCAACCGTCTCCGGTGGACCGTACACTCTGCTCACACCAACGCCGTTGCCAACCGGCTCATCTAGTTATATCGATACCTCTGTTACTCCGGGGACGAGCTATTACTACGCGGTGACATTTCTTCACACGGATTCTGATTGCCATGGAAACGCTACCACCTTCGAGTCGCCGTATTCCAACGAGGTCGGCCCGATTTCGACATGTTGCAATGTCGTCGGAAGCGGCTTATGGGTGGACAAAGGGCCGACGCCACTGCAATTGGCGCAGTATATCATGGGGCCCAGCGTGAACCTGAGTAACGCTAAATACACCGGTTCCGCCGATGCCAGAGGCATTTTCGGCGGTGGCAGCACTGTTGGTCTCAATGGACGTCAATTTCCCATAGACCACGGCGTGATTCTTGCATCGGGCGATATTAACGATGCGATTGGCCCCAACAATAACTCTGGCAGTGGATTGGATCTGGGGGAACCTGGAGATTCGGATCTCGATACGCTTGTCGGCGGGAGCGGCACTCACGACGCCGCTGTTTTGGAATTTGATTTTGTGTCCACAAACTCTTTCCAATTGCAGATTCAATTCGTTTTCGGTTCCGAAGAGTATCCCGAATACATTGGTCCGTTTAATGACCCGGTGGGAATCTTCATCAACACGACTGACATCGCGCTAGTGCCCAACACCGCACTGCCCGTAAGTGTAAACAACATCAATGGCGGTTGCGTCCTTGATGCCGCAGGTCACTCGGATCCTGCCACAAATCCACAGTATTATGTCGATAATCACGACCCTGGATTTTCCTCTTTGCCCGCATATGCGGCAAGTACTCCAGTGTATAATCTGCAATATGACGGCTTTACCACCTTACTGACGGCGCAGACGAACATTTCGGCCAATGTCGTATATCACGCAAAAATCGCCGTTGCAGACTTCAGCGATTCTATTTACGACTCGGGGGTTTTCCTCAAAACACAATCGTTTCCCTGCCCCTAAGGCCGGAAACTCATGAGGGTGGGAAGCTGGAACTGTGCGCCCGAACGCACAGTTCCAGCATAGTGCCACCAGGTGTATATTGCAGGTGGTGCTCCGTGTATTTTGGTGTTGAAGATGAAAATCATAATCGTATTAGTTGCAATCGCTTGCGCGACACGCAGTTCTCTCGGTCAAGGCACCGTTAAGGTCACCTTCGATGGACCTCCAGTTATCGCATCAGGAACCGGGGTCGTAGAAACGAATTATTACGAAACTGGGATGTCTTTCAGGCCGGTTCCGGAATCGCGCAGTTTCATTCGAAGAGGCCCGACGACTGACCCTCTCTGGCCAAAAAACCCAACCACCTTCGTTCAGGCGGGATTCGGTGACTCGCTGATGTTCCGCTTTACCAACGGTTCCGCTTTTAATCTCATCTCCGTTGACCTCGCGGGCTACAGCTCAGTCGTTCCGGACGGCACAGTTAACTTCGTGGGCTATCGGCCTGACAATTCCACGGTGCAAACCAACGTTTCGGTAAGCGGACTCGTCTTTCAGACCTGCGTTTTCGGGCCGGACTTTACTGGTTTGATACGCGTCGAGATCCCAAACTTCGGGTGGTCGCTGGACAATCTTGTCGTCGAGGCGTTGCCGATGGTTCCGCCCCCGCCCGCCCTCACAATTGAAAAGGTTTGGTCGTCCTCGAACGGACGGGCGCCGAAACTTCAAGTGTGTCTGCTCTGGCCGACCAATGCCGGCGACCACCAACTCCTTTCGAGCACAAACCTGGCCTCGACAAATTGGGTCTCCGTCTCGCCTTCTCCTGTCATTATCGGCACTGACAATGTCGTTACAAACGACTTCGTTGGCCTGCGGAAATTTTACCGGCTAAGCGCACCCTAACGTAATGGCGTCCATCAGCGTGATGCCGTGAAGCGGTTGGTTTCGACTGAGTAATTTCCGCCAGATTCGCCGACAAGCACCGTCCGCATGCCCGGACGAAGTTTCGCAAGAGATTCGTGACCGTCTCGGCCCAGGGTTAGCAGCGCAGTGGAGAGAGCATCGGTTTCGGTAGCCGTCGGCAGCACAACTGCGGCGAGCGCAGCGCCGGTTACGGGTATGCCAGATCGAGGATCGATGACGTGGCCTAGCGTTCGGCCTTCGACCTGAAAAGATTTACCCCAAACTGCGGAGACGGAAAGCGATTCGTCCTTCAGAAGGATGGTAGTAAGTGGTTCGGTCTTTCCGGCCAGGTTTTCGGCTGCCAACGCCTGAATCGGGCGATCTGTATGATTCGCGGGATTTTCGATGGCGATCTTCCAGTCATGTTCGCCGGGAGGGGTTCCAATCGCCGAGACGGTGCTTGTGCCGCTATGAAGGAGAGCGCTGGTGACTCCGGCTTCGCGCAGGATTTCTGATGCACAATCAATGGCATACCCTTTGCCAATGGCGCCGAGGTCGAGCATGACGCCTTCGACTGCGAACCGCACGGTGAAATCCCGCCGGTTCAAATCGACGAGGTGCATGCCGGTCTTGGCGCGAGCGTCGTTCAACTCATCTTGCGTGGGGAGTTTTCCGCTGCCACCCATAAACCCCCAACAGCGGACCAGCGGTGCAATGGTGATGTCAAATGCGCCGAAAGTTTCGGCCGTCAGTTTTTGAGCGTGTTCCAGAAGCCCGAAGACGCCGGGCGTGACGCGGACAGGTTCATGCGCGGCGCGAGCGTTGACATGGGCTATCTCGCTGGTGGGCCGATAAAGGCTGAGTTGCCCTTCGAGACGGTGAATTTCCTCGATGGCTTCTTCCCCGGCGGCGCGCAGAGCAACAGGATTTTCGCCACGCAACACGAATTCGAACCGTGTTGCCATGGCATGACAGGCCAGTTTGACACAGTTCGGTTCGGATGAACAATCTACTGGAACAATGGATTCATGAGCATTTCGCATGATTCCATCGCTCCATCACCCCGCTTATTGTTAAGAGATCGGCAAGGTGCCGTACGTAATCGGCTTAATCTCTTTTCCGCTGGCCTCTGTAATCTTGCGGTTCTTTTCGTCGTAGAGGCAGGTAATCTTCAGGCGGTCGGACATTTCTGCCAGGGAGAGGACCGTTTGGACACGGATCGCGAGGTCGATGTTCGCATTGGGCTCCTGCCCGGAACGAATGCAATCAAACCAATTCTTTTCGTGAACGCGAATCTCTTCGGGCTGCAGATTAGCGAAATTTTCGGGATCGATGTCATCGCCGAATTCGCGTTGGGGCATGAGATCGACCTTTCCGCCCGTAGCATCAATGTTCAAGTTCGCCTTGTGACCGTAAAGGCTAAGGCCCGGAGTAGAACCGTTGACAGTGCAGCACGTGATCATCATGAGGAAGCCACTGGGAAATTCCGCAAGGACTTGCGCGTGTTCGGGGACATCGCGATCGGGCGTGCCCTGGACCGCGCGGTCAATGTGGATCGGATTGGTTCCGATGGAGGTCACGCGCACGGGGAATTCGGGATTGCCCGTGGCGAGCATGAGCGGATGCACGCGATGGGGCGCGAGGTCGCCGAGGGGACCCGCGCAATACTGGTAATATTTGCGCCAGCGATGGAAATGTTCCTGGGTAAAAGGCGTGCGCTTCTTGACTTTGCCCAGCCAGCGTTCCCAATCAACTGACTGCTCGTTCGCTTTGGGATCGAGGTTATAATTCCATTCACCCGCAACGCTGTTGCGAGAATACCATGCCTGGGCCCAGACGAGTTGGCCGATTTTACCGGCTTTGACTAATTCAGCGCATTTCTTGTAGCCGCCTGCCGAGCAACCTTGGGAGCCAATCTGAAATACCTTTTTTGTGCGCCTGACGGCGTCGTGGATTTGAAATGCTTCGTCCAAATAGCGGGCGAGCGGTTTCTCACAGTAAACATGTTTTCCGGCTTCCATTGCATCAATGGAAATTTGCGCGTGCCATGGATCGTGGGTGGCAATGACGACGGCATCAATATCTTTGCGCTCAAGAAGTTTTCGGTGATCGGTGAAAAGGTCGGAATCTTTTAGCTCGGCTTTTTTGCCCAGTTCACGGCGTTCGCTAAAGACGTCGCACGCGGCCGCCATAACGGTGTTGTTTTCATTCGCTTTTTCGTGAATGCCGTTGAAATGGTTTTGGCCGATGCCAACCCCGAGTCCTACCACAGCCACGGCGATGCGATTGTTAGCGCCGGCTACATTCGCGGAAGGGGCCTGATTTTGACCGTAAACAGGAGTTTTCAGGAACGAAGTCGAGGCGACGACGGCTGCGGCGGTGGCAGTTTTCTTGATAAATTCGCGGCGCGGAAGATCGGATGATTTCGGGGGTTCTGTCGTATCCATAAAGTCAGATAATTGCAGTTTCGTTATGTAGGACGAAGCCTAACCTAAAAGAATTCGGGGTCAATACCGCAAAGCTCTATGTCGCAACTCTATGAAAATGTCCCCTTTGTGCGATGCCGTTAAGGCGGCACAGAATGGCAGAAGATTTAACTATGAATCAGAAAGAGCGCACCCGATTGGGCATCATGGAGAGTATCTTGCCACTGCCGCGGACCGCGACTGTGTGCGAAGCGCCAGTCGCAGAAACAGCCGAATTTCCAGTGATCTCAGTCCTCGCCAGGCTCACGCTAACCTACGAAGTCCCCACCGGCGGGGCAGTAGCAAGATACCCCCGGCATCATGCAAGAGATCAAAAAAAAGTTTGCTTCGGTACACCCCATGTCTCCGCTGTTCCACGGAAGGTCTATTCGTGCGCTCCAATGTTCTACCTCTGCACAATCGCCAGATTCTTGTTCTTCGCCCTCGATTCCTCGGCCAAACGCACTTTGAATGCTAGGACTTTTTTCTGAAGCGCCGCGTCGCTCACAGCCAGGATTATCACGGCGAGGAGTCCGGCATTGCGCCCGCCTCCGATCGCCACCGTCGCCACGGGAATCCCGCTGGGCATCTGTACAATCGACAGAAGCGAATCCAAGCCTTTCAGCGCTTTGCTTTCAATGGGAACTCCAATCACGGGCAATGGGGTGAATGCAGCCGTTACGCCGGGAAGATGCGCCGCACCGCCCGCTCCGGCAATAATCACTCGCATGCCTCGGTTGTGCGCGCCCGTCGCGTACTCGGCAAGGTCGTGAGGTGTGCGGTGCGCCGAGATCACTCGTACGTCGCATGGAATATCAAATTCCGCGCAGGCATCAGCCGCGCCCTTCATGGTCGGCCAGTCGGTATCGCTGCCCATCAAAATTCCCACGAGTGGTTTCCTGGTCGAACTTTTGCTCATGCACCTTCATTTGCCACAGGTCTCCTAAAAAAGACACAAAAACTTCGCTATTCGGAAGACTTTCAACTGAGTCAAGTGGTTGACATTTTTCTACTTGGGCCAAAACTGCCGTCCGGCATGACCACGGCGAATAAGATCACCATTCTCCGAATTCTTCTGATTCCATTTTTTGTTGTCGAAGTTCTTTACTACGTCAAAAACGGCAATGAAGCCCATCGTTTGGCGGCAATTCTTTCGTTTGCTATTGCAGCCATTTGTGATGGGGTCGATGGCTACATTGCTCGGAGGTACAATCAGCGGAGTGAGCTTGGCGCGATTCTGGATCCGCTGGCAGATAAATTGTTGCTCGTTTCGGGCATAGTCGTTTTGAGTTTCGAACATCACCCGTACTTGGAAACCGTCCCACTCTGGCTCACTGGGACGATTATCGGACGCGACATCCTGGTCCTCGCCGGTATGCTGGTTATCCACATGACGGTGGGCAAAGTGAAGGTTCGTCCGCGCATCATCGGCAAGGTCGCTACGGTGCTCCAAATGATTGTCGTTGTGTGGGTGCTGCTGAAATGGGATTCCAAATGGCTTCGCGTTTGGCTTTTCGCCACGGCGATTTGCACTGGCATTTCCGGCTTGCTCTATGTATGGGATGGTTCGCGGCAATTGAGCGCTCATCCGGCTTCCAGCCCAAAATCCGAACCCAAATGCTGATCCCAGAATTTTATGGCCAAACCGATTGAAATGAAGTTGAAAGAGGGAGACGTCGCTCCTGATTTTGCCGCGATGACCAGTGAGGGTAAGACCGTCTCATTATCCGATTTTCGCGGTAAAAACGTCATCCTCTATTTCTATCCAAGAGATTCAACTCCCGGTTGCACGAAAGAAGCCTGTGGGTTTCGAGATGATTTCGCCGAGTTCAAAAAGAGGGACGCTGTCATTTTCGGCGTCAGCACCGATTCCGCAAAATCGCACGCCAAATTCGTCGAGAAATACAATTTGCCTTTCCCATTGCTCGTGGACGAAGACAAAAAGATCGTTAATGCCTACGGAGCATACGGGCCGAGAACCTTTATGGGCATCAACTACACCGGCACACACCGCATTACTTTTTTGATTGGGCCGGATGGGAAGATTAAGAAGATTTGGTTGAAAGTAAGGCCGGCGGAGCATGCCCGCGAAATCCTGGATGTGTTGTAACCGCCCGATTCCAGTAGTAGTCTCGCGCGATGAAATTATCTTCATTTTTTGCCCTCGCGACTGGTAGCGCACTCGTTCTGCAAACGTGTCCATCACACGCCGCAACCTCTCCGCAAGAACGCGCTGACCGTTTTCTGAGTCTCGTCAACGCTTCTTACCAGGCCCTGTATCGAGTTGAAAGCGAGGCGCAATGGTTGGCCGCCACGGACGTTTCCCCGGAACACGATGCCGCATCCGAGACGGCCGGCCAAGCGCGCGCGGCATTCAATGGCAATCCTGCCATCATCAATGAGGCTCGGGAATTGCTAAAGGAAAAGGCGCATCTGAAGCCCGTCACGACGCGGCAGCTCGAGCAAGTTTTGCTCAATGCCGCCGAAGGGCCGATGACCAATCCACAATTGGTTGCAGACCGAATCGCTGCTGAAACCAAACAGGCATCCACACTCAATGGCTTCGAGTTCAAGCTCAAGGGAAAACCAATCACGGCTAATGAGATAGACAATCTGTTGCAGAAGAGCACCAATCTCGAAGAACGCAAGGACGTCTGGGAAGCTTCCAAACAATCCGGCCCGGCATTGAAACCGGGGCTTGTCGCCTTGCGCGATCTCCGCAACGGCTGTGCAAAAGAACTTGGTCATTCGGACTATTTCGCTTTGCAGGTCGCAAACTATCGAATGTCTTCGGACGAAATGGTTAAGCTGCAGGACGAATTCATGCGCGAATTGCGTCCCTTATATCTTCAATTGCACACCTGGGTGAAGTACGAGCTGGCGAAAAAATACGGCCAGCCTGTCCCCAAGCTAATTCCCGCACATTGGATTAACAATCGATGGAGCCAGGAATGGGGTGGAATTGTCGAGGCCGCGAAGCTCGATGATTATTTCACGAATCGCCAGCCCGAATGGATTGTCAAGACCGCCGAACAATTTTACACAGGACTCGGTTTCAAAAACCTGCCCGAATCGTTTTGGCAGAAATCCGATCTCTATCCCGTTAAGCCCGGCGAAAAGCGGAAGAAGAATACCCACGCTTCCTGCTGGCACATTGATCTGGATAAAGACATTCGCTCGCTTATGAGCGTCGAGGCGAATTCCCAATGGTTCTTCACCGCTCATCACGAACTCGGTCACGGCTACTATTTTATGAGTTACACGCGCCCGGAAGTGCCGCCGCTCCTTCGTCTTGGGGCCAATCCGGCATTTCACGAAGGCACTGGAGAACTCATTTCCCTCGCCGCGGCCCAGGTTCCGTACCTCCAATCTGTTGGCGTGCTTCCCGCGGATTTCAAAGCGGACGACACCGCGTTCCTTCTCGACAACGCCCTGGCTCATTCCATCCCTTTCATATTCTGGGCCAGCGGCACTATGACCCATTGGGAAGACGACGTTTACGGAAAGCACCTTCCGCCGGACCAATGGAATGCCCGCTGGTGGAGGTATGTCCGCGATTTTCAGGGTGTCGAACCGCCGTCTCCGCGCGGCGAAGAATTTTGCGATGCCGCAACCAAAACCCACATCAACGACAACCCTTGCTATTATTACTCCTACGCAATCGCTTTTGTTTTGAAATTTCAGTTGCACGACTATATAGCGCGTAGAATCCTCCATCAACCGCCCCAACACTGCAATTACGCGAACAATACCAAAGTCGGCGATTTCATGCGTTCCTATTTGGTCAAGGGAGCGACTGAAGACTGGCGCAAAGTATTGCGTGATGCGACTGGCGAAGATTTGTCCACTCGCGCCATGGTCGAATATTTCAAACCGCTCATGGTCTGGCTGCAAAAGCAGAATGAGGGCAGGCAGGTCGGCTGGGATTGACCATCGCCCGCAAACAGTAAATAAATGAATGCCGTTTGACACTCCTTACTCGCATCGCTATAAAACCTCCTTCCGGTCGTTTTAACGCTTCAACCTTTTAACGATGTAACCATGCAACTCATTTAACCTATTTAACTCATTTAACGAATATATGGCTATCTCCGTTGGTTCCAAAGCGCCTGATTTTACGCTGAAATCCAAGCAAGCCTCCGGCCTGGTGGACATCACCTTGAGCAACAACTTCGGCAAGAAGAATACCCTGCTGCTCTTCTTCCCGGCCGCATTCACGGGTGTGTGCACCAAAGAAATGTGCGACATCAGCGCTGATATGAATGGTTATTCCGGACTCAACGCTGACGTAGTCGGCATTAGTGTGGACACGCCGTTTGCGCAGGAGGCGTGGGCGCAAAAGGAGAAGATCACTATCCCGCTCGCAAGTGATCTCAACAAAGAAGTCATTAAGAAGTACGACGTCGTTTTTCCAATGCTCGCCGGGGTAGGGGACACCGCCGCCCGCGCCGCTGTCGTTATCGACAAAAATGGCGTTGTTCAATACAGCGAACAAACAGCGACCCCCAAAGACCTTCCGAATTTCGATAAGGTGAAAGAGAGCCTGGCGAAATTGAAATAGCTGAAATAGCTCAAGCGGTATATTGTCCTTCCCGATCCTCTCATCGCCGCCAGTTCCTTTCGGAGCTGGCGGCTTTTTGCGCCTAAGAGATGAATTTCCAGCCATTCACGAGTCGGACATTTGAAAAATGCGCTTGTGCAATTTGCTACCCGATAACTGCACCTGGGAAACCGAACCCCTGGTTCTGCCTGACTCCCATGATTGGTATCCGGTAGCGAAACCCGGCACCACCGTTGCAGTTTAGAAAACTCCAAATCTCAAAAAGAATCCTTCGCGTTGAAATGTCTTTGTTTGAACCCTGATGAAACCTGAAGTTCGATTTTGGAGTTTTTTTGGTGCTTGGGATTTGGATTTTGGAATTTTTTAATACTCTCTGTCCTTCTTGATCCCCGGCATAGGCGCTGGATACTTCCCATCTTTATCTGCCTTGACCGGCGCCGGCGAATCCATCGTGAACTTATCAGCACCAGGCGCCATTTCATGATCCGAATTCAGCGCATCTTCAAACGTTATTTCCTGTGCAGTATGCGCCGCCATGCGGCCCATATTCGACGTGATACTCGCTTCGATTCCGCGTTTCGCCTCGTTGTAAGGCTTGTCATTCCGGATCGCATCAATCAGTTCCTCCCATTCATTTTGATAAGGGTCCGTCTGATCCGGCACATTTTTCGAAGTCCAGAGCATATTCGAACGCTGCTGGTTCTGGCCTTTGAAAATGCTTGAGGGAGATCCGCAATCACCTGTCCTCGCGACAATGGCCATGCCTTTGCTGCCATGAGCGTAGCTGGAATAAATCTCCTTGGCTCCATCCATGCAACGCCCATCCATAATCATCCGCGCACCATCGGCGAACGTGTATTCGACCGAGTAGCTGTCAAAATTTTGATCCACGTATCCTTCGCCTTCGGGACTCGCCTTGTAATGTCGTCCGCCAAGCGCCTGCGCTCTCACTGGCCACGCATTTTTCATCCAGCAAAGGTGATCAATGTGATGGATGTAAAAATCATTGTAACAACCGCCGCTGGCCCAGATGAAACTGTGGAAGCGTCGAATTTGCCACAGCAGTTCGCTCGGATTGCCCGGCCACTTCGTCGAAAACGCAGTTGCCAGTTGCCCTGCCATGCGATAGCCCCGGAGCAAAATAACATCGCCGATTTCGCCATCCTCGATTCGCTTGGCCAGCTCCTGCAGCGGACGTGCATGACGTGACATCAGGCCGACGCCGACCTTCAAATTCTTCGCTACCGATTCCTCCGCGAGCTTTAACATCTTGCGCGAGCTTGGCCCGTCGGCCGTCAGCGGTTTCTCCATGAAGACGTTTATGCCTTTTTGAATCGCATATGTGAAATGCACCCAGCGGAATGCCAGCGGCGTCGTAAAGATCGCAACATCTCCCGGCTTCAGGCAATCCATCGCCTTTTTGTAACCGTCGAATCCAATGAATTTTCGATCCTGCGGTACATCGACTCTGTCCGCGTGCGCCTTTTTGAGACCCTCGTAGCTGCTATTGAGCTTGTCGTCGAATACGTCGACCATCGCTACCAACTTGATTGGTCCGCTCTTGGTAGAGAGCGCATTGGATGCTGCGCCGGTCCCGCGGCCACCGCAGCCAATCAGGGCGACTTGAATTGTGTCGCTGCCCGCAGCGTGAACACTTGGCAAGGCGACTCCTGCCAGAGCAGAAGCAGCCGCAATGCGACCGGTGGTTTTGATAAATTCGCGACGTGTGGAAAGGGAATTGGAAGATTCATTCATAATTCGAACATTCCAGCCAGCATTGGATTTTTTGTCAATCTCGCAAATTATGACATCAACCTCTCGATTGGTGCAAAAATGCTCTCAACGCCGAAAATAACGCACTTTGGACTTTGTGCCTGAAGCGCCAACCCGTCACTCCACAAATCCCGCTTCAACACTTTAACGTTCCATGCTGATTCCAAGTGACTGGGGTAAGGACCTAATTGTCGTGCTTAAAAAGACCTTATAAAAGTTTCGCGTATTCAGCCAGAACACTCTCGCCCGCGGGCAGCCGGCGTTTTCTGTGCCGAAAGCATAAGTCGGAACGTAATCTCCTATCAACAACTGCAGTAGCATTTGCGGGATTTCTCGTTCCTTAAATCAAGCCTCCTGCAAAACCAAACGTATTTCTCCACTTCGATTAAATACGGGCGTTGCCCCAATCGTCTCATCTCTAGAGTTCAATGCGTTGAGCTTTATGAGACGCACTATTCTTGGTGTATTGTTTCTTGCATTTTTTGTAAACGGAAGACCTCCGGACGAACATCAACCCAACACGTTTTACGTCCAACTGGTTCGGGGCAACAACGATGATGCACCGCCGCAACCGGGAAGCCGGCCGGTTGGCATCAGAGTGGCGCGACATTTGCACGCGCTGAATTGGCGAAATTACTGGGAAGTGAATCGCCAGCAGGTGGCGGTCTGTTCTGGTAAAGCGACCCGGGTTTGCCTCAGCAAAGAGCGGCAGGTTGAAATTGACCTGACCAATCGCGGCCGCAGAGGGGTGACCGCTTTCGAGAATGGCAGGGTTGTTCACCGCACATTGAGGCCCGCTGGCGAGGGTATGACTGTGATTGGCGGTGAGCGGGATCAAGAGAGCGCATGGTTTATCGTCGTGCGACGGGACCAACCGGCCGATTAGTCACCGGATACCGAATTTTCGAACATAGGCTTCCTGTCCACCACCCCGTAGCAGCCTCCTTACGTCGGTTGCTACGACTCAACGCTCGAAACCACAATACTTCAGAAGTCTTCGCAAGTTCAGCCGGGCTCATTCGTTAATAAAGACTGATTGAGCAGAAAAATGGATTGTGAAGCGAACTTCGTCCTTCTAACATGAAGGCCACACAGAACACGTTGTTATGGCTGAAATCAGACGAGCCACACTGTTTGGCAAACTCAACCCTATTGCGTATAAGGCGATCGAAAGTGCCACCGTTTTTTGCAAGATGCGTGGCAACCCTTACGTTGAAACCGTTCATTGGCTGCATCAATTGCTGCAATCCCAGGACACCGACGTCCATCGCATTGTCAAACATTTCCAACTCGATCCGTCACGAGTGGCCGCCGATTTGATCGCCGCGCTGGATAAGCTGCCTCGGGGTGCAACGGCAATTTCTGATTTTTCGCCCGACATCACGAACGTTGTGGAACGCGCGTGGGTATATGGCTCGCTGATGTTTGGCGAGTTCCAGGTACGGACCGGCCATATCATTGTTGGTTTTCTCAACAGCGAATTGCGCCATAAATTTCTCGCAATTTCGCGGGAGTTCGCGAAATTCAAACTGGAAGAGCTCACCGACAATTTTGCCAAGATTACTGGTGGTTCTCCCGAGGACGGCCTTCGCGCCAGCGACGGCTCCGGAATGAGTGCCGGCGCTGCCCCCGGCGAATCCAGCGGCGCAATGGCTCCGGCGGCGATGGGCAAGCAGGAAGCCTTGGCCAAGTTTTCCGTGGATCTCACGGAGAAGGCGCGAAAAGGCGAGATCGACCCGATTGTTGGGCGGGACGAAGAGATTCGTCAGGTCGTCGACATCCTGATGCGGCGTCGTCAGAACAATCCCATTCTAACCGGGGAAGCCGGCGTCGGAAAAACGGCCGTAGTGGAAGGGTTCGCGCTGCGAATTGTCGCGGGCGATGTTCCTCCGGCTTTGAAAGATGTGACTCTGCGCACGTTGGACATTGGGCTACTGCAGGCTGGCGCGAGCATGAAAGGCGAATTCGAGCAGCGCCTGCGGCAGGTGATCGAGGAAGTTCAGCAATCGCCGAAACCGATCATCCTGTTTATTGACGAAGCGCATACGTTGATTGGCGCCGGGGGCGCAGCGGGAACGGGCGATGCGGCGAACCTGCTCAAGCCTGCCCTCGCGAGAGGCACGCTGCGGACAGTCGCCGCCACAACCTGGGATGAATATAAAAAGCATTTCGAAAAAGATCCGGCGTTAACTCGCCGCTTTCAGGTCGTAAAAGTCGAGGAACCGTCGGAGACGAAGGCCATTCTAATGATGCGTGGCATCGTCGGGCCGTTGGAAAAGCATCATAAAGTGTTGATTCTCGACGAAGCCATCGAAGCGGCCGTCCGGCTTTCGCACAGGTACATTCCCGCTCGGCAGTTGCCGGACAAATCGGTCAGCCTTATTGATACCGCCTGCGCTCGCGTGGCAGTGAGTCAACACGCTGTGCCTGCTGAAGTGGACGACTCGCGCCGCCGCATTCAGGCCCTCGAAACCGAGCAGGAAATTCTCAAGCGCGAAACCAGCGTCGGCATGGATCATAAAACACGCCTCGCTGAAATAGAGCAAAAGCTTTCGCAGGAGCGCGCCGATCTGACCGAACTTGAAAAGCATTGGGCCGACGAAAAAACGCAGGTGTCAAAGATTCTTGAGTTGCGGGCGCGTCTGCGGGCCGCCGGCTCCGCCGTGGATTCAAAGCCGGACAAGATGGAGCCCGGAATGGCGGCCACCGCCAAGGACGCTCTCACGACGCAGCAACGGGATGGCTTGCTAGCCGAATTGAAAACGGTGCAAGAAAAACTCGCCACGTTTCAAGGTGAGTCACCCTTGATGTTCCCCAGCGTGGACCAAAATGCCATCGCCAGCGTGGTTGCCGATTGGACTGGCATTCCGGTTGGCCGCATGGTGCGCAATGAAATCGAGCAGGTATTGAAGCTTGCAGATCATCTCGAACGGCGTGTCATCGGGCAACGCCACGCCCTCGAATCGATCGCTCGGCGAATCCAGACCAGTCGTGCGCGGCTGGATAATCCGAACCGGCCTGTCGGTGTTTTCATGCTGGCGGGACCGAGTGGGACTGGCAAAACCGAGACGGCGCTGACGCTGGCAGAGACTCTCTATGGTGGTGAGCACAATCTCATTACCATTAATATGTCCGAATTTCAGGAGGCGCATACCGTCAGCACGCTGAAAGGCTCGCCACCCGGGTACGTTGGCTATGGTGAAGGCGGGGTCTTGACCGAAGCCGTCCGCAGACGGCCCTATAGTGTCGTTCTGCTCGACGAGGTCGAAAAGGCGCATCCGGACGTCCACGAAATCTTTTTTCAAGTCTTTGACAAAGGGTGGATGGAAGATGGCGAAGGGCGCTCGATCGATTTTAAAAATACGATCATCATTCTGACGACCAACGCCGCCCAGGACGTCATTGTGAACATGTGCAAGGACCCGGACATCATGCCCAATCCCGAGGGCCTTGAAAAAGCAATGCGCGCGCCGCTGGTGAAAGTTTTCCCCGATGCGTTACTGAATCGTCTGGTGGTAGTGCCGTATTACCCAATCAGCAAGGAAATGCTTCAAACGATTATTAAACTCAACCTCGGCCGAGTCGAAAAACGTGTGCAAGCCAATCATAAAGTTCCATTTACCTACGACGACAGCGTGCCTGAGTTGATTGGCAAGCGGTGCACCGAACTGGAACGAGGTGCGCGCATGGTGGACGCACTCATTACAAACACGCTTTTGCCCGAAATAGGGCGGGAATTTCTTAACCGGCTGGTCGCGGGCTCGGCTATTCGGCGTGTCCACGTTGGCGCGACCGACGGGAATTTCACATTCGCTTTTGACTGACGCGCGACGGCTGATCTGACTTTCCACATATGCCGACCACACAAGACGACCGTTCGATTGCCATCGCGACACCGCTTGGCGAGAACAATCTGCTGTTGAAGACGATGACCTTCACAGAGCAGCTCGGGCGTCCCTTTGTCATAAAAGTCGACCTGCTTAGTGAAGAGCCGGCGGTCAATTTTTTGGAACTCATTGGCAAAGGCGCGACGATGCGTTGGAACATGCCGGACGTGTCAGGTCAGCAAAAGAAACGGCACTTTAGCGGCTACATCCGCTCTTTCGTGCAACGTCCGCGGGCCGAGGGATTTTATTGTTATGAGGCGACGATTGTCCCGTGGCTATGGTTCCTGACGCGCACGGCGGATTGCCGAATCTTTCACACTGCCATGACCGAACCGCCGGATGAAATGACGGTTCCCGGCATTATCAAAAAGGTTTTCAAAGATCACGGTTTTGACGATTTCACGCCTTCCCTGAGCGGGACTTACCGCAAAATGGATCACTGCGTTCAGTACCGGGAAACGGATTTTAATTTCGTCAGCCGTCTGATGGAGCAGGAAGGCATTTATTATTTCTTCGACCACGTGGACGAGGGTGGCAGCACGAAACATAAACTGAAGCTGGTCGATGCGATGAGTGCCCATTCCGAGTTTCCGGATTACGCAACCATCAAGTACCGCGCCAGCGCCGATACACCGGATGCCAAGGGTAATGTCCTTTCCTGGTGCCGAATGAAACAGGTTCAACCTGGCGCGTTTAAGGTAAACGATTTTGATTTCAAGCGTCCCAAGACACCGCTGCTCGGTGGCGGCACCAAAGACCGAAGCTACGCCAATTCTTCTTTCGAAATGTACGATTACGCCGCTAATTACGCGGATGAAGAAGCGGGCGATTACGGCGATAAGTACGGCAAGCTTCGCATCGAAGAGCTGCAGGCCCAATATGACGTCATTATTGGGCAGTCTGATTGTCCCGGAATTGTCTGCGGAGCGAAGTTGAAGCTCGAAGATCATCCTCGTTCAGATGAAAACGGCGATTATCTCATCGTGGGCGTAAGCTATCGCTGCACCGCTGAAGCATATAAAACTTCGAGCCAGGCTCAGGGCGGCCAGCCAGAAAAGCGCTTTGCATGCGATTTCGCGGCTATCCCTGCCGACAGCGTTTTTCGGCCCGCCCGGACGACGGTAAAACCCCGCATCCAGGGCCCGCAGACCGCCATGGTCGTTGGCAAAGCCGGCGAGGAAATCCTGACGGACGAATTCGGGAGGATTAAAGTTCAATTTCATTGGGACCGTTACAGTCCAGCCAACGAAAATACGCCATGCTGGGCCCGTGTCGCGCAATCATGGGCCGGAAAGAATTGGGGCTCGGTTTTCATCCCTCGCATTGGCCAGGAAGTCATCGTTGAATTTCTCGATGGCAATCCCGATCGGCCAATCGTCACTGGCGCAGTTTACAACGGCGAGTCCAAGCCGCCGTATGCGTTGCCCGACAATGCGACGATGTCCACCATCAAGTCCAATAGCAGCAAAGGCGGCGGCGGGTTCAATGAAATCCGCTTCGAGGATAAGAAGGGCAGCGAACAGGTATTCACCCACGCCGAGAAGGACCAGGACGTTCGTGTTAAGAACGACGCCAAAGAATGGATCGGCAAGGACCGGCATCTCCATGTCATCGCCAAGCAGTACGAAACGGTCGATGGAGACAAGCACACGCACGTCAAAGGCGACCAATTGCAGAAAGTCGACGGCAATATTGGGCGGACAGTTGGCAAAGACGAAATTTCCAAAATCACAGGCAACAAACATATCGCGGTAACCGGCGATTATGTGCTCAAAGCCGATGGCAACCTGCACGAAAAAGTCACCGGCAATCACCACGAACAGACCACCGGAGATATCCGCCTGACAGCCACAGGAAACGCGGATATTAAAGCCTCTGGCGGAGCGGCCGTTGTGTCCGACAGCGGGAATGTCCATATAAAAGGCATGGTCGTCGTGATCGAAGGTGCGACGCAGCTTTCCCTTAAGGCCGGCGCCAACTTCATCGACATCAGTTCCTCTGGCATCTCCATCTCGGGTATGCCGATGGTCAACATTAATTCCGGCGGTGCAGCCGCCTCAGGGAGTGGTGCGCAAGGCGCTTCGCCGTCGACACCAAATAATCCGGACGCAATTACTGATGCTACCGATGCCGCCGACGCTCAACCCGGCTCCAGCGATACCGCCAAGACTGCGCCCACTCCGCCGACGCCAAAGAAATTCTCACCGTCAGCAGTCGCGATGCAGGAAGCCGCTTCTACGGCTGCGCCCACAGTCGAGCAACCCCCTTCACCATGAGCGCCACAGCCGAAGCCGAACCTTCAAAAGCAATCGCGGAACTCGCGCCTTTCCTTTTTGGGAAAGGAGAAACACCCGTTTTTGCGATTCTGGATGGAGCCTCTGCTCCTGACCTCGTTAAGAGCCTCTACGAGCACGAACCCGAATATTGCTGCCTTTATCGTGGTGAACTTGAACCGGACATGGCGACGGTCGCGCCTTACCTCGTGCGACTCGAAGCCGAAAGCAAATTCACTGAGTTGGTGCTCACCGAAGGCTGGGGCGCTCATTGGGGCAGTTTCGTCGTAAGCCCGGCAAATCTGCGCACGCTTCGCGATCATTTTCGCGCCTTTCACACAGTGGAACTTCCGGACCAACGCACCGTTCTCTTCCGCTACTACGATCCGCGAGTGTTGCGCAACTTTCTTCCCGTTTGCAATGCCGCCGAGTTGGCGACTTTTTTTGGTCCGGTCCAGAAATTTGTCGTTGAAGGCGAAACGCCAGAATCCGGGATCAAGTTTTCGCTCGCTGGTTCAGCTCTGAAACCAGAGCCATTCCAACTCAAGAAAGCATGATAAATTCTCTGCGAGAAGGGCAAATCATGGGCATCCAACAGCGCTCACGTTTTACGTCTTGCGTCTCAGTCATCGCGCATCATCCTGATGTTTAAACTCCGCAAAGAACATCTTGCCGCATTTGAAGCTCAAGTCGTGAGCCTCTTCGCCTCTCGCGTTATTGCCCACGTGAAAGCGGTCTGGCCGGCTGAATGCGGCGAACTCGGTGATGCCGCCGTTGCCGAGATCGTGCGCGGCGCAATTCAACGCGGAGCCGCCCTGGGTCTCTCCTCCGAACTCGACCTGGTGCGCTTCGTGGACCTCGCTTTTATTTTAGCCAAAGACTTTGATACAAACCCATTGGCAGTGTGGACGCGACCCATCCTGGCGGATAAAACTGCGCCCGCTGCTGCGCGATTGGACAAAGTTTATCAGCGGATGGACGAAGAATTCGCCCTAATCGAAAAACGCAAATCAGCCAAACGATGAACGCATCCGACAAACTCGGTCTCTACGGCAAAGGCGCATCGGATGTCGCCAAAGCCCGGGCTGACGCCAAAAAAGCGGCCGACCATGCCGCGCAAAATTTCAGCAAAACAAAAGCCTATAATTGCACTGTCCAACCCCAGCCCAAAAAGTGACCTGATGTAATCAACTATCAACTTTTAACCATCAACTTTTCCTTAACATGCCTTCACAAGTTACTGCCGGCGCTGTCATGATGTGCTCATTCGGCGTGGCGCCTTCTGCCCTTGTCGTTTTGCCTACAAACAAAGTCAACGCGACGACTCCTGCCGCCAATATCATGGATTTCATTCCCATGACGAACATCCCGACTTTCGGCATGTGTATGTCCATTGCCAACCCAAGCGTCGCTTCGGCCACTGCGGCCGCCCTCGGTGTGCTTACGCCCATGCCTTGCGTCCCCGTCACCACCTCGCCTTGGACCCCCGGTTCGTCCACCTGCATGATTGGCGGCATGCCCGCCCTCAACAACACTTCCACCTGCATGTGCACCTGGGGCGGCGTCATTTCAATCGGCTTTCCGGGCCAGGCCACCACCAATGTCCCCTGACGACGACATGTTCTTCAGCAAGCCAGTGGTCGAATTGCCAAAAATCACCGCTCCAACTGCGGCTGAGATTTGCGAAAACTCCAAACCCTCCACCGAAGGCAAGGCTCTGCTGAAAGCCGACATGAAGCCGGCCGAGTATCAGCATGCTCTGGAGAAAAACAAAATGTCAGTGGACTCGATTCATTTTCTCGCACACGGCCTTCCTGCGAAAGATGCTGTCTGCTGGGCCTGCCAGGGATGCGGGCTTGTGAAACCCAAACTTTCGATGCCCGAGCTCGACGCTCTTAAATTCACAGAGGCCTGGCTCAAAAACCCGCTCCCTGATCTGCTTGCCTCCATGTCGCTTTCTCTTGGCAAAGTAGATTTTACTGGTCCCGGTGGTTGG
>Ga0193709_1000008_pt1 | contig 122742 bp, 112 predicted proteins | sample H3c2metaG_FD_160571 | JGI IMG/M metagenome (GOLD analysis project Ga0193709, IMG submission 160571) | Soil microbial communities from a riparian zone of the East river system, Colorado, United States - H3c2 | ecosystem: Environmental > Terrestrial > Soil > Riparian zone | place: USA: East...
ACCCAGGGTGGCGGACGCTTGTAGATGGAGTGCAGATCGAAGCGTCCTGACCCTGGGCTGAAGGATGAAGCCCTTTCAGGGCTTTGTGAAATGCGGTGCTTGGGACGAAAGGCAGTAAATGAATGAGTTAGAGAATCAGTGAGTGGGTGAATGTGCGGTTAGTTGAAAGTTAACCCCGAAAGCATTCGGGGTTGATGGTTGATACTGGAAGAGGGGGTTCATCCGCGAATTAAGCGAATTCGGCGAATCCCGAAAGCTTTCGGGACAGGTTGACGCGAACATAACGTGGGGGATGAGCAACCGCTTTTAGGGTTGCCGATGATTGTTGGGGGCTGGTTATCCCAGGGTAGCCTCGCCCTCCTTCGTCAGCCACGGTCGTCAGAAGCACTCTGGCGGGCAAGGGCGCGCCGGTAAAAAAGAAAAGAGAGGGTGTGGGTTGGGCGTGGCGTGCTATAAACAGGCAACTCCTACGGAGTTGGCCCTAATTGGGGCCGGTATCAAGGATGAAGCCCTTCGTGGGCTTTGTGAAACTGTTGAAACAGTTGAATTTCGGGCCTGTCGTATGGCCACCGGGCTAAAGCCGCGGTGTTAATGAGAGGGTCGGGGAAGTTGAGGAGTCATTCTTCACTGCTGAAGGTCGCCGGGGATTTCGGGGAGGCCGGGTGATCGAGAAGTTGGATGCCGGTGGCGGAACATTGAATAGCAAGGGTGTTTTCACCGGCGCGGATCGAGAGACTTGTTTGAGAGAGTCGCGCCGGTGAAAAAGAATAGTACGGTTTGGGATGGGCACCCAGGGTGGCGGACGCTTGTAGATGGAGTGCAGATCGAAGCGTCCTGACCCTGGGCTGAAGGATGAAGCCCTTTCAGGGCTTTGTGAAATGCGGTGCCTGGGACGAAAGGCAGTTAATGAATGAGTTAGAGAATCAGTGAGTTGGTGAATGCGCGGTCAGTTAAAAGTTGGCCCGAAAGCATTGGGAGTTGATGGTTGATAGTCGGACAGGGGTTCATCCGCGAATTATGCGAATTAGGCGAATCCCGAAAGCTTTCGGGACAGGTTTACGCGAATGGTACGGAGCGGTCCGGAGGGATTTTTGCCGCAAAAGGACGCAAGGGACGCAAAGGACTGAGAGGAACGGAGGCAGTGTGGGAACAATGGAAAGCCCGGGGAATGATGAGTTTTTTTGATAAAGCAATTCGCGTTGTCATCGGCCGAATCGGCGCTATCGTGGGCATATGAGCAAGGCTACGAAGCTTCTGCATACGCGCTATCGGGTGAATGACCTTGAGAAGACTGTGAAGTTTTACAAAGACGTGCTCGGGTTGGAGGAAACGCGCCGACATAAGTCTCCGCGCGGCTCGGAACTGGCTTTTATGAAGGCGCCTGACAGCGAGGAGTTGATTGAGCTTTGTTATTTCCCGGCCAGTGGTCCGGTGCAGGTCCAGCCGGATTTGACGCATCTCGCGTTTCAGGTGGAGAGCCTGGAGGAATTTGGAAAGCATCTGGCCGCGCAGGGGATCAAATTTTCTGATGGGCCGCACATGAAACCTGATGGCGGAGGAATTGCGTTTATTGACGCGCCGGAAGGGTATGAGATTGAGTTGATTCAGATGGCGAAGACGGGGTCGGGTTACTGAGAAATTCGAAGCAAACTCGAATTAGCCGCGGCAGAACCGAATTAGCCGCAAAAGAACGCAAAGATCACATAGGCCCGAGATCCGAGTTTCAGCAGCCAGCAAGGGAAATCCGGGTTTCGGAAACTATTCGTGCTTCGGATTTGCATCGGATTTCGAGATTCGGATTTCGAATTTTACTCTAATGCTGCTGCGCGCGCGCAAATTTGAGTTCGACTTTCCCCGGCCAGCGATGGTCATGGGCATCGTCAACGTCACGCCTGACTCTTTTTCCGACGGGGGACGATTTCTTGATGCCAAAGCTGCCGTTGACCACGCGCTTCGGCTTGTGGACGAAGGCGCTGAGATCATTGACGTCGGTGGTGAATCCACTCGCCCGCGCGCGATGCCTGTGGATGAAGCCGAAGAATTGCGCCGCGTCATGCCGGTCATCGAAGGGTTGGCTGGCCGCATCAAAGTTCCTATCTCTATAGACACAATGAAACCCGGAGTTGCTCGGGCTGCGCTCGATGCCGGCGCCAGCATCGTAAACGACGTTGTGGCCAACCGGGAAGACAACGCCATGTGGCGGGTCGTCGCCCAGGCAGGCGCGGGTTACATTTGCATGCATATGCAGGGCACGCCGCAAACGATGCAAATGAACCCGAGCTATGCCGATGTTGTCGAAGACGTAGAAACGTTCTTTTCCGAGCGAATTCGACGATTGAACGATTGCGGAGTGGCTTCAGAACAAATAATATTTGACCCAGGGATAGGCTTCGGCAAAACGCCCGGGCATAATTTGCAGTTGCTCGGAGCTTTGCGTAGGTTTAAAGAATTAGAGCGGCCATTGTTGGTCGGAGTTTCGCGCAAGTCGTTTATTGGCAAGCTGTTCGGCACGGACCTTGCCGGACGACTTCCAGCAGCGCTCGCCTGCGCTACGCTGGCCGTTGAAGCCGGCGTGCAGATTATCCGCGCTCACGAAGTGGCGGAAACCGTTCAAGCGCTCCGGATGACCGAGGCAATTTTGGCAAACAGGAAAGTGTGATTTTGGATTTAATCCTAGCCTGGTGGCGTGCCGCATTGGAGATTATGATCCTTGCGGTAGGGATCTACTACGCCTTTCGCTTTGTGCGCGGCACGCGGGGAGCGCCGGTCGTCACGGGATTCCTTGTTTTTCTCCTGGCGTTCGTCCTCGTCAGTTTTCTGCTCAAACTGAAAGTCTTGCAATACCTCCTCGGCGCTTTCACCGCGTATTTCGTATTGGCTGTTCTCGTCATTTTTCAACCGGAATTGCGCCGGATGCTCGCTGAACTAGGCAACCTGCCGCTTTTCGCGTCGGTGCACGAGCAACGCGAGAATATCGAAGTCATCATTCAAACCGTGGAACGGCTTGCTGAAGTTCGCATCGGCGCGCTGCTCGCCATTGAACAATCCATCCAGCTTCAGGAAGCCGTCGAATCCGGCATCGTCGTGGATTGCGAAGCGACGCCCGAAATGTTGGAAACGATCTTTTTCCCGAACAATGCCATCCACGATGGTGGAGTTATTATTAAAGGCGACCGAATCGCATGGGCTGCGTGCATATTCCCGCTGACGCAGCGCCAGGATTTGAACAAATCTCTGGGCACCCGCCACCGCGCTGCCATCGGCTTGAGCGAAGAGACAGACGCCGTCGTCGTCGTTGTTTCCGAAGAAACCGGCGCAATCTCGCACGCGTATAAAGGAAATCTCGTTCGCGGCGTCACGCTGGAAGAACTTCGGGCCTTTCTGACTACTGTGCTGGTCAATCCGGCTCGCTCGCGCAATTGGTTAAGCTGGGTTCGGGCCTGGACTTCATTTCGGCTCAAGCCGGGCGCCGTGCTCGTTACCAAAGCCAACGCGCCCACCACTACCACCACGACAGAAATTGCCAAATGATTTCCATCCTGCGCGAACTTGTTTTTGACGACTTCCTGCTCAAGATCTTTTCTCTCGCATTGGCCGTTCTCATCTGGTTCACGGTCACGGAAATTCAAAAGGAGGCGTCGCCGCTGCCCCATTTAACGATGAACAGCGACGTCAAAACTTTTTCCAATCTTCCCGTCGTGGTCATGTCAGCCGCTCAGGACGTCCGCAGTTTCAAGGTCAACCCGAGCGCGGTTGAAGTCACCGTCCAGGGCGATGCCAAAATTCTCAAGACGCTGACGAGCAAGGACATCCGCGTGATTGTTGACTTGACCGGGGTCGAAGGCGCAGGCGGCCTGCGCAAACGCATCGAAGTTTCGACTCCATCCGGTGTCACCCATGTTCGTGTTGAGCCTGAGGAAGTTGAAGTGCGCTTTCCTCCTAAAGCCAGTTCCAGCTAGTCATGAGTTCTACCAAAAAAATCTTCGGCACCGACGGTGTTCGTGGCACCGCTAACATTGAGCCCGTCACGGCCGAAACTGCCCTCAGACTCGGCCGCGCCGCGGGCCATGTCTTCAAGAATCTCGAGACAAAACCGCGTGGCCGTGGCCGGCACAAAATTGTTCTCGGTAAAGACACCCGCCTTTCCGGCTACATGCTCGAAAATGCCATCTCCTCCGGCATTCTCTCGATGGGTGTCGATGTTCTCTTCATCGGACCTTTGCCGACGCCTGGCGTTGCCTATGTTACGCGCAGCCTTCGCGCTGACGCAGGCATCGTTATCACGGCTTCGCACAATCCCTACGATGACAATGGCATCAAGTTTTTTAGGCCGGACGGCTACAAGCTCGATGATAAAATCGAACACGAAATTGAGCACCTCGTTTTCAGCGGCGAAATAGAGAACATCCGCCCAACCGCCGAAGACATCGGCAAGGCTGTCCGTATTGATGATGCGTTGGGCCGTTATATCGAACAAGCCAAGGCTTCTTTGCCACGTGGGATGACCCTTGAAGGCATGCGCATCGTCGTCGATTGCGCGCACGGAGCAGCTTACAAATCCACACCTTGCGTCCTGCGCGAACTCGGCGCTGATGTCATCGTCCATGGCAACCAACCCGATGGAAAAAACATCAACAAAGAATGTGGGTCAATGCATCCCAAGCTGATTTGCCAGAAAGTTTGGGAGTATCGCGCCGATGTCGGAATCGCCCATGACGGCGATGCTGATCGCGTTTTGCTCTGCGACGAGAAGGGCACGCTGATCGACGGGGATGACATTCTTGCCATCGCGGGCCTCGACATGCTCGCGGAAGGCACGCTGGCGCAAAAAACTGTCGTCAGCACCGTGATGAGCAACGCTGGCCTTGATGTCGCCATTCAAGCTGCCGGCGGTCGCGTCGTGCGCACTACTGTCGGTGACAAAAACGTGATCGACGAAATGTTGCGCAACGGTTTTAACCTCGGTGGCGAACAAAGCGGCCATCTCATTTTTCGCGATTACAGCACCACCGGCGATGGCCTCGTTGCTGCTTTGCAGGTCCTGCGCATCATGCGCGCCAAGGAAACGGCTCTCTCGAAGCTCGTCCAATGCTGGACCCGTTTTCCTCAGCTCGTCACGAACATCCTCGTCCGCGAAAAGCGGCCGTTTGAGCAAATCGACAATATTCCGGCCCTTCTCGCCGATGCCGAATCTGAATTGAAAGGACAAGGTGGCCGCATCCTCCTCCGCTACTCCGGCACCGAACCCAAAGCCCGCTTGCTGCTCGAAGGCCGCGACAACGCCACTCTCGAAAAGTGGAGCAGCAAGATAGCCGAGGCCGTTAAACGTCAGGTTGGTGCTTAACCGGGGTGCGAAGCCATTGAGACCGTAATGACAGTGTTCAAAGCAAAAACTAAACAATAAGGAGAATTATGGCCCTGCCAAATATTGACGACGCAGCGACGAAATTCGCCAAACAGGTAAACGACGCGCTGACAGCATTTCGCGCTGACGCGGCGAAGAAGGACAATAAAAAACCCGAAGAGCTGGCTGACTTGAAGGTGAAGGTCAGTACCCTTGCCGTAACCAAAGTCCGCAAACCCAAAGAACAAGCAGAGCAAATTGTCAAAGGCGTCAGTTGGACCTGCTCGAGCGCCCATATGTCCGACAACGCGCGCCATGTGGATTTGAGCAAAGATGGAAAATATGTCGTCGCGCCGAGCAAGGATCTCAGCGCGGACGAGTTCAAGGCCTTCAAAGATGCCTGGAACGCAGCCATGAAAGCCAACGGCCTGCTTAATTACAAAGCAAAGGACGGCTATGATGAAGGCGACGCCTATCACCTCGAATTGCCCGACGCCAAACTACCCGTCAGTGACAAGCGCGTACAGGAATGTCTGACAGAGTACGCCGACATGACTCGCAATGATGGCAAAAAGAAAAACGTCGCATTCGAAAAAGATTCCACCATTAAAAAGTGGCTGGACGATTGGGAAAAGAAGAATTCGAAGTGAAGCGCGGCTGGCGCTGATTGCAGGGTGCGACGATCACTTGCTCGCGGTATTTACGATCGTAATGTTCAAATGCTTGACAGTTCCTTTCAGCGGAGTAGTTTAGCCGCAGCCGGACAAAGAGCAAGGCCACGACATAAGGTGGCATTGAGGCAAGTTCGTCCATAAAAAGAAGTGCGGGCCAGTCAGGGTCCTAATACTTTTTAGCGTTCTTGGCCTCGATCGCCTCCTCCCCACCAATGTCTTAGGCCAAGCTCGGCGCACTGGAAATTCAGCGTCGCATTGGCGACGTGTTGAGATTTCGGCGCGTTACGGCGAAAAATAAAAAAACCGTCATATTAGGAGAACTCCATGATTACACGATCGTATTCAGGCTGGATGAAAACTTTGTTCAATATGGTGGCCGTGGGTACGGCTTGTTTAACATTCCTGTCGGTGTGCGACACGAGCGCTTCGCCGCTGCCGTGCGACACCAATTGGAGTTGGGGCGCGCTATCGAGCTCCTACCTGCCGCCCCGGGGCTTTTCCGGCCCGATTGCAGATGTGGGAGGCACAGTCTATGCGATGGGAACAGACGCAAATGGCAATTACGCGTTCATGGCTTACAACGCTCCGGCCCAACGCTGGATTACGTATGCTTACGGGTTTGACAACAGTCGTCACACTGCCCAGGTGTCGGTGATGGCATTCTATGGCAATACGCTCTACATCGGCGGCACTTTCGAATCGTTCTATAACGGCTCCGGTGTGCTTGTGAACGGGGTCAATGTCGCGGCGTTCAATACTTCCACTAGCCAGTGGACGCCTATCGGAACGGGGACGCCCATCGAACAATCGGGGGACCACGCGGCGGTTCAGTCGATGACTGTTGACAGCGCCGGCTTGCTTTACGTCGGGCTGGATCAAACTCCACCTGCCGATCCCACCACCGGTTTGCCCGGAATGCTGCTGAAATGGGACACCGTCGCTCAGCAATGGGTGAGCGTTGGCGGCGGTTTTCATGTCGACACGTATAACAACTATTGCGGAGGCCAGCCGCTGCCGCCGAGCCCGCCGAATTGGGGGATAACCGCTCTGACTGCGTCGGGTACCGACATCTACGTTGCCGGATACTTCGATCTCTGCGGCGCGGGCTCTGTCACCACTTACCATTTGGCGAGGTGGATTGCTTCAAGTCAAAGCTGGGTGCCGATCGCCCCGAATCGCGACTGGTGTTACTTCTATGCTTTCAGTGATGTGCCGCGCATTAACTCACTCCTCGTGTCGGGCAACTTATATGTCGCTGGAGATTTCGGGCCGATTTGCAACGGCACCGCTCCTCAGGGCCTTGCGGAATTCTCAACCACGGGAGGGGGTTCGTTGAATACGCCGGGAGATAATCTTTGGGGTGACTTTTTTGACAGCCAGGGCGTCACAGGCTATGACCCTGGTGTTGGATATGCGCTGGTACAACGCAATTGCGCGATTTATCTGGCCGGAGGATTTCGGAGCATAGGCCCGGTTGGTGGTCCCTCGGGAGTGCAGGCCTGGGGAATTGCCAGGAAAGTGAACGGTACATGGCGTCCGCTTGACAGCGGGCTCTCCAGGCCGGACCCCAACACTGGGAACCCCACATGGGGGATCGGTTCCTATTTGGCTACCGACCCTCTTAATGACACGAATCATGTGTACGTCCAAGGCAGCTTCGACACGGTTGGTTCGCTGCCAGCACAAAATATCGCGGTCTGGCAAGGTCCGGCGGCAATTCAGCCACCGCCACCGCCAGAGCAATGAACTTCTATATCTGAAAGGTCGCTTCCTTTCGTGAAGCAGCGATTGTTATACGATGGCGGAACGGCCGCCTTCCGCCATCGTTATTTGAAGGTCACATTTCACCGCACTCAAGCCTGGCTTTAGAAAACAAGACCAGAGAGTGGATTTCACAGTGCCGCGATAAAAATTTGGAAACGCCCGTGAGAACGGGACTTTTTGATATAGCTGCCAGAATAGTAAGCTGATATCGTTTGCGGATGAATGCGAATGAGAATTGTCTTCAGTTTTCCCGCGAGGTCCTTCGCAATCTCCTGTTAATCGCTGGTTGTTTGGCACTAGCTGTGACGGGGACGTTGGCCGCCGGGTCTGATTCATCCGCTGGGATAAGTTCCACTCCGACGACGGGTGCCTCGACGAATAAACCTCTTGCCAGACGCTACTCTTACATCCCTCGCCAATATCCTGTTGACGAACGCGGCTTTTCGCCCGTGGACAAAGCGCTGGCGAAAGCTTACGCCCGCGAGGAAATGATTTCCGACGATGCCGAGGGCTCGCTAAACCCCTATGTGCTAAAGGTGATTTCGGGTTATCCGTTGGACGGCTCCTATGCCTATCATTGCAGTTGGGAACCGCGCGAATACGACATCTACAATGGCGTCACTCAGGACCTATGGTACAAGGGAATGGTTGTGGCCAAAGCCTATCCGGACGGCTCCCGTTGCAGCTACTGCTGCGGCTTTACCTTCGAAGTCTTCGTCCGCGCGATGAAATTGCGCAATATCCAGAAAGGGCTGGATGCAGACGATTTCAACGGCATGACCTTCAACGATCTCTTCAACCTGCTCCAGCTTTGGTATATCGAAGGCAAAGGTGACTCCGAGCAACGCGGTATTACCTCTTACGGACTTGGCCGGGCGATCACGAATTTGGATGGCGTCCACCCGGGAGATTTCATCAGCTACGATACGACTCCATCCGGCGGCCATTCCGTTGTGTTTATCGATTGGCTTCGCGATGACGAGAAAAAAATCGTCGGATTCAAATACTTCTCCTCGAATCTCTCAGGCACACACGGCGTTGGCTACGGTTCCGGCAGGTTCAGCGACTCCAATAAAAGTGGCAGGGGCATCCTCCGAAAATCTCTCCGCATCGGACGCGTCGACGCAATCAAAGACTACGCAAAATTCGATCGCGCCACCATTCCCCAACGAAACGCTTACGCCCCGACCCAACCAACTCGAATACTCTATTTGCCCGCGCCGCCTTCAACCGCCGCAGCGGGACCGGCCGAATGATTCGTCCGTCTTCTCAGCGTTTGTTACGTTTTACGCCTTACGTTTAAGCGTTCCCATCACTTCGCGCCTTGATCGATCCAAGCCCGAATCAGTCCAATCTGCTCTTTCGTCAGCGGCGGAATCTTGTCTTTATTATCCGGCGGCGGCATGAACAAATCTTCATCACCTAAATGCGCGACGTTATGAACCAGCATGCTTTTCGCGCTCGCGCCGGGTTCAACCACTTTGCCATCCTCGCCGCCTTTAAGCGCCGCTGCCAGGCTGTCAAGCCGCAATTTCCCCTTTTGCTTTTCCGAGCCATGACACTTGATGCACGATTTTTCAAAAATCGGCTTAATGTCTGCCTCATACGTGACCCCTTGCTTATCGGAGGCGGGGGGCAATTTGCTGACGTCGATTTCTTTTTTGTCCGCCGCCAAACCGGTAAGAACGGATGCCGCGAAGGCGACTCCAAAGCACAGGAGCAAAGGTCTCTTAATCATAATCTTTTCGCTTAGTTGCTCTAGCATTGCCAAAGAGACGAACCGGTGTCAAAAAAATTCATCTTTTGGGTTCGGCGCGCTTAGTTCATGTTTTCGCAAATGGAACCGTTGAGCACTGAAGAAATTCAGCAAGCCGTAAAATCGGCCCTGTCCGAGGATATTGGCGGCGGCGACGCGACCACGCTGGCCACGATTCCAGAAGAAGCTTCGGCTGCAGCCGCCATGCGCGCCCGAGAACCGCTGGTGATCGCGGGGCTCGCCTTGGCCGAAGCTGCGTTTCGTCAACTGTCCGGCGCAGTCCAGATTAGCCGGGCAATGCACGATGGAGAACGCGCGAACCCAGGCAGTGTCCTGTTGCAGATTTCAGGGCCGGCCCGCGCTCTGCTCAGCGCCGAGCGAGTGGCACTCAATTTCGTCCAGCGCCTTTCAGGAGTGGCCACTCTGACCGCGCGATTTGTCGAGGCTGTCAAAGGCGCTTCAGCAACGATCCTCGATACGCGCAAAACCACTCCCGGCTGGCGTCGGTTCGAAAAATATGCCGTAACTTGTGGCGGCGGCGCAAATCATCGCCTCGGCCTGTTTGACATGGTCTTAATCAAAGACAATCATCTCGCCGCGCTGAAAAACGCAACGCCGAACGCCATCGCCGCAGCGGTTCAACGGTCGCGCGCCAAATTTCCAAATCTGAAAGTGGAAGTCGAGGCCGATACCGTCGAACAGGTTGAACAAGCAGTTGCGGCCGGCGCAGACATGGTGCTGTTGGACAATATGAATCTCGAACAATTGCGGCTGGCAGTTGAAAAATGCCTCGGCCACGCCAAAACCGAGGCCAGCGGAGGCGTGAATTTGGAAACGGTCCGCGCGATTGCCGAAACTGGTGTTGATTTCATTTCCGTCGGCGCGCTAACCCACTCCGCACGCGCCGTCGATATTGGTTTGGATTTTACTGATGGGTAATTAGAAATCGGCGACTGGTCACCAGTTACCAGAAACATGAGCATTGACGCAGACATTCTCAAGGCGCTGCGCGCCGCCGGCGATGAGCCCGTTTCCGGGGCTGACCTCTCCCAACGGCTCGGTGTCAGCCGCGCCGCCGTCTGGGCCAGAATCGAGGAACTACGCTCGCTCGGCTACGAAATCGACGCCAGCCCGCATTTGGGTTACAAGTTGGTCAGCGTTCCGGACGTCCTACACGCCGACGATCTGATGTCGCGCCTCGGCAAGACCAAAGTCATTGGACGAGACATCCACGTCTTCCAGGAAACAACTTCCACAAACGATATTATCGAGAGGTTCGCGCGCGATGGCGTCAAGGAAGGCGTGGTGGTTTTCGCGGAATCGCAGACCAGGGGCCGGGGAAGATTGGGCCGAAAATGGGTATCGCCTGCGAAGAAAGGCCTTTGGTTTTCCATCCTGCTGCGACCTGATTTGCGCCCCCACGAAACGACGCAACTGATTGTCGCCTCGGCCACCGCATTGCGCCGCGCCATTGAAACTCAGACCGGACTCGAGCCAGAGATAAAATGGCCAAATGACATTCTCATCCGCGGAAAAAAAATCGCCGGTATTTTAACCGAACTCAGCGCTGAGGTAGATCGAGTGAAATATGTCATCATCGGGATCGGTGTGGACGTTAACCTGGCCGCGCGCGATTTTCCACAGGACCTGAAAAAAATCGCAACCTCGTTAAAAATTGAATCGGGCAAAAGCATCTCGCGCGCAGAACTCGCCGTGAACATCCTGCGTGAGCTGGATGCCGATTATCAGCGCATTTGTGCCAACGAATTCGAGCATGTGGCCGAGGAATGGGAAAAGCACTGCAAAACCATCGGCGAGGAAGTCGTCATTCGCACTGGCCCTCGGGAAATTCGTGGCCGCGCCGAATCCCTCGCTGAAGATGGCGCACTGTTGCTTCGCACTGAGCACGGACGCCTGGAGCGAATCGTCGGCGGCGATGTGACGCATGAAAAGTGAACGGAATGTTGCCCCGCTTCAGCACTCCAATACTCCATCACTCCATTTCCAAATGATCCTTCTCTTCGACATCGGCAACACCAACACTCATCTTGGTCTCGCCAATGACAACCGCCTTTTCAAACAAGAAAACATCGCCACATCGGCCTGGTTCAACGGCACTGCCAAAGCCGCTATCCTCAAATTCGCCGGAAAGAGTAACGTTATCGGAGCTGCTACATGCAGTGTTGTCCCGCGTGCCACGTCTCTGGTTTGCAAGGCAATTCGTGACCTCTGGAAACTCAAATGCCTCGAACTCACCCCAAAAACCTTGCGCGGTGTCGGCATTGACTACCCAAAACCCGCGACGATCGGCCCAGACCGATTAGCCAATGCCGTCGCCGTTCGCCATCATTTCGGCGCGCCATCCGTCGTGGTCGATTTCGGCACCGCTGTGACCTTCGATGTGGTGAATCGAGCCGGCAACTATGCCGGCGGGATTATTGCTCCCGGTCTGGCCGCGATGACCGAATACTTGCACGAGAAGACAGCCCTGCTACCACGGATCAACATTCGCGAAACTCGCAGCGTCATTGGCAAGAGTACAGAACAAGCCATGCTCGTCGGCGCCGTCCACGGCTATCGTGGCCTTATCCGCGAACTCCTGTTGAAATTAAGACTTGAAATGAAAACTCGCCGCCTCCCAGTCGTCGCAACCGGTGGCTATGCAAAACTAATCGCTTCCAAATTACCCGAAATTACCGCTGTAGATCCACTCCTCACCCTGGAAGGTCTGCGACTTGTATGGTTGGCGCATTTCTCTGAACTTGCCGCCCGCCCATCCTCTTTCTGATTACGCTTTACGTTTTACTCATCACGAATCGCTCATCACGTTTCCTTCCATGCACAAAGTCGTCATCACCGATTACCTCGCTCCTCCGGCCGACATCGAACAGCGCGAATTAAACGGTCTCGCTCAAATCGAATGTCTCCAGGCACACAAGAACGACGAACTGCGCGGCCGCTTGAAAGATGCCGATGCCATCATCGTCTTTCATGAAATCACTTTGCCCGCTGATCTCGTCAACGAAGCCGAGCGCTGCAGAGTCATCGTTCGTTGCGGTGTCGGATTCGACGCTGTGGACATACGCGTGGCCGGTGCGCGCGGGATTCCCGTTTGCAACGTCCCCGATTACGGCGTGGACGAAGTCGCCGACCACGCCATCGCGCTCATGCTCGCCTGCAACCGTGGCATCATGCGCGTCGAGCGAACCATCCGATCTTCCCTTCAACTCTGGGACCGGCGCGCCGTCGGAAATGTCCCCCGTCTCGCAAATATGACCATGGGCATTGTCGGCCTCGGTCGCATCGGCAGCGCCACTGCCCTCCGCGCCAAAGCCCTCAAAATGTGCGTCATCGCCTGCGATCCTTATCTTCGTCCCGGCCTCGAAAAAGTCCTCAACGTTCAAATGGTGGATTTGAACACCCTCCTTTCAGAAAGTGACGTTGTCTCCCTTCACACCCCTTTAACTGACGAAACTCGCGACCTGATCAACGCCCACGCCCTCGCCCGAATGAAACTGACTGCCATCCTCGTCAATACCGCTCGTGGCGCGGTCGTTGATATTGAAGCTCTGGCTAATGCTCTGCGCGAAGGACGATTGGCCGGCGCTGGCATCGACGTCCTGCCCGGCGAACCGCCGAAACCCGAAACCCCGCTCGTTCGACTGTGGCAATCCAATGATCCGCCTCTGAACCTCATTATCACTCCACACACCGCCTTCTTCTCCAACGAAGGCCTGATCGAAATGCGCGAAAAAGCCGCCCGCGAAATTCGCCGCGGGCTCCAGGGCGAACGCTTGCTCAATTGCGTCAACACTGAATTTTTGAAGAACATTCGCGTCAGCAATCACGGAACAAGTGCCACCCTGGTTTAAACCGTTTAGCTCATTTAACCTATTTAACTTTCCCGTCCCATTTGCCATTCTCGCCCTCGAATGAATCGAATTGAAGAGCGGTTTGCGCGACTCAAACGCGACGGTAAAAAGGGCTTCATTGTCTATATCGGCGCTGGCGATCCGAACCTCGAAGCGACTCGCCGACTCGGCGTCGCCTTCGATAGCCTGGGCGTGGATGTGCTCGAATTAGGTGTCCCTTTCAGCGACCCGCTCGCTGACGGTCTGGTCAATCAGCTTGCCGCACAACGCGGTTTGGAGTCAGGCGCAACTCCGCCGAAGGTGCTCGAAACAGTCGCTGCGATTCGGAAGGACTCGCAAATTCCGGTGGTCCTCTACATTTATTTCAATTTGATTCATAAGCACGGGGTTGAGCGTTTCATCCAGGACGCCGCCAAGGCGGGCGTCGATGGGTTGCTCGTCCTCGATCTCCCGCCGGAAGAAAGCGAGGACTACGAAACACTTATGCGCCAGGCCGGTTTATGCAACATTTACCTCGTTGCTCCGACCACCCCCGAAGAGCGCATTGAGTTTATCGTCAAACGCGGCGCTGGTTTCATTTATTACGTTTCGCGTGAAGGGGTGACAGGCATGCAAGCCAAGGTGTCTGATACCCTGGCCGAAATGACCAAAAGGATTCGCCGCCATACGAAATTGCCTATCGCTGTCGGGTTCGGTATATCCAACCCTGACCAGGCGAAGTTCGTCGCGCAACAAGCCGAAGCCATCGTTGTCGGCAGCGCCGTCGTCAACCAGATTGCAGAACACGGCAAATCACCAAAACTCGTCGAGGAAGTCAGCCGTTTCGTGAAGACTTTGGCCGACGCAACAAAATCCATTTAGCTCATGAAAGCAAAAGTAGACATCAAAGATCGTTACGTGATCATCATGGCGGGCGGCAAGGGCGAACGCTTTTGGCCGGTCAGCCGGGAAAAGACTCCCAAACAACTCCTGACTTTGATCGGCAATCGCTCGTTTCTTCAGCAGGCCGTGGACCGGGTCCTGCCGCTCGTTCCAATCAAAAACGTCCTCGTCATCACGAACGAACTGCAGGCGTCCGAGGTGCGTAGACAGATTCCCAAATTGCCAAAGGAAAACGTCATCGCTGAACCGGTCGGACGCGACACCTGCGCCGCCGTCACTCTCGGCGCTGCCCTTGTGGGAGCGCGCTCAACGACTGGTGTCATGGCCGTTCTGCCCGCCGACCACGTCATTCCCGAAGAGAAAAAATTTCAGCAAGTGCTCGCCGATTCATTTGACTTAGGCGCTCGCGGTCAGGCGATCATTACCATCGGCATCAAACCAACCGAACCGGCCACCGGTTACGGCTACATCAAAGTTGGCGAGGCGTTGCCGCCGCCGAAAGGCGTCAAGAACTACAAAACCGTTTTCCATCGCGCCGAACAATTCGTCGAAAAGCCGTATTTCGACAAGGCCCTCGAATACGTCAACAGTGGCCAATACCGCTGGAACGCAGGTATGTTCATTTGGTCCTTTGTGACCATCACCGAAGGTTTGCAAAAACATCAGCCCGAAATGTATGAAGCGTGCCAGCGCTGGTTCAAGGTTGCCGCGAATCCTGCCAAACTGAACAAAGTCCTCGCCAAAGAATATCCAGAGATCAAACGCATCTCGATTGACTACGCCCTGATGGAACATGCCCACAATGTGATTGTCGCCGATGGCGCTTTTGAATGGGACGATCTCGGTTCCTGGAATGCCCTTGGCCGCCATCTCAAAGCCGACCCGGAAGGCAATTGCGCCGTCGCAGATTTCATTCACGTCGATGCTGCCCGCAATATCATCTTTGATGCCCGAACCAAAGAGCGCCGAACCCTGATCGCTGTCGTTGGCCTGCGCGATTCCATTCTGGTTCAAACCGATGACGCGACCTTGCTCGCTCACAAGAGCCAGGCACAAAAAGTGAAGGAATTAGTCAAAAAACTGGCGGAAGATGCAAAACTGAAAAAACTGGTTTAGACAGGGCAGCCTCCAGGGGCGCGGTTAATCACACCGAACTTCCGCTCTCTCTTGCCCGGTCGAAGATGAACTCGCTATTAACGTTGAGAGCATGAGCAAGTTAAGTCTCCTCCTTCCAATGGGGTTGGCCTTGGCCTCACATTTATCCGGTGCGGAACAGTTGCCGGTTGAAACGTTCTTCCGAAATTTGCACTACAGCCAGGCCGAACTTTCTCCGGATGGCAAATACCTGGGCGTATTGGTTCCGGCAAAAAAGCACCTTGGTCTGGCCATCATTGACTTGAAGAATCGCGCCGCAACGTGGGCTTGCGTAGATCGCGGCGCTGACGTTCGCTGGTTTACCTGGGCCACCACCAATCGGCTGATTTTCAAACTCGGAGAGGACGGTGGCAATTGGCCGGGATTAATCGCCGTCAACCGCGACGGCACCGGACCAAAAGAGCTCGTTCATCTCAGAGACCGGAGGACGCGGTTTCTCGCCCTTTTGCCTGGTTCAAAGGACGAAATCCTGGTGAACACGGTCGCATACTCGGCGACAGATGCCCAGACTGGTTTAAGGTTTCCTCACGTGGATCGCTTGAATCTATTCAGCGGCTCGTTGGCTCGTGAGGTGACGAATCCGGGCCGTGTCTTCTGGTGGCAAACTGATCATTGCGGCGTAGTGCGGGTTGGCGTTGCGGTCGAGCATACGCGATTGAAAGTCATTCACCGGCCCGATGCGAACAGCGCCTGGCAAACGCTGGCTGATTTCAACTACGACGAGGACGGTATATTCCCCGCCGGATTTGATTATGATAACCGCACTCTTTTCGTCAAAGCCTACGATCACTGCGATACGTTGGGAATTTACACTTACGACACCGCGAAAAACGCCATCAAGGACCTGGCCTTCCGCCATGCGGAAGCCGATGTCGGCAGCCTCGTTTTCTCCCCAGGCAAACACGCGGTTGTTGGCATTGGCTTCCAGACCGACCTGCCGCAAGTTTACTGGTTCGACGCGGATTATAAAAAAATGCAGGCCAGCGTCGATCGTGCCCTGCCGAATACGCAAAACTTCTTTGTCAGCAGCAGTCGCGATGGAAACAAGCGTTTACTTCTGGCACGAGGCGACCGAACACCGGGAACCTTCTATTTGTTGGATGCCACAACTTCAAAAATCGAAAAACTGTTTGATCTCGCCGAATGGATTCATTCGGATGAGATGGCTGAAATGAAAGCTATTCAGTACACCGCTCGCGACGGATTGATCATTCACGGCTACTTAACTTTGCCCAAAGGCAGTTCCGGAAAACACCTGCCTCTAATCGTCAATCCACATGGCGGCCCAGTTTCGCGGAACGTCTGGGGCTTTGATCCTGAAGTTCAGTTTTTGGCGAATCGCGGTTACGCCGTCTTGCGAATGAATTTTCGCGGCTCAACCGGTTATGGAAAGACCTTTCTGGAGGCTGGCTACAAGCAGTGGGGATTGAAGCAACAGGACGATATTACGGACGGGGTCAAATGGGCCATTGCGCAAGGGATCGCCGACCCGGCAAGGATATGCATCTTCGGCGCGAGTTACGGCGGTTTCGCCGCGCTGACAGGGCTCGAAAAAACTCCGGAGCTTTACCGTTGCGGCATCAGCTACGCAGGCGTAACGGATCTCGTCCGGACGCTTGAAGATACGCCCGACATGGAATTCGTAAGAGCTTTAATTGCGGAAAGAATCGGCGATCCAAAAAAGGAAAGAGAGCGATTGAAAGAGGCCTCTCCTCTGACACACGCGGAGCAGATTCAGGTGCCCGTGTTTCTTGCTTACGGGGGACTCGATCCAAAAGTGCCGATGTCGAGCGGCAATGATATGGCGAAGGCCTTGCGAAAGCGCGGCAAACTTTATGGTTCCATGGTCAAAGACGATGAAGGCCACGGATTTTTCAAGGAAGAAAATCGGATCGAATTCTGGAAAAAGGTGGATGAATTTCTGAAGGCGAACATGCAATGACAAAGAAACAGTAGTCTGTGATCGTGAACGCCTGACATGTTATTCCCGCACAACGGCCTTCAAACGCTCCTTAAAAATTCCGATCAGTTTCTCATGCGCCGCATTGACCTCGGCATCCGTCAAGCTCCTCTCCGCATTTCGATACGTAAAAGCATAAGCGAGACTCTTTTGGCCTTCGGGCACGTTCTTGCCGCGGAAAATATCGAACAGTTCGACCACCTCTAAATTCGCCGGTTTCGCCTGTTTTACCATTTGCAACACCGCGTCATGCGTCGTCGTCTCCGGAACCAGCATCGCCACATCCCGCCGAATCGACGGCTGCGTCGGCAGCGGTTTGAACGACTTGCTCGGGTTTCGTCGCGCCAACAACACATCCAAATTCAATTCCGCAAGCAACACCGCGTCTCGCAAATCAAATTGCTTCCCAAGTTGCGGCAACAATTGGCCCATTTCTCCAAGCTGGAATTTGCCGAGATTTATGGTCGCCGATTCAAGAAAAAGTGTGGTGCTCTGCTCGCGACGAATGAAATTCACGCTTCGCATTCCAAAATGCTCGAAGAACTCTTCGATCACTCCTTTAAGATCCTGAACATCAAATTTCGCCTCGCGTTCCGCGCCGCTCCAAAAGAGCGGATGGCGCTGGCCCGTCAGCGCTATCACCACGCGCCGTTCTTCTTTCGGTCCCGTTTCGCCCTGAACGAAAACACGGCCAACCTCAAAAAGTGCCACATCATAATTTCTGTGGCTGACATTATGCCGAAGCGCATCCAGCAATCCGGGCAGCAAACTTGGCCGCAACACATTCATGTCGCTGCTTAACGGATTTGCCAGCGACACGATCGCACCTCCGGTCGCAAGTTTCCCGGCGGCATCGGAAATCAACGTTTGCCCCTGCGCCTCATGCAACCCGAGCCCGGTCAAAATGCGCCGTGCGTCGCCGATCTGATCGTGCACAGCATCGTACGCATTCGCGCCAATCGCGCCTCGCGGCGGTGTGGACGGGATTTTGTCCACGCCATGCACTCGAACCACCTCTTCGACCAGATCGATTTCGCGCTTGATATCCACACGAAACGACGGAACCCGAAACACTGTCGTCAGCGAGTTTCCATTCGGCCCGACAACTTCCAACCCAAGCCTTTGCAGACATTGAACCTGTTGCGCCCCGGTAATTTCAATCCCCACAATCGCGCTCGTCTGCGCGTGGCGTAGCGCAATCTGCCGTTGCTCGACCGGCTTCGGATACGCGTCCACGACGCCCTCCGCCAGCGCACCGCCAGCAGTCTCAAGAATCAATTGCGCCGCCCTTGAGCTCGCCCAATCGCAAATCCCGACGTCCCCTCCGCGTTCAAATCGATATGAAGACTCTGTCCGCAGCTCCAGCTTCTTCGAGGTCGCTCGGATATTTTGCGGTTTGAAATACGCGCTCTCAATAAGCACGTCAGTCGTGTTCAGTTTGATTTCGCTATTCTGCCCGCCCATCACACCCGCCAATGCAACCGCTTTCGTTTCGTCAGCAATCAACAGCATCTGGCCGGTCAGCGTTCGTGCCTGGTTGTCCAATGTGCGAAATGTTTCACCCTCAGCCGCGCGCCGCACCACGATAGTCGGGCGCGCGCTGGCATCACTGGCCTTGGCCAACAAATGATAATCAAACGCATGCAACGGCTGGCCAGTTTCGAGCATCACATAATTCGTCACATCCACCACATTGTTGATGCTGCGCACGCCGACCTTTTCGAGCGTATTCTTCAACCAATCGGGACTCGGCGCAATCCTCAGGCCCTGGACGACTCGCGCCGTATAGCGCGGGCATAGCTCCGGGTCCTCAATGCGGACCGAGACGAGGTCCTGGACGCGTGGTGCGTGGTGCGTGATGCCTGATGCTGAAGCGCTTAGCTCTGGAATTTTTAGCGGTCCACCCGTTATCGCCGCAATCTCGCGCGCAATCCCGATGACACTATTGAGATCGGGCCGATTCGGTGTTATTTCCAAATCGTAAACCACATCACCTGCCGGACGACCCAGAAATTCCGCCAAAGGCTGTCCCACTTTCGCGTCTTCGCGCAGAATCAACAATCCATCCACCTGGTCCGGCAATCCCAGTTCCTGCGGCGAACACATCATCCCTTGCGATTCGACTCCGCGGATTTTCCCCACTTTGATCGTCATCGGCTGCTCTCCGGGCTTCGCTGGCAGTGTGTGACCGGGAAGAATCAGCGGCACTTTGTCGCCCGCTTTGAAATTTTGCGCTCCGCACACAATCTGCCGCTCACCCTTGCCATCGCTCACGCGGCAAAGCGACAGCTTGTCTGCATTCGGATGCTTCTCGCGCATGACCACTTGCGCAACGACCACCCCTTCAAAATCGCCACCAAGTTTTTGAACGCCCTCGACTTCAATACCCAGCATCGTCAGCCGTTCCGACAATTCTTCCGGTGACCAATCAAAATCAACGTATTGTTTGAGCCAGTTAAGAGTGACTTTCATGCAGAACTAATTCAAAAACTGCCAGGGAGTCCCGTTGTGGCGGTGCCAGTCTCAGGTGTAAAATCATAGCTTGGCAGCGATCGGCACAATCCTTTCGAGATGGCTGTCACAGTGTTCCAGTGGAACCTGATGTTGAGCAGCACAGGCCGCGATTACGATGTCCGCGGAAGGCACTGTCAGTCCAGCGTCTCGGCATCGGCGCGCCAGCTTGCGGGAAACGTTCCATACATCTTCATTGACGGGCAGCAGGGTTATTTCCTTCTCTAGCTCGGCAAGCTCGCGCTTTTCTCTCGGTCCGCGTGCTCCGTGCCACAGTTCAACCAGGGTCATGTCGCACCACGATGCCTCCGCTTCAAGTAACAGGTCTTGCACTCGGTGGCTCGCGGGCGAATCTTTTTGCCGCAAATATTCAATCCAACTGGACGTGTCCACCAGTGTCATCTCAGCTTCTCCCATTTCGCGTCCTCACGCACAACTTTCAAATCGTCTTGCGTCATGAAGTCCTTGAAGGTGCCTCGTATCCGCGCATCCAGCGCGGCCAGCCTCCGAAGCCGATTATATTTTTCCACGGCGGTTAGTATCGCCGCCCGTTTCGTTTTGGCTCCGGTGTGCTTTAACGTTTCCGCCAGCATCTTGTCCGGAATATCAATCGTTGTTTTCATGAATACAACATAGCTGAAACCATATTCCAGACAACACACTTTTGGAATCCATCAGAATTGCTCGAGGAATCTCAAATCATTTTCATAAAACAGCCGGATGTCATTGATTCCATATCGAATCATCGCAATCCGCTCGATCCCGAACCCAAATGCCCAGCCCGTCCAAATTTCCGGGTCGTAGCCGACATTCTCGAACACCTGCGGATGCACCATGCCACAGCCCGCAATTTCCAACCATTCCTTGCCCATCTTCCGCGTCAGCGGGCTGCTGAAATCGATTTCGAAACTTGGCTCCGTGTAGCTGAAATAATGCGGTCGAAAACGAATCCGCGTCTCGGGCCCCATCAACTCCTTGAAAACAAATTCAACCGTCCCCTTCAGATCGCCAACTGTAACGCCGCGATCAACGTAAAGACCTTCCACCTGTTGGAAGGTGGGATTGTGCGTCGCATCCGCATTGTCCCGCCGATATACCCGGCCCGGCACGATGATCCGGACCGGCGGTTGCTGCTTTTCCATCACACGAATTTGCACCGACGACGTATGCGTGCGGAGCAAAGCGGATGGTTGAGAGCTGATAGTTGAGGATGAAGAACCCGGAGCCAGATAAAACGTGTCTTGCGTATCTCGCGCCGGATGATCCGCCGGCGTGTTCAATGCGTCGAAACAATGATATTCGTCTTCAATCTCCGGACCATCCGCCACGACAAAACCAATTTTCCGAAAACTGCGCACAATCTCCTCGGTAACTTGCGTCAGGGGATGCAACTTCCCCAACGGTCTGCGCCGGCCCGGCAATGTGAAATCCGCCGGCTCCCTGGGCAACGCGGCTTTCATTTCCAACTCACCGCGCCGTTCCGTCAAAGCGGCCTCAAGCTCGCCCTTCACGACATTAACCACCTTGCCCGCAGCCGGCTTGTCCTCCTTCGGCAACGACCCAAGCTGCTTCATCAAAGCTGTAAACTTCCCGTGCGACCCGAGATAATTCACCCGCGCCTGTTCTAGCGCGGCCAAATCCGGCGCTGCGCGAAGCTCCGCCATTGCCGCCTGCTTCAGCGGTTCGATTTGCTCAAGGAATCCTGCCATAACTCTTAAATTTACAAACACCGACAAGGTCTTTTTGCACGCTTCCATCTTCCCCGTCCAAATGGGGACCGGGCCGATTAGAACCGAGAATCCCGAAGGGATTCCGCAACAAAGCCCAGGGTTGCGAGGAACGAGCTACCCTGGGTTGCATCTGCCAAAATCTCATCAACCCTGAAAGGGTTGCGCCTCTGCCCGGGCGACTCGTAGGTTCATGTAAACACGAACTCTGCTGAAACCTTTGCTCTCGTGTATAGCTCTCTGGGACGCGATTCATACAAACAAAAACGGGCTCCCATCTCTGGTCACCCGTTTGTCGAAGTTGAAATCCGAATTGCCGATCAGGCTTTCGCGGCCTTGGTCTTCAACGCATTCTGGGCGACTTTCACCAACTCACTAAACGCGCTGTTATCCGTCGCGGCCAGGTCCGCCAGAACCTTGCGGTCCAGGCCCACTTTCGCAGCTTTAAGCCCCTCCATAAACCGGCTGTAGGTCATCCCGGCGGCGCGGACAGCCGCATTGATGCGAATCTGCCACAACACGCGGAAAGTCCGCTTCTTGGCCCGGCGATCACGAAACGCATATTGGCGGCCATGATCAACCGCGTCGGAGGCGTAACGATAAAGTTTCGAGCGGCGCATCCGGAAGCCTTTGGCCGCCCGGATCATTCTTGTCCGCCGTTTGCGAGATGCTGGAGCGTTTGTAACGCGCATAAATTTGCTTACTTTCTAACGATTCAACGTTTTTAACGTTTTAACGAAATGACTCAGTGACTGAACGGCATGCTCTGCTTGATGCGATACTCGTCCGTGGAATGCACGCCCGTCGTACCGCGCAAGGCGCGGCGGCGTTTCGCACTCTTCGTCTGCAGCAAATGCCGTTTACCTGCGCGCGAGCGCAACACTTTGCCGCTCGCCGTTATCTTGAAGCGTTTCGCTGCCGATTTCTTCGTCTTAATGCCTTTGGGACGTCGCATAAATTGTTTTCTTCAAAAAGAGCGCGCAATATACGGACCCAGCACGCTCGAAGCAAGGGCTATTTTCCAGGAAAACGGGAAATAGACGTAAAACAAATTTCTTCTGAGGCTTCCCTCTGCCGCAAAAATGCAGCGTTCCTGGGCGTAGTGGAACGCCTCATTCATGAGGCAGCGAATTTTGTCATGCGCCTCGTATCGAAATCGTTAAAACAGAAAAAGTGCTAAACGCAAAGTGCTTTTTGGTCCGGTAAACCCGCTATCGATTCCTCCGCAGCGTTCTTTTCCACTTCCGCGTTTTAACGGCTCCCCTACCTACCCTCGGTCATCCCTGAAGGCAACCCGTTCTCCCAACTCTTTGGTGAGTCCCATGGGCGCGCAGAAAGATTATCCGACTCCGTCGTTGCGCAGCCAGTTACACCCCAGGCCGCCGTAATCAGCAGCACCATCAATAACCAATACCTAACTCTCACTTTTTTCACGTTTCACCCCGTTTCAAGATTCATTGCCAGCCCCGGCCCGTTTCCAGTCCCAACCCCTTCCGTTTTAACGATTCAACGTTTTAACGGCTCCAAAGTCCTCACGACTTCGGATGCGCTGGAATGACCAAATCTCCCTCGTACACTTCACCCAACTGCCATCCTGCCATCACGTTTGCGACGCAGCGATCCTTTTGAACGCTGCTCACCATGACTTTGGCGACCAACTTTCCATCGCGATTCACCAGCAATTCGCCGTGTTCCAGCACTCCCTGGTCTTCGCCTATGTTGATGACCACAAAATGCCATTTCGGATCCGAAACCAGCACTTTTCCTTTAATCGTCGCGGGCAACTCGATTGGCTGATTTGTTCCCCGATAAAACGCAATTTCCGCATCCAGCTTTTTGATCCTCTTGCCGAGCAGCACATTTTCCTCCTGCGAACCAGCCAATGAATCCTGCAAACCTTTGATCTGTTTGGCCGCTCCAAGCGCCTGCTCGGGCGTCAACCCAGACGCTTTGTAAGCTGCGAGGTCTCGCTGCGCATCGTCGCGTTCAGTTCGCGTCTTGTTCAAATCATCAGTCAACTTGTTCGCTCGCGTGGTCGCCTCCGTAGACACAGCCACAGCTGTATCCCGCTCCTTCTCTGTCGCTTCGAGCTTTGCGGTGGTCTGCTTCAACTCTGCCGTCGTCTTAACCAACTCGCGCTTGGTATTGTCGCGCTCCTTCTCTGCGGTTTCGGCCCGAGTCGTCTGCGCTTTCAGGTCAGTTTGCAGCGTCGTAATCTTCTCCTTAACCTTGGTAAAATTGAGACCGCCCACCGCCAACCCGGCGAGAATAGCAATAATCAAACTGATACGAATCAACATGGTCTGGCTCTAGTTAAATTTTGCAACGCCAAGCCTAGAGCTTTGGTCCGGCGATGTCAACTCTGCTTTAGCCTCAAAAAGCACGTGGCTTGAAACCCGGTTGGAACCGGAAAAAAGTATTACCGCGGATCGGTAGGGGATGGGTGCGGATGGGTGCGGATCGCCCATGGTTACATGATGTGTGATGCTTGACCAATTGCTTAAAATGTTTGGTGAAGTTAGGTGTAGTTGGATGAACTTAGGTGAACCTGGGTTAAGTTGAGGTTATCAGGAGCTTAAGCCAAGGCGGGGGTCAGGTTGCCGGTCTTGCAGGGAGAAGATTCTCATCAACGGGGGACCAAAATGTTTGTGTCCCTAATAACGGGAGGGGTGGCCAGTAGAAATACGACTTGACATTCCAAGTGCCTGATGCTAAGCAGATTAAGGCCGTTTGGCCATGGCAAGTAGGGTGGCCAGTTCAACGATGACTTCAAACAAAAAAGCGGACAAGCCACGCCCACGCCCTTGTCTTGCGCCGCCAATTGACCTCAGAGAGCCCCTATCAGAGGGCGGTGCCGCCAATTCCTCCGCAATTCGCCCGACGATGCGTCCGTAATCGGTCGAGTTGACGTCTAAGCGACAAAACCCACTAATAGCGCATAACCTAGAACCAAAGCCACCGTGGCCTGGAAAAGGAAAACACTAATGAAACATTTAATGACAAAAAAGATAACGGTCGCTTTGACAGCGGCCTGCCTCTCACTCGCGTCCCTGAGTGCCTGGGCAAATCTCGGAGGGAATGTATATTGTGACGCCAACTGTAATGGCTCGCTGGATGCCGGGGATGTCCCCTTGGCCGGAGTCACCGTCCAGGCTTACCTGTGCGGTACTTCGACGCTCGTCGGCTCGACTGTCACTGCTGCAGACGGAAGCTATGCCTTTGGACCATCAGCCTCGATGCCTTTGGGCAGCTTTTATTACACCTGCCTCGTCCTTCCTCCCGGATACAGCGCTGGCGCCAACCCGGGCGATGCCGGCTTTGCTTGCAGTTCCTCCTGCTTTACCTTTGCCGAACCGTGCGATTGCACGCATAATCTTTACATCTGCCCAACCTCGGGAACCTGCGGTTCGCCCTGTCCAAATTGTGTAGACCCGACACTCGGTTTAGGCGCGGCGGCTGGTTCGAGCGTTTTTGAATTGGGCGCGCATAGCGTCTCGATCACCGGACCTCCGGGCGGCATCGTGGGCAACATTTCAATCGCTGCGAATGGCAAGCTCTCGTTGACCGGTTCGGAGTACGTCGCTGGAACGATCTTTTTGGGACCAGGAGCCACATTCTCGGACAGCAGCTCGGGCGGAGTTAGCGGGGTCGTGCAGAATGTCGATCTTAGCGCGCAGATTGCGGCGGCGTATTCGGCCAATACAACCGATGCGGCCCTGCCTTGCTCGCAAAGTTTCACAACGCTTGACGGCAAGTCGGTGACAACGATCACTGGTACCCATGGCGTAAATGTGATCTGCGTCAAAGACATCTCTCTGTCCGGCAAACAGATCGTCCTTACCGGTCCTTCCGATGCGAAGTTCATCTTTAACATCACCGGCAAATTGGTCCTGACCGGCGGCGGGCTTGGGCCGCAAATCCGGGTCGATAGCAGCGCCGGCATTGCTCCAAGCGCGGTTCTCTATAACCTCATCGGCAGTGGCCAGGACGTCGCCTTCTCAGGTGGCGGCGGTGGCGTCAGCTGCTGCGCGGCGATCGTCGACGGCACCATCTTGGCTCCTTATCGCAAGATTGCCCTGGCTCCTGGCCTCGTAAACGGAGAAATTATCTCCGGCCTGGACATCAGCATCGTTTCCGGCTCCAGCGTGAAGTGCCCGCCTTGCTCACCGAACAACTAATCCCCTGGCTATACTCAACGCCTGCGGTGCTCAAGCGCCGCAGGCGATTTGTTTTTGGAAGGCGGAAATTTCCTTTAGCGAATTACGTTACGCCGCAGATCCGGCTGAACCTGCAGACAGCCCATGGTGTTCGCGCGCTAAAAAGATAAACCGATCAATCATCTGCGGCGTTATCCAAGGCTTTCGACGGAGATGTGAGACCCAATCCTGTATGTCATTTTCCGTGGAACAGCTTTTAAGATGGATGCAATAACGGCCATTCTGAAGCACGATAAAGTCGTGTTCGATGCGACAGAGCGCATTCTTTTCTGGCAACGAGCCATCCGACGCTTCGGCACACATAGGATGTCTCGCTTGGTCGTAGTCTGCGGGGTTTGACGGACGATGCGACTCGCTCAGGGTGTGGAAGTGCGATAGAAGCGCGCTGGAAAATTCGGCGCGTCCATATCCACAAAAACGAACAAGCCATCCAGTCCCGCTGTGTTGGTCGCGATGGTCGCCCAGGTCGGGGAAGACAAGCTGGTGGTTGCCTGGACGACATAAGATTGACTCGGGAATCCTGCGCAGGTGATTTTGGCGCAACCATCCGCCAGCATTTGAATCGAATTCGCTTGGGACGGCGTAATTGGCGCTGCATAATTCCACGAAGCGCCGTTGTCTTCGGAAAGAAAAGCTGTGCTCGATCCGTTCTTCGGCCCATTGTAAAGCAGCCGCCCAAAACCGCCAGGATTTCCCGAAACTAAACCCAGCGTCACCGCCACGTGCAGCAAGTGCCCGGCGGGTACGGTTTTGTTGCTGGGAAGCAAAACGTTTGGCAAAGCCCAATTGACGAGCTGGCCCGCATTGACATCCTTGAAGGTTGAGGCGCCGGTATCGACGATGAGCGTTTGAGTTCCGTTAGCTGGATCATAATCATAGAACCGCATCTGGCCGGTTAACTGGAAGTCGTTGGCGTGAGATGGGCTGAGATTTTGCATGAAAATCTTGCCACCACCTTTGTTGGCCGTGGTCAGGGGCGTGGCGGAAGCCAGCGGTGGTGAATAAAAATCGTAGGTGGTGGTTTGCGAGAAAGTCAGCGCGGCGAGATTCGTGCCGTAGGTGGTCTCGATCGTCTGGCTGGTGCTGGCTCCGTAGATGCACGTGCCGGATTCCCAGCGAAGCGGCAACTCTCTCGGAGCCGCTGCGACCGTGACATGAAAGGCGCCTACGAGCCCGATAACTGCAAAAACTGAATAATTCTTCATAGCTCTGATTTTCTGCTTCGAAATTGTTTGAACGCAGAACTAACAGAGCAGCGATGTCTCCATCCGCACTAATCGCGGGCCCGGGGATTAACGGGAAATCGCCCCGGGGATTCACCTGGGGGATCATCTCAATTTATAGCAACGTACTTAGAGTGCTCCTGGACGCGTATTTAGTGTCAGCGGCGGAACCCTTTCAGGGTTCAAGGTTCTGCCCCTCCAACCCCAGGGTAGGCTCGGTCCTAGCCGGACTTGCCAGCCCTCGCCAACCCTGGGCTGGAGGGCGCAATCCCGTTGGGATTGCAGGACGCTAAACTCGCGCTCTCGTCCGATGTCCAAAAATTGAGATGCTCCCACCTGGGGGTATTTGAGCCCCGCGCCTGCAACAGGGAACCCCTTTGAACTCAGAAACAAAAAAACCTGCCAGTCTCTACTGGCAGGCTGTGAAAAAAACTCAGCGAACTACGTAAGAACGATCTTCCTGCCAGCCACAATCAGGCCCATGGCTCCGCTCAAAAGCAGCAGCGTAGAACCTTGATCCGGCACTTCGTTGGGGTAAACCACCGATGCTCCCGAAGCCAGGGAGATGTCGCCATCGACGGCTACTTCACCATAAAGCGCGCCGGGTGACAGATTCACTTTGCTTCCATCCATGCCAAGAAAGGTTCCCCGTAAAATGGTTTCCTGATTCAAGCCGCCACTGGTGCTGACATCGGCTCCATTCTCCAGTGTCCACAACACGTGGTCGGCAGTTATGCCACCGTTGAGAACGATTTGTGCAGCGTCCTGCATGTTGAATTTGGTCGTGATCTGGAAGATGTACCAGTCCGAAGCTGAACCGTTTACTGTTATGCTTCCGCCATGCACGTCCAACGTGCCGATTTGATATACGCCCGCCGTATTGAAGGCTATTGAAGCATTAACCGTAGCGAAAGTGTTGGCAGCGCTCACAGACAATCCTTTCGCAAAATTATAGGTCGCCAGCGCCGCATTATACACAGGTGCCCCACTTGGAGTCGTCGTCGGCCCCGTCAGCGGCGCATAATTCTGCGTGACTCCACCTTGTATTTGAGATCCTCCGCTCAAAGAGTAACTCGCGCCTGTACCCAAATATAGTCCCCCGGTTACGTTGGGACCGCTACTATTGAACGTGCCTCCGGCTGGCTGCCCATTATTCACATAGCCAACAACTCCGACGTTTCCATCTGCAACAGCAGGAGGCGAAGGATTGTTGATGTGAGTGTCCGAGCCGACCGTGCCATTTCCCAGTTCGAGTATTGCCCATCCACCGGCCGACCCCATGTCAAAAGGTACCCCCAACGCTTTTACCCTCAACGGCGTCGCTAGAACGGCCGCAGCGATAATTAGACTTCCCAATCTTGTCAGCCGCCCGACTAGCCCAGTATTGTTCATGGTTCTCACTCTTGCCCGTTTCAGCTTAAATCATGCCTCCAAACGGGACACGAGCAGCTCATCTTTATAAGCCGCTTATTTGTAACAACTTGCAGCGCAAATTATTGGGGCTAAACCCTCGTGAGCGACACGGAAAGTGTAAGATCTGCCGTCATCCCGAAAGCTAATGCGACCGCCATCCGATGCTTAGCTTATTGATCTTCAAGTGGTTACACCCTGTTAGAGAAACCGACAATGGAAACCCTCGCAATGAAACTCCACTTGGGATTCTGCAAACCGCTCGAAATCAGTTGAACATTTCCTAAAGTTCCTTCCAGGACAGGACGATATATTTCAGAAAACCTGAGCCAGACCCGAGACATTCGTCGTAATGAAAATTCATTCCTCCGCTCATCGTGACTGTGTTGGCTACAAGAGCGCCGACACCATCGGCGCTACCACTCATGGTCAAATTGGCTTCGGGTGCGTAAAGGGTCCCAACAAACTGGGCACTGCCGGAATAAGTCACGGTTTTGACGGACGGCAAGCAAATGATGGAGAAATTGGCGGCATTGCCAGTGCCGTTGGCGATGCCACCACCTGAGATCGTAACAGAATCGTTTCCAGCCGCGTTGGTTGTTCCCACATAAAGAGTCAGGGTCCCGCCCGGTGCGATGTAACTGAATCCGCTGCCGCTGATGGTGAAACTGCCGACCACATAAAACGAAGCCTGGTTCGTGACGAGCATGGCTTTCGTCGATTGCGAGATATAGGAAAAGCTACCATTGTAGTAGTTCGTCGTGGCCGTCAATGTGACACCGTAGTTTGTCGCATTATAAGTAAAGTTCGTGAGCAAGGGCGCAGTGCCAAAGGTATAGGGTGTCGTTGCATCAGATATGCTGATGTTCATGTCACTGCTGACGTGACCGCTTTCAAAACCCGCCGTGCCCCCATTGACCCATCCCGCATCGCCAACCGATCCACTCGAACCGTAAGTTACTGTTCCGCCAGCGCTGGTGTCCACGTAACCAAGAATCTTGCCGGTGCCAACCTTTATCGCGGGGGTGGCGGACGAGAGACTCGCGAGTTTGATTTGGTCATGTGCCTTCGCGGGATCGTACGCACCGTTGGTGCTGTAATTGGGGTCGCAAGAGGCGAAACTGTCGAGGCGGGAAGAGCCGCTGAGGGTGATCAGACCTTTAGACAGCACGCCGTATGGAAAGCGGCCAGGCTGTTTTGTGTTAACCTGGATCGTCCGATAGATGTAGCCGCCATCAAGCGGCGAATGCACAAAGCCCGTCACTGTAATGATCGGAGGATTGGTGTTCAGAATATTGGCAACGTAATAGACGTTCGTGTCGTTAAACGGGCTGGCGCGAGTTTTCGTATAGATGTTATTCGTCAGTGTCCAGCCATTGGTGGGAGGCATCGCGTATTGGATTTGGGTCAGCGCTTCTTCGAGTCCAGCCTCCGCGACCGGCATCGCATCGTTCCACGCCAGCGAGCGAGCGGAAACAAGGCTGCGCTGGCTGGAGAGGCTCATGAATGTCCCGATGATCAGGCACGTGATTCCAAGTCCAACAAGAACAATCATCAGAACGCTTGCCGTGGTGCTTTTGGCCTGTGAGGGTTTGAAACGCGAGACGATCATGATTATTGGCGGATGCAGACTTTTGCTGATTGCACGCTCTGACTGTTGACCGCCATCTGAGGATTGGACCGGGAACAGCTCCAGGTAACCTCGACGAGCTTGCAATTCGCGGCGGTGGCGGTGGTAACGCAATCGAAGCTGTTGGAGACAGGCGTGCGTTGAAAGATTTGAAACTGAAGCGAGTCACAACCCGTCAGGTAGGTTTTGGAAACCCCATTTTTTATTCGGCTGAGGGTCTTGGCCCCGGAATCATAGGTGAAGGTCAGCGGGGCATCGTCGTAATCCTGGAACGTGAGACTGGTGATTACGCTGCCGCTGGTGCTAAAGGAGTTCAATTGCTTCACCTGGCGGACCTGCTTGGAAAACTTGTCCAGCGCAAGCTGGCTCTGCTGGTCGAGGTCTTGATAATTGGTGATGGCCAAGAGCGAGCGGCTACTGTAGAAGGAAAAGCTCGTCATCGCCAGCAGCACCAGGGAACCAATACCCAACGCCACCATCATCTCGACCAGCGTGAAAGCCGAAGTGGATCTCTTACCAGACATAGTTCTGGATTCCATATTGAGAAACAAACGTGCTCATAGAGCGCGTCCGTTGGGCTGTCCCTGAAGTCCATCTAACCTGCACCGTGACCATTCTAAGATCGTTGGTGTAAACGTCGGTCATCGTCGGGGGGTTGGTAATGGTGACGGAGACCTGATAGGCCAAGCTATTGGAGGTGGCAGCATCATACGGCACACTGAGGGAGGTCGGGATATAATTGCTGCTCGGGTTGGTTTGGGACCAATTGCAGAGGCGCAAAACTTCCATCGATTGCTGCATGATCTGAGTAGCCCTGAGATTCTCGCGCGTCACTTGGGTGATCTGAAAGCAAGTCGAAAAACCGCCAAACAAACCAAGACTGAGCACCGCGAACGCGGCCACGGCGAACATCGCCTCAATGAAGGAGAATCCCGCTTGTATCCGTTTGCAGATTTCTTGTCTCATTAACTCTTCAATAACTCTTCACGTTGCCGTGGCGGCCTTCGCCACCGTGAGCGAGCTAACGTTTTCTTTGCCGTTTCTGCCCAAAAACGAGACACCCGCGTGCGCTCGCGTTTCGTCAAAAATGAGTAAGCCAAATCTGTGCCGTACTGCGAAAGAATCATGGGCAAACCCACCGCCCAAGTGAGCTGCTTTCGTGTCTGGTCTGAGGTCGGAAGGCATTTCATAACCCAGTCAACCAAGTTCACGCCTCAGAGCGTCACTTCGTTTAAGCGTCTTCCACTCAATTCGTTCTCGACGATACGAGAATGAATGCGGCTCGTAATGTGCTCTACCATTAAAGGTTTTCTGATTCAGACCCGAATTGTTTAGGTGTGCGGATGAACATGAAAGAGGCCAGGCCCCAAGCCCAGCCAGGACTCGTGCGCAAAGCATTGTTGCTGCGCCCGCTGCTCTTTGCTGTCTCCCTGTCTTTCACTCTTGTCGTCTCCCATGCCGAGCAACACTCCGAGCCGATCGAAGGCAAACCGCTTGTGCATCCGGGAATTGGAGCGGCTGATTTTCAGCGCGAACTCGATATTCACGTTCAAAAGACCAATGCGCCCGCCCCCGAGCCTGAGCCAGACTCGACTAACCCCTTGACCTTGCTGCTGTGCGTGGCACTCATACCCGGGGTAATCTTCCTTTGGCGCAGATTTGGAGCCTTTTACCAGGAGCACTTTGCACCGCTGGAGTCGGCGCCCGCAGCGAGCCAACAACTCCCTGCCGACGACAAGCTTTTCTCCGACTTTGTCGCCGCCTTTGAGGCAGCTTCGGGCAACGCCGCGTCCGAAAATTCCAATGGTCTGGTTAGAGCCGACAAATCCCATACCGGCTCGACGGGCGCAGGTTCCACTTCGTCATGGGTCACCGGCGCGCCGGGTCCGCCGAAACCGACCGTCGTGGAAAAGTTCTTCGAAATCGGGCCGGAACGTCTGGAGCTTATTCGGACACGCTTTTCGGAAGTCAGTCGCGCCCCGACTCCGGCGGCGCAACAGAAAAATCTCGAGCCGCTTCCCGAAATTGTTCGCTCGTTTGTCCTGGCCTGCAACGCACCCGAACTGCGGCCCCTCCTTCAACTCGGCCGAGGGTTGGAAGGACTGCTCAAACAGATGAGCGAAAATCCGTCCAATATCACTCCTTCGACCTTGCGCACCGCTGCCGCCGCCATTGTCCTGCTGGAAACGATTTGCAAACCGGGCATGAACTTCGAGCTCGCCACCAGGCCTCCAGCGCGGTTCCTGGTTGTGGATGATGATCCGATCAGCCGCCACGCTGTTTCTACATCGCTCAAGAAAGTCTTTAGCGCACCCGATGTCGCCGAAAACGGAGAAGCGGCCCTGAAGCTCGCCACAGCCAATTTGTATGACGTCGTGTTCCTCGATATCGAAATGCCGGGCATGGATGGTTACGAGGTCTGCTCACGAATTCACGAAACCGACGTCAATAAGACCACTCCGGTTGTTTTCGTAACCTCTCACACCGACTTTGATTCGCGCACCAAATCCATCGAAGTCGGCGGCCACGATATCATCGGCAAACCGTTCCTCGCCTTTGAAATCACGGTCAAAGCGCTGACTTTGCTGATGCGCAACCGACTCTGCAAGCCGCGCCCCCCTGCTCTCGAACCGCACAAAGCCAGCCGGGAAGCGCCAGACAAAGATTCTTCGCCTGCACCGGTAAATGCTCCCCCACCGGCGGCGAAACCAGACCCTAAGGCGCTGGGGGTATCCTTATCGATTAACGAGAAACAGACCGCGCAGAACCCGAAGAGTTCGAGTGCCGCTCCGCAACCTGCCAGGTCTTCGGCGCCAAGCGGCGATCGGAGATTACAGTCGCCTGGAGATACCTCTTCCGAACCAACCACACCCAGCGCGAAGGAATACGCGGAGGTCTTCGCGGTGCATGGGCCGGAGCATCTGCGCGAAATGCAGAAGCAGGTTTCGGCGTTGGGCGTGATTGAGGGGTCTGCCGAGAGGCAGGAAATCCTTGGCGAATTGTACATAGGACTCAACCTGCTGCGGTCTGAAGCAGCGCGCGCAGGTCTAAAAATCATTTGTGAAGTGACATCGGGGCTTGGCAAGCTTGTCGCAAAACTTCTGGACAAGCCCGCGCTGTTCATGCCTTCCGCGCTGCAAGCGATGGAGGCAGCGATTCAATTGCTCGAAGAGCTTTCTCGCGGCGGGGTTGAACAGGATCTAACCGCTCCTCCCATTCGTGTGCTGGTGGTCGATGACGATCCGTTAGCGAGACGATCCGTTTCCCACGCTTTGCAGTTGACCTTCGACAAACCGGACAACGCGGATTGCGGCCAGGCGGCAGTGGCCCTCGCAGGGGGCAAAGCCTTCGACGTAATTTTCCTCGATATCCTCATGCCGGACATGGACGGATTCGAAACCTGTTCAAAAATCCGCCAGACGAAGCTTAATGGCGCAACACCTGTTATCTTTGTTACGAGCCGGGACGATAACGAGTCTCGAGGGAAGGCGCTTCACTGTGGTGGCAATGGGTTTATCACGAAACCGGTCCTGCCGGCGGAGATATTTCTTACCGCGCTCACATTCACTTTGCGCGGGCGGATGGAGAAAGGCAATGCGCGATCCCCTGTTGAAAAGCTGGAAGCTGCTGTTTGCTAGCCGCCGACGACACTTTTTGACACCGGCGCAGCAAGGACGAACGTGCCATCTTCTTTGGTTATCACCAACTCCAGGTTCGTTAAACCCAACTCCAATGCGATACGAATCGCTCGGTCTCTCTCTCCAAAATCCAAGGCGTTTTTTGAACTGGATGTCCATTCGCTTTGCGTTTTGAAGAAGGCGCCGGATTTAATATTCCGCAAGAGAATTGGCATCGGTGCTGTTAGCGTCAATGAATAATGCCTGTCGGTAAAGACAAAAGAACAGGCTTCCGCCGGCGGTGGCTTGGTATTCGGACTAGAAATGCCACATAATCCACGCTTTTGATTTTTATGCTAATTGCTCAGGACGACTCGATAAAATCTCGTTTCGACTCCGTTCACTGCGTTCGTTATTGCAAGCAAGCTGCCGTTCCCACTCTGGCTGTTTCCAAAATTGACCCAATTTGTGTCCGCCAGATTATTCTTGTACTGGGCCTGGTAAAGCGCGCCAGCCGAACTTTGCCATATCAAATTGACGACCGCATTGGTAACGTTAAACCCGGTGATCTTCGGTCGAGGGTAGGAAACGAAGAACGTCACATTCGTCGCATTATTGTCTTCAATGCTTTCCGGAAAACGGTTGATGTCATCCACTGTCGCTACCAACGCGTGCGTTCCCGCGGTTGCCGTCCAATAATTCACGCCACTCGGTCCGCCATCCGCCGTCAAAACCACCGATGCATCAGGCGCGAGCGCGCTCGCGTAACTGACTGACCACGAAACCGTCCCCGCGCCATCCAGGTTGAACCCGACGCCAAGCGTCACGCCGGACGGGGTTGCCGCCGATCCACGATTCAGGACCGTCGCTCGGAAAACCATGTTGCTGCCCACCAGCACATTGGCCGGCGTCCAACTCACGCTTGTAATCACAACATCGGGCAGGCCATTCGTAGGCCGCGCGCTCACTTGCGCCGAATTCGGGCTCTCGCCAAATGCGTTCACGGCCGAGACGACATAATAATACGTTACGTTCGGCGTGAATGAGGCGTCGCGTCAGGATGCATCCGTGAGATTGCTGGCGATGATCGAATACGGCCCGTTATTCACGGTCGAGCGCTTTACCGTCCACGTCGTTGGATTCAGCGGTGGATTCGTCCAGGACAACGTCACCAAAGCATTGCCCAGCACCGCCGTCACGCTCGAAGGCGCTGGCGGAGCACTCGTTGGAGACAGATAATTTTCGAACCAACCCGCGATCGGCTCAAGGTCAAACGAAGACCATCCGCCGGGGTCGCCATTTTCGAACAAGGTGCAGCCCAGCACGTACGAGTCCTGTTGCATCTGCCCGTCAAACCAATTCAACCACTGTTCATAATCAACTTGCGAACCGCGCGCCTGCCAACCGGATGTATTTGGGTCGCCACTGAAATCCACGCCCCCTTCCGTAAGAATGAGTGGCATTGCGTCGAGGTCAGGAAAGGCCGAGACAAAGTAGCTGTAAAACTGCCGGTAGCGCAGCGAATACCAAATCTCCGTTCCAACATCAGTCGTATAATTGATCGTGTAGGCGTGATAGCTCCACGCACCGCCTGCGGCTTTCGACTGCCGTAGCGCAGGCACAAAGGCGGCGAGATAGGATTGCATTTCCGAAGTTGTGCCGCCCGGATTTCCCACGGCGATGCTGCCGATGCACGGTTTGTAGCCGGCGGCGACAATGCGCGGCGTGAGATTGGTCCAGAACTGGTTGAACCATTGCGACGCCTGCAACGGCGCGCTTCCGGGATACCCAAGCGTCGGCGTTTGCCCTTCATTCGGCCCTTCCAGAAAATCAATCAAAGCCCGATCCGAAGCCGAAATCGAATTGAGCGATTGCTGAAGGATGTTCGTCCAAAAATCTCCCGCGCTCGCCGTCGCACCGTCGGCCAGCGAATAGGTTTTCGGCGAATAAACGCGGACAATGACTTTCCCGCTCGGCACCTTCACCTTGTAATCGCGCATCGCCTGCACCATCCCAGGCGGAAATCCCGAATCAAGCCCCAGCACTTTGAGGATTCGCGGACGCCCGGCAACGATATTGGACGAGCCCACCGTGTAAGAATTAATGAGATGGGCCGAAAGTTTGCTGTTGGACATGGTTTGGGCGGCCAAAGTCGAGCCAATGCTCGCGAAGTAGAGGAAAAGGAACGTCTCAAAACCGCATATTGCGTTACATTTCATGCCTCGCAATTTCATAACATTTTCACTCCAAAATTCAAAATACGACTTTGGACTTTAGACTTTGGGCTTTGGACTCTAAATTCGCCCGGATGACATTGGCTGAAGTGCTCGAAAATGAAGAATTGCGCCGCCACGAATTTCCCGTCGCACGCGAGAAAGTTTTCCTCGCGCACGCGGGCGATTGTCCGCTGCCTCGCCGCGTCAGCGAAGCGATCAGCAACTACGCCCGCCAATGCACCACGGGCGACCAGGAAACCATCATTTATCCGATGATATTGGATGATGGCCGCAAGCTCGCCGCCCGGTTGCTCCATTGCCAGCCGGAAGAAATTGCCTTTGTCGGGCCGACTTCGCTGGCGCTCAGTTTTATCGCCAGTGGCCTGAAATTCCGCAAAGGCGACAACATTCTCATCTATTTCGATGATTATCCTTCCAATGTCTATCCCTGGCTGGCCATGGCTGAGCAAGTTGAAGTGCGGATGCTCAATACGCGCGGTTTGGGAGTGATTCGTCCCCGGGACGTCCTGGGACAGGTCGATGAGAACACGAGGATGGTCGCGCTTGCTTCCTGCCATTTCATCAGCGGCTACCGAATCGATTTCCAGGCGATCGGCGAAGCGCTGCGCCAGCGCAACATTCTTTTCTGCCTCGACGCAATCCAGACGTTGGGCGCCTTTGCAACGACCATGGAAAACGTCGATATGCTCGCTGCCGATGCCCATAAATGGCTGCTTGGACCGTGCGGCGCTGGATTGATGTACGTGCGCCGCTCAGTTCAGGAGCGCCTGACTCCGCCGATTTACGGTTGGAATAATGTGCGTTGCCCGAATTTTGTGGCGCAGGAACAAATTGTATTGCGAAACGGCTCGCAAAAGTACGAGGCCGGCACGCACAACCTGCTTGGAATCGTCGGACTGGTGGCCGCGATGGAGTTGATTCTGGAAATGGGTGTGGAAAACATTACTCGCGAACTGTTGCGCAAACGTTCGTGGCTCGTGCCAGCATTGCAGCAGAAAGGTTATACCGTTCTGCAGGCGGATGCCGGAACTGAAGCGGGGAGTTGCATCATTTCCTTCTTCAAACCGGGGATGGAGCTGGCGCCGTTGCACCAGAAACTGCTGGACGCGGGGATCGTCACTTCGTTGCGAGGAGATCGCACCGGCCAAAAATATATCCGCTTGTCGCCGCATTTTTATAATACGGATGACGAATTAAGGCGTGTTTTCGAAATTTTGTGAAACCGATGCGACCGCTGGATTTGCAACCGATTGGCGATGAGCTGGCCATCAAATGGGAGGACGGCACTGAAAGCTTTATTCCTTTCGAGAAGCTGCGGCGTTGCTGCCCCTGCGCAGGTTGCAAAGGGGAAATGGATATCATGGGCAAAGTCTATAAGAATGCGTCCAAGCCGTTTTTACCGCGGGCGTTTCAATTGGTGAGATTGGAACGCATCGGCGGCTACGCCGTGCAGCCTGTGTGGGCGGATGGCCATGCAACCGGTCTTTTCTCTTTTGATTACCTCAAGCAGGTGGCCGACGCGCCGGAGAATTGAGTGGGTCTTCCGTACAAAAAAAGCGCCACCGGGAAGGTGGCGCCTGTGTAAATAGCTGAGTGGTTACGGGATACTGATCCTGCCACCACTGAATCTTATCCGATTTTCTGGCGTGCCGCTTTGCTCTTGCAGTCCAGTAGTATTGAAGCTGATCTTCTGTTTGTTCAGCGAGCCAACAACTGACCGCCAGATTAGTGTGTCATTGTCCGAACCACCTTGAGGAGGGTTGATATTGGCTGCGAAGGCAAACCTTCCGGATTTGGACAGTAGAGCCGTCCCACCGTAAAGATAGCCGGGGCCCGTGCCATCAACGGTGTAAGAATTGGCGGAGGGATCATTGCGCACAAGCGTGAAGAACTCGTAGTAAGGAAGAACGTGGTCAAGTTTTGTGCCGGCGAAATTGCCGCTGATATCGGGCACGTTGACGGTTGTCACAGGAACACCCGTAAACACTGACTTTCCATCAGGTGTAGAGGCCACGACAGTCAAACGTTTGCCGGGGACAACCGTACCGACGAAGCTAATGGCATTCGTGAGCCGATTGCAGTCCACGACTATGTTGGTAGTAAGTTCACCGGTAATGGGGTTGTTTTGCACCACGAAGTTGGTCACGCAAACGGAATATGCGGAAACGTCGGTATAAAAACCCACCAGTCGTCCGCGCGAATCAAAACCCCACTGTCCGGGCTCTACCGCGGTTCCAGGAGGGTTATCCGGCCGAGGCACTGTTACAATCCCAAAGATGTTAGTGTGGTCGGGGAGGGTGATGACATTGGTCTGCCCGCCTGTTCGCGAACCGCCACCGATGCCACGACCATTATCACTGGATGAAGAAGGCTGCGACGGAGGTTTCGGAACCAGAATCGAATAGACGCTAAAGGTGCCGTCATCGGCAAAGGTCATGACTGCAAGACCCTGATGGCGTCCAGCCATGACAACATCCCACGGTTGCCCGACGGGCGAGGCAAAGGCCGCGGCCCGAGTTTGAAGCGGCGCTCCGCAAGACAGGAGCACTGCGCCGAGCGCAGTCCCCCAGCGGAGAGAGCCGCGCAAGGATTTGATTAATGTAAATTTTGTTTTCATGTTTCTTTCAGGAAAGACATTTCAGTGTCTTACGGATTACTTGGCGGATTTGCTCCAGTCCACAGGCTTTCCACTGTCCCAGGCCGACCAGTCACCGTCCACGGCATCTTGTGCCGGCGTCGGAGTCTTGAGGAAGTCGGTCTTAGTCGGCTGATAGTCATCTTCCTGCACGATGGTAGGAGTGACGAAGATAATCAGATTGTTCTTTGCGCGGGTCTTGGAATCGCTGCGGAAAGCCAGGCCCAAGAAGGGGATGTCGCCGAGCAGCGGGACTTTGATGTTGCTCTGGCGAACGTCATCCTGAACGAGGCCGCCCAGAACGAGGGTGTTGCCGCTGGGAATCATGACACGCGTTTCCATTTTGCGAATATCGTATTCGTCGGCCTGGAAGACGCCAGACACGCCAAGAGATTTGGTAACGGTATCGAAGATACGCGAAACTTCGGGCACAACTTTAAGATTAACATAATTATTGGCCGAGATGCGAGGAACAACGTTGAGGATGATACCAAGGTTGGTATAGGTAACCTGAGAGCCACCGGTGGTGTTGGCGGTGCCGGCGGTCACGTTGATGATTGGCGAGGCACGAGTGACTTCGATACGCGCCGGTTCATTGTCCAGCGTCACTGTGCGCGGGGCGGAAATTACTTTGGCTTCGGAATTCTGGTTCAGGAAGGAGAACACGGCACTGACGCCATCAGCATCGAGGAAGGCGGTAGCCGGATTGAAACCTTTGGCCGTATCGAACAACATCTTGGGCCACAGAGTCGCGAGAACCGGGTTAGCACTGTCGGCGGGCACTGGCGAGTTTTGCAAGTTGTTTCCGAACGCCAGGTGCTGATTTTGAAGCGTGCCGGACCAATCCATGCCTTTTTTGGTAGACGGGTTGTATGAGGTTTCGAGCAGGCGCGCTTCGATGAGCACTTGTTTAGTGATGGTGTCAAGCCGATCCACCATCTGGTCGATTTCAGTGATTTCTTTTTCCGTGGCGACCACGACGAGCTGGCTGGTGCGGACATCCGCCACGACTTTGCTGCGTTTGTCAGTCAACGCAGATTGAACGCTGGTGAGGATGTTCGAGGCCGGAGCATATTTGAGCTGAACAATTTTCGTGATCAAAGGATCCGGTGCGGCCGGGTCCCTGACGGTGACGCGGGCGATTCTGGTTTTCGGATCTTCAATGAGCTGCAAGGAATAATTATTGAGCAGCGCATTCAAGGCTTGCTCGGCAGTCACGTTCTCCCAGCGAATTGAAACGGAAGGCTGAGGCGTCGGCTTGCCATCAGGTCCGGGCTGGCCATAGCCAATTTTCGGATCGAGCATGTAGTTCAAACCGGCCTGGCGGGCAAGATTCTTGATGGCATCGGTCAAGGGCACATCGTCCATCACGATGAGGGGAATAGTTGCCGCGGAAGTATTGGTCGGCACAGCGACGGCGGGAGCAGGAGTCGGCGGCGGATTATTGGCCGGCTGCTGGGCATCATTGGCGACGACCAACTTGGAATTCTGCACCGGGGCCTCGGCTGGCGCAGAGCTGCTTACGGTTGAATCTTTGGGCGCTTCGCTGGCCGCTGGCGCAGCATCCGCCGGAGCGGGATTGGCTGGAGCCGAGTTGTCCGCGCTGGCGTTGGGAGCCGGCGTGGCGTTGGCAGTGGGCTCGCTCGGCGGAGAATCATTTCGGGCGAAAGCCGCCGTTGTAAAGGCGAGCGAGGCAAGGGTTACTATTAGACTGAGTTTCGATTTCATGTGCTTATTTCGTTTTGGCGTTGTCGGACATTCGTTGAATGCGTTTTTTCATTCCGAGGGCTAATTAGCAGTCAAGGTGCCAAGGGCCAAAAACGTCCGTACGAACACGGATGACCGTTGAATTTGCAAAAAACTGTCCACGCCTGGGACAAAACTGAAACACCAGGTTCCAAATCCAAAGCACCGAAGAAAGAACCAAGCTCCAAGCTCCCAATCGCAAATAGCTGAGAGTTTAGAGCCGAGAGGCAACGCTGGTGGCGCTGAGACCCCCGGTTTGTCGTTCTGCCACGCACGGGTATTGAGACCAATGAACCGGAGGGGAAAAGACCAAATCATGATGGAAATGCGGATTTGAGATCTGAAATTTTGAAATTTCAGGACTGATTTCAGGGAGACGATCAGGGCTAAGACGAACAAAGGTTCATGGAGAGCTTCCTTTCTGCGGGTGCGATTTAAACCGCCAGGCACATCGCACCAAAATATAAAGCGGCAGAGGGCAGCCGCACTCCAAAACCTCGCGGACTGAATAGCGTGCGAGAAAGCGCGCCAGCTACTCGTTACGTCGGCGGCGACGCCGTTCATGGTGAGAGAGCTTCGTTTCGCCTTGTGGAGGCATTGGGGTCAGGAATCGGTTTGAGGACTCGCCTTCGCTCGCGCTACGGCGCGGCAAGCGAGGACAAGCATGGTTCATCGAGGCTCGCACATAGCTGCGGACGATAACTGGGAGAGAAGCGATCCGGCGGGAGAACCAGGATGCGCTCGTCTCGATCCGAGGAGTTTGTGAGAGCGCGCTGACGCGCGCGAAATCAATAACCGCGCAGCCGAAGTTCGCGGCGCTCTGGACCGACCTGCACTACGGCAGATTCCCCATGGATCTCAAGACAGCGGATTCGCATGCGGCCATTGGTGGTGACGACTTCGCCCTCTTCGCCGGCTTCGAAGGTATGATTGTTGATCAGAGCCAGGCGATGCTCGGGCAAGCCGGAGATCGCCTTCAGCTTAAGCTCAACTGCTACGGTCACCGGTTCCGGAGTCGTCTGAACGACAATCGGCATTACCGGTCCGTACGGTCGAAGGGAGTGGGGAAAGAAAGGATCGACCCCTTGCTGTTTGTCCTTCGGCATCACAAAAACTGCTGGAGCGTGCACTTCGTTCTGGGGCGCATTGGTAGCAGTCGCCGAGACTTTCGCATTCGCGTTCGATTGCGGCTGGGCATTAGGCGAAGCCACAGTGGTGCAGAGCAATAAAATGGCGAGGGCGCCTTTCCAACCAGCAAAAATTCGAAGGCCCGGGTTCATAAACGGCATTAAGCGTTTCATGGTTAATTCGGTTTTACGAGAGTTACAATGTCCATTCTAAATGCGAGCAGTTCCGCCTCCTGCGGATTCCCATCCACATCGAGCCCGAGGTTCAGGATTCGGATATGGGGAAAACGGTTTTCGAAATCCGCGAGGAACCGGCCCAGGTCATGATAGTGCGCCTTGCCGGCCACCGTCATGCTGGACTGCTTGTAAGGAAAATTTGGCAGCATGGTCATTTCGGTTACCGGCCCAATCTGGCTATACTGGGGAATCTCCACTTTATAGGGCGCTTTAAAAGTCCGGAGTGTGCTGATGACCCAGGAATAAAGATCACCCGAAGGGGCGACATCTGATTCCAACTGGGAAAGGGTCTGCCTGGCTTCTGCGAGATCGGTTTCGATCCGGGCGGCATTCCTCACCGCATCCTCCATCTGCTTAAACTTTCTTTCGGCGTTGACCTTGCGCTCGGCCAAACGCTTCAGGTTTTCATATTGATATTTAATCAGGCCGAATCCCAACCCGCTGAGCGCGACGATGGTGATGACCACGACGAGAATAAAATTATTCCGTTTTTCTTTTGGCAATTTGCTGAAATTCATTGTCGGACTTTCTCCTGCAGCCGGCATTCGAGTGTGAACAAGACGCATGGTTTGCCCACCGAGCCTGTGATCGGCATCAGCTCGGGCGGCGAGAGATTCTTCAAATTGACTTCGTTCGTTTTGCCAAGCAGGGACCGGAAATAGGGATGCGCAGCGACGGCCCGTTTATATATGGCGACCTGATCGCCTGGATTGGCCGAAGCGTCAAACCCATCCAGCATCAGCACAACTTTCTCGGTCGCGGTCCCTGGTTTACCCGGAATGACCCGGTTATTGTCGTTCGTGCGAGGCTTGGTTCCCTCAACAACAGCATAGCTTTGGTCCAGCTTCAAGTGAAGCAATTGGACGTCATCGGCGTTGGTTTGTTGAAGTGCATTGAGCAAATTGGCCTGCAAGAATCGGTTGGTGCTCAACTGGAACAAGGCGAGGACTTTGCCCTGGATTTCATCCTTCCGCTTCAGATTGTCCAGGACCACCTTGTAAGAGTTGGAGTTTTGGTTCATCTGTCCCTCGACTCGCCCGGCGGCGTTGGCGGCCACCATCGCTTTAAGTTGGAGAGAACTGCTCCAGGCGAGCATGAGGGACGCGAGGATGGCTCCCACCCAGATTGCCCGTTTGACGGGGTCCCGCCGGCGCATTTCCTCCATCGCCTGAACTTCAGCTAATAAATTTAATCGAATAGGCATAGGTCAAAGCTCCTTCAGAATGCAGCCATGGCAGTGCCGAGCGCGGTCGCCAATTGCGGTGCCACTTGCGCAACTTCGGCCTCTTTTTCCGGCCCAACCTCCAATTGCAGAAATGTTACCGGATTCAAAACTTTGCATTCGACCATCAATTCCTGCTGCAATCTTTCGACAAGGAATTCCGAGCGCGCCGAGCCGCCGGTGAGAAACACGTGCTTGACGGTTCTGTCATGCTGATGTTCGAAGAAATCGATTGAGGCGCGCAGCTCGCGTCCAAGCGGGATCAGGGTCGTTTCCAAATGGGCCAGCACTTCGCCGGGCATTCCAAGTTTGATGCCTTCAGCTTCAGCGTAGCTGATTTTCATGGCTTCGCTCAAGTCGCTCGTCATCCGGTCTCCGCCGATCGAAACGACGCGGCTTAAGACCAACTCGCCCCTGTCCAGAATGCAAATCGCGCTGTTCCTGAACCCGATATCCACCAAAGCGACCACCTCGTTGGCAAACACATCGGGCATGGCCTTCTCAAACGCATTGACCGGCCCAATGATCCCGGGAACGATTTGATCCACCGCCAGGCCAGCGTTCCGGGCACCGTCGGTAAATTCCTGCACCATTTGCTTGCGCGCTCCCGCGACAAGGACCTTTTGCTTTTGCACAGCAGCCTGTCCCTTCGCCCCTGCGGGCGGCTTTGTCGGGGTTCCGCTGGAGAGCACGTGACAATCAAAAAGGTGATTCGTTAATTCCTGCTGTAGATAATTCCTGGAATTGAGCTTGAGCACCGAGCGCATGTCTTCTGGTGGCATCACGGGCATTTCGACGTTGCGCACCAGGGCATCGCTGACCCCGACGGTCAGGGAGACCAATTTGGGCTTTGCCCGCATTGCGTGAGTGACTGCTTTCAAATGTTCGGTCAGTAAATCAGCCGAGAGTGTCTTCTCAAAAATCGGCGCATCCACGAGCACATATTCGGATAAGACGAAGGATTGCCCTCGCCGGTGAACATGAACGGCCTTCGTTATTCGACTGCCGAGATCCACTGCGACGATTTGGTCCCGCTTTCTCGATGGGCTTTCAAAAAAGGGTAGAGCCATAGTATTCTATTAATTCATTAAGTATGCATTTCCAATACAAGCAGCATCTCGGCCAGACGCATCTCGGATTCGAATTTTTTTCAGCATGTCCTCCAGAACGATGCAGCCGACATGCCAACACACTGTAACTCGGGCGCACGACAGAATTCTTCGCTGCCGCATAAATGCGGCGTTCCGTAGCCTGTGGAACGCCGCATTTATGCGGCAGAACGCGGTGTCAGAAGAAATTTGTCCTGCGCCCCCCTGTAACTCTGCCTCGTAATTTTGGCCTTGATCCTCATCTGAATCGCAATACGAGGACATGGATTGCGACTAAAATTGAAGATTTAGGTTGCGGGGGAACATTAGAATGGCGACGACCTGCCCTTTAACTAGCGATTTTCCAGACACGCCCCTCCTTGCAGCGTCTCAAAAACAGACACACTTCCGGGGCATCGGGTTGCCCGGTGTGCCCAAAATTTAATTTCCGCCCGCCTCGCTGGCCTGCTTTATACTTCGAATTTTACAGCTTGTCGCTCAGGGGCGTAGCTTCGAGCTTTCCGTTTTCATCGCTCGCGCGAAAAGTCACAACCAGGTAATTCAAATCTCCCAAGGAGGGGCCCAGGTTGTTGAGGCTTGCGTCCAGGCTGAACTCAATCACGCCCGCTCGCAACGGGACAAAACCCACCCGCGACGCTCTCGCCACTGCGCCTGACCCCCAACGGATCTCAAACGCGGGCCCGCTCGCATTGGCAGCAGACATTCCGAACTCTGTCGTAATCGTCGCGTCAGGGTGCTCCTCTAACACCAACTCCCGAGCCGCAGCGCCATCGAAGGCCTTGCTTGCGCCGACGAACGAACCGATCACGCGGACGCTGATCAGACACGAGCCATCACCCTTCATGAGGGTAACCTTTTGGGAATCAGCGCAAGTCAACTTATATTCGCTGGGAACCAAAAACGCGAACTTGTTTGTTCCCGCGGTGATATACGCTCGGCTCGTGGAAATCTGGCCGGGGCCTCCCTCAAACTTAACGGCGACACTTATCGGCGGTTGGTTGGTAGGATTCGCGTCCTTCGCTGAAGCTGTCTTCGAATCTCCCTCCACTGGAGGTGTAGCACCTGCCCAGGCTCCTTCTAGAAAACCCAGGTGACAAACGACGACGATGAATAATTTTAATCCCTTAATTGCCTGCATAGTTCAAAACGTTTGGTGGCGGTACCCGCCATTTCGAACGATTGATTAACCCAAGAGTCGGCGTTGCTGGTGGCAATTTCGCATAATTGGTGAAATTGTTGTCGAAACTAAACGAACGCGTCGGGGCAAAATAATAAACCCCTGGATTCTGAAACCAATTCGTTGCTCGAATGCTATTGAACAGATTCACGATAGATGTATTAAGCGTCAGTGTGTCCGAGCTCCAGTCTTCGAGCAATCGAGGCAAGTTCATTACCCCGCCACTGAAATGGTTGGAGGTGGCGTCGGTCGAATAAACGATTCCGGTCAATACCGCAGCATTTACCGTTGTGCTGGAAGCGTTTCGGCCGGCCAAAGTACCGCCACTGCTACCATCGTTCCAACTGCCCGAAAGGATGGTAAGGGCGTCAGAAACCAGAGACGCAGGAAACGTTTTGCTGGTGTCGGTGTTGCCGGGGGTAGTCGAGCCGCCGGGACCAATGTTGTAGTGGCCCCATACATACATCGGATTGGGCGTGGCAACAGTCCACCCGCCAGGTTGAGCAGACGGGCCGTTTGTTGGTATAATGGCGCCATTCATCAGCCGCACCGAAAACAAATTCGTATTGGCGCCAATGGTCCGCTCGTCCATCACGTAGAGGACATCTGGATAGGTCGTTGACGCGGGCGGAAATTTGGCCGTGACGGTTGGATTTGACACGAGCCATTGCTTATACGCAGCGACGTCGATCTGAGTCGCCCGGACTGTTTTGCTTAATTCCCTCTGGTCGGTGAAATAATTTGTCACTGAGAGGAATGGGAAATTCGTCGCCATCCAAAGATTGTTGCTCGGATAGAAGCTGTAATTGGTCGCATAGAGAAATCCGGGGAGTGAATCTGTTGAAGACGATTTGAAATAGGCGCTCACATTTGTGTCTGTAACCAGGAGCACCACCTTTGCCTGATTGTAATATCTCGCCTGACCCAATCCAGAGATTGGATCCTCGCCGGCCGGCGGCAGATTTACCAGTTCCCTTACCGCCGATGGCGCCATGCTGTTTGTACCGATCGGTAACGTCAAAGTACTGCCATTCGTGCTGTAGCCCGGGTTGCCATTATAGGTTGTGGTACCGGTCATTTGGCCGGTCGTATGACCATCCCAATTTGTTTTGTAGATATTGCCTGTCGTCGTGACGGTTGAATTAAATGTGAGGTTTCCCGATGAACCGACAAATATGTTTGCATTGGCATGGGTGCGACCGTTGACCGTGAAAGTCGCGCACCAGGTAAACTCGAGCAAGCTGTTGTAGAAAATGGCGAATTGAAATACTGGAACAGAAATCAATTGCACGTCCTGCTGCACGGCATTCGTCAAATTGAAACGGCCATTTGTCTGTTTTGCATTAGAGAGAATTCGATACACCTGGGTCAACCCATTGAGGCCCGCAAACTGTGAGTCCAATGGCCCCCAGACGGCGTTGGATATGCTGCTCACATAGGTTGCATTCACATGCCCCTGCCCATCCGAAAATTGGAACTGCGACCAGTATCCACTTGGATCTTCAGTCGAACCTAATTTGCCGGGGTAATAACCGCGATAGATATCCAGGTTGTTCGTGACCATCTCGATACCGCCGCCGATAAGATAATCATATCGCATCCGCGCGATCACCCGTTCGGTCGCAGCTTCGGCCGCATAGAGGCTTGCGTTGTACTGGCCGTTCCGAGCGTTCAGATCCGCGTCTCCTGAGAGCCGGCTCATGGTCGCGATCAACAGTGTCATGCTGATGGCGACCATAAACATCGTCAGCAGCAAAGCGTAACCGTCGTCTGCTCGCCGTGAGACCCTGTTCTTGCCGCCCTGGACGTTAAATCTGGTTTTCATGCTCAATCCGCGTTGTGTGAAGCCGCCTTCAGCTCGATTCGGTAATAATCATAATACAGCCCCGGCCCGACATAGGTTCTGGGGAACTGGTATTGATAAAACTCCATCAAGGTATCGATGACATATTTGTACTGATAATCGCTCATCTGCTGGCCGAGGTAGTTTTGCGCCGAGAAAACCATGCTGGTTCCGCTCGCATTGGTAAGATACTGCGCGCAAATCGTAGAATCGCCAGCGCTCGTAAGCCGGACCAGGCGTCCGTTGGGTTGCGTCGTGAATGGTCCGTTGGTTTCGAAATAGTATCTTATGAAACTGTTCGTATCCGTCGTCAGGCATAACTGAATTGCGTTCCCGACCATATTGGTCCCGTTCGGCAAAGGAGTGAAGCTGCTCAGACTTCCTGTCCCCACCCGCCAAATTTTGGAAGCTCGAATGTCAGAGGTCAGCTTCTCGAAGCTGCGGCGGGACTGTTCGCTCGCACCGAGTTTGCTGCAGACCAGTTCGTCATAGCGCAGTCCAAACATGTTCGCGGAAATGAAGGCGGTCACCAGCATCACGAAGATCGCCATGGTGACGAGCATTTCCACCATCGTCAGGCCGGATTCTTGCGCTGTTTTGGCCGCCGAAACAACGGTTCTTCTGAGAAAATGCGTTTTCACTGTGGTTGATCGTCGGGGGCGTAATAATCTGCAACCGTATTCGTGTAGTAGAGCACCAGGCCCTTCCGGATATACGGCCACACGGTATCCACCCTCACCATGTAGATGTAAAGCGCTGGAGAGGTGGAGACCTGGTTCGTTGTCACCTGAACGTAGTTGGTTGCAAAAACCCTGTTGGTGCCACTAACCGGAAGATCAAGATATGCCCAGGTCTGCGGCGGGATGTTCGTGAATTCATTGTGAGTATTGTCCCACATCGCCGTTTTGGCTTGCTCGATCTGCTGCAACGCCAGGGCTTGTGCTGCCAGGTTATAACCCGCCCACTCCGCCCGGTATGCTCCTTGCATGTAGCCTGTGATAATTCCTCCAAACACCAGCGCCACAATTGCGATGCAAACCACGACTTCTGCCAGGGTAAATGCAGCAATCCCATTTGGTGAGGCCTTCATCGAGGCACTAAAGTATTTTCTCGAAACCGCAGCCGCATCCAAATCGGTCGGTCGAGCCGCATTTGTCGTACGCATAAAAGGCAGGCTTCGGAAAAGTGGCCCTGAACTTACATCATTAACGGTCCAATGCCGTCCCACTAGCAAATTGATTGCCACATTTTGCAGCTATGTGTCCTCAAAGTGTAATGTTTCCTTCCCTCACCCGAAAAACTACGGACCGCTGCCCAATTGCTGAAGACTCGGACGGTCCCTGCCAATTGAATCCGCGCAGAACCTCGACTGTATGAACCGAGGTTCGGATTGTGTCCCTGTCCAACGTGTGGACATCGGTGTCGCGCAATGGAGCGCTTATCGGTTCTGTATAACCTTTTCTGCTGTTCCGCCTCGCGCCGGTTCAACATTCGGTGTTCAACGCGCCCCGCTCCTCATCCGTACAAAGCCCGAGTCCCATTTCTGTATTTTTGCGGATGGCACGTCCTATGCATAGACACTATCGAGAATCGGGAGATTCGGGCAAGGGATGGAACTGGTAACGCTTGCAAATTAATTAGGGAAGTAAACATCATGAATCACTCAAAAAAACTCACAGCCATTGCCGCCCTGTTCATTTTGGCGGCCCTTCGGACAAACGCAGACACCACCAATCTGGTGCAAGACATAAACATCCAGCTCACCGGCTTTCGCCAGGGAGCGACTCAAACCAACGGATACATCGTCACCACGGGTGTCGACAATTCTCGCATCGGAACGGCTGGCGTGATTGCCGCGCTCGGGGCTGCCACCGGAAATTCGTTTTCCACGTCGGCCCGCCTCGTTTCGGTTACGCCGCTGCCGGATGGCTTTTCTAGCGTCGTCGTTCGCGATGGCGCCAATTCGGTCGACGTAACGGCCTTTTTCGTTCATGAACAGTTTGGCGATACGCTTCACACTGGCACCGCCAATCTGAGATACGGTCGCTCCTCCGCGAGTGATTTCAGCGTGCAGCGCTTCGCACTACGCGATGCTGGCGGTTTCCCCGCGCTGACCATCCATTTCGACGTTCAAGGCATCGCCGAAGACGATGATTCTGCCAACGGTGGCGTTTCCTCCCCCGGCAGCAATCTTACTGGTAATCTCGTCGGAACCGGTGACCGGAACGGACGATTTTTGATTCTCGAAGGCACCATCAGCGTCCACGGTCACGACACCGAAGTCGTGCCTGACGGCAGCGGCGGCGGAGACGGCGGCCCGAACGTATAATTGAGTCTATCTTCTCGAACCTTCGTCCGGTTCGAAGAATGCGAGTAAAGGGCGCATCTGGGAAACCAGATGCGCCCTCCTCTCTGTACAGTACCTTGGATCGGTTACCATTAGAGGCACTCCTTCAAAGTTCAATGTTCGATCCGCTGGCACTGAGCATTGAGAAGGTACATAACCTGCTGACCTTCTCTGACTTGCGAGTTACTGGGTTGGAATCCCAACTCGCGATGATCCGACTTGTCCGAAACTCAGAAACTTCACGCTATGAAAAACTACTTGCGAATACTGTTGCTCTCGAGCGCCCTTCCAGGCTTCGCCCTCTTCGGCGTCTGTACCAAGGCCTCTGCGGCGACACTTTCGGTTTCTCCGGCCGTGACCAGTAACACTTACGCAGGAGTCATTACTTTGAGCATCACCGGGTTGACTAATGGTGAACAGGTCGAAATTCAAAAATATCTCGATCTGAACAGCAACGGAATCGTGGACTTGGGCGAGCCGCTGACCGACGCTTTCAGAATTTCCGACGGCGGAGTTGCGCTCATTGGCGGCATCACCAACTTAAACATTCCGTTCGATAGCAATCCGGCCGCAGGTGCTGTCACGACCACGCTCAACTTTCTGCCCGCGCTGGTCACAGACACATTCGCAGCTTCATCCATTTACCGGCTCGTCAGCCCGACCGGACGCTTCACGCCGGTGACGACCACGTTCGTCGTCACCAACGCTGCCTTCACTCAATTCCTCAGCGGCACGGTTTATAGCAACGGCCTCAGTCCATTTCCAAATGCTGTCGTCGTGGCGCAAGATCAACAGGCTAATAATCCAGCCGCCGGCTCGGTCACCGACAGCGCCGGACATTATTCCCTCGCGCTCCGCCCGGGCTCGTATTCCTTAATTGCCCTCGCGCAGAATTATTATTTCGACCAGTCGTTCGCCCCTTCCATCAATTTGACCAATGGCATGTCCGCCACCAATGACCTGTTTCTCACGAACGGAACAGTTTCCATCTCCGGCAGTGTTTATGACGCCGCCACCAGCAACAAACTGGGAGGTGTTTTGATGCAATTGCAATCGGGCAATCTTTTTGCCATTACTTTCAGTGATGCCAATGGCGATTATTCCGCCGCTGTCACGCCAGCTTTCTGGAAGATCCAACCTACGAAAGAACGGCTCGCTCGCCGCGGCTATGTCGTCCCGCAGGCGAAACTGCAGGTGGATACTACGACCGGCAGCGTCGCCAATGTTGGCCTCGCGCTTCCCGCTGGAAATGCCCTTTTCTACGGCCGCCTTAATGATAACTCCAACACGCCGTTGCCCAATGTCGAAATTGATTCGGGCACAGATGACAATTCATACGGCGCGAAAGGCTATAGCGATGCCAATGGCAACTATGCCGTAGCCGTTTTGGGGGACGGCACAAACCGTTGGAGTTGTGGAGTAAACAACGGCAGAGATCCCGTTCTTGGCAGCTACATCTTCAACTCCTTTGAAAACACCAATGTCACACCGAACCTGACCGTCTTGCAAAACTTTGTAGCCCTGCCTGCGACCGCCAGAATTTCCGGCTCAGTTCATGACAACTCCGGCAACCCCGTCACTGGAGTCACGCTCATCAGCAGCGCGACCATCGGTAGCAACCGCTATCAATCACTCGATTCGAGCACTGACAATTCAGGCAACTATTCCCTCGAGGTCGCCTCGGGTTTTTGGCAAGTAGAGTTCCTTAATGGCGGTTCTTCCGACAACCTGGATTCCCACGGCTTCGCTGATCTCTCCGGCCCGCACTTTGTCTCCATCCCGCCTACCAATGCCGTCTTGAACCTGACGGTGTATCCGATCGGCACACCCGCCATCTCTGGACCGCACCGTTTCTCAGCCACACAATTTGGCTTCACGGTCACTGGCGCGACGAACGTGAACTATACGGTCGAAACATCCACTAACCTCACTTCAGCCAACTGGACCACTCTCTTTTCGTTTCTGATGACCACCAATCCCTTCACAATCATGGACCCATACGCCACCAACAAGACTCGCTTCTATCGGGTTAAGAAGGATTAAGCGCTATTAGCGGTTGGGTGCGATTTAGACGTCGGGCACATCGCATCAGGCTCTGTTTTCCTTTGCGGGCCAGCCTTCTCTCAAACCTTCCCATAAAACTCTTCCACCATCTGGCGGAAGTTGTTTTCACCCACATTCACGATGCCAATTTCCCGCTTCGCATTGTCTGGCGAGTCGCTGGCATGCGCGGCATTGATCATAATCGTCTGGCCGAATTCACGCCGAATCGAGCCGGGTGGCGCTTTCGATGGATCGGTCGGCCCAAGCACATCGCGAATTTTGCGCACCGCTTCCACCCCCTCATAAACCAATGCGATACACTTCTCGGTTCCCGGTTTGTCGGCCTCTCCCAACGGAGAATCGAGGGGCGATCGGCCGGCCATAAATCGCACGATATTCTCAAATTGATTGTCGCCGAATAACGGCCCGAGTATGTCCCCAAGCTGCTTTTCTTGTTCAGGTGGAATTGGAAAGCCCAACTCCTTTTCCAAGGTCGTTTTGGCTCGGGAAGCGACGACGTCCTTAAGTTTCGCCCTGAGCGTATCACGGACAGGCCCATAGAACTCGATTGCCTGTGCCACGCTCATTCGATGCACTTTTACCGCAACGATGAACAGTCCCGTGCGCGAGAAAAAGTCGATCATGTTGCCCGGACGTCCCGTTGGAAAACGAAAGTTTTCCGGCTTCAGCAGCACCAACGTCCGCTGGGGCGTTTCGCCAGGTTGATATCCGATGACGTTCTCCAGCACCCCACCGTCTTTGTCCGAATATTGCGCCCAAAGTTTCAACTTCTCTCGAGCCTCCTCGCGGGTCGGGGCAGCCAGCACCGCAGGCTCGAAATAGCGAATCTGGTTATCGTCGTCTATAATCAGGTCCCCGTACGTATCGCGAATTGTTTCACCGCCACGTCGTTCGGCGCTGATGTTGCCAACGACCGAGCGAGTCTTTCGCACGGCGTCGTCGCCGCGCAGAAGAATCATCATCACCCGGCGAGGCCGCCCACTCTTGGGATCCGGAGCGAGGTTCTTAACGATATAATCGTAAATCAGCTCCTGGATGCGCCGATCCTGGGGGTCATTGGCGGAAATCGTCGCTTCGGAGTATTTCTTAATCAACTCCTGACTCGGCGCGAACATCCGCGCCCCAGCCAATTCGAGTCCGGTTCGAGACAGCAAACGGCTCAAAATCCCGCCGGTGCGGGATTTGTTGAGCGAATAGGGCGTAATGATGGCGTAGGCGAGTTCTTCGGGCATAACTAAGTTGCAGGCGGATTGGCCGGTTGTGGCGTCGCGACAGCCGGGGGCGTGGCTTTCCCGCCCAGAATCTTATACATAACCGTGCCACACGTCGGGCACTTGCCTTTGATGGCTTTGCGCCCGTTCTTCGTCGTCACTTCCATCGCATCGACTATCTCCTTCTTGGCTTTACATTTGACGCAGTAACCTTCGGGCATAGAAATTCTCTCTGCCCGGTGCTTCATGCGCCGCGGCAGCTATAGAAATACCTTAGGGGGCGCTTGTCCCCAGCGTCAACTGGGAAAAGGCAAATGGCGGAGGCGACCGCATTCTTACGGTTTTTGGCCGTTTCGGTGCAAAAGCTGGTCGGTGGGGTGGATTTGGTTGGATTTGGTTGGACTGGGGCGGATTCCGGATGCTGGACGGGGAAGGGAGGAATGACGATTTGGTCGGTATACCTTCTTCCCTCGTACAGGGTACCACCCCGAAAGCTTTCCGGGCTACATCGCCTAGCCCGCTTGCACAAAGTGGCTGTTCAGGGCGCCACAAAAGGTGCTACAGAGCGCTACATCCCTCGAAGTCCGAATCCAATACCCAACTCCAAAGCCCAGAATGGGTTCAGGTATTCCACTGAAAACAGCGAGGAACCCTTTCTGATAACATAACATGCTAATTATCAATTACTTATACATATTTCAAAGGTGGCAAAGCCGTGAAATCCCGAATAAATACCAAATTTGAGGCCGAAAACCGCTGGATTTTTGATGTTTGGGGCTTGGAATTGGAGCTTTTTTAGACCTCGATCTGCCTGAGTGCCGTCTTGAGAATTTTTCCGGTTGCATTTCTGGGCAAGGCGGGCATCAGAACCACCTTGCGCGGTACTTTATAGTCGGCAAGGCGTTCCTTGACGAATCGTTGGAGCGCTTTCTCTTCGAGGACGACTCCGTCGGCGGCGGCGACAAAGGCGATGGGTAGTTCCCCTTTGCGAGGATCGGGTTTGCCGATTACAGCAGCCTCTTTCACGCCCGGAAACTGATACAGAATTTCTTCAATCTCCCTCGGATAAACATTAATTCCATTCACCAAGAGCATGTCCTTCTTTCGATCGGTAATATAATAGTAGCCATCTGCATCCCGGTAGCCAATGTCACCCGTCAACAGCCAGTCGTCGCGCATGGTTTTGGCCGATTCCTCGGGTTGATTCCAATAGCCTTGCATGACGTTACCGCCGCGAACGCACACTTCTCCAATTTCATCTGGCCCCAATTCGCGGCCCGTGTCATCCTGAATGCTGACCTCAACATTGGGAATCGGGAGACCAATCGAACCCGCTTTGCGCCGGCCATCCAACGGATTCTTCGTCACGACGGGACTGGCTTCACTTAAACCGTACCCTTCGATCAGTGGAATTTGGAACTTCTCCTCGAATTCCTTGAGCACTTGCGCAGGCAATGGCGCGGCGCCAGAAATACAATAGCGCAACGGCAACGGCGGCTGAATCGGCGCACTCACCATGCTGCGGTAGAATTGTGGGATGGCCGGCAGCACAGTGGTTTTGCGCTGGAAAATTTCCTGCAAAGCCGCGCGCGGTGGATGGAGTGATTTGATCAGGACCATCGAACCGCCCACGATGAGCGGCAGCAACATTCCCACGGTCAGCATATAACTGTGAAACATCGGCAGCAGGACGGCAAAGCGGTCTGCCTCCACCGTCTTCAACACAATTCGGCAGCTTTCGACGTTATGCAGGAGATTGTCGTGCGAAAGCATCGCGCCTTTTGGCCGGCCCGTTGTCCCTGATGTATAAATAATCACTGCGAGATTGCCCTTCGGCAACGCGTGCTCCCTCGTCTGCTGATTTAACTCACGTAACTTATTTAACCCGTTTAACCCTTCGATTTCATAAAGCTTCAGGCTCGGCCTTACGCCAGCCAACGCCGGAAACTGTGCTCCCAACTCCTGGTCGCAAATCAACACATCAACCCCCGCGTCCTGCAACATGAAATTCACCTCGGCTGGCTTCAGGAAATTATTGATCGGGACCACCACCGCGCCAGCCTCTAATATCCCAAAAAACGCTGGCACGAACTCAGGACAATTCTTCAGCCACAAACCCACTCGATCTCCTGGTTTCACCGCGAATTGTGTCCTCAGCCGCTCGGAAACCAGAACGGTTTCTTTCCAAAGTCTCGCGTACGAATACTCGTCTTGGCCCCAATAAAGGGCGATTTTTTCGCAGTTCTTATTTGCGGAAGCCGCAAAGGCGGAGGCCAGATTCATCCGCCGAGATGATACGAATCTGTTTCCCTCGTCAAAGTGCAAACTGACTTTGCTCCTGAATCCTTAGCGACCTACGTTCGCCAAGGATTCGGGAGAAAAACGCGCAAACTGCTGCGCACGTTTTGGAGTTCCGTAGGACAGACGCCGACACCATTTCGGCGTCAACCACGGACAGGATAATCGGACGCCGTTGGATTATCCCGCGCCACCAAGAATCGCATTCTGGGGCGCATGAGAATTGAAGTTGGCCTTCGCAGGCTCTTAATGTTAATCGGTTTGTTTGTTGTTGCTCACGCGCAGAGCGCCACTCTGTATGTTTCCACTTCGGGCAGCGATTCCAATCCCGGCACTTCCGCCCAACCGGTGCGAACGATTACGCACGCCTACAGTGTCGCCTCGGCCGGCACGACTATTTTGGTCATGGCCGGAATCTACACCGACTACGATAGCGGCTGGGGAATTCATCTGGGCAAAAGCGGGACGGCCTCCAGCCCAATCACGCTCCAATCTCAAGTTCCCGGCGGAGCGATTATTGATGGCCAGAATGCTTCGGATCGCAACGTCGGTTTCTACATTGACGGCAGCTACAATGTCGTCGATGGGTTCGAAATCATAAATGGACCCAAAGGCGGGATTACGATTTGGGCCAACAATAACCAGATCCTCAACTGCAACATTCACAACAACGGGACCCCGGCGAGCTCGAGCACTCAAGGCCAAGACGGCGTCTATTCCGACGAAGTCACCAGCGGCAACGTGTATCGCGCGAATTATATTCATCACAACGGACGCGCGGGCAGCACTCTGGATCATGGCTTATACCTCTGTGGCCAAAACGAAGTGGTCGTAAACAATGTTTTGCTTGCCAATTCAGGCAATGGCCTTCAAATCGCTGGCTACACCACCGTCGCCAATCTCAAAGTCTACAACAACGTATTGGCTATGAACGGCGCAAACGGAATCATTCTCTGGCAGTCCGTCAGTGGAATCGACATCAAGAACAATATCTTCTACCAAAACGGCCACTACGCAATCGGCTCCTATGATGCCCACGGCAGCGGCGTCAACGTGGATCACAATATCTCCTTCGGAAACGGCTACGGCGATTTTAGTTTCGCCGATGGCGGTTCGGACTATTCTTACAACCTAAGCTCACCGACATACAGCGATCCCATGCTGGCTAATGCTTCGTCTTCAACATTCGATCCGCATCTTAAGTCCGGTTCGCCAGGCGTTCAGTCTGCTTTGAATCTTTACTCAACCTTTACCACGGACATGGCTGGCGCCCTGCGGCAGTCATCCGGTTCCTGGGATTTGGGTGTTTATAAATATGGCTCGACCGGTTCGAGCGATACGGCTGCGCCGACTGTTTCAATGACGGCCCCAGCAAACGGCACAACCGTCTCGGGCACAGTCACTGTCTCGTGCAATGCGGCTGATAACGTCGGCGTTGCCAGCGTGCAATTTCAAATTGACGGAGCAACTATGGGCTCGGCCCTCACCAGCGCTCCTTATTCATTTGCGATGAATACCGCACGCTATCCCAACGGCTCGCATACCTTGAAGGCAATCGCGCGGGATGCCGCTGGTAATCAAACCACCAGCGCTTCGATTACGGTCAATATATCAAATACGACTGCCGGTTTGCCGGCCGTCTCTGTTGTCGCTACGATTCCTTTCGCGGTGCTCGGTTCGACAACGAATGGCGCATTCACCTTTACACGGACGGGAAGCACCAGTTCTTCATTGACCATCAATTACTCCCTCGGTGGCACGGCCATTAAGTGGAATGATTACTACCGTGCTGGCGTCGGCGACATGCCAACATCGATAACGATACCAGCCGGTTCCGCCGCGTATACGATGAACATCGTCGGTCGCGACAATCAGACCCACGCTAATCCCGAAACCGTTGTGCTGAGTTTATCCGGCGATCCATCGTACCAGATGGGCTCTCCGGCGAATGCAATCATGACCATTGTCACCAACGCTCCATCCGGCGGCGGTTCTGGCGGTTCGCCCAACATCATACTTCAGGCCACCAAAACGCTCGGCGGCGGGATGAAATTCACTTGGAACAGCGTCGCTGGAAAAATTTATCGGGTTGCCTCCAAGGGCGACATGACCAGCGCATGGAAGGATTTGAGCGGCAACATCACTGCCACTGGCGCTACGACTACGTGGACGGACACGGTAATGTCGGCCGCGAAGCAGCAATTCTATACGGTTTACGTGACGAATTAAGCGGAGTGGCGGTTATTCGAGACTTTGTCGCATAAGCGACAAAGTCTCGCCTCGGCTTAAGGTCGTCCCGTGGCGTAACTCAGCGGCTTCGCTCTGTTCAACACCTTCAATAAACGATAGCCCTTTCCTTCAAGACCCATATATTTTGCGCGTGATTGACAGCGCAGACAAATTGGCGGCTTTCCTTCCGAAGCTTCACGCGGCTTCCTGGGTCGCCGTGGATACCGAGGCGGACAGCCTGCACGCGTACCCTGAAAAAATATGCCTGATTCAGATTAGCACTATATCGGGCGATAGTTTGATCGATCCATTGGCCGGCGTGAACATCGACCCGGTGCTCGATGCGCTTTCGGGGCATGAATTGATTATGCATGGCGCCGATTACGACTTGAGGTTGCTGCGGAAGCATCATGAATTCGTGCCCAAAGCCATTTTTGATACGATGCTTGCTGCGCGATTGCTCGGCCTGCTTCAATTCAGCCTCGGCCATCTCGTCGAGAAACATCTCGACGTGAAGCTGGAAAAAGGAGCGCAAAAAGCGAACTGGGCGATGCGGCCATTGACGGAGCGGATGGAACGGTATGCTCGGAATGATACGCATTATCTGAAGCCGCTGGCAGACCGGCTCAAAGATGAGCTGCAAGCCAAGAGCCGACTGGCGTGGCACGCCGAATCGTGCGCCCGGTTAATTGTGGATTGCACGAAGGAGCGGTCTGCGGATATGGATGCCGTTTGGCGGATCAAGGGCAGCCATCTGTTGGGACGGCCAGCATTGGCAATTCTTCGCGAGCTATGGCAGTGGCGCGAGGGCGAGGCCATATCTGCCAACAGACCTCCTTATTTTGTGATTAGCCACGAGGCACTGATTGAAATTGCGGCGGCGGCGGCCACTTCGCGGCCAATCGAACCGCTTTTGCCACGGCATTTGTCCGAGCGTAGGCGCGGCGGGGTTCTAAAGGCGGTTGCGCAAGGATTGGGGATTGCCCCAGACGAGCATCCGAAGCTGTTGAAGTCGATTGGGCGAAGGCCGAGCGATACCGAGCGGAAACGGTTTATGGAATTGCAGAAGGTGCGCGACGCGAAAGCTGCGGAATTGGAGATTGATCCGACGTTGATTGCGAGCCGAAGCACGTTGTCGGATTTGGCTCATGATTGGGACAGGTATGAAGGGGAGTTGATGGGATGGCAGAAGAAGTTGCTGGGGGGACCGTGATTAAGGTCGTGCGAAGCAAGGTCGGAATCGGAAAACTTCGAACCCCGATTCGGAATCGGGATTTCGCCCACTCAACATCGAACATTGAACTGAATCGTTCCGGTTCAGTTAAGCGCGTTAACGGACGAGTTCGTAGGCGAAGCCTTTGAGGTATTCGGTTTCGGGAATCATCGGGATGATTGGGTGGTCAGGGGATTGGGAATAGGTCGCGATACGACGGAGCATTTTGCGCGCGTCGAAGGCGGCAGAGAGGACGGTGTCCTGGAAAAGATTCGCATCGACGTGGTGGGAGCAACAGAAGGTGGCGAGTGTGCCGCCAGTCTTGAGGAGTTTGAGGGCGCGGAGATGGATTTCTTTGTAGCCGCGCAAGGCGCCCGGGACGGAAGCGCGATTTCGGGTGAAGGATGGCGGGTCAAGGATGATGAAGTCCCAGCGGGGGATAACCTTTTCGTGCGGCTTCGCGGCGGTTTGGGCGCTGAGCCAATCGAACACGTTGGTGGTTTCGAAGGAGCATTTGTCAGCCAGTCCATTGGCGGCAGCGTTGCGGGTGGCAGCCGCAATGGCATCGGCGCTTTGGTCGAGGAAATGGACCTGGGCGGCACCAGCGCGCGCGGCGTGGAGGCCGAACCCGCCGAGGAAGCTGAAGCAATCGAGGACCTGCGCGCCTTTTGCGAGGTTGGCGATGAGTTGATAGTTGAGTTGCTGGTCGAGGTAGAGGCCGGTTTTGTGGCCGGCAAACAGGTCGGTTTCAAATTTGAGGTCATTCAGATTCACGGTGAGGGGACCCGATAGTTCGCCGGCGATGACGCCGTTGGCGTCGGGCAACCCTTCGAATTTGCGAGAGGAAAGTTCGTTGCGTTCGATGATGGCGCGGGGCGAGAAAAGCGATTGCAGCGCGGCAAGGATCATCGGTTTGCGCTGGTCCATGCCAAGGGATGAGGTTTGGACGACGAGGACGTCTTCGTATTTGTCCACGATAAGGCCGCTGAGGAAATCGCTCTCAGCATTGACGACGCGGAAGGAAGTCGCGTTGGGGAGATGTTTTTGTCGGAGGGCCAGCGCCGCCCGGATTCGTTCTTCAAAGAAGGATTGATTTACTTCGATGCGTTCAGGGGAGAGGACGCGAACCTTGATTTTGGATTTGGAGTTGTAAAATCCGACGCCAAGGAAACGTTGACGATGGTCTTTGACCTGGACGAGTTCGCCATCGGCTGCGGGTTGGGTGAGACGAAGGACCGAGCCGTGGTAAATCCAGGGATGGCCCGCGAGAATGCGGTCGGCTTCACCAGGTCTTAGTAAAACAGTCGGAAGTGTGTGCATCGGAACAATTGTGAAGTCAGAATCAGTGAATTGGTGAATGAAAGGAAGGAAAATGAGCGAGCCATCGGCCCTGTAGCGATCGCCGGTAACACACCTGAAGCTGAACAGGAGGTAACGGAGAGAACAGAGTATAAATCCGGTTGACATAGTGTAATACTTACACTATATAGTTCGTGTGAAGAATACACTTGTAAAGATGGAGAACGAGCCAATCAAACTTTATGGCCGGTTGGACCGAAGGAATTCGAAACATTGTGGGAAGAATTGAAGTGATTGCAGAGTTCACAAAATGAGCCAAATCCTTTTCTATAGAGTTAGCGAACGGTACGGCGAGTTTTCCAATTTCTCGGCGCACCCGATTAGCCTGAAGGGAAAAACCTGGCCGACTTCAGAGCATTATTTTCAAGCGCAGAAGTTCGCAGGTACGGAATATGAAGAAGAAATTCGGCGAGCAAAGTCGCCAATGATGGCCGCTCGAATGGGACGAAGCCGCAAAAGGCCGCTCCGCAAGGACTGGGAATCGGCAAAGGAAACAGTTATGCGAGAGGCATTGAGTGCCAAGTTTACGCAGCATCCCGGACTGCGTTCGCTGCTTCTTTCCACCGGTGAAGAGACCATCGTTGAGCAAACCGTGAATGATGATTATTGGGGCGACGGAGGCGATGGAACGGGTAAGAATCGGTTGGGAATGTTGCTCATGGAACTGCGACACAAACTACGAAGGGAAAAATAGAATGTCATACACCTGCAAATATCCCCGAGCCGCGCTCACTGTAGATTGCGTCGTTTTCGGTTTTAATGAGGGAGAGTTGAAGGTGCTCTTGATTGAGCGCGGGTTGGAGCCATTCAAGGGGCGATGGGCGTTGCCGGGCGGATTTGTGAGGGTGGATGAGACGCTGGACGATGCGGCGCGGCGGGAACTGGAGGAGGAGGCGGGGTTGAAGAATGTGTTTTTGGAGCAGCTATTTACATTTGGAGAGGTGGAGCGGGACCCGCGGGAGCGGGTGGTGAGTGTGGCGCATTATGCGTTGGTAAAGTTGTCGGAGCATGAAGCCAGGGCCGCGACGGATGCTGCAAATGCGCGCTGGTTCGAGACATCCAAGGTGCCGAAGTTGGCGTTTGACCATTCCGAGATCCTTTCTACGGCCCTGGCGCGATTGAAGGCAAAAGTGCGTTATCAGCCAATTGGATTCGAGTTGCTGCCGCCGCAATTCACGTTGTCGCAGCTTCAACATCTTTATGAAACCATTTTGGGAACGAAACTGGACAAAAGGAACTTTCGAAAAAAAGTGCTGAGCTTCGGATTGCTCGTGCCACTGAAGGAAGCTTTTCAGGGAGGCAGACATCGTCCAGCACGGTTGTTCAGGTTCGACGACAAGAGGTATGAGCAACTCCGAAAGAAGGGCGTTAGTTTCGACCTTTAAGGGCCTGCATATGAAAATGAACCGCGCTATGTTGGAACGACCTACGCATAGAGTCATAATAGATCGCCGCACAAGCATGCCAATCGGACCGGCGGTTCCGATTCATCCGGACGATTGACCGTACGGACATCCCCCTCCTTCTTCTTTGCTTTGGAAATACATGGATCTCTGGAAATTTGAATTTCTCCTCCAGAAGTCGGCCCTATACTTTTCCCGACCAGACAGGTTTGTCGATCCCTTCGAGGGAAGGTTTTCTCCCGCGAATTCAAAAGGGATGTCGGTTTCGGACGCCGCGTTCCTCGCTGCGTACAAGATAGCGCCCGTCGGAGACGAGCTAAGGGCATCGCAGGAGATCATGAGACAATGTGTCTTTGTTTCATGTTGGCATATAAACAACAAGGAAAGTTGTCAGATGTGGAACGCTTATACTTCGCACCCTGATAGCGTCGCGATTGTGACGTCTGCGAAGGCTCTTTATAAATTTGTACCAGCCCGGATTCTGAAGTCGTTGGTGAAATATCATGCCGACAATTTTCCAAGAACGGAGTTTAATCATACCGCCTTGTTCTTCTACAAACCGAAATGCTATAGGTTTGAACAGGAGTTTCGAATGCTTCTCGCCCCTGAAGAGAATGGCTCAATCGGTTTGGATGAGGTTGGCTGGTGTGTCCCTGTAAATCTGAAAAAACTTGTGCATCGTGTTATCACACATCCAAGAGCTTCGGCCGATTGCAAAATGAAGGTTGATTTGCTCATGAAGCGGTATTTGCCGAATCTCCGAAGAGGCGACTCGATTTTGTCACCGTGAGCACGCAATTGTCTCAATCCGAAATACTATTGAAAACAATTCTGATTCTCGAAGACAACGAGGAGCGGATTGCCGATTTCGGAAAAGCGGTTGGACAACTTGGCGATGAATATGAATTGAAGGTATGGCACGATGCGCATTCGATGCGGGCGGAGTGCGAGGCGTATTTTAATTCTGCGGCGTTGATTTCTTTGGATCATGATTTGAACCCTATGCTCGGAACGACGGACGATCCGGGAACGGGGTTGGATGTTGCGATTTTCCTGGCGGACTTCATGCCGGTGTGTCCCGTATTGCTGCATTCATCGAACACAGACCGCGTATATTCCATGCACAATGAATTGCGTTTTGCGGGCTGGATCGTCGACCGAGTCGGACCTTTAGGTGCAGGGTGGATCGAATCTTCCTGGCTTGGTCGGGTTCGCGCTATTCTCGCGGAACATCCGAATACGTGGAAGGTTTCGTTGCCGACCGACCACGCGACACGAGTGCACTGCATGTTGTTGTCCTTGAACGGTTTGAGCATTGGAGATGGATTGGGTGAAATGTTCGCGTACCGGCCCCAGAACGCGCTGGAGTTGCTGAAGCGAAATGATCTTCCCGCAGGTCCGTGGTTCCACACAGATGATACGGAAATGGCCATTTCTATCGCGGCGATCTTGAAATCACACGGTCGTATCCATCAAGACGCGTTGAGCAAACGATTTGTGCGCCGATTCGAACGAGATCCGGAACGCGGCTACGGAAAAATGACACGAATTCAATTGCGCGAAAATCTCACTGGCCAACCATGGCAAGTAACGTCTCCGCGTGCCTTCGGCGGTCAGGGTTCCATGGGCAATGGAGGTGCAATGCGTGTAGCGCCTTTGGGCGCTTACTTTGCCGAGAACCTGGACCATCTCGTCAAAGAAGCGCAAGCTTCATCCGTCGTGACACATGTCCATCCTGAAGGTGTGGCGGGCACCGTCGCTGTTGCGGTCGCCGCGGCAATGGCCTGGCAATTGCGTTTTGCGTCACCTGCGGAGCGCCCGCAAAAGTTCTTTGAGGGGGTTCTGCGGATGACCCGTGAAAGCGAAGTGTGCCGGAAGATTTTGCTCGCGAGCCAGATACCGGCAAACATGGATCCCGAACGAGTCGCAAAATCTCTCGGTCGCGGAGACCTTGTAACCGCTCCTGATACGGTCCCGTTCTGCATTTGGGTAGCCGCTCACCATCTGGACGATTATATTGAGGCTCTTGCGATGACCATTAGTGTAGGAGGCGACTGCGATACAAACGCCGCGATAGTGGGAGGCATTGTTGCTCTGAGTGTTGGGCTAGAAGGAATTCCTGTGGATTGGCTAAAAGCGCGAGAGGAAATTCGAATGTGATGAAGGTGATGGGTATGGCACGATTGAAGGCGAAGGTGTAATGTCAGCCGATCGGATTCAAGTTGCTAAGCCGTATCTACGCAGTAAAAAAGATATCTAATCACGGATGAACACAGATAAACATGTGAATCAAACTTCAACGGCCAATCCCACTTCATCCGCGTTCACTCGTGGTTCGAACTGAATTGTTTCGGCTAAGCTTCGGCGTGCTCATGCCGTTGAAAGTGACGTTTTAAGCGGTACGGCATCGGCCAGGGCAGTTTTTTGGCTTCGGTGACAAACGATACGGGCAGCTTTGGAAGAAAGCGTTTAATTTTGAACTATGAACCAGGCGAGCAGAATTCAGTGCGCGAAACAAACGATGGAGATTTGCCAGACTGGCTCCTATCTGGCTCCCGGCGGCCGCACGGTGGATTTCGCGGCGGAAATCGAGCGAGCCAGAGGAGGGACAGTTATCTACTCGCCACAAGCTCCGCCGCCAATTTCAGCACGGCGGCGGACGGGTCGCACTCGAATTGAAGTGCTGAATGAAACGACCTTCGGCGCGCTGCAACGCCTGGCGGACGGCGTTGACCATGTTGCTTGTTTGAATTTTGCTTCGGCAAATAATCCCGGTGGTTTTCTGTCTGGCGGTCAGGCGCAAGAGGAAGCGCTGGCGCGGAGCTCGGCGCTTTATCCCTGCTTATTGAGGGCGCCTGATTATTACGAAAGAAATCGGGCGAATCGGTCAACCATTTATTTGGACATGGTTATTTTTTCGCCGTTGGTTGCTTTTTTCCGGGATGATTCGGGAGCATTGCTTGAGACGCCGATATTCGCATCGGTCATCAGCGCGCCTGCGCCAAATGCTGGCGCGGTTGCGCAGAATGAACCCGGAAATTTGGTGCTGCTTGAGCCAGCATTGCGCAGGCGGGCGGAGTTAGTGCTTCAGACTGCGCAAGGCCATGAGGTGGACAAAATTGTGTTGGGTGCATGGGGATGCGGAGTTTTTCGGAATGATCCACGAATGGTAGCAGGGATTTTTTCGGAACTGCTTTGTTTGCACGGACCTTTCGACAAAGTTTTTTCAGAAGTTGTGTTTGCGGTTTTCGACCCGTCCGAAGGACAAGCGACTTACAAGACGTTTGTGGAGGTGTTAGGGGGAGGGGCGTGATGCGTGATGCGTGATACGTGATGCGTGATGCAGAGGGCGTTGTCATCGCTGGATGGATTGTCGGTTGGGGACGCAAGCTCGTTCCTCGCAACCCTGGGCTTTAAGGCGGAATCACTTTGGATTCTCGACTTGTGACGGTTCATGGACCCATTCAATGATTCGATTTGACTTGGTTTCGCGCCAGAGAGCCTCGAAATTTCACTGTGTCATCGGTCTCCGGCTACAAGCTTGTCAAACTCGCCAGCGGCGTTCATAGCGTCCATTCTCTGGCGCATCAGGAGACCTTTCATCCGGTTATCGGTCCCGTGGCGGAAGCGGAAGCGTTATATGTGCGGCAACTCGGGCTGGCCGAGCGATTGCAAGGGCACACAGGCGAGTTCGTCATTTGGGACGTTGGCCTGGGAGCGGCGGCGAATGCCCTGACGGTGTTGCGTGAAACGCAAAACATCAGCGCCTCAATCGAGTTGGTCAGTTTCGACAATACGATGGAGCCGCTGAAGTTCGCGCTGGAAAATCGGGATTCGCTTGGTTATCTCGGCGGTTACGAGGAGCAAGTCGAGCGTTTGTTGCATGAAAAGCGAATTTCGTTCGTGAAGGGCAGCCAATCGGTGAAATGGGAAATTCATTTGGCAGACTTTCCAACGCTCGTCGCACGCACCGAGGCCAACAGCTTACCTAAGCCGCACGCGATTATGTTTGATGCGTTTTCACCCGCGAAAAATCCGGCGATGTGGACTCAGCCGCTCTTCGCGAATATTTTCCGATTGCTCGATCCTAAGCGTCCCTGCGCGCTGCCGACCTACTCCCGAAGCACGATGTTGCGCGTAACGCTTCTGCTAGCAGGGTTTTTTGTGGGCGTCGGCCACGCGACGGGTGAGAAGGAGGAAACGACCATTGCGGCGAATACGTTGGAGCTGCTCGAAGAACCACTCGATGCCAAATGGCTGCAGCGCGCTCATCGTTCGGGGAGCGCCGAGCCGATGTGGGAACCGGTTTATCGGCAAGCACGGCTTTCGGTTGAGACCTGGGAGGAGCTGAGAAGGCATCCGCAGTTTATCTAGTTGTGTTGTTGCGGCGAATCGAGCGAGGACCCAGGCTAAAGCCCAACCCAGATGACACTTTCCATCAGGTAAACAGACTGTTACTATTAATGGGCATGTTGACTGAATATCTGCGATTGGCGATGGCGGAAGCTCACTACGAACTGCTGGGCGATGGGGAAGGGTTTTGCGGCGAGATTCCCGGCTTTGAAGGCGTTCTGGCCCAGGCAGAGACGCTCGAAGCCTGCCGCGAGGAACTGGTTAGTACACTTGAAGACTGGATTCTCTTCCGCATTTCGAGGCACTTGCCTATACCGGTCCTGGGAGGACTGGATTTAACGGTCAGGGAAATTCAAGAACCAGTCTGATGCCCCGATTCGGTCCTATCAAGCGACGCGAGTTAATCGTCTATTTGCGTCAGCTCGGCTTTAGTGGTCCGTACGCGGGAGGCAAACACCAGTTCATGCAAAAGGGAAATATTTCGCAGACCATTCCCAATCCTCATGGCGGCGACATCGGGCCCAATCTGCTGGGCAAGATATTGCGTCAGGCCGGTATTGAACGAAGCGATTGGGAAAAGCTTTGATATGCAGTTCTGCATTCACCCTTTTGGTAATTCGGTATGAACGGCCACCATCTTCTTGATCAGGCGATCCTTGACCCTGCGCCGGTTCTCGCGCTCGCGCCGATGCAGGATGTCACGGACCTGCCCTTTTTGCGGCTCATTACCGGATATGGCGGCGCGGATGTTTATTTCACCGAATATTTTCGTGTTCATTCAACTTCCTGTCTCGACTGGCACATCCTCGAATCGATTACCGAAAATCCGACCGCGCGGCCCGTTGTCGCTCAGATGATTGGGAATGATATTCCGTCGCTCGTGCGCACAGCCCGTGAGTTGCAGCAATATCCTATCGCAGCGGTCGATTTGAATCTGGGTTGTCCCGCGCCCGTGGTTTATCGCAAATGCGCCGGCGGCGGTTTGCTGCGCGACCCGCAAAAAGTCGACGCGATTCTTGGCGCGTTGCGTGAGGCGGTAAGCATCAAATTCACAGTGAAAACGCGAATCGGATTCGACTCATCTGATGTATTTTCCGCCTTGCTGCCGATATTCGCGAAGCATTCGCTCGATTTGCTGACAGTGCACGGACGCACCGTCAAGGAGATGTATCGCACAGAAGTGCATTATGAATTCATCCAGCGCGCAGTCGCGGAGGTTGGATGCCCCGTCCTCGCCAATGGCAATGTTTATTCCGCGCAGAAAGCCAAAGAGGTACTGGAGATGACTGGCGCGCACGGGTTGATGATTGGCCGCGGCGCAATTCGCAATCCCTGGCTCTTTCACCAAATCCGCCAGCATCAACGTGGTGAGACAATTTTCATGCCGCGCGGCCTGGACGTGCTCAATTACGTGCGGGCCCTTTATGAGGCCGTTTGTTCGCCAGAAGTTCGTGAGGCAGCGCAGGTCCAGAAGATGAAAAAATACATGAATTATCTTGGCGTCGGCGTCGAACCCACCGGACAGTTTCTTCACCGCATCCGGCGAGCGACGACCAGAGCGGAGTTTTTCGGCGTATGCGAAGAATTCTTGAATCATGATCTACTAATGACATTGGAGCCGTTTCCACTCGACCTGAAGCAAACCGATGTCATGGCGGGGGAACAACTGTAGGGAAATTCGAATATCGAAATCCGAATTCCGAAGGAAGTTCGAAAAAGATGAGGCGGGTGATTTTTCAAATCGTTTGTCCATTTGCCCATCAAAACGGCAGGGGAGAGCCGCTTTGTGCTCGTGCGACATAACCGAGGGTCCCAATCGCACGCCAGAGTCATTCCCCGTTGGACAAAAACGGCTTTTAGTTCAATCTTGTCCTGCAATGGCAGAAGCCGCTTTGGAGCAAAGCACAAGCAAAAGCAAAGCAACCCGAAAGAACACCCGATTCAGTGATCTGGGCTCGGACCCGCTCTGGTATAAAGACGCCGTCATCTACGAAGCGCACGTCCGCGCTTTTCATGACAGCAACGCCGATGGCATCGGCGATTTTCGCGGCCTCACCGAAAAGCTCGATTATTTGCAGGAGCTTGGAATCACGGCCATTTGGCTGCTGCCATTTTATCCATCGCCACTCAAAGACGACGGATATGACATAGCCGATTATTATTCCATTAATCCGATTTACGGAACACTCAAGGATTTCAAAGTGTTCCTCCAGGAAGCCCATCGGCGGCATTTGCGCGTCATCACGGAATTAGTCGTCAACCACACCTCCGACCAGCACCCGTGGTTTCAACGTTCAAGGCGAGCCAACGCGGGAACGGCATGGCGCAGTTTTTATGTCTGGAGCGAGACGCCGGACAAATACCGCGACGCGCGCATTATTTTCCGCGACTTCGAGCCATCGAATTGGACCTGGGATCCGGTCGCAAAAGCATACTTCTGGCACCGCTTCTATTCTCATCAACCAGACCTCAACTACGACAACCCGCAGGTAGCGCGTGAGATCATGCGGGTGCTGGATTTTTGGCTCGATATGGGAGTCGATGGGCTGCGTCTGGACGCGGTGCCGTATCTCTACGAGCGGGAGAACACCTCGTGCGAGAACCTGAGCGAGACGCACGATTATCTGAAAACGTTGCGCCGTCACGTGGACCTTAAGTACGGCGACCGAATGCTGCTCGCCGAGGCCAATCAGTGGCCTGAAGACGCGGTCAGTTATTTCGGCTCGGGCAAGGGTGACGAATGCCACATGGCCTTTCATTTTCCGCTGATGCCGAGAATCTTCATGGCTGTGCGCATGGAGGATCGCGTGCCGATTGTCGACATTCTCCAGCAGACTCCCGCTATTCCGGAAACCAGCCAATGGGCGCTGTTCCTGCGAAATCACGATGAGCTCACGCTCGAAATGGTGACGGACGAAGAACGCGATTACATGTATCGCGTTTATGCCACCCAGACCAAAGCTCGCATCAATCTCGGCATTCGACGCCGGCTCGCCCCGTTGCTCGGGAACGACCGGAAACGAATTGAACTGCTGAACATGCTGTTGCTTTCGTTTCCGGGCGCGCCGGTGCTGTATTACGGCGACGAGATCGGCATGGGTGACAATGTCTTCCTGGGTGACCGTAATGGCGTGCGCACGCCCATGCAATGGAGCTCGGATAAGAACGCCGGCTTTTCGCGAGCGGGCCCGCAGGCGCTCTATTTGCCGATCATTCTCGATCCCGAATATCACTACGAAGCGGTAAACGTCGAGGCGCAGGAAGGAAATCGTCATTCGCTCTTGTGGTGGATGAGGCGTGTGCTGGCGCTGCGAAAGCGGCATCGCGCCTTTGGACGCGGAACAATTCAATTTCTCCAGCCGGAGAACCGGAAAATTCTGGCTTTTATTCGGCGTTATGAAAACGAGACGATCCTTGTGGTGGCCAATCTCTCCCGTTTTCCACAACCGGTTGAACTCGATCTTGCTGAGTTCAAACAAACTTTCCCGGTCGAACTCTTTGGGCGGACACATTTCCCTACGATAACTGAGAAGCCTTATTTTCTGACCCTGAGTCCCCATGCGATGTTTTGGTTTGCGCTCGAACCTGTTGCCGGGCGCGCAACTCCGTTGTTGCCCGCTCGCTCTGCGGAAGTGCTCGTCGTTCCGGAAGACTGGGAGGAGATTTTGCTGGAGCAGCGTCGCGCTCCGCTCGAGGGCGCTTTGTTTGAGTATTTGCAAAGCCAATCCTGGTTCGGCAGCAGGACACGGCAAATGAAGTCCGTCCAGATTCGCGACGCAATCAAAATGCCGGTCGATTCCAACCAGGTTTATTTTCTCTTTCTGCTGGCGGAATATGTCGAAGGCGATCCCGAAGAATATTTCGTGCCGCTTGGTTTCGCGAGCGGCAAAGAAAAAGAAAAAATTCAAGAGACGGCTCCGCAATCGATCATCAGCGGCTTACGGTTGGAAAAACAAAATGTCGAGGGCGCTCTTTTTGATGCCGTCGAGAGCAACAGCTTCTGCCGCAGCCTGGTAGCAGCCATCGGGCGGCGGCGCTCCTATAGCAATGGTGAAGGGGAACTTAAAGCACTGGCGACCTCCGCCTGGCGAACGGTTGGCGCAAATCAAGCTGGGTCCGACGACTCCATCAGCAAGGTTCAACAAAGCAATACCGCGCTCGTCATCGGCCACAAGTATTTCCTCAAATTCTTCCGCCGAATCGAATCCGGCCTCCATCCCGAACTCGAGCTGGGCCGCTTTCTGACCGAAAGGGAATTCCCCGCAATTGCTCCAGTTGCCGGCGCACTGAAGTACCTCCGCGCCAGCGGCGAGGAATTTACGGTCGCCATCCTGACCCGCTTTTTGCCCGAGGCCAAAAACGCGTGGGAGTACACAATTGATGCGCTGGGCCGTTATTTCGAACGCATCGGCACCGCGGTCAACCAGCCGCAATTCGCCGCGCCAGGAGTGGGGCCGCCGATCGGCTTCAATCAAGAGCCAGTTCCGGAGACCGTTGCCGTATTAATTGGTACTTACCTCGAGGCGGCACGCTTGATGGGCCAGCGGACCGGGCAGCTCCATGTGGCTCTCGCTTCCGAGCCCGATGACAAAGATTTCGCGCCCGAGCCGTTTACACCCTTCTATCAGCGCTCCCTGTTTCAATCGATGCGGAATCTGACGGTTCACACGCTGCTGTCGCTGCGTCGTTCGATGAATCGCGTGCCAGAGGCGCTCCGCCCTGAAGCCGAAAAAGTTATCAGCCTGGAAAGCGCAATCGTGAAACAATTTCGTTCCATCCACGAAATGGGCATTGCCGGCAAACGCATCCGGTGCCATGGCAACCTGCACCTGGGTGAAATTCTCTACACCGGCAAAGATTTTGTTTTCATCGATTTCGAGGGTGAATCCGCCCGCCCGCTGGGCGAACGGCGCATCAAACGCTCGCCGCTCAACGATGTCGCGGCGATGGTGCGCTCGTTCGAATTCACAACCTACGCCGCGCTCTTCAAACAGCTTGACCTCGGCACGCTGCATGAAGAACGGCTCCCGCAACTCGAACCGTGGACTGGCTTTTGGTATCGCTGGGTCAGCTCTGTCTATCTGAAAGCGTACATCGATGTCGTCGGCAAAACTGATTTGTTACCGCACTCAAAGGAAGAATTGAAAGTGCTTTTTAATGTTCATTTGCTTGAAAAGGCCGTCTATGAAATTGGCTACGAACTTAAGCATCGCCCCTCGTGGTTGAAAATTCCACTTCGCGCCATCGCCAAACTGGTGGAAGCCAAGGTGGCAAGCAGTCCTTCCGCCAGTCCGACAATCCATTAATCCATCAATCCACAAATCGATTTATCAGCTCGCCCGCCGAGTGGGCATCCAGTCCTCTTATTTGGATACGTCGGGCAAACGGCAACACGCCGCGCCCGAAACACTTGCCGCCATTCTTCAACTTTGGGAAATAAACGCTCTTACTTCGAAGGAAATTCACGATGCGCTCACAGAATTCGAGCTGAATCGCTGGCGGAAGATCGTCAATCCAGTCATTGTTGCCTGGAACGGCGAGACAACCAAAATCGAACTGCTCATCCCCGCTGCAAGCGAGAAGCACTCGGCGGAAGGCCGCATCCGTCTCGAAGACGGTCAAAGCAAAAGCTTCACAGCACGCTTCAACAATCTGCGCACTTTGAGGCGGAGTCGCGTCAGCGGTGTCCCGTTCGTCGCCAAGGAGCTTTTACTTCCCGTCCTGCCCCACGGTTATCATCAATTAAGCATCGACACATCACTCACCCACCACGCATCACGCATCACGCATCCCGGCCGCACCGCTACCGCCCTCATCATCTCTGCTCCAACAAAATCGTATTCGGTCCCTGGCCGCCAAAAGTCATGGGGCGCATTCCTGCCCATGTATGCCGCTCATTCCCGCGAAAGTTGGGGCGCGGGCAACTTCGGCGACTGGCAAAAGCTCACCGATTGGCTCGCCTCTCTTGGTGGCGAAGTCGCTTCCACCCTCCCGTTGCTGGCTGCGTTTCTCGAGCATCCGGTCTGCGAACCAAGTCCCTATTCACCCGCCAGTCGCCTGTTCTGGAATGAGTTTTACCTCGACATACCAACTATCCCCGAATTCTCGGGCTGCCGAGCCGCCCAAAAGCATGTTCGCTCCAATCCATTCCAGCAGCAACTCGACCGTTTCCGCCAAAGTCCGCTCATTGACTATCCCGCGCAAATGGCGGCGCGCCGGCAAGTGCTCGAACATCTCGCTCGCTTCTTCTTCAAACACGATTCCCCACGCCAAAAGCAATTCTACCGCTTTCTCAAATCTCGTCCGCAAGTCGAGGATTATGCCCAATTCCGCGCGGCTTGCGACCAGACTCATCTTCCCTGGCAAAAGTGGCCTCAACGCCAGCGCGACGGAAATTTGCGAACGGGCGATTACTCAGAAGCGGCGAAAAACTACCATCTTTACATTCAATGGCTGACGCACGAACAAGTCGCTGCGCTCACCAGGAAATGCGGCGCCCACGGCAGTCAATTTTACCTCGATCTGCCTCTCGGCGTTCATTCAGCCGGCTACGATCTCTGGCGTGAGCGGGATGTTTTTGCGGGCGGTGCGAGCGTCGGCGCGCCGCCGGACGCATTTTTCAACAAAGGCCAGAACTGGGGCTTCACTCCGTTGCACCCCCAGCGCCTCCGCGAGCAGAGCTACTCTTACTTGCGTGAAGTGTTGCGCTTCCAAATGCGCCACACAGGCATGCTTCGCCTCGATCACGTCATGAGCCTCCATCGCTTATACTGGATTCCTGAGGGCTGTTCAGCCAGAGAGGGTGCATACGTCTCTTATCCTGCCGAAGAAATCTACGCCATCTTGAGCCTCGAATCACATCGTCACAAAACCGTGCTCGTTGGCGAAAATCTCGGCACCGTTCCAGAGGAAGTCAATAAAGCGATGAACCGGCACGGTCTTCGCCGAATGTACGTCGTACAGTTTGCGCAACGGCCCAATCCACGCTCTGCCCTGGCGAAGCCGCCGCGAGGTTCCGTTGCCAGCCTTAATACCCACGACATGCCAACCTTCGCTGCTCATTGGCGCGGCCTCGATATTGACGACCGCAGGGATTTGGGGCTTTTCACCAACGCCGAGACGCTAAAGGAACACGCCCGCCGCGCAAAACTCAATTTGGCGTTGGAGAAGTTTCTTAATCGCAAGGGATGGCTTAAAAAAAGTAGCAGCCGAGATATTCCCGACCGAATTCTTCGAGCCTGCCTTGAGTGGCTTCGCAGCAGCCCTGCCGAGCTCGTTCTAATCAACCTTGAGGACCTGTGGGGGGAAGACAAACCACAAAACGTCCCCGGCACATCCTCGGAACGGCCCAATTGGCGGCGCAAAGCGCGCTGCTCAACAGAGGAATTGCGAGCCAATGATGAACTCTGCCGATTTCTCCGCGGATTTGGAACTGGCGTTTACACGAAATAACAACCCGTTCCTTGCGCGGTGGGATCGAGATCAAATTCCACAATAGCTGTTTTCCCGCACGATCGCCGAGTGACGTGCACTTCCAGGTTTCCCGTCTTGCAGTCAGTTGGCGGATACGTAGCCAACATCACCATCAGGCTTCCATTCGCCTCCGTCCATTGCGTTTCTTTAATCGCTGAATCCGATGGGTCCACCAACAGACTCCTATTGTGAGTCGCTTCGTACAAGGCAGACTTCCAATCCGCGGCCAATCCGACCATTTCAAATGAGTAGGCGTCGGGCCGGGAAGGTTCTCCGACGATGAACATCGCCATATTGGTGCGCCCAGGATAAATTCTCAGAGCTTGTGCCAGATGCCGTTCGACCGGTTTCCTGCCAATAAATACGTTGATATTCCCAGCCCAATGTGGCTGGCCTCGTCCGGTCAAATCCCAAAGATCCTGCGCGAGGGTCCCTTTTCCGCCCGGAGCCTTGCCCGAAAAGACCTTCTGCCGCCAGCCCATCAAATTGAGGAATGTCGCGGCTCGGGCTCCTACGACTGATTTGGGCGCGCGCGCCGGAGAATCTCCTGGTGACGTTGCAGCCGTGACCAGCTTCTTTGGGGGGACACGATCGAAATCGCCAAGCGGAAGCGGGCGCGGGCGGTCCACATCGACGCTGAATTCGCGCGACTCGCCAGGTTCCAGCGTCGGCACGACCAATCGCGCGAGAGGTTGCCAGGGAAGGAATGCCCCCAGCGGCGCGGACTCAATCCTCATCGGTGTCGGTCGCGAAGGGGACATGCCTGTATTGCGCACTGTAATCTGAATCCGGACCTTGTCACCGGGCAGACCGCGGAAAGTTATATCGGTTCGTTCGACGCTGAGTTCAGCCTCGCCAAACTCGGTTTCGTACCCGGAATGGACGTTGAGTCCCGGCCTCTTCTCCATGACAATCATAGTATTACCTTTCGCTGGGTTCGGCCGTGCTTGCTTTCCCGATAGCCGCAAATTGATTCGAGATCAGCCGCACTGCTTTATTTACTTCGTTATCTTACACCAAAACCGGAAAATGCATAGCGCACCGATGACGCTCAACTGGAATTGCAGCATACCTCTTCATGGACCTCATCCATTGCTTTCAAACAGCGCGCTGAAATTGAGTTTGACCACTTCCAATCTGCGCGTTAGTATTTCCTCGTGAATTTGAAGTTGAACCTGCTCCGAAACCTTTCGGAACTGCTCCTATCCAAGGCGCTGCTGCTAAGCGGCGCGGCAGTCGGGTTCTAGTTCGCACCAGATTTTAACAAAACCCCACTGCCAACCGGCGGTGGGGTTTTTCTTTACCTGCACCCCGGCTGGCGTTAACAACAACATCAAAGACATGCTCAAGAAACCGTCCGCCAAATATCGCGCGTTTTCACCGGTGCGTTTGCCCAATCGGAAATGGCCTAATCGCGTCCTCAAACAAGCTCCCCGCTGGTGCAGCGTGGACCTTCGTGATGGCAACCAGGCCCTGGCTGTGCCGATGAACGTCAGCCAAAAGCTCGAGATGTTTCAGACGCTTGTAAAATGCGGCTTTAAAGAAATCGAGGTCGGGTTCCCTTCGGCGTCGAACACCGAATTCACTTTCAACCGCCGGCTCATCGAGGAAAATCGCGCGCCGGATGATGTCTGGCTCCAGGTCCTCGTCCAGGCACGAGAAGATTTGATCGAGCGCACCATCGAGTCGCTCGTCGGCGCGAAAAAGGTCATCATCCACATGTACAATTCGACCTCGCCCGCGCAACGTCGAGTCGTGTTTAATCTGTCGAAAAAGGAAATCGTCGGCATGGCGGTCCGAGGCGCAAAATTGATTTACGAACGTCTCCCGCGCCTTAAAGGCACCAAAATAGCACTGCAATATTCGCCCGAGAGTTTCAGCGCTACCGAAATTGAGTTCGCGAAAGAAATTTCAGAAGCGGTCATGGATGTCTGGAAACCTACGCCGCGGCAGAAAATGATTCTTAATCTTCCCGATACGGTTGAAGTCGCGATGCCCAATGTTTATGCGGACCAAATCGAATGGATCTGCCGCAACATCAAAAAACGCGATTCGCTCGTCATCAGCCTCCATACTCATAACGATCGTTGCACCGGTGTCGCCGCAACCGAACTCGGCTTGCTCGCCGGCGCGGATCGCGTCGAAGGCACTCTCTTTGGCAACGGCGAACGCACCGGCAATCTCGATATCGTGACGGTCGCAATGAATTTTTACATGCACGGTATCGACCCGAAGCTGGACTTTTCCAATCTCAACTCCATTCGCGAAGTTTATGAGCGCTGCACCGGCATGACTGTTCCGGCTCGCCAGCCCTACGCCGGCGAATTGGTTTTCACCGCGTTCAGCGGCTCCCATCAGGATGCTATTCGCAAAGGCCTTGCCGAATGGGGTGACGGCGGTCGAAATCATTGGGATGTTCCTTATCTCACGATTGATCCGACCGACATTGGCCGCGAGTATCGTGAAGTCATTCGCGTCAACAGCCAGTCCGGCAAAGGCGGGGTTGCCTATCTTCTAGAAACCGAATTTGGCATCGAAATTCCCAAAGAAATGCAGCGCGAATTCGGTCCCATCGCCAACAACGAAGTGGATCGCCTGGGCCGGGAAGTGAGCGGAGCCGAACTCAAGGCGATGTTCTGGCGCGAATATATCGAGCGAAACACACCCTGGACGCTCAAAGGCTTCGAAACCGAAAGCCATAATGGCACCGTGCGATGCCGCGCCCGATTGCTGCGTGAGGATCAGCCGATCGAGTTTTCTGGCGAAGGCAACGGCCCTCTCGCCGCGCTCGTCCACGGCTTCGGCACAGTGGGTGTGCCGCGCTTTGAAATTGCGCATTACAGCGAGCATGCTTTGAGTTCAGGCGAAGAAGCTGCCGCTATTGCTTACATCCAAATCAAACATGCCAATGGCAACACGCGCTGGGGCGCAGCCGTGGATACGAACATTGAACTTGCCTCGATCAAAGCCGTCCTCAGTGCGCTGAACCGATCGTAATTGGCTGGTGTAGTCGTGTTTGGCAACAGGCGTTCTCGCATGTTGCCGTTTTAACGTTTCAACGCTTTGGTCTGCCTACGGTCTTCACCCCATAGCACGCTGACTCGCCAGACCTTTAGCTTGGCGTTGATTTATGGCCGAAACACAAACCAAAACCAAACGAAAGCCGAGCGCAGCTTTTTTGAAACCGGTTCAACCGGACCAACAGCTTGGCGAAATCATCGGCAATCAACCCCTTGCCCGCACTGAAGTCACCAAGAAGCTGTGGGATTACATCCGCGGCCATAATCTTCAGGACCCTGAGAATAAAACATTTATCAAAGCCGACGACAAACTGCGCGAAATCTTTGGTGGCAAGGATCGCGTCAGCATGTTCGAGATGACCAAACTCGTCTTCAATCATGTGACGTAGCACAGATTTGCACAACCTCGCAGTGCACATAAAGCGGCATGGGGCTGCCGCATTCCAAAACCTCGCGGAAGGAGTAGCGTGCGGTAACTCGCGCCAGCGTCTTGGAGTGCGGCAGCCCCATGCCGCTTTCATCGCCCCAATGCGTGTCACCATTTCAACCGAGATGCGGAATCGTCAGAGGCCCCTGCGGCAATACGGCAATCCGCGCTCCATTTCCGTTCTGTCGAACCAGGCCATTCACTGCGCCAGCGATGTCGTGGCAAGGCGTTAAGTGTGCCTTGCGAACCACATCGTCGGACAAAGAGCTGTAAAGCAGCACGTCCGCATTGCGCTGGATAATCGCCTGGATTTGCGCCTGCCATTGCTCGGGCCGTTGAAAACCTGGAGAGGCGAGCAGTGAAAGAATTTCTACCGGGCTGCTGGCGCTGCGCAGAAGTTCATCGAAACTCGAACCCATCGGCACCCCTTCACAGCATTCACAGGCGATGATTAACGTGCCACCCGGTTTGATCACGCGCGCACCCGCGCTCATGCCTTTCACCGCCTGGTAAAGATTCAGGTCGAGCGGATAACCGCTGTTCGTGGTTACGACGATGTCAAACGGTGCATCGAATTTCTGCATCGCCGAATTTCGCACAAATTCGCAACCGGCCTTATGCGCGGCAATCAGGTCTCCCGCGAAGACGCCTGTGATTTGGCGCTCATCATTAAGCGAAACGTTCAATACAAAACTTGGCCCTGCCCGCAAAGCGATGTCCCGTGTCTCTTCCCAAATCGGATTGCCGTCAGTGACTCCGAAAGTTGAATTCGGATCGCCAATGTTTTTTGCGCCGTGATTGCTGACTACAGTTTCGAGGCCAGCCACCCCAGGCATAATTCCTTTCGGTCCGCCGCTAAAGCCGGCGAAGAAATGCGGTTCGATGAATCCCGTCACAATGCGGATGTCGGCTTCCACGAAATGACGATTAAGCAGTGCCGCCGCGCCACTTCGAGTAACCCCGAGTTGGACGAGCGCCGCCGGATTTTCCGGTTCGTGATTGAGGACGCGATAATTCCTGGCGACCCCGGGCGTGAGCATTTGCTCCAGCTCGGAAGGCGTGTTGGGTCGATGAGTGCCAAGTTGGTTGATTAACGTGATTTTATCGCGGGGAACGTCCGCCAGATAATCGAGCAGCCACGGAATAAGCCGATCGTTTGGAGTCGCGCGGGTAATGTCAGTAAATAGAATGCAGACCCCGTCGCCAGGTTTAATCCATTCGCGCAGCGGACGCGCTGAAATCGGGTTCTCAAGGCCGGCCAGAACAGCCGCGCGTTCGTCTTTCAATCCCGGCACATGTGACGGCTGGATTACAGTCGTCCGATCTTCCGGGAATTCGACCGGCAAATATCCTCGTCCGTACGCGAGCTGGACTTTCGTCAAGACGGGAGCGGTAGGGTGCGTCATTGCGCCAAACCGAGGTTCTTCAAAACGGCAATGGTTGAAGGCGCTTTGTTGAGGGTATAGAAGTGAATACCCGGCGCGCCGGATTCGAGCAACTCTTTGCACTGCTTCGTCGCGTATTCAATTCCGAACGCGGCGGCAGCAGCATCGTCGCCGGCCACATCTTCCAGTTTTGCCGCCAGGGGCGCGGGTATTCTGGCGCCACACAATGCCGTGAAACGCTTGATTTGCGCCGCGCTCATTATCGGAATGATTCCTGGAACCAAGGGAACCTTCACACTGTGGTTGCGCGTCATGTGATCGCGGAAGTAATAATAGTCCGCATTATCGAAGAAGAGTTGGGTAATTACGAAATCCGCGCCCGCCTCAATTTTTTCTTTGAGATGGATCCAATCCGCGAGCTTACCGTCTTTGCAGGCGATGTGGCCCTCGGGAAATCCGGCCACACCAATCGAAAAATTGTCCTGCTCGCGAATGAAACGGACCAGTTGGCTGGAATATTCGAAGCCGCCGGGGGTCATTTGAAATTCGCCTCCGTTGGGAGGATCGCCGCGCAACGCAAGCACGTTTTTGACGCCGAGCGAGCGGATTTGGCCCAGCAAATCGCGGATCTGTTCTTTCGTGGAGGAGACGCAGGTCAAATGCGCGACTGCAGTCAAGCCGTGTTGGCGCTGGATCCGGTCCACGATCATGAGCGTCTTGTCGCGAGTGCTGCCGCCAGCGCCGTAAGTCACTGAGCAATAATCAGGTTTGGCCCGGGTTAGGGCGGGAATCGTCTTCTCCAACAAATTGCGGTCACCCTCATCGGTCTTCGGGGGGAAGAACTCGAATGAGATCACCGGTTGCCGGGCGGCGCCTTTGGCGGCGTATATGTCGCGAACAAGCTGCATGACCGTTAAAGATGGGGTAGACGGCTTCAAAAACCAAGCGTGCTTGCCTCATCTGGTTTCTCATCATGGTGGATTTGACCTTGAGCGATTACCTGACGCGTGGCAACGTTCCCGGCACGCGGCAGAGCTGGCGTCATGCTCAAAAAAATCAGCCAACGCTCGAACCAACCGCACCCGCACAATCGCCCCGGTGAATGTTAAACCGCTTTCGCTGCGAAAACGTTGGCAACGGTTATTTCTGTCCCTGCACCTGGACGCGAACGACGCCTTTGAGTGGCAACGCGGGTTCGAGATCAAGAGACGCTTGAATTTTAGCGGATTGTCCCTTCAATTCCGGCGCCTGATGGGGCAAGAAATAGCTCGTAACCAGCGTGTAAGGACCGGTCGGAACGGGAACCACGTTCGGGATGGGAGCCGCGGGCGGATTGGGGGATGAAGAGAGCAGGGCGATGCGGTAATACCGGCGGGGGTCTGGCCCAATCGAATCCGAGGAGCTTGTAATCGGGCCACTGGCGGGGATGGGACTGTTTAGATTGAGCCAGTTAACCTGCGTCAGGTTGGTCTTGTATTGGACCTGGTAACTTTTTCCAACGGCGGAGGCCCAACTGAAATTGAGCGTGTTGCCGGTGCTCGACAAATTTTGAATCGTTGGGGTTGGCGCGGGAATGACCAGGTCCCACCCAATCACATCCAAAACCGTCAATTCAACGCCCAGGTTTGGCATTGCGCCAGGCGTGCCGAAGGCATCCTGCACTCTAGGAGTATGAGCCAGGGCGCTCCACCAATCGCCGTAATCCCCGCCTGCGATTTGCATGTTTTGATTGTAGCGCACGAGATCCGTCACCCCGCCATCGATTGAAAACCAGGCGTCATCGCCGGACGTCGTGTAGCTGCGCAATCCGCCCGCAGTGTAACGGAAAAGATCGACGGGAGCAGCGTTCGGACGGGTCAAACCCGAGGAGGTTCCCAGAACTTCATCGATTTCGTGGGAAACAACAGCCGTCAAATCGTAATGGCTCGGATTGATGCTGATTCGGTCGATGTTGATGATCGACATGTTCAACGAAATCGTGCTGTCGGATGATCCGGGCGGAGGATTGGCATTGAAGCCGAGAGCCCGTTGATTAGCCGTGGTCATGCGAATTGAACCGGCCCCATCCACTGGGCTCGTCGAGCCTCCGGGGATGTGGGCGAGCGCGGTTACATCATTGGCAGTCTTGGAATCTGCGACGAGCGCATTGTAAAAGGACAAATAGGGAACCGTGCCGATAAACGTGGAACTCTGCCCAAGACCGCTGCCTATTTCGGCGAAAGTAATCGTTACTGTGACCGGGTCTGAGAATTTGGTTTCATAAACCTGGATCGCCGCATTGATGGTGTTTTGAATCGCCAGTGAATTTGGATCGTTAAGAATCGTGCTGTCCCAAACGGGAGTGATGATCAAGCCCGCCAACGGTCCAGTAGCCACAATACTCAAAGTCCCACTCGCGCTTCCCGAGCCTGCGGCCAGTATGAAATACGTTGTTCCTCCCGTGGCGGCAAAACTGACGCTGGCCTGGCTGCCGGAGCAGGCCGGTCCGTTGTCATCATTGCATATCAGCGGCGTCAGAGAATCGCAGCTTCCCGTATAGACGGCCAATACCGTGTCAAACGTGCTGCCGCAAGTGCTGATCGTTACGGTTCCGCTTGCCGCAGGCGTATAAGTGTACCATACACCCATTCCAGCCGTACCCTGGCAGTCGGGCACCGGATCACCCGTCGAAGTGGCGTTGACCGTGCTCACCGTGTAGGACGTTCCCGCTGTCATCGGAATCGCGCTGGCGCAACTATCGTTTGCCGGCGGCGTGGCTGACGCAATAACTTGCACGCTAACATCGTCAATCAGAAAACTGGTTGTAAGGCTGAAATCATTAACGCTGCTGAAGTAAATGCGAATGGTTTGTCCGGCGTAAGCGACCAAGTCGAACGTTTGCTGATGATAAGAGGAAGGTCCGATCCCGCTGTCCTGGTCCATATTGGACTTGTTAAGCACCGTCGCGAGCACCCCATTGCCCGTGTCCTGAATCGTCGCGCTGAAAGTGTCGAACGCACCAAAAGTGCCTTCGTCGGAAAATATATTATAATAGAATGACAGCGTGGCGCTCGTAACCCCTGCCGGAATTGTGACTTCTTGATAACAGGAATCGACTTCGTCCTCGATTCCTCCCAACCAGGCGAAATGCGAACCTGATCGCGCTAAACCAGCTGTGTTGTCCGTGATTGCCCCGCCGCTCATCGTCCAGCTCGAAGCACCCGATTCAAACCCGCCATTTTGAATCAGCTCAGTCTGCGCCGCGCCTTGGAGGGCTGACCAACCTATGAACATCAGAACCGCTACTGAACACCGCACACCATAGTTGTCTTTCATATTAGATTTCTTTCTGATTGGGAACGTCCCTATAAAACCAAAACACAGTGTGGTTTTACAAGCCTTTTCGGTCGCGAATTGAAAGCCGCTCGTCCGTGGGTACTGAGGATTCACGATCTGGCAAAAGCGGGCGAATAGTTCAGCACGATGGATGAGATAGTCATCAATGCGCGAACGATCCTCGACGCTCTAAAACCTCAAGAGAAATCCCCATATGGGTGTCACGTTATTCTCTTTATTTCGTGCCGCAATTTTGGTATATAAGCCAATGCCATGGCCTCTGGTTCTGATACGGATTTTATTGTCTGGGGAATCGACCAGACCGCTTATGGGCCGGTGGAATTGCCGACGCTGGTCTCGTGGGTAAAGGACGAACGAGTCACAGCAGAAACGTGGATTTTTGCAGCGCGAACGGCTACATGGCAAAAGGCGCCACAAGTTCCCGAGCTTCAAATGTTCTTTCATGCAAAATCAAATGGCTCTTCCAGCGGCGGAGCAATTGAAAGCGTCGGCGGAGTTGATGCACGGGCGCTTCGCCGGGTAAAGATTCTCGGAGGAATGAGCGATGAACAGCTCCAAAAGTTTGCGGAGTTCATGGAGGTCGAGAAAGTGCCGCAGTGGACGGTCATCGTGAAGCAAGGGGATCCCGGCGACACGATGTATTTGATTTTGCAGGGTGAACTGCGTGTGCGAATCAACGCGATGGGAAAAGAAACCATTCTGACGACGTTGGGCGTAGGAGACTTTTTCGGCGACATTTCTCTCTTTGACCAGGGTCCGCGTTCAGCGGATGTCGTGGCCAACAGCGACAGTATCCTGCTAAAAATCTCTGCTGCTGCTTTCGAAGAGCTCTCGAAAAATGCTCCGGAATTGGCAACGCCATTTTTGCGGAATATTGGTCGAACGATGAGCGCGCGCATCCGGGCGGACAATAAGCGGTTGAGCGACGCAGCGAGGCTTTCCTGACGTTTTGATTGGCTCGCGGGCCTCTCCGCACCTGGGTGCCAGCCGCACGGGGCGCTATGCTTGCCCACCATTCGGTCCTTAATCCCCCAATAATTTTTTCAACGTATCTCTGGCTTTGGCTTCGCGCGAAGTATCTTCTGCTGGGGCGCGATATTCCCGGCGAATCATCTCGAAATATTCGCAGTAGTTGGCGAGATGCTTTTCGGCGACCGGATCGGCTCGCCGATCGCGGCATTGTTGCGCGAGGCGAGGATCGTAACTCACACAATTGAGACAGACCTTCAGATCCGACCCGCATTGATGGCAGGTTTCTGACCGGCCGGGCGAACTGGTGAGTTTGTATTCCGTGCCGCATTTCCAACAATGTCTTGTTAAAGCCATGCCATATTTTAAGTCCAAAGTCCGAAGTCTAAAGTCTAAAGTCATTCTGGAGGGGCGTGAGACAGAATTCTTCGCTGCCTCGGAAGAATTTTGTCTGACACGCCTCCGGAGGCAAGAATCGGAAAATTTGTGGGCTTCACGAAGCCTTAAGGTGGCATCGCGTAATGTGACGGCGTAATTGAAATCGGTAATTGGGAGATCGTGAAAGTGCAGATAGCGAAAGCGTCGCGATCTCATCCGCTTTACTTGTTGGGTTGCATGGCGCGACGCAACAAGCACGACGGGCCGGAATAAAATAACAGAAAGGCACGAGAACATGAAGATCAAGACCATAACAAAGGCGACATTAGGCCTGCTGGCGCTGGGCGTCTCGGGTTGGATGATTATTGCGCAAGATTCAGGAAACGAAACTCCAAATCATCCGGGACCGCCTCCTGGCGAGGGTCCCGGCGGACCCGGGGGCCCGCGGCATCATCGGCCACCGCCACCACCGTTATTCGCGGCACTGGACGCAAATCATGATGGCGTGATTGACGAAAACGAAATCGCGAATGCCAGCGCGGCGCTGAAGACACTGGACAAAAATGGCGATGGTAAATTAACGATGGATGAGTTGATGCCGCCGCGCCCACCATGGAGAGAGGGAGCCGGGCGTCCACCAGGGCCGCCACCGGGCGGCGCAGAGGATGAACAAGCGCCATCGACGAATCGCTGAGATGTTACAACATTAAAATGGCAAAAACCTGAAACGTTAGACCGAGTTTGCTAGCCAGGAAAAATGAGGGGGCGGGCGTGGTTGTGGTTGCCCGCCCCCTGCATTTTTGCGCAGACGACCATTTCAGCTTGGGGCGACGTGTCGAGTTCATGATGTGCGTGCCAGCCGTCAAATTGAAGGTTTCTGGCTGCGACGGCGAGGTTTTATCTTTCTCAAGGCGCTGGAGAAGATACACTCAATCCGGATCGAACATGCGAATGAAGCGTTTATTGGCTCTTGGACTTGACTTGTTTGTCACTTTGGTCGGTTTGCATAGCGCGTTGGCCTGGGACTATGAAGGCCATCGAGTCGTCAATGAGCTGGCGCTGGCGTCTTTACCGACAAATTTTCCGAGTTTTGTCCGGACGCCCGAGGCTACGGAACGGATTGCATTTCTGGCTGGGGAAGCAGATCGGTGGAGGAACACGCCCGATTTGCCGTTGCAACATTGCCAGGAGCCGGAGCATTTCATGGATATGGAAGAACTGGCGCAGTTCGGCTTAAAGCCCGAAGCGTTGCCGATTTTTCGGTATGATTTCATCTCGGAGTTGGCGGCGTACCGCAAAACGCACCCCGAGAATTTTCCGGCTGCCGATTCGGCGAGCGATCCCGCGCACAAACATTCGTGGGTGGGATTGTTGCCGTGGGTCATCACGGAAAACTACGGGAAATTGAAATCGGAGTTCTCGTATCTCAAAGCGTTCGAACAAGACGGTGGCACAGCAGAAGAGATCGCCAATGCGCAGGCGAATGTTCTTTATACGATGGGCGTCATGGGCCATCACGTCGGCGATGCTTCGCAGCCGTTGCACACCACCATTCATCATCACGGTTGGAAGGGAGAGAACCCGCATCATTATTCGACCCGCGAGTCGATTCACGGATGGATCGATGGAGGTTATTTTAGAAAAATTGGCGGGGCAAATTTAAAGGAGATGCAAAGCAAGTTGCGGCCAGCGCAATTGGTTTCAATTAATGGCCGAGCGGCCAAACCGGAGGAGATGTTCCAGGCGGTGATGTCTTTCATTCTGGAGCAGCACAAACTGGTTGAGCCGCTTTATCAGTTGGATCAGGAAGGAAAACTTTCGGGTGAGGGCGAGGTCGGAATGCAAGGACGGGTGTTTCTGGAAGGGCAATTGATGAAGTCCGGCCAACTGCTCGGGGATATCTGGTATTCGGCCTGGCAACAAGCGCCGCCGGACACGTTTCTGAAATCGCAGCTTGTGAGAAGGAAAGGAAAGGAAGCTCCAAATCCCAAATCTCAAGCTCCAGAGAAACCTCAATCCTCAAGCACCAAAGCGGAGTAGCATACCTGCCTCGCGCTGCCCCAGAGCAATCGTTTCCAAATCCCGGAAGGCGACATTCTCTTATGAATTCTCGCCATCAGGAAATTGTTTCAATTCCACCGGCGGTGGTGCTTCGTGCTTCGTGCCGAGCTGATTTTCATGTCCGACACAATTAGCAATCTTTGGCAGATTACCCACTTGCGCCGGTAGCATTTCCAGACAAGTTGGATAAGCAACTTTGAGTTGAATGAAAACCTCTACACGCACACAGCGGCTATCGCCAAGGGCAAGAAAGGTGGGATCGCCGGGAAACTCTTTTCCGTCCAAGTACGTCAGACGATTTCCGATGGGCGCAGAAGTGATGCCAAATGGCGGCGTTTATTTTCGGGTCTGGGCGCCGAAATGCAAGTCGGTCGCCGTCCAGATTGGCACAGACGCGCAATTGGCGACGGGTGAAATCATCGACCTGGGAACGGAAGACAACGGCTATTTCTCGGCGCGTGTTCCGAATGCGTCGCATGGCATGTTGTACAAATTCAAGCTGAAGGGAGGCTCATTTCCGGATCCGGCTTCGCGGTTTCAGCCTGAGGGTCCGCATGGTCCATCGCAAATAGTGGATGCTCGAAAATTCAAATGGACGGATGAAAAGTGGCAAGGTATTCCCCGTGATGGTCAGATCATTTACGAAATGCACATCGGCACCTTCACGCGCGAGGGCACGTGGGGCGCGGCGATGGAACAGTTGCCGGAACTGGCACGACTTGGAATCACCGCTATCGAGGTGATGCCCGTCGCGGAGTTTCCAGGCCGATTCGGCTGGGGTTATGACGGAGTCGATTTGTTTGCGCCGACGCACCTGTACGGAACGCCCGACGAATTTCGTTTGTTCATTAATCGAGCGCACACTCTGGGGATAGGCGTCATCCTGGATGTCGTTTACAACCACATAGGCCCCGACGGAAATTACTTGAAGCAATTTTCCGATGATTATTTCACCGACCGTCACCAGAACGAGTGGGGAGAGGCAATCAACTTTGATGGAGAGAACAGCGGGCCAGTGCGTGAATTCTTCGTGTCCAACGCGGCCTGCTGGATTGATGAATTTCATCTCGATGGCCTGCGACTGGATGCGACACATCAGATTTTCGATTCATCCGCGGAGCATGTGCTCGCAGTGATGGCTCGCAAGGTGCGGGAAGCCGGCGGCAAACGAGCGACGTATCTCGTCGCAGAAAACGAAGCGCAGTTTTCAAAACTGGTTCGGCCCTTTGAGGAGGGCGGCTACGGTTTGGACGCGCTGTGGAACGATGATTTTCATCACTCTGCGAAAGTCGCAGCCACCGGAAGAATGGAAGCCTATTATGGCGGCTACCGAGGGGCACCTCAGGAATTCATCTCGGCGGCGAAATGGGGCTATCTTTACCAGGGTCAATGGTACAAGTGGCAAGGCAAGCATCGTGGCGGTCCGGCATTCGGAGTCGAGCCGAACCGGTTTGTGAATTTTCTTCAAAATCATGATCAAGTCGCTAACTCCCTGCGCGGTTGGCGGCTCCAAAATCTAACCAGTCCCGGCCGGCTCCGAGCATTGACGGCCTGGCTGTTGCTGGCACCGGGAACGCCGATGCTTTTCCAAGGCCAGGAATTCGCAGCTTCGACGCCGTTTTTGTATTTCGCCGATCACAAACCAGAATTGGCGAAACTCGTCTTGAAGGGACGAAAGGAGGGGCTTAAACAATTTCCATCAATTTCATCTGCTGAGGCCGAGCCGATATTGGATGCTCCCGAGCGGGAAGAGACATTTTTGCGATGCAAGCTGGATTTCTCTGAACGGGCAAAGCACTCGAGTACTTACGATTTACACCGGGATTTAATCAAGTTCCGCAGGAACGATCGGGTCTTTTCGAAACCGCGCCCGGGCGGAGTCGATGGGGCAGTGCTGGGCCCGGAAGCATTCGTGCTGAGGTTTTTTGGCGAGAACGGGGACGACCGATTGTTGCTCGTGAATCTTGGCCTGGATCTGAATTTAGATCCGGCGCCTGAGCCATTGCTCGCGCCGCTGGAAGGGTCGACCTGGAAAATAACATGGTCGAGTGAATCGCCTCGTTATGGCGGGTGCGGGATGGGGGCACTGAACCAGGCTGGGTGTTGGACGATTGCAGCACAATCCGCAGTCGTGATGGAGCCAGATCCGCACGCGACCTTGTCACAAGTGTTACATTAATTACGCAGCCCGATAAATCGAGGGCCTGGAGGAAAACTGGATCGAGGACCATGGATACGTTGATTCGACGCATTGACCTGACTCGCGCGCGGGGTGAGGACGCCCGGCAATTGCTGCGCCGCGAATGGCTGGCGACCAATGGCCTGGGCGGTTACGCGTCGGGCACGATTTGTGGCAGTGTGACCTGGAGGTACCACGGTTTATTGATCGCAGCGCTGCCAACACCATTCGGGCGAATGGTGATGCTGAACCATCTGGCAGAATACATTCGCTTTCCGGATGGCCGGCTCGTCGAGATTGGAGGTGAGGAGCGAAGCCAGCCTCAAGAGGCCGAGTACATTGGACATTTCATTACCGAGTTTCGCCTCGAAAACCATTTGCCCGTATGGCGTTACGAGGTCGAAGGAATCGTGTTGGAGAAGCATGTCCTTTTTCTTTATGGCCAGAACACGGTTCACATTTCCTACCGTTTGCTTTCGAAACACCAAGATGTGTCGCTGCAACTTCGGCCGTCGATGCATTTTCGAGGGCACGATCAGGCCGTAAACGACAGCGCCCACGCGGCGTATCAGTTTTCAGTTACGGGCGACCAATATGAAGTGATGACCAATGAGTCGGTGCCGCGTCTGCGAATGGTAATGCGAGGCGATAAAGCCGCCTTCACTTACGACGGGGGCACGCGGCGCGAAATATTTTACCAGAAGGAGGCCGAGCGCGGATACGAAGCGCGCGGTTCACTTTGGAGCCCGGGTTTTTTTACGGTCAATCTTCACACGAGGCGGGACGCGACCTTGATTGCATCGACGGAATGGTGGCACACGATGCTGGCATTAACGCCGGAGGAAGCGCTTCAATTTTTCCATGACCGGCATCGGCGATTGATCGCGTCGGCGCTGCTCAAGAACCGTGCGGATGCCGCCGCAGATCTGGTATTGGCGGCGGATCAGTTCGTGATCACGCCCGCTGGCCGAATTCAGGACGCGGCGCGCGCGCACGCTGCCGGAGACGAAATTCGCACGGTGATTGCGGGCTACCATTGGTTCACGGATTGGGGCCGGGACACCATGATCAGCCTGGAGGGTCTCACGCTTACGACCAATCGGCACACGGAGGCCGGCTGGATTCTCCGCACCTTTGCGTATTACATCCGCGACGGCCTTTTGCCGAATATGTTTCCGGAAGGAAAGAATCAAGGACTCTATCACACGGCGGACGCGACGCTTTGGTTTTTTCATGCGCTGGATCGTTATGTAGAAGTTACCAAAGATCTCGACACCTTAAGGCTAATTCTCCCGAAGCTTGTGGATATTGTGGAACATCACCTCAATGGTACCCGATTTGGGATCAAGGTGGATCCAGCCGACGGACTCCTTCGCCAGGGCGCACCCGGCTATCAACTGACATGGATGGACGCAAAAGTGGATGATTGGGTAGTCACTCCGCGACGCGGAAAAGCGGTCGAGATAAACGGTCTCTGGTACAACGCGCTGAAATTATTGGAGGCCTGGCAACAGGCGCTGGACGATCACAAATTGGCGCAACGATACTCGGACCTGGCCATGCGCGCAAAAGTGTCGTTCAATTCCCGATTCTGGCACGAAAAAGGCAAGTTTCTATATGATATTGTCGATGGAGAAGAGGGAGACGATTGTTCGTGCCGGCCGAATCAATTGTTGGCCTTTTCGCTGAAGCATCCAATTCTCGAAAAAGAGCTTTGGGCACCGGTCCTTGAGACGGTGCAACAACGATTGCTGACGCCGGTTGGATTGCGGACATTGAGCCGGGAACATCTCGACTATAAAGCAAAGTACTTTGGCGATTTGCGCGCGCGCGATGCAGCGTACCATCAGGGCACGGTCTGGGCATGGTTAATAGGACCTTTCATCGATGCCTGGCTGAAAGTGCATCCGGAGGAGCGGAGCGGGGCGCGGAAGTTTTTGGAAGGATTTGTGTCGCACCTGGACGCAGGATGCGTCGGCTCAATCAACGAAATCTTCGATGCCGAACCACCCTACACCCCACGCGGGTGCATCGCCCAGGCTTGGAGTGTCGCAGAAGTGCTGAGGAGTTGGGTGAAAACGGAAGCATCAAATGACGATTCGAAGGCTTGAATCGCACTTTTTTCGTGCGTTTTGGCGACCTGTCGGTAGAGTCGGGCGATGAGTCGAGGGTTGTTGATCAGAGAACTGCCCGACAGCGAGCGACCGCGGGAACGGTTGCTGGCCAAAGGACCCAATGCCCTGAAAAAATCGGAGCTGATCGCCATTCTGTTGCGAACAGGCATGAAAGGAGTCTCCGCGATCCAGGTTGCGGAGAATTTGCTCGGGCGATTTGGAACCCTCGACAGTCTTTCCCGTGCGACTGTCGCTGATCTCCGGTTGACCAAAGGTATTGGACGTGATAAAGCGTTGACGCTGGTCGCGGCGTTTACACTGGCGCGGTTCTTGGCCGAGGAAATTCGCGGAGAGTCGCCGATGCTCGACACGCCCGAGAGCGTTGCCGATTTGTTGCGCGAGGAAAACCGGGCCTATGACGTCGAGAATTTCCAGGTGGTATTGCTGAACACGCGGCGGCGCTTGATTCGCGTGGATCATGTTTCCCGCGGAACATTGGATACCATCCTGGTTCATCCGCGCGAGGTATTCAAAACCGCAATCTCGGCGAATGCCGCGGCTCTGGTGCTGGCTCACAATCATCCGAGTGGCGATCCTACTCCATCCGAAGCGGACATCAAAGTAACGCGCGATCTCATTCGAGCCGGGCAACTGTTGAAAATCGAAGTGCTCGATCATGTCATCATTGGCCGCGCGACGGCAGAACGGCCACGGGATTACGTGTCGTTGCGGGAACTGGGTTATTTTGCCGTGTAACGAATAACGTCGAGTTGGTGGAGTGATTTCCCCGCAAATCGATGGAGTTCAAGACTTGCGTTAAGATGCACCTGCGTTGTTTCCAACCGCTTGCGAGTTTTCATTTAAGACTGGTGAGCAGCGCCTCAAGTTCCTGCCGGCGCGGCTCTAAAACCTTTCGCGCGGTAAACCGGCTCAGCCGATACCCCCACCAGGCGAGCGGGATAACAAACAACACCAGAAACGCGATAAACCTGGAAGTGTGAAAGCGCAGGGACGCATAGCAGAAGGAAACTGCGAGAGCCGTTGTAAACGGCAGCCAGCACCACCAAAAAACATTCCGCTGCAGCCAAATCTCATGATTGACCTCATTCAACGACGCTTCAATGCAAGCCTTGAGAGGATCGTTTGCAATGGTTTGCTTTCGGCGCTGAACGATGCGGTACACCAGCATGAAAGTCCTGAAAGTCCCCACGGCGAAGCAGGCAAATGCCACCAGAAGGGAGTCCCAATCAGGCAGCCGAAAGGGAGTCCAATTAGAATGCCGCAGGCCCTGATACAAAAAAAACAGCGTCGCCAGAAACTCGCCACCCATTTCCAGAACAGCGCCCCAGAAATTAATGGCCCCCCACTGTTGTTGCTTGCGCCGGACTGCTTTCAATAGGACGTCGGGGTCGGCGTTGGCGTTGATGTTCAATTGGGCGCTGGCGTGCTGGCATTGCCATGCCTTCTGCAAATCTTCAAAGTTCATTGGTTGCTCCTTTCAGTTGGTCGGCCAGTTGTTGGCGAATGCGATTCAGTTTCACGCCGATATAGTTTTCTGAAATGCCGACTACCTCGGCCATCTCCTGATAACTCAAGCCGTCGAGGTGCATGAGCGCCAGTGAGGCGTCTATCTTGGGTAGCAGGCGGATGGCGGCGTAAAGGCGTTCGACAATTTCCTGTTCGGGCAGCGAATCCACATGGCTCGGCTGTGACTGGGGCGATTCGCCAAATTTCACAAATCGATCATGGCCCTCCCGCCGCCGGCGCTGCACGCGCCGCCAGGCCAGCGCGGTGTTGAAGGCCACGCGATAGATCCAGGTTGTTTCCTTGGCCTCGCCACGAAACGCCGGGATGGACGACCAGACTTGCACAAGAACGTCCTGAAACAAATCGTCTTGATCTTGCGGCGCGGCGCACCCGCGAACCACTTTCAACATGAGTCCAATGTGCTCATGCAGCCATCGCCGGAATACGGCTTCTTGTTCGTGAGCGGTCACTGAATGTTTCTGCATTCAGTTAAATAGTGACCAAACCTGTCCCGTTTCTTACAACGAAAATACAGTTTTTAGCGGTTCGCGTTGAATTATCCCCGCCTGACGGGTTTTTGGCCTGTTCGCGAGCTTTCTGATAACAGCGAGTCGAGAAACGAAAAAAGGGCCATCCTGCTATCGTCCGACGGACCAACTCTTGACCTTCCTTCAGAGTCTCTGATAATGCCGAATCGTGAAAATACAAAAACAGGCGATTCCTTCGGTTTTTAAGGAATCGCCCTGCCATACTCGGCATTATTTGACCCTCATGCCGAGCCCGGCATAAGGGTTACTTTTTCGCGTGATTCATCCGACGGCGATTATTCATCCGAAGGCCAGGGTGGACCCCTCGGTTGAGGTCGGGCCGTATGCGGTGATTGATGAGGGGGTCGAAGTAAGCGCGGAGTGTGTCATAGGTCCGCATGTTTACCTGACAGGGCAAAGCACGATTGGCGCGCGGAACCGATTTTTTGCCGGCTGTGTGATTGGAGAGGCGCCGCAAGACTTGAAATACCGCAACGAACCGACCGGGGTGCGAATCGGTGACGAAAATGTGTTTCGCGAACATGTCACGGTCCATCGCTCGAGCAAGGTTGCGGAACATACCATCATTGGATCAGAGAATTTTTTCATGGCCAACTCCCATGTTGCCCACAACTGCCGCGTCGGAGATGCGGTGATTTTAGCCAATGGCGCATTATTGGGCGGGTACGCCACAGTCGCCGACCGTGCATTTATTTCGGGCAATTGCCTGGTTCATCAATTTGTGCGAGTGGGCACGCTGTCACTCATGCAAGGCGGTTCGGCCATCAGCAAAGATTTGCCACCGTATACAGTCTCCCGTGACGTCAATATCCTGTGCGGATTGAACATTGTGGGTTTGCGGAGGGCAGGGATTTCCGCAGCGGAACGCCAGGAACTGAAGCATCTTTACCGTGTCCTGTTCCGGGAAGGCAAAAACTTGAGGGCTGCGATGAGGATGGCTAGCGAAGAGTTTTCGACGGGGCCGGCAAAACTCATGCTCGATTTTGTGGCGGCTTCGAAACGCGGCATTTGTTTCGATACCGGTGCGCACCGGGAGATTTCGCGAGACGAGAATGAATAAGCTCAATTAACGCTTTTGTAGCATCAGATGCATTTGGCAAAGTGATTTCCTCTTGTAAGATGTTTTAAAGCAACTAATCTTAGGCAGCCCGTGCCCCTGAGGGCATTGAAACCAGCAGCGGCGAAGTTGGCCTTGGGGAACCAGCTTTTTGCGGTCTGCAACGGACAGTCGCTATGCGGGACAAGAAACACGGCAAGTCACAATCTGGCCGGGAAGGCCTGAATCTCGCAAATGCTCTGCGCGAATCTCTTGTTTGCGCAGTCGTGGTGGTCGATGCAGATAAACATCTCAGTTTGCTGGCCGGGGAAACAGAAGAGATTCTCGGGCTCAGGCACCAGAAGTCCAACCGAAGTTCAATCGATGCTCTGCCGGATGCCTTGCAAAAGTTGGCAGCCCAGGCGATGGCATCAGGGCAGCCGATATTCGACCGGGGAGTCAAGCTGACCATCCCCAGAAAAGGAGTCCATACCCTGGAGGTCAGCGCGGTGCCTGTGCGGCCAGGAGTAAAAGAATCGGGAGTGGCCCTGGTGATTCGCGATTTGACCTCGTCTAAATCACTGGAGCACGACCTTCGGCGCCTGGACCGCCTTGCCAGCATCGGCACTCTGGCGGCCGGGATGGCGCACGAGATCAAAAATGCTTTGGTCGCCGGCAAGACGTTCGTCACATCGTTGGTGGAGAAGCATCAACAGGACGAGTTGGCGGCAATCGTTCGGCGAGAAATGGATCGCATCGATTCCATCGTGAGCCAGATGCTGAAATTCGCCAGCTCACCGCGCCCTGAATTTTCCGCTATTCATCTCCACGAGATTATCGATTTCTCACTGCGCCTGGTGGATCCACACTTCAAAGGCAAATCGATTGTTTTGAACCGCGCGTTCCGCGCCACGGCAGACCTGGTGGAAGGAGACGATTATCAATTGCAACAGGCGTTTGTTAATTTGTTTCTCAACTCGCTCGAAGCGATGCCTCCGCATGGAACCCTTACCGTCGGCACCGGCGCAACCAACGGCCGTAGTCTTCAAGTTACGGTCAGTGATACCGGAACCGGTATCCCCTCGGAAATCATCGATCGGTTATTTGAGCCATTTTTCACGACCAAAGCGAATGGAACAGGATTGGGTTTGCCGATTACGCGCCGGATTATTTACGAGCACGGGGGTTCCATCAGTGTGGAAAGCCAGCCTAACAAGGGCGCGACGTTCACGATTTTGCTGCCATTTGCCGCACAGGGCGGGTAGGAGTTACGCCAAGGTTCGGGTGTCGATTCCACGATTGAATTGACGGGCCATGGGAGCGTCTTCCAATCTGCCGAGATGTCAGAGACCGTCAGGGTCGCCATTGTCAGCGATATCCACTATGCCAGCGCAGCAGAGCAAGCCCGTGGCAACGACTACGAGTTTCGCGGCCTGACCAATCCATTCATACGCCAGTTTGTGCGATTTCACCGTCGCTTCCTTTGGCTGCGCGATCCATTAAATCAGAACTACCTGCTCGATCGATTTGTCGAACAGGCGCGAAACTGCAACTATGCCGTTGCCAACGGTGATTATTCCTGCAACTCGGCGTTTATCGGGGTTGGCGACGATGCCGCCTGCCAAAGCGCCAACCAATGCCTCCAAAATTTGAGGCGAACCTTTGGCGGCCGGCTTTTCGCGAATTTCGGAGATCACGAATTGGGGAAGATCAGTTTCTTTGGCGGTCGCGGAGGAATGCGTTTGGCCAGTTGGCGGCGCGCGCTCGAAGAGTTGCGTCTCCGGCCTTTTTGGCAGTTCAAGATTGGCCGCTACGTTTTGCTCGGCCTGGTGTCGTCGCTCATCGCACTGCCAGTATACGAGGCGGACTGTCTGCCCGAGGAGCGTGCCGAATGGGAGCGCCTCCGTCAGGAACATTTTGACGAGGTTCGCGCGGCCTTCGCCGCATTGCATCCGGAACAGCGCGTCCTGCTTTTTTGCCACGATCCAACCGCGCTGCCGTTTCTTTGGCAGGATGAAACCATTCGCCCGAAGGTACCGCAAATCGAGCACACGATAATCGGCCATCTTCATTCCAGGTTGATTCTGTGGAAGAGCGGGCTTCTGGCAGGGATGCCGCGCATCTCCTTTTTGGGCCATACTGCGAAACGCCTCAGCACCGCCTTGCGAGAAGCGCGGCATTGGCGTCATTTCCATGTGCGCCTGTGCCCTGCTCTGGCAGGCATACAGCTCTTGAACGATGGAGGTTTTCTTACTGCTGAACTCGATCCGGAAATAAAGCAACCCGCTCGATTCAAGTTCCATCCGTTGCCGCGCGGTTAAAGCCGTTGCCACTTAACAAGCTGGGGCGAGCGACCCCGCGAGCCGCTTTGCGCCTTATTGGAGATTACCTTTGGCGATCGATATAAACGCAACCGGTTAAGACTTATCCATTTTGGGGCAAAACCCCCAGTGTTGGGATGGTCATCCTGAAAGAATGTTTGCGTATGAACAACATCATTGGATTGGCGGTCTTCGCGCTGGGAATCATCCTTCTGATTTTCGGCTTCAACGAATCTCACTCCTTCAGCTCTGACGTCTCGCGCACCTTCACGGGCAATCCAACAGACCGCTCCATCTGGTTCATCGCCGGAGGCGCAGCCGCCGTTATCGTTGGACTCGTTCTATCAGTTCGCGGAATGCGCAAAGGCTAACCAATTACCGGCGATTTCTTGCCGCCGAACCGTACCGGACTAAACCGGCATGAATTTTGCCTCGGCAATTTCGGAAGTCCTTTCCCGACCCTGAATCGGATTGAACCTCATTCGTGAAGACTTCTGTCCGTTAACATATCGCAGCGCGCAGGATACCACGGTGCCGCAATTTCCGTTTGGACGAATTTCGAGGGCGCCGCCAATAAGGTGCGCGCGATAATTCATAATCCGCAGGCCCAACCGGTTGCTGGGTTCGCGATCCACGGGAAAGGGCACACCATCGTTCTTGATTCGCAGTATGAGTTCGTCTCGCCGTCGAGCGAGTAAAACCGACACCTGCGTGGCCTTCCCATGCTTGATCGAATTGCTGACCGATTCCTGTGCGATTTTGTACAACTGCAATATGGTATCCGCGGGCAGCAAAGGAATCGCTCCAATGGCGCGAAACCGGCAGGCAATATGAAAGGTTTTGCGCACATTTGCGGTCAACTGGCCGAAAAGTTCCGTGAGATCGTCGCCTTCAGATTCCAGTGCGCTGAAACAATGCGCAAGATTATGGGTATGATTGATGACCTGATGAATCAGCGTCTGCACCTTCCGGGTTTCATCGGCTTCGGGCAAACGTTTGTGCGTGAGATTCGTTTCGAGAGCTTTGAGCAGCAACGAGACACCCATCAGTTTCTGTCCTAAATCATCGTGCAAATCAAAACCAATTCTGCGCCGTTCATTTTCCGCGATTTCGAGCAGTTCATTTTCCAGGCGCTTGCGTTCGATCATTTGATTTTGCAACTCACGGTTGGCTGCCGCAAGTTCGGCGGTCCGTTCCAAAACCCGCTCCTCCAATTCGGCGCGCGCTTTGGACAGCTCGTCATTGCTTTGCCGAAGTTCTTCCTCAATCGCTCGCAATTCATCGACGGTCTTTTGCAACTGCGCGGCATTGGCGGCCAGTTGCTCCTCAGCCCGTTTGCGCTCGGTAATATCTTCCGCGATAGCCGCGACGCGATAGACCAGGCCAGCTTCGTCCCGTACAGGAAAGCTGCGCAAATGTACCCAGCGAATTTCCCGATCCATTCGGACGATGCGAAACTCTTCGCTGAATTGTCCCTGCATCAATTGCCAAAGGTGATCGACGATGCCCTCATGATCATCGGCGTGAATCGCGTTAATCCACAACTCGGGCCTCTCCACGAGCGCTTCAGTCGGAAACCCCCACATCTTCTTGAATCCCGGACTTACGTACGACAAGGCTCCGGGCCGTGTGCCGTCCGGCCCTTCAAACATGAAAAAGGCAGCCCCGATATTTTCGGCCAATTGCCGGAAACGTTCTTCACTGTCTCGTAAAGCTTCGTTTGCTCGCTGATGCGCCCGGCGGATTTCCGCCTCTTGGAGTGCCCTCTTGATGGCGGGCACCAATCGGGCGAGCCGATCCTTCATCAGGTAATCATCCGCGCCAGCTTTCATGGCCGCGACCGCTATTTCTTCGCCAATATGACCGGAAACAACGATAAACGGTATCTGCAGCCCTTTCTCGCGAAATAGCGCCAGGGCCTCTAAACCACCGAATCCCGGCATCACATAATCGGATACGACCAGATCGTAAGGCCCCTCTTCCAGGGCCGTTTTCATCTCCTCCGCGCTGGCCACGCGTCGCGCCACGGGTCCGTAGCCGCCCCTCCGGAGTTCCACCAGGAGCAGTTCGGCATCGTCTTCCGAGTCTTCGACTAGTAATACTCGTATTGGCTGTCCATTAGATTTCATGCCTAGCATCCCGATTATCCACGATGTTTTTCCAATTAGAATGGGGTTTTCACCTACGGCGGGTGTTTGAACGGGACGGGCGGAATTTGGCCGATAAATCATGGGCCGGGATACCGCCCAAACTGACCGAGCTTGTTAAATCCCCGTTGCCGGAAGAGGCGGTCGTATCGGAAGCCGCGAGCGGATTCGACGGCGCAAACGGGATTTTAGAGCGCTCAATTTGCTTTCAGCCTCTTCGCGGCTAAGCAAATAGGTCACATGAGGCACCGCCGTCTCTGCTATATCCTCTGGGGTTGTGTTTTTTCCAACCACTCCCGGCGCGAGATCCAGCCCTGCTTTCCGAAAAAGGTGCTGCACAAACGCAGAACAATACATCGAACGCTCGCGTGACAGGAGATTGTTCCGGTTGCGAAGTTGAGGGTACCGGAGGGCGACCAACGTTCCAACCAACTCGCGCAGTGAATAGCGCGCACGGGTTGCGACCAATTCCAGCCCCTCGCGCAAAAGACAAGCAGTCTGGGCATCCGTCAGGCCGAAATCCAGCACGGCCAGCGTCGTGTAGAGTTTTTCATCGAAGTATTTCGAAACTCGATTTTCCTGAACACCGAGACTGATGTGTTTGCGATGAAATTGCAGGTCGGATTCGATGACCCATTGATGACCATCGTGGCGCTCGCCCTGGAAAAGAAATGCGTGCGACCAGGCGCCCCATTTTTTCTTGCCATGAATATGGCGTTCAGCGCGGCAAATCGCCTTATCAACCAGAGTAACACCGCCCGAAAGTCCGATGCGCCCCGATCGCGCGTAACGTTCTAGAAATTCGCGATTGGAAAGCCCGGTAAGAATTACCGTTTCGTTTTGTGTCGTTTGGGGCTGCATGAGAATAAATCAGCTCCCCCCAGCTAAACAGGACCGACCATCATTTTCAAGCAACAAGCGCTTCCTCCTTGCGCGACGGGGCTTGATTCGTTAAATGCGGCGCGGGACATGAGCCGCAAACGCAAAATATCAGGGGGAATAATGGCGTTCGTCGGCTTCATGTTGTCGCCCCTTACCTGGTGGAACGATCTTTTCGTCAATGTCCCACTGGCAGTGGCGTTTGGATGGGTAGTGAGCCTGTGTTATCGACCCGCCTTCAATGCATCCGTGGTTCTGGGTTATTGGCTGACGAATGTTTTGGGCTTTGTGCTCATGCACAAGGGAGCGCAAAAGATACTCACAGATTCGGGCCGAAAGTATTCTCGCCGGGATCTCGCAAGAGACATGGCCGTGTCGCTGCTCTACACCGCTTTAATCGTAGGTTTGATTAAGTGGGGCATCTTGAAGCCAATCCAGAATTATTTTTCACCCCGTTAATGAGACCGAAAGAAATTCACGCAGGGAGGAAAGCGGCGTGGACGGCTTTCATCGCTTGCTCGCCCTTTGCGAGATCGACGACGACCGAGATTTTGATCTCACTCGTCGAAATCATCTCGATGTTGACGCCTTCCCGCGCGAGTGTTTCGAACATCTTGCCGGCCACACCAGAATGGCTCTTCATGCCAACGCCGACGATCGAAAGCTTCCCAATATTATCCGTCGCAATTATCTCGCCAAAGCCGATTTCGTTTTTGAGGCCATCAATCACTTTTCGGGCCTTGAGGAGATCAGGCTTGTCAACCGTGAACGACAAATCGGTAGCCGGTTTGCCGCTCCCGTGGCTGATATTTTGGACGATCATATCGACGTTGACATTGGCGTCGCCAATCGCCTTAAAAATCCGCGCCGCGACGCCGGGTTGGTCCGGGACGGCCACAAGCGTGACTTTAGCTTGATTTTTGTCGAGGGAGACGCCGCGGACCACGACGCCTTCCATGCTTCTGGTTTCTTCTTTCACGATGGTGCCTAGATTCTCATTTAAGCTGGAACGCACTTCAAAAACCACGCCAAATTTTTTAGCAAACTCGACCGAGCGGGATTGCATGACTTTTGCGCCGAGGCTCGATAACTCAAGCATCTCATCATAGGAAATTTCCTCAAGTTTCTTGGCGCCGGGAACAATGCGCGGATCCGCGGTGTACACGCCATCAACGTCGGTATAGATCTGGCATAGGTCTGCTTTGAGAGCCGCAGCAAGGGCGATCGCGGTAAGATCGGAGCCACCGCGGCCTAATGTCGTAATCTGTCCCTCAATGGTTTGGCCCTGAAACCCGGCAACAATCACAACGTTGCCTTGGTTCATCAAGTCATGCACGCGTTTCGGTGAAATGTTTTGGATTTTGGCTTTGGTGTGAACGCCATCCGTGACGATCCCGGCCTGAGCGCCAGTCATCGAGACCGCTGGAACGCCCAGCGCGTGCAAGGCAATCGCGGTGAGAGCAATCGTCGTTTGTTCGCCGGTGGCAAGCAGCACATCCATTTCGCGCTCGTTAGGCAACGGCATGATCTCTTTCGCCAATTTGATGAGGTTGTCGGTCACCCCGCTCATGGCCGAAACAACCACGACGATTTTATCGCCCTTCGCATGATAGTTGGCGACGCGGACTGCGACATTCTTGATGCGGTCCGTATTGCCGACAGAAGTGCCGCCGTATTTTTGGACGATTAGCATGAAACGGTCATCAGAAATCGGTGATTGGTAGTTCTCCAACTATTCAAAATTCTCGACGCGGAACATTACGGGCGGACCTTTCACGATCGGAAGTTGCCCGATTTTCTTGAGCGCTTTCCAGACAGCGCCATTGGAGGCATCGTGGAGCATCAGGATCAGCGGCACACTCGCGCCTTCATGACCCTCCGGTTGAATCACCGACGAGATGCCGATTTTTGCGCCGCCAAAAATCGCGGTGATTTTTGCCAATGTTCCGGGAACGTCCACCACATTCAGGCGGACAAAGTAACGGGATGCGATTTGATCGATAGGCGCCACCGCGCCATCTCGTTCGTGCGGAACGAACGGAGGCACGCGATGCTTCGTGCCGAATTTGAGATCGAGCGCGGCGTCGGCCAGGTCGCTGAGAACTGCGCTCGCGGTAGCGTCCTTGCCCGCGCCTCGACCGTAGAACAGCGTGTCGCCAACAATATCGCCTCGAACAAAAACTGCATTGAACACGTGATTTACACTCGCCAGAACGTGCGAGTTTGGAATCAGCGTCGGATAGACCGAGACTTGTATCCGCGAATTACTGTTGCCTTTCCCCCCACGACCCTTTGATAAGTGCCCCTCGACCTTTTTGATGATACCAAGAAGTTTGATAGTATAGCCAAGCTGCCCGGCGAATTGGATGTCCAGAGCCGAGACGTCGCGAATACCTTCCACGTGGATTTTTTTTGGGTCCACCCAGAAGCCGTGCGCTAACGAAGCGAGAATACCGACTTTATGCAGCGCATCGTGACCGTCAATGTCCAGGGACGGCTCGGCTTCGGCATAGCCTTGGGCCTGGGCGTCTTTGAGGACGGCATTGAAATCCGCCCCTTCGAGCTTCATCCGCGTCAGGATGTAATTACAGGTGCCGTTAACAATGCCATAAAGATGGGTGATGCGATTACCCACGAACCCTTCGCGCAAGGATTTGATAATCGGTATCCCGCCGCAAACGCTGGCTTCGTAGTAAAGGTTGGCGCCGGATTGACTTGCAGCGGCAAAGAGCTCTTCACCATGAGCTGATAGCAGCGCTTTGTTGGCGGTGATAACAGGTTTGCCGAGTTTCAGCGCAGTCAGGATAATCGTGCGAGCCAGAGTCGTGCCGCCAACCAGTTCGGCGACGATGTCCACCTCCGGGTCATTTACGACCTCCTGCCAATGGGTCGTCATCAGCGCATTCGGAATGGGATATGGCCGGGGCTCGTCAAAAGCTTTCACAGCGACCTTTCGGACCTGGACTTTGACGCCAATCCGGGAAGACATGAGCTCACCATTCAGTTCGAGTGCATGGAAAACACCGCTGCCGACAGTGCCGCCGCCAATCAGTCCCAGATTCACCTGCTGCCGCATATAAGGGGGCGAAGATTGCCGGTAAATTAAACGGGGGACAAATCAAATCTGGGCCGGATTTGGCTCGGTTGGCCTCTTCCCGAAAGCTCGGGATAGCGTGGCCACTCCCTCGATGAGACCTACAATTTCCCGCTGGCGATGGCGGACAGGGCTTTGTCAGCCAGTTTGTAGAAGGCGGCGACACAGAGTTCGAGGTGCTCTTCCGTGGTGTCTTCGATTTTGTTGTGGCTGATGCCGTGGAGGCTCTGGACGAACATCATCACGGTTGGAACACGGGCGCGGGCGACTTCGGCGGCGTCGTGGAGGGGGCCGGAGGGAAGGCGATGGGTTCGGCCGCAGATCTCGGCGATGGAATCGGAACACATCTGGATGAGCTCGGGATTGAACAGCACAGGCTCGATTTGCCAAAGCCGTTCCCATGAGACTCGGACGTTGCCTTCCTCCGCGAAGCGTTCGCTGGCGACCTTGGCTTCCTGAAGCATTTTTGCGAGCGCAGGCGCGTCGAGATGACGCTGATCGAGCGTAATGCGGCATTCGGCGACCACGCTGGTGACAATGCCCGGTTTGGTTGTGCAGGAGCCGATGGTGCAAACACCGCCGTTGCTGCGCTCGGCAATGCGATAGATTTCCGAGCTCATTTTGGCGGCCGCAAGGAAAGCATCTTTGCGGCGATTCATTGGAGTGCTGCCGGAATGAGCGGCCTGGCCATGAAAGGTAATGGCGTGGCGTTCGACGCCAAAAGTCCCGAGGACGGCTCCGAGCGGCAGGTTCAAGTCGAGCAGCACAGGCCCTTGCTCGATGTGCAATTCGAGGTAAGCGGCGGCATTTTTGAGTTCCTTGCCGCTGTCTTTAACGCGCTCGAAATCGACGCCGATTTGCTTGAGGGCTTCGGGGAGGGAAATGCCGTCCTTATCTTTGAGGACGCGCGCCTCGTCCATGTTAAGGTTGCCCGAGCAGGCGGAAGAGCCGAAAAGGCTCTTGCCGAAGCGCGCCCCCTCCTCGTCCGCCCAATCCACAAGGCGCACCGTCGCCGGCGGCTTGCCTTTATATTGGGCGTTGATGCGGCGAAGGATTTCGACGCCGGCAAGCACATTGAGGCAACCGTCCAGCCAGCCGCCATTTGGAACGGAATCTATATGGCCGCCGATAAGCAAAGCGCGATCGGATTGGCCCCGCAGAGTGGTCCAAAGATTGCCCGCGGCATCCGTATGAATTTCGACTGGCAAAGCTTCGAGTTTCGTTTTCAGCCAGTCGCGGGCAGCGACCCAGGTTTTGGTGAAGGCGACACGCTGAGCACCGTTTTCGTCGGAAGTGAGAACGCGCAGTTCTTTGAGTTCTGAGACAGTGCGTTTTGGGTTTAGCGCAGTAATCATGTCCGCGTTTCGTGCTCGGATTTTTCGGTCTAATCAACCCGAAAAATGGAAAAGACAAATGGCCGGTCGAGTTACTATTCAGCGCTCGGATTGTTTTCTGCTTCCAAAGCCTCAAGTTCTGCGAGGTCGTCAATTGCCAGTTCGAAGATTGCCTCATTCGTAAGGACTGCGTGAAGGACTTCTTCTTTGACGCTAAAATCAGTTAGATCGCGAAGGTGTCCATTCTCAAAAAGTACGGACTTCATCTTCTCTTTGGCTTCTCTGTCACTGCATCGGGTCATCCAGTTCACCCAATGGATGGGCTGGCTCCTCCGGATAAATAATTCAATTGCCGACTCAAGGTCTCGGGGTTGGTCTGACATACATCGATTGAACGGCATCTTCCGAGCCGGATTTGTGCCAGAGAATCACGTGAGCGTTTTGTTAGGCAAATCGTGCTCTTCTAACGTTTGCATTTCCTTAAGCACGTGGCACGGCTGCTCTAAATTGAATGTTTTAACCTACTCGAACTCGATGCCTGGCCAAATTCAATTCAACTGTTTCCGCTTGGGGATCGAGTCGGAAAACCTCTTCACGTTCGCTTTCCAGCAGGAGTTTAACTGCTTCGGCCAGGTTGTTGAGACATTCTTGTTTGGTTGCCCAAAAACCTCCTTCATCCGGTTCTCCACGATGAAGGATGGCTGTTAATTGATTCATGTATTCATATTAGCCTTGGAACAAAGAAAATGAAGCGAATTTCGACGATAGTTCTATGCGGGGAGCTTTGTTTTAGTCCTTTCACTCAATTTAGGAATCTCCTATTCTGCAGACTTTCATCAACTGGGTTGCGTGGCCCGCAGGGCCGGCAGTTGAAGTTCGTATGCCAATCAGTCCGAAATTAGCGCCGGAAGCGGCCCTGGCGAATATGGCCGAGATCGCGCCGCGCTATACGGCTCAGGAGGCGATCATCGAATCGAATCGATGCCTGTTTTGTTTCGATGCGCCGTGTATTCAAGCATGCCCCACTGGAATTGATATTCCCTCGTTCATAAAAAAAATTGCGAATGGGAATTTGACCGGCTCAGCGCGAACGATTTTGACGGCGAATGTGCTCGGAGCAAGCTGCGCGCGGGTGTGCCCAACCGAGGTGCTGTGCGAAGGCGCGTGTGTGGTGTTGGACCTGGAAGGCGAGGCGGTAAAAATCGGGCGGTTGCAGCGATATGCGACCGACCACGTTTACGAGAACGGCATTCAGGTTCTTAAAGCGTCGGCGACAAAGTCGGGAAAACGCGTGGCGATTATTGGCGGTGGTCCGGCAGGGTTAGGTTGTGCCGCGGAATTGGCGCAGCTTGGACATCAGGCGGTGATTTTCGAAAAGAAACCTTATGCGGGTGGGCTTAATACTTACGGCATCGCCTTTTACAAGATGACGCCACGGGCGAGCCTTGAGGAAGTGGAGATGATCAAAAGGCTCGGAGTGGAATTTCGTTGTGGTGTCGAAGTGGGGAAAGACGCTGCCGCTGGCGAGTTGGAAAAAGAGTTCGCTGCGATTTTTATCGCGGTAGGACTGGGCGGCGGATCGCGGATGAAGATTCCGGGTGAAGATTTGCCTGAGGTTGTAGACGCTTTGGATTTTATCGAGCAAATTCATGCGCATCCGTTGCATCAGGTGCCGGTGGGACACAGGGTGGCGGTGATTGGTGGCGGCAACACGGCGATTGATGCCGTGACGCAGGCCAAGCGCCTTGGGGCGGAGAGGGCGGTGATGATTTATCGGCGTGGGCCGGAGGAGATGTCGGCCTACGAATTTGAACAGGAATTGGCGAAAATGGATGGGGCGGAGTTTGTCTTCAATGTGATTCCGGTGGAAATTCTGGCCGATAAAGCGGGCCACGTTGCGGGGCTGAAACTGGCTAGAACTGCCACCACAAACGGGGATCTACAAATTTTGCCGGGTAGCGAATTGGTTGAACCATTCGACATGGTTATCAAAGCCATTGGCGAACAAAAACAGATCGATCTGTTAAAGAAACTCTTCCCGGCGCTGGAGTTGGATAAGCGCGGCGTGGTGGTTTACGACCGTCAGACGGGCCAAACGAATTTGCCGAATGTCTTCACGGGCGGAGACTGCGCCAACGGGGGTCGTGAAGTGGTTAATGCGGTGGCTGAGGGAAAAAAAGCGGCCCGCGGGATGCATTCATTTTTGGCAGGACAAAAAATAACTGGACCAATTCAACCATCCCGTTACGGAGTTAACGGCGACCCGATTGGTTCGGGGTTCGATCGACCCATACGAGTGCCTGAACTCGAGTCTGAATACGCCAGGGCTGTCGAATCTTTGAAGAGTTAGAACGCGGTTAAGAATTTCGAAGCCTCACCGTTCGCCGCGCGTCGGAAAAATTGCCTGTCTTTGGCCCGATTGAAATTTCGGCCCGATCTGCTTTAAGGCTGGACTCTTGGGGAAAAGATCTGAAATGGAAACTCCAAGGACCCTTGCGAAAAACATCAGTTCGCAATCTGGCACCCTGCGAAGCTGGGCTTCAACCTTCCCAAGCGAGCTCGTGCTAATGCTCCAGCCTTGCAGTTGAAGTTTCTGAGCGCAAATGGATTGTGTCCAGCCCTTGCGCACCCGAAATTTGCGCACTTGGGGGCCAACGACGTTCAATCCAAGCTTCATTGAAGCTGACCCTACCGAGACGCCCCTTTTATGATTACTCCCACATGGGAATGAAATGATTTGAAATAATTCTTGCCCTTTTTTGATCCAGGACCTACAACTGAACTTGTTGGAGAAATTCGAATCAGAGAATCTGGAGAACCTCAAATCAGACTATGAAAATCACCCTTGCCTTGCTCATTGCGGCCGTCCTGTTGTCGGTCCCGGCGATTGGCCAAACAAACCTCAACTTCAACAATGTCGCCGTCACCACCGAAGGCGCGATCCGCCTCAGTTGGAACAGCGCTTCAAATGAATACTACCGCGTTGATTACGCCGACTCGCTTGTGGACACCAACACCGGTTCCATCACTTGGAACACACTTTATGACGATTATGTCTCCCAGGGAACGAGCACGTTCTGGTTGGATACTGGAAATTATTTCAATGAACCGCCAATCCTCCACCCGGGCAAAACCACACAACGCTATTATCGGATAGCGTTGCTTGGAACCAATGATGTGCCTGCGCCCTATATTGCCATCACCTCGCCAACAAATGGATCATTCCTCAGCGGCGACGCGACAATAACCGTTGCTGCAAACTCTGATCAACCTTTCATCACAACCAAGCTGTATGTGGACGGGGAGGAAATGCAGGAAGCTAACACCACAACTAATTACACCGACAATGGCACTAACTACGTCATCGACACGTATGTGATCAATACCTGCGAATGGCCGAACGAGCCGCACAAACTTTTCGCAACCGCCCACACGGAATCCGGCCCTTCGGGCGCTCCGAATGTCGCAGCGGTGCAAGTCGGCCGCGCAGCCTCAGCCATGGTTCCAGTCACCTTCGGTAATCTCATCACGAGAATATCTTTCTCAGAACCCTTCTTCGCGCCGGAGGACGGAACGACTCAACATGTCAGCGCCGTTTTTGCCGCTAACGTGGACTGGACGCTCCAAATTCAGGATGCCAGTAGCAACACCGTTCGCACGGCCACGGGCGGCGGTGGCTCAATGCATTTTGACTGGGACGGAACTGGTGAGGGCGGCACAAATCTCCCAATTGGCACTTACACCTATTTGATTACAGCGCAAACAAACGGACAGTCGCTTGCGGAATCTGATGGCGGCGAGTCTTCATCGGCTATGTATGGCAGCTCAACAACAGAGGAATCTGGCGAAACGAGGCTTTGGGTTGAGCGACCCAGCGGAGTCACCGTGCCATTGGCGCTTTATCCGCCAGGCATCGACACGAACGGATGGGATATTTTCGAAGCACCCGCGTCATGGAACCCTTGGCTTGAGTCGTTGTCGTCGCAATCAACTTCGACAGTCGATAGCGGGGGCGATAGTGGCGGCGCGCCCTTATATAGCGGTCCTTCGTTCCAGAGCAGCCGCGCTCCCGTCCGGCCTCCGACCGTTCCAGTGAAAGGACGCGCTGGCACATTCGGAATCGCGTATGACACCTATAGAGGCGTTTTCAGCGGCTACTCGCTGCAGGCTCCTGATAATGGCCTTCACATCGGCGTGCGAATCCAACTGCAAGGATTTTCGGGAGATTACCACTTTGTTTATCCTGTTCTCTGGGGCCATATTGGCGAAGCGGGAAACTTTATCAGAGAAATGAGGAGAGGAAATTGGTCGATGGGCTTTGACAGATATGATGACGCTTTAAGCATCAACGATTTGAGAGCCTCGGGTGCCAACATTTTCAACAATGTGAAACTGGGGCTCTTGATGTGCCACGGTGTTTACGGCACATCGCAGGACTATACGGCAAACGGGTGCAAGGAAATGTATTTTCCGATCACCTCGGGTTCGAGCGCTCAGTATCTCAGAATGTCGGAGATGAACCTCGGTAATGCAGACACAAACGGTTTGAAATGGATGGCCATTGCAGCCTGTAATAGTCTCTATCACACTGACTGGCAGAACATGCAGAACAACGGCATTACGCCTGCCAACGGTAATCTGCACCTTATTCTTGGCACAGACACGCTTGCCTGGACCGGCCCAACTGTTATGTCGCTCTGGGCCAAGTACATGACAAAGGGCAAAACCAACAACAGTCCGATGACCATTGAATCCGCCTGGTACGCGGGGCCTGGCGACTCCTACCTTCAATCCGGCTTCAACTACACGAATGCGATCAAATTCGCGGCTGCGGGTGATTTCAATTGCCGAGACGACTACCTTCTTACCAATGCGCCGCCAGCCGGATCTCCGTTTTACAACAGCCAACAGGTCTGGCCTTAACCAAGCTCGTGAAAAGCGCGATTGCCCTGCTGCTTTTTCAAGCAGCCTGCGCGACAGGTTTTTCCCAAAACTTGTCGCTCAAGGGAACGCCATTTCACCGTGCGGATCTGGAAGTTCGTTGGAGCGCTCCCACGAATGCCCTTCCCTCAGAGATTCGCGTTTACCGCCTTCTTCCCAATAGATTTTCGCCCCAGATCATTTCCAATCTCGTGGCGATGTGCTCATTCACAGAGAATGACAAGGTTCAGGATGATACAAACCGGCTGGCATTTCAGAGCGCCGATAAATCCCGGCGATTGGGGATTTTATTTCCCCTCGGATCAATCGAGTACGAAGCACAGCAACATTACGGGCCGACGAATTTGGTCCAAGATGTCCCGACGGAAGCCCGGGCCCTGCATCTCGCAACCAACTTGTTCCCGAGGCTTGGCATTCGGTTGGAGGATATCGAGAAGCAGGAAGGTGGCACTCCGAATCTTCACGTATTCGATTCCGAAACCATGTATTTCGTCAATCATACAACGATAACTAACATCGAATTCCGAGGGGTCCGCTTTCGCCGTGCCGTGGATGGCGCCCTTTTTGTCGGAGCCGGCGTTGGCGGCAACTGCGAGATCCGATTCGGAGATCACGGAAGGATTTCCAAGCTCTCCGTATCTTGGCGCAACCTGCAGTTGCACAAACAATGTGCCGCTGTTTCACCCGAGACACTCGTCAAGCGAGTGCGCGAAGGCAAAGCGGTGCAAGGCATGCTGCTCATGGGTACCGACCCTATCGACTGGAAAACTGTAAAAAGCGTCACCATTACTGCGGCCAAACTATGTTACAACGCTGGCGGCCCATTCGATCCAGCCGACTGGCTCATGCCTTTTGCAGCCCTTTGGACTACCGTTGACACCGGACACGGCAAGATTGACGTCGAGATTGACTGCCCGATCATCGAGGAAACAAAACCGTCGAAGCGGCCTATAAGACACGAGCGGTAGTCGTCGGCGTTCGAATCTTCCCATCGTCCCCGAGATTGCAATCTTTTCAGGCAATTCTTGATTGCCGATGACGTCCTGATTGCAAACATCTTTACTTCATACTAGTATCTTAATCCAGCGATCAAGTCACGATGGCCGATTTATCAATCAATCTTGCCGGCATAAAATCACCGAATCCCTTTTGGGTGGCTTCAGGACCTCCATCGAACACGGCCTATCAGTGTCACCGTGCGTTTGAAGCGGGCTGGGGCGGAGTGGTTTGGAAGACAATTGGCGATCCGATTATCAATGTCTCGTCGCGATATTCGGCGCTTAATCTTGGGACGACGCGGATGGTTGGGTTCAACAATATTGAACTCATCAGCGACCGTTCGCTCGAGACGAATTTTCGCGAAATTGCGGAGGTGAAAAAGCGTTGGCCGAATCATGCAGTCATTGCGTCATTGATGGTGGATACGCGAGAACGCTGGCACGAGTTTATGAAGCGCTCGGCGGATGCCGGTGCTGACGGTGTGGAACTGAATTTTGGTTGCCCGCACGGGATGTGCGAGCGCGGCATGGGATCAGCGGTGGGACAGCAGCCGGCGGTGACTGAAAAGATTGTGAGTTGGGTCATGGAAGCCGCGACGATTCCGGTGATTGTGAAGTTGACGCCGAATATCACGGATGTCGTTTATGCCGCGCGCGCAGCGCGGAAGGGTGGAGGAAATGCGATTTCGCTCATCAACACGATTAACAGCATTACGCAGGTGAATTTGGATAACCTCGTGCCGGAGCCGTTTGTGGCGGGTCTGAGCACGCACGGCGGATATTGCGGGCCGGCGGTGAAGCCGATTGCATTGAACATGGTGCAAAGCTGCGCGGCGGATGCGGAGGTGCAGTTGCCGATTTCGGGGATCGGCGGGATTTCGAATTGGCGAGACGCGGCGGAATTTATTGCGCTGGGCTCTACCAGTGTCCAGGTCTGCACGGCAATCATGCATTACGGTTTTCGGATCGTGGAGGACATGATCGAGGGGCTGAGTGATTATCTTGATTCGAAAGGATTCAAGAGCGTGATGGATTTTGTAGGCAAGGCTGTTCCGAGCGTTCAGAAGTGGGAGACGCTGGATTTGCATTACCAGAGGATCGCCAGGATTGATTATGAAAAATGCATCGGCTGCAACCTTTGTTACATCGCTTGCGAAGATGGGGCGCATCAGGCCATCGCATTGATAAACCCAAACGGGCACGGACTTGGTCCGGGACGCGTCCCGGGCAAACCGATTCCGGAAATCAAGGATGAGGAATGTGTGGGCTGCAACCTCTGTTCGCTCGTTTGTCCAGTAGATGAATGCATCACCATGGTGTCAGTTTCGAACGGGGAGTCGAAAATGAGTTGGAGTGATTACCAGGCGAAGTTAAATCGCGGAGAAATGAAGGAGATTCCACCCCACCCTTGAAAAAGCGTGAGTCCGAATGACAAAATTCAATTTCCGGCGTCAAATGTCCCCAAACTTTGCCCTTACTGCAACTCCGGCACCGCGCTATTCTTCATTTGTGAAAAGTCTCAACAACATGCAGTAGCTCGACTTACGCTGCGCGGCGAGGTGCGGCAAATCACGCGCGTTCAGCACCTCTTGTGGTCCGACTTGGTAACCTACGTTAACGTTACCGGTAACCTATGGTAACCTACGGTAACCCATAGAAACTAAAAAAAAGGATGTCTAACCCATTACGAGGACTACAAGGAAAGAACAGATTTTTATATGCAAGTCGCTAACTCGGCAAATCTTACCGCTTGCCCACTGTTTATAGGCGGGGAATGGCTCAACTCCAATTCCAGCGGCGGCTCACCCGTTTTCAATCCATCCACAGGCGAGGTCATTGCCGAAACCCCGATGTGCACCGCAGCACATGTAGATTCGGCAGTGCAAGCGGCTGCATCGGCGTTTCCGGCGTGGATGGAAACGCCGCCGGTCGAGCGAGCACGAATTTTCTTCAAGTTCAAGATGTTGCTCGAAGAGAATTTCGAGGAGCTCGTGCATTGCAACACTCGTGAACATGGCAAGACGCTGGTCGAGTCTCGAGGGGACGTGAAACGAGGAATAGAGATGGTTGAATTCGCGTGCGGCATACCATCGCTTTTGATGGGCGAGAACCTGGAGAATATCGCGCGCGGCATTGATTGCGACACGATTCGGCAGCCGCTCGGCGTGTGCGTTGGGATTACGCCCTTTAATTTTCCGGCGATGGTGCCGCTTTGGATGTATCCGACCGCAATAGTCTGTGGCAATACCTTCGTGCTGAAACCAAGCGAGAAGGTGCCGCTGACGGCAATAAAAATCGTCAAACTTATGGAAAAGGCGGGTCTGCCAAAGGGAGTGATGAACATTGTTCACGGCGGGCGGGAATGTGTGGATGCGTTGCTGACCCACCCAAAGGTCAAAGCAATCTCGTTCGTGGGATCGACGCCAATCGCAAAATACATTTTTGAAACCGGAACGAAACACGGCAAACGCGTTCAATCGAATGGCGGGGCGAAGAATTTCATTTTTCTCATGCCCGACGCGGATGTGGAGAACTCGGTGCGTGGAGTTATAGAAGCTGCGTACGGCTGCGCGGGCGAACGTTGCATGGCAGGCTCGACGGCTGTGGTGGTCGGAGAGGCCGCGAAAACGGTGTTGCCTTCGCTGGTTGAAGCGGCTCGCGCGATCAAAGTCGGCAGGACCGATGTGGAAACGCAACCCAACATGGGCCCAGTCATCACTCGCCAGCATCGGGATCGCGTAGAGCAATTGATCGAAATCGGGGCGAAAGAGGGAGCGAAGATTGCGGCGGACGGACGGACCGTTAAAGTAGATGGGGCGCCAAATGGTTTCTTTTTAGGCGCGACGATTTTGGACGAGGTGCAGGCCGGCATGACCGTGGCGAAAGAAGAGATATTTGGGCCGGTCCTCAACGTGATGCGGTTTGATGATTTGGATTCGGCAATTGAGTTGGCGAATCGGTCGCCTTATGGGAATGGGGCATCCATCTTTACGCGTTCGGGAAAGGCAGCGCGGGAATTCAAACATCGCATCAACTGCGGAATGGTGGGGATAAATATCGGCGTGCCGGCGTCGATGGCCTGGTTTCCATTCAACGGATGGAATGATTCATTTTTTGGCGACCTGCACATGCAGGGGAAAGAAGGTGTGCAGTTTTTCACGCAGCAAAAAGTGACGACGACGCGATGGTTCAGTTTTGGGGAAGGGGATATTTGGCACCGGGAGTCGAAGTCCTGATCGACGCGAGACCTCAAGGTGCATTTTGAGCTGCAAATCACAGCACTCTTCTTAGATTAATCGGCATGGCTCTCTTAATCAAAAACGGCGAAATCGTTACCGCGAGCGAACGATATGTCGCCGACATTTTCTGCGAGAACGAAACGATTACTCGCATCGAACGCAATCTCGTTACATCGCCCGGAGCAGAAGTGATAGACGCCACGGGCAAGTTCGTCTTTCCGGGATTCATTGATCCTCACGTCCACATTTATCTGCCGTTCATGGGCACATTTGCGAAGGACACGCATGAGACGGCGAGCAAGGCCGCGCTGGTCGGCGGGACCACGACCCTCATTGAGATGATCTGTCCCGCGCGCTCAGAAGAGCCGATGGAAGCGTTTGAATTTTGGCTCGGCAAAGCGCAAGGAAAGAGTGCCTGCGATTTCACGTTTCACATGGGAGTTACCCGCTATGACGAAGCGTCTGAAAAGCAGTTCATTGAAATTGTGAAGCGAGGTGTCAGCAGCTTTAAGATTTTTCTAGCATATAAAGGGGCATTCGGAGTTACGGATGAAGAGCTTTACAAAACGCTGCGGTTGGCAAAGAAGCTTGGCGTTATAACGACCGCGCATTGCGAAAATGCGGATTTAGTGCTGGAGCTGCAGAAGCAATTTTTGGCGGAAGGGAAAACTGGCCCTGAGTGGCATCATGAAAGCCGGCCGCCGGCCATCGAGGCCGAGGGAGTACATCATTTGATGACTTTCGCTGAAATGCACGATGCGCATGTGTACATCGTACATTTGAGTTGCGATGAGGCTTTACGCGAAGCCGCGGCCGGAAAATATCGTGGCGTCAAAGTGTGGATCGAAACATTGATTCAATATTTGCTCATCGATAAGACTTACGCCGAGCGACCGAATTTCGAGGGGGCCAAATTCGTCATGTCACCCCCGTTGCGGGACAAGAGAAATCAGCAGGTGCTGTGGAATGGGTTGCGCAACGGGCTGGTGAGCACGTTGGCGACCGATCATGCGCCGTTCGATTTTGCCGACCAAAAACGGATGGGAGAAAACGATTTTACAAAAATCCCCAATGGAATTCCTTCACTCGAAGATCGGGTGAATGCGTTTTATACATACGGTGTGAAACAGGGCCGGATTGATTTGCATCGGTTTGTCGATGCCGCGAGCACGCAGGCTGCGAAACTTTTCGGGCTTTTCCCGAAGAAAGGGACGATTCAATTGGGCAGTGATGCGGATCTCGTGGTTTATGATCCGAATTTCAAAGGCACAATTTCGGCGAAGACGCAGGTGATGAATGTGGACTATAACGCTTTCGAAGGCATGTCCATCCTGGGACGGCCCCACGCCGTCACTGTGCGAGGACAGGTCGCGGTCAGGGATGGCAAGTTCGTTGGGCAGGTCGGGCGAGGAAAATTCCTTCAGCGCGAGCCCACGCATTTCTGAGCTTTTGCTGAGATAGAGGGTTAGATTTGGCCCGATTTCTGCGGCTTCTCGTGTCCTGTGCATGATGCAAATCCAAGCATTGGGAATGTGGAAGTTACGTCACCCCAGGCATTTACGCCTGGCGCTATCTTTGTCATTTCCGCCTGTGGAGTTTTGCTGGCGACGCCAGTGATGGCTTCGCTATTGGCGGTGACGGTCATCAAGCTCGGAATACTTACAGTGCTGATTCCAGCGGCAACGATAGCTGTGACCGCCTATTTTCTGCCATTCGGGCTGGGAAATCCTATTGTAAAGAAATTGGTGCGCTCAGTGAATCCGAACGCAAACGAGGAACAGGATAGCTTCATTGTTCAGATGACATTGTGTCCCAGAATCCGCTCCGGCCTGCGGGCCTTCATCGAGGACGCCGACGACCTCGGATACCTGAGGTTTACGGATTCAGAGTTGCTCTTTCAAGGTGACTCAGTGCGGCTGCGAATTCCCTGGAAGCAGATCACCGATGTCCGCCCGCAGAATATTGGCTGGCGGGGCCGTTACGTTTACGGCTCGCGGCTAATCATAACAGTCGCGGGAATGGCGAACGTCGAGGCGCTAATGCTTTCGGAGCGAACCTCCCTGCTGCTGCCTACCTCGAAGCGGATTACCAGGAAATTGCATCAGCGCATTTGTGCCGGAAGAGAATCGGCGCGCAATGCGGAGAAGCCGGCGGCGATTTAGTCGTTTTCTTCGTCTTCATCGTCACCTTCGGACTTGCCGAGATCGATGAGGTCAGCGCGTTCGACGGCTTCGATAGAGTTTTTCTCGACCGCGAGCCAGGATTGCCCGTCTTCGTATTTTGGATAGCAGCAGGGGAGATAAATTTCCTGCCCGCTGAAGAATTCATTAGCGAATTCGTCGCCGACAGCCTGGATGGCCGGTTTTTTGCGCAGCTTGGATTTAAAGGTGTACAATTCGCCACCAACCTCCCACTCGGCTTCCTCGAGCAATTTGCCCTTTTCGAAAAGCTTGTAAGACTGGGACCCTGAAGTGTCTTCGCCGACAAAGGTTATGGCCTTGGTGTTGAGCCGGGCGGATAGCTCCTTGGCTTCCTCGTTGGCGTTTTCAATATGCTCCTCATTCACATAAAGAAGAGAACGGAAAAGGATGGTCCAGGAATTGTCCTTGAGCTGAACGATTGCAATTTGGTCGGCAACGTCGTCGTATTTTTCGGTCGTAGGCTTGCGAGGAGCATCCCGTAAGACAGTCTCAGCGCCGTGAATATCGGCAAATTCATCAGTGACTTCTTCGATAGGGGCTTTGATGGCCAGCAACGACCACTCCGGCTGGCCGTCATGCATGAACTTCAAAAACTCGGTGATCCCGACCTGTGATGGACTCTTTTTTTGTTCGTCTTTCATTGTCTCGTAATTCAAGGAATTTGCCCCGTCATCGAAGAATTGGCAAGCCGGGTAAGATAATATTCGGTCATTGGGTAAAGGAAATCGCAAGGGAGATTCTTCGCTGCCGCATAAATTCGGCGTTCCTACGCGCAGTGGAACGCTGCATTTATGCGGCAGGAGCAAGTTCTCAGAGGAAATTGTCTTACGGCCAATCCGGAAGTGGCGAAACTAATCGCCGTGACAACCCGTTCGTTCTTCTGTCTAATCTCAAGTGCATGCTATCGTGAACCAGCCGCTTGCAGATCCCAAACAAACGCGCGACCGGCGTTCAGCGCCAGCACCATCCGCAACCGGTGAAACTCACCCTCCTTCTTCGCCCGAGATTGCTTTGGCCCCCTCAAAGTTCGCCGACATTTACAATGAACACAACCGCGCCATCTACTATCTGGCGCTCCGTTTTCTGGGTGATCCCCAAAAGGCCGAAGACGCGACGCACGACGTCTTTCTGAAAGCCTTTCGCAAATTGGATTCATTCCGTGGCGAATCCTCGTGGCGCACCTGGCTTTATCGCATCACCATCAATCATTGCCGCAACGTCCAACAATCCTGGAACGACCGGCACATGTTCAGCAACGCCGACGATGCGGTCTGGGACAATGCGCCCGCTAAAACCGATTCCCCTTTCCGTGTTCTCGAAACCAAGGAACTCGGGCAGCGCATTCAGAAAGCGTTGGACGGCCTGTCGGCTGAATACCGTCTTCTGCTCCTCCTCGTCGCCGATGAACAACTCAGCTATGAACAAGTTGGCGCGCTGACCGAGCAAACACCCGATGCCGTTCGGGGCAAGCTCCATCGCGCCCGCAAAGCTTTCGCCGCCCTCTTTGAAAAATCCGCTTGAGGCTCCACTATGAAACGCCAATCGAAACTGACGTCCCGCCAATCCGAACAGGAACAACTTTCCCATCACCAAGCCCACGAGCAATCCGGTCTGGAATTCGACACCGTCGAAGAAATGTTGCGCCATGACGCGCTTCATACGCCCGTGCCGCCAAACATTGCGCATCGGTTGCAGGAGTCGCTCGGCCAGACATCTGCCGCGCCTCGTTCGTGGTGGCGGCGCCTATTCGGCTCTTGAGAAAATCTGTCCCTTTTGTCGCATCGGTTCTATAAGTCCTATATGGCTTTTTCTTCCGAACTCGAAACCCTCATCCGCGCCCGCTATCCCATCCTCTACATTATTACCAACGAGGAAATGCGCGTCCAAAACCTCGCGGTCGAGATTGCGAGGAAACGCCAGAAGAAAGTCTTCGAATGGAGTTGCAGCACGGGCATGATGCCAGCCGGCACGTCCATTCAATCTCAAAAACTGCGGAATTCTGCCACTAAGGACCCGCTGGTCGCTTTGGATCAAGTCATCGACCTCGTCGAGCCCGCCATTTTCCTTTTCAAAGATTTCCATCCGTTTCTGACCAAATCCAACTACGCCATCGTTCGTAAGCTCAAAGAGATCGCCCTCCACCTCAAGAACAGTTTTAAAACCATCATTGTTATTTCGCCCGTAATGGAGATTCCGACCGAACTCGAAAAGGAAATCACAGTCCTCAATTACCCGCTTCCATCTCGCGAAGATCTCAGCGAACTCCTCGACAAGATCATTGGGGACGTCAAACAGTTCAAGCAGGTCAAAATCGAACTGGACGATGGCGGCCGCGACCGGCTCTTGCAGGCCGCGCTTGGCCTCACTCTCGGCGAAGCGGAAAATGTTTTCGCCAAGATCATCGTCAAAGAAGAGCGCCTCACCGGCGATGACGTCAACGAAGTCCTCTCCGAAAAGCAGCAAATCATTCGTAAAAGCGGCTTGCTCGAATACTACGCCACCAGCGAAAATTTCGAACATGTCGGCGGCCTCGCCGTCTTGAAAGACTGGCTCAACAAACGCGCCGTCGCCTTCACTGCCGAGGCCCGCGAATTCGGTCTGCCGCCGCCAAAGGGCATCCTCATGCTCGGCGTCCAGGGCTGCGGCAAAAGCCTCTGCGCCAAAGCCGTCTCCAACCAATGGCAACTCCCGCTCCTGCGCTTTGACATGGGCCGAATGTTCGGCAGCTTCGTCGGCTCTTCGGAGGAAAACGTCCGCCGCGCCATTGCCGTCGCCGAATCCGTCGCCCCAGCCATTCTTTGGGTCGACGAAATCGATAAGGCCTTCGCCGGCTCGCAGGGTTCCGGTTCTAGCGATGGAGGCACGACCGCCCGCGTCTTCGGCACTTTCCTCACCTGGCTCTCCGAAAAAACCGCGCCCGTCTTCGTCGTCGCCACCGCCAACGACATCTCTCAACTCCCGCCCGAACTCCTCCGCAAAGGACGCCTTGACGAAATCTTTTTTGTGGACCTTCCCACCAAAGAAGAACGCGCCGAAGTTTTTCAAATTCACCTCACCAAACGCGGACGCGACGCCACCCAATTCGAGCTCGACCCCCTCGTGGACGCCACCAAAGACTTCAGCGGCGCGGAAATCGAGGAAGCCATCATCAGCGCCCTTTACGAAGCCTTTTACGCCCGGGAACAACTCACAACCCAACACATCCTCGACGTCCTTAGCCAAACAGTGCCGCTCGCCCGAACCATGGCCGAACAAATTCAGGGCCTGCGCACCTGGGCCGACGGCCGCGCGCGCGATGCGAGCCTCGCCCGCCTCGCCAAATCCAACGGTGAAGCGCAAAAGGTGATGCGTGATACGTGATGCGGAAAGAAGATGATCGCGGGCAAAGCGCGACGGGCTCGTCAAAGAATCAACTGATTTAGTAAGCTTGACTGAGTTCGACGACGGATGTAAACATAATCGTATGACGCAGGTGGTTTCACTCCGGATGGCTTCGAAAAAAGTGGCGGCCATTGATCGAAAAGCTGCCGATTCGGGATTGGATCGGACTAAGTACCTCCTGCGCCTTGTGGACGAGGACCTGGCTCGTTCGGCGTCGAAATCGAAGCGCCGTTTCGCGAGCACGCGTTTGTTGGGAAAGTTTCATTCCAAAGGGAGCACAAATGCGAATGTGCGGGCTGCGCTAAAGTCTCAAAGTGAAGAAGATCGCTGACTCCGGATTGATCATCGCCGCGCTGGATAAGCGGGATGCTCATCATGAGTGGGCCCGAAGGATTCTGGAAGCCGAGTCTCCGCCCTGGCACGTCTGCGAAGCAGTCCTGACCGAAATCTCTGCAAGCCTTGGGACGCCTGAACCAGCCCTGGAGATGCTTCGAGTTTGGGACCTCGAGATTGCCTTCGAACTCGGTGAGAACGCTTCTGAAGTCCTTGCTCTGGCGAAGAAATATAGAGACCAGGGAATGGATCTGGCGGATGCCTGCGTCGTCCGAATGAGCGAACTCTTTGAAGATTCTGTTGTTTACACTGTGGATAAGACGGATTTTTCTGTTTATAGGCGGCATTCCCGGCGACCAATTCGCTGCGTTTTTCCGAGTTGAGAAGGAGGCCGTAACGGCTCGGCCCAACTGCGTGAAAATAACTCTCAATCGTCAAGCGGTTCAGTGACGCGGATGGACACAGATTAGCGGATGATATATTCGGCATCTGGATTAGACCATTTCGGTTTTTCCAGTTGTTTTGTTGATTCGCGCGCACAAAAATAACAGTGCATGGATCCTTTTGAATCGGGTGACCATTCCACCGTCGTGAAGGATCACCAATTGTCGGATGGCAGTTGGGTATCTCTGCGAGTCGAAGGTGATCAGCTCTATAGCAAATGGAGTTATTTCTGGCTGACTTTTACCGTTGGCAAGGTGCGTCCAGCGTGGTACCGCGTTTTTCCAGTGGGATCGCCGCCCCCAGAATGGAAGCCATTGAAAGCCGCCGGAGTCGTCGATAAACAAACGGGCGAAGATGCAGACGACGAAGATCCGGAAGAGACCGAGCGGGAAAACGAGGGCAAAATCGGCGCCGCGAAGAAGCTCCCGCCGGGGCGATACGTCCTACAATCGAAGATTCGAATGGATGATCAGGATCTGGAGTTGTCGAGCATTGAATTTAAAGTCTCGCGTGGCCCACTTGGGGCCGGATGGGGGTAGCACTGAATTCGCGGCTCGTGTGTCGTCCATTCGAGATTTATTGACGAAGCTCATAAACGCTTGATCTAGCCTATGAACCCTCCGAGAATACCGGTTAGCACCGCCGAAGCCGTCGTACAGGGGATACGCGAAAACGTTGATGCCGTAGTAACCCGCGCGCTGGATGACGTAATCGACATTCGTAAAGTAACGGAGATTCCACGACAGGAGGTTGGTGAAGGTCCAGCGATGGTATTGGTGAACGGGAGCTGGCCGTATAGGTTTCCCTCATAATCGTTTCCCGTTTCATTTTTCGTGGCGGCCAGATCCAGGATGATGGAGTTGTAATCTTGAACCCAACGGTTGGAGAGATAATAATCCACTTCGCTGGCGTTCAGGCTTTCGATGAGGAACCATGGGCTGTCTCCCTGAATGAAAAACGGATTGCTTTGCTGGTCAACAACATAGTGCTGGCCGGGCGCGAGCTTCAATGGATAAGCAGGTTCCCCCGTTGCGCGAAGGCCTACGAGCGGGATTACAAGTAGAGAACAGATCGTGACCCACAACGCTGAGGGCAGGCGCGGGACGAAGATCATTTGTGCAATATGACTTGGTCGGCAGTTCGCGTAAAGGGATGGCTGCTTGGTTGTTTCGCGCATGCGGACGTACAAAAGTAAGAATGAATGACTCCTTTTGATGTCGAATGACCATTCCATCGTCGACTATCGCCGGATTGCGACGAAGGCTAAACTTCTTGACTTTGTTTTGCCCGTTGAGTAGGCTATCTACCATCATCGAAAGTCGATGATCCCAGTTGGAAGGGATGCCTTCCCGAAAGTGAAGTTCACTTCGGCCTGGACAAACCAGGTGGCCCCAGCTGAGGAAAACTAGAAAATGGGACTGTCCCTGATCCCGCGACGGAGTCTGAGGCTGTGGCCGTCTGCCGCAGAAGAATGCACTCCAATCACATCATGAAAAGTCAAAATAGTTCCTCTGCTCAGCCCGAGCAAACCTCTTCACGCACAATCAAGTTCCGTATTGGGAAGGACCATCTCCGTAAGTTTGAATTCCCGAACGGCGAGGACATCGTCATTTACCATTTGTACCCAACACTCGCTGATTGGGTGGGTAAAGCGATACCCGATGACGTCAATCCTCGGAGCCATGACCTTGAGATGGTCCACAGCACAGTAGCACGAGATATTAAGGAAACCATCCGCAGCAGGCCCGAGGATTTCTTTCTCGCAAACCGTGGCGCCACTGTTATCGCCCAAGATCTGCGTTTCGACCCGACTCGCGGAGAGGTTGAGATAAGTATTAACGACCCCGACATCCATGGGCTCGCCGATGGTGCTACTAGCGACGCCGTGGTGGAGTTAGTCCAGCGGGAAATAGCCGGTAACCGAATGTTTCCGGATTTGGTGTTTGAAGAAATACCTGACTATCTAAAGCGCGCTCGGTTCCACGTTGAAGTTATCGTCGGCCTCTCCAACAAAGACCGCATTGGTATGTTAGCAAGGGGTCGGAACACTAGCCGCCAAGTAAAGTCTTGGTCGCTCGCGGACTTCCAAGGAGCTTTCGACTGGATTCGGGATATTCTCGAGGCGCAAAACTCAAAATTTAAGGGCCGAATCGGATATGAAGAGAATGCTGGAGCGGATGTTAATATTCTTGATGTCCTAAGCCTTATGACACTCTTTTCCAAGGAGTGGGACGACAAGGCCGCTGGACTCAAGCGGAAGGCGCCTACAGTTGCGTATTCCAGCAAAGGTCGGATGGATACCCGACTGCAGGATCCCAACCTGTCGCCGCATTATAAGGCTTTGGCTCCGATTCTGGAGGACATCTTGAGGCTCCATGATTATGTTTACGCGCGATTTGAGGATGCGTATAAAAATGCGATGGGTGGGGGGAAACTGGGAAAGCGCCGCGGTGTGGAAAGCCGTCCTCACAATCCTGTGCTTCTGCCTCTCACGGGCGCAAAGTCCAACTACGATATCCCAAACGGCTACGTTTTCCCACTCCTCGCGGCTTTCAGGGCTCTTGTGCGCTACAACACCGACGGGCAGGCGGAATGGAAATCCAGCCCGTTCAAGTTCTTCGACGCCAGCGGACCAGAGCTGATTCAGGTTCTGATAGAGCAGATTGATAACCTGGGAGGCATCCCGCATTTAGCGGGGAAAAGCCGTGCAGTTTACACAAGTCTGCACGACCGAGCCAAATTGCTAATTGCTGAGGGCTAACAATCCCATTAACGGTTGCAGCCGGAAATACTGGTTGCAACCCTCGGCTAGCTATTCGAACTGAGATGCCGACACAGGTTGGCTAACAGCCGCTGGCGGCGTGAGGATGAAAGTGTCCCAATTCTGCCGAGCAGAACTGCGTCCGGCAGCACAGCGAGAAATCCCAAACGAATGAGCGATGTCGCTTTGAGACCACTCGCTGCGAATTCCGGGTCACTCGTGGTGATCTCTTCGTCAAAGCCGGCTACGCGCTGGTGGACCTGGGTGCTGATGCCGCAGACGAGAAAATCGCCGAATGGCGGCAGGTGCCTAAGCAAAACTACTGGGCGGTTCTTGATCTGGCCATCCGCCTGCGGCAGTGGGGCCAAGGCGACGTCGCCCTCTTTCATGGGCGGAGATCGCCTTTAGTGTACTCCGGTTCGGTGTCGCCGTAAGCTTTCGCCAACTGTCCGGCTGAAAACTGTGACCAGCCTTGGCGCTCGTCGTCCGGCGGGATGACCACTACAAGGAGACGCGCATTGGTATCGATTTGACATGGTTCATCGAACTGAACCATCTCACCGTCAAAATGGGCAGTTAACGCCACGGTTTTCATTACGTCGCAGTCTATCGGAGATTTCAATTGCTGGCAACTGGGAAGCAATCAGGCAATAAGTTCACTGGCAACGCAGGGTCGGTCCGAGGTCAGTCCCGCATTATCGAATATTTTCCTCTGAGGCATTGGTTTCCCTGGTCGTTCCAAAGCCTTCGACTCTTGACGGAGGATTCAAACCTGCTCGAATTAGTCGTGTGAATCGAATGGCGAATCCAGAGAAGTGGGCGGGGTTTTTGCGGGAGTACGCCGGCGCTGTCGGGGTAAAGGAATGGCCCGGCGGTCCGGGAGTTTTTCGGCGGCGCGAGTTTGGCGCTTTTTAACGAACCCACCGACTCAGATCCGAATCCTCAGTTTTGTGGTTTTCCCAGCTCGCGCCGCCGAAAAACAAAAGGGAGGATGACGAAGGGGCGGTTACTATAAACAAGCAACCCACTAAAGGGGTTTGCGCACAATTTCGTGAACAGAAACCCTCGCTCCTGACACTACCCTTTCGGGGTAGCGGGCATTTGGGAATAGCATCCCAGGGTAGCTCGTTTCTCCTTCGTCAAAAGCACTTCGGAGGGCAGGCAACCCTGGGCCGGAGGGCTGAATCCCGTTGGGATTCTCGTTCGTTAATGCTGCAGCCAGTCTCCGACTCGGCCACCCGCTGCCGTCGCCCGACACTTTTACTCGCACCTGCCGGATAAATCTCAGGTTGACAAATAGTTTACATCAGGATTACATTTGGTTTATGAAAACATTGTTGGTTGCAACGCCAGAAGGAAGAATGACCGAGGGCGATGTGGATGACCTCTTCCCGGAGAAGCCAGAGGGTTGGCAATTTGAGAATGGCACGCGACACTCGTCGCCGATGCGGAGCGGCCCAGACGCGATTGTGATTCAATTGGGGGCCGCATTCCAGCCATCACAGGTCAAGGCGATGATTCATCGGATTGCGAATCTGCAAACGGGCGTTCCAGGTGGCTCATTCGTTTTGTTCGCACTCAAACATCACGCCAAGCTTGCGTTTCAGCGAGCCCGAGCACAACAGCAGCGTTTTCGAGCGATTTTGGACAAAATCAACGACGGCCTCCGAGAATTTCCGAATCCGGATCGTGTGGACATATCCATTACTCCCGGTGGAGAGGACCTCGCCGCGAAGTTAAGGCTGATTAAAGCCAAGCTCAATGCGGGTCCACCTCGCCCCAGTTCGCTCGACCGCGTGCAGAAAGTCGTTCAAGCTACCGAGGATTTGCGTGCCGCCGGCGGCAACCTCTCGGCAGAAGCAATTGCCGGGGCGTTTGGCGTCAGCGTCAATCAGCTGGCCGGGTGGCTTGGCCGCAGTCGCCAAACTGTTTGCAAGACGCCCGACGCGGATTCACTTCAGGACGACCTGGCATATTTCGAGCGAGCGGCCAGGTTGCGAGTGGTTCTCCCGAAAGACGGCTTCTTAAAATGGTTGCGGATGCCTAACCCGGAGCTAGATGACAAGAAACCACTGGAGTTGCTCGCGGGCGGCGAGCGGCAGGTCGTAGCAGAACTCGTGGAAGACATGCTCACGGGAGCACCGGCTTGAAGCATAGTCTGGAGTCGTTAAAAGCCGCGCTCAGGAAGGCTAATTAACGATCAGCTCCTCTCCGTTCTCTCCGTTTGCTCCTGTTAAAATTCCCTTCCGTGACAATACACCCGCTTCCCGGTCAAACACCATTATGAAAAACCTACTGATCACCATTCTCTTCGCCGCAGCCATCCTCGCCTCCGGTTGCTCAACCGTTCACAAGTCTGACACGGCTGCCCTCCAGGGGACATGGTCGGGCTGCCATCAAGGGCATCAATCGGAAGGCACATCTTCTATCACATTCTCCAGAAATACGCTCGATTTCCACGGGCCAGAGGCCGACAACTGGTGCAAAGGAATATTCACTCTTCGAGAAGATACGAATCCGAAGCAACTCGTCGGCACCATTCTCGAATGTCCCGATCCCAGAGTCGTTGGCCAAACTGTTCACGCGATATACCGGATTGAAGGGGCACAACTGACCATTGCCGGCAACCCGCCCGGCACTCCAGATGTCCCCGCCAGGTTCGAT
>Ga0193709_1000009_pt1 | contig 101055 bp, 78 predicted proteins | sample H3c2metaG_FD_160571 | JGI IMG/M metagenome (GOLD analysis project Ga0193709, IMG submission 160571) | Soil microbial communities from a riparian zone of the East river system, Colorado, United States - H3c2 | ecosystem: Environmental > Terrestrial > Soil > Riparian zone | place: USA: East...
ACAGCCAAGGCCAAAACCCTCCGTGCATCGCTCATATTACTTCCAAAAATGCATCAAAAAGATAACCTTCTGAGGGCACCAATTCTTAATTCAATGGCAATGCCCAGGTACACCCCCACCCATCTCCTCGTGACGAGGTCCAAATGCGAGTCTAGTCCAAGCGAACCCGGCCAAGTCCACCCAACTCCACCCAAGTCCACCCAAGTCCACGGAAAACAGCGAGGAACCGAGTTTCTCAGAAAACCGGAGCGGCGACGGCGCTTTGGCTCCAGCTACTCGGTCTGCTGATACCAAAGCGGCGTCGTGGGATTGCTAGTCTCCAGAACAAAAAAGCGGCGGCCGATTGGCCGCCGCTAGGGTTCTGAAGCGTGTTTCAGATCTGCACTAATTTACCCGCGAGAAGATCATTGTGATGCGATATGGAAGTTGCCAGGCGCCGCCGGCTTGGGCGAGACCGTCAGCTGGAACGTTGTGCTGGCGGTAGCCGTGCCATCGCTAACCGTAATCGTGATGTTCGCAACGCCCGTCTGACCGACGTTTGGCGTGGCCGTTACGGTGCGATTGTTTCCAGTGCCGCCGAAGACGATGCTGCCGAGAGGCACAACCGTCACATTGTCACAACTGGCGGTGAGCGTCAGGCTCGAAGCCGCCGTTTCGGCATCATTGACCGTGAACGGAATGGCGGGCGTAGAACTGTTAACAGCAATCACGCGGTTGGTGATGCCGGAAATCGTCGGAGGCTGGTTAATCTGATTCACAGTGACGTTAAAGGTGCGCGTCACGAGGTTGTTGCTCGTGCCGCTGTCCCGCACGGTCACAGTTACGGTGGCAGAACCAAATTGATTGGTTACAGGTGTGAATGCTAACGAACCGCTGGCGTTCGGGCTGGTGTAGGTCACGGTCGGATTTGGGATCAGGCCGGTGTTACTGGAAGAGGCATTCACACTCAATGTCTGCGACTCGTTGGTAGCTCCTGTAGTAATTCCCGAGAGAGCAACAGACTGCGGACCAGCATTTTCGCCCAGGGTCACGTCTGCCAAAGGATTGAGCGTCGGCGGTTGATTTACCGCATTAACCGCGACCGTAAATGTGCGCGTCACAACATTGTTGCTAATGCCACCGTCATTGACCGTAACGGTGATCGTCGAGGAGCCGAAACCAAAGGCCACCGGCGCAAACGTGAGAGAACCCGTCGCATTCGGGCTCGTGTAGCCGACGCTCGGATTTGGAATGAGCGACGGATTGCTGGACGTGGCAGTAACCGTCAATGTCTGGGATTCATTAGTCGCGCCGGACGAGATGCCAGAGAGATTGACCGTTTGAACGCCAGCATTCTCGTTGATGCTGACATTGGCCAGTGCGCTCAACGTCGGCGCCTGGTTAACTGAGTTAACGGTGACAGCGAATGTGCGCGAGATAATATTATTGCTGGTGGCTCCGTCGTTAACAGTCACGGTAATCGTCGAGGAGCCGAAGCCAAAGGCCAGCGGGGCAAATATGAGTGAACCTGTCGCATTTGGACTCGTGTAGGTGATGGTCGGATTTGGGATGAGCGACGGATTGCTGGAGGTCGCCGTCACGGTGAGTGTTTGCGATTCATTGGTTGCGCCCGACGAGATACCGGAGAGATTCACGGTTTGAGCCACAGCATTTTCGTTGACCGTCACATCGGCGAGTGAATTCAACGTAGGCGGCTGGTTTACCGGGCCGACTGTCACGGTGAAGGTTCGCGAAACGATATTGTTGCTCGCGCCTCCATCGTTGACTGCGACGGTGATGATCGAAGTGCCAACGCCGAGAGCAACCGGCGCGAACGAGATTGAACCTGTCGCGTTCGGACTGGTGTAGCTGACGCTCGGGTTAGGAATGAGTGTCGGATTGCTGGAAGTAGCGGTGACCGTCAGCGTTTGGTTTTCGTTAGCTGCGCCAGAGGAAATTCCGGAGAGGTTGACTGTTTGCGTGCCGGCGTTTTCGTTGATGCCAACATTCGCCAGTACATTCAAAGTAGGAGCCTGATTGACCGAATTGACTGTGACGGTAAAAGTTCGCGAGACGATATTGTTGCTGGCAGCGCCATCATTAACCGTCACGGTAATCGTTGATGAGCCAAACCCATACGCAACCGGCGCGAACGTCAGGGAACCGGTCGCATTTGGACTGGTGTAGTTGACAGTGGGATTTGGGATCAGCGACGGGTTGCTTGAAGTTGCTGTTACGGTCAGCGTCTGGTTTTCATTGGTCGCGCCAGACGAGATTCCGGAAAGGTTTACGGTTTGGTTGCCCGCATTTTCGTTAATGGTGAGGCTGCTAATCGCGTTCAACGTGGGCGGTTGATTTGGCAACACAACTGAGCCGCTGACTTCCGTGGAATAGTCGCTCTCGATGCCGTTCGTGTCGTAGGCAGTTGCCGCAAAATAATATGTCGCTCCGACAACCAGGTTGGAAATGGTCATCGTCGTCGCGCTGCCCGCCGAAAGCGAATTCGTATAGCTTCGGGTGGCAACGCCGTAATAGACTTTATAGCCAACCACGCTCGGGTCGGCGCTAGCGTCCCAGGCGAGTGTGATATTGGGGGTGGCGAATGAAGTTAATGATGAGAGAGCCAGCAAACAGCCGCAAAGGGCAATCAAAGCTGAACTCCTCAACCGGTTCGTAAACGGTAATGCGTGCAACATACAACGGAGCCCCAATACGCATAATTGTTGCCAACGCGAGGGTAGTATCCAGGCAATGGGCCGTAGGGGCAGAAAAAGGGCGAAAAAGGAGCTGGGATCACGAAAATATAAGCTCTTTAACCTTCATGGCGGAATCAATCCCAATGTCCCTCCAGCAACCAAGGAGTTTCCCGGGATGATTTTTGGACCCTCCAAGACAGCGTGTACCAGAAAGAAGCAAGGGCCAGACCGTTTGAAGCGCCAAAACGTTGAATCGTTAAACGTAAAACTCATTGAGCAGTGCCAAACGCTTGTATGTCCACGTGATTTGGCAAAGATAGAGCAGTTAATGGTTAACCGGAATTTTGGCTTTTGCGTTCGCGAGAGTTCTGCGACATGCTGGCGTCATGGCGCGAGCGGCGGCTGCGGTGGTCGTAGTCTTAATTTTCGCGGGGGCGAGCTTCTTTTTCGCGCTCGCGGAGACGGCTCTTTTCTCGTTGAGCAAATGGCAGGCGCAACAACTCGCCGAGCGTGAGGGCCGCGCCGGAACCATCGTATTACGGCTGCTGGGAGAAGCTCAAGACCTGCTCGCGACCATGGTGCTCGGCAATACCTTTGCCAGTGCGGCGATGCTGGCCACGGCCCTTTGGATGGCTCTGAACGGACGATGGCCCGTCGCGCTGACCGTGGTTTTGCTGCTGGTGCTGATACTGATCGGGTGCGAAGTGCTTCCGAAAACGTTGGCAGTACGCTGGCCTGAACGTTGGGCGTTGCGGGTCGCCAGACCACTCCTGGTGGTGCAAACACTCGCTCTACCTTTGCGGCGTATCGCCCAGGCGGTTAATTCCAACATTATCCGGGCGGTCGTGCCAAGGACCGTTAAATCACAAACCGTCTTAACCGAGGCTGACTATCAGGAACTGCTGGAGCTGGCGTATCAACAAGGAACTCTGGCCCAATCGGAGAAGGAAATCATTTTGCAAATCATTCAACTGGACCGCCGCACCGCGCGTGAAGTCATGCGGCCACGTTCGCAAATGGCCGCGATTCCGGATGATTTGTCGATCGAAGAAATGGTCGAGGCCGCGCGAAGATACAAGCATCGCCGTCTGCCGATTTACGATGAAACACCAGATACAATTGTCGGAATCTTGAACACCCGCGCATTGCTGCTGAATCCTCAAATCGATCTGGCCGACGCGATTGAGTTTCCATCATTCGTTCCCGCTGCGATGAATTTGTTGCAACTTTTGAAGAGTCTGCAGCGGCAACAACGCGGCCTGGCTATCGTGCTGGATGAGTTTGGAGGGACGGCCGGGATCGTTACTATGGAGGACATCCTGGAAGAAATGATTGGCAAAATCCGAGGTGAAACCGAGCCCGAGCGCGTCGTGATGGAGAAACTCGGGCCGGGACGCTGGCGAGTCAGTGGAACGTTGCGTTTGGATGATTTCCGGCGCGAATATCCTGCCCTGCCAGAAGTGGCTGAAGCCGAGACCATGGGTGGATTGTTGACCAGCCTTTTGGACGTGGTGCCTGCCCCCGGAGAATCAGCCTTGTTTCGAGGACTGAAATTGACAGCGCAGGCCACAGACGAAAGACGCGTAAAAGAGGTGCTGGTAGAAACGACGAAGAAAAGTTGAATGGCAACGATCGTCAATATGAGCGCACTCGAAACAATTGGGAGAAACGCTCCAAAATGCCAAGCCACTCGCAGGAGAACTTGCTAATGAATACTCAGGCTGCCGTCTGGGGATTCTTCGCATTATGCCTGGTATTGTCGTTTGTGCTTTCCGGCATGGAGGCCGGGGTATTTGCGCTGAGCCGATTGCGCATCCGGCGGCAAATGCGTGCCGGAAAGGCCTCCGCGGCGGTGCTCTACAAATATCTCGAAAATCCCGAGACCTTCCTGTGGACGATTCTAGTCGGGAATACACTGGCGAATTTCGTAATTCTGGGCTGGCTGGTGACAGTGTTGCACCAAAGGTTGGATGGCCATCGCTTTTGGTTTGGACTGATTTTCTCTCTTATTGTTTTTCTTTTTTATGCGTTCTTCGATCTGCTGCCGAAGATGCTGTTCCGAAATTTTCCCAATCGCTTATGCATGGTGTTGGCCCAGCCATTCAGAGCGATTGATTTTCTTTTGCGGCCACTGGTCGCGCTTGTGGAATGGTTTTCCGGGCAGTTATTGCGCTGGCGCGGAGGCAAAACTTTTACCGGGCACTTATTCGGCAACCGGGAAGAATTGCGCCTCGTGATGCAGGAGTCGGCGCAAGGGTTTACGTCGGAGGAGAGGGTTATGATTAACCGCGTGCTGGATTTGCAGGCCCTCACAGTCCGGCAAGCGATGAAGCCTCTGGAATCGGCGGCAACCGCAAATACGCAAACCCCGGTGAGCGAAGTGCTGGCACTTTGCCGCGAGCGGAAGCTGACTCGATTGCCGATTTGGGAAACGCGAGACCGCCAGCGCCGAATCGCCGGACTGATTAGTTTAAAGTCGCTCTTGTTCCAGCCGGACCTTGATATGAACAAACCCATCAGCGATCACATGAAGCCCGCCCTTTTTCTCAATGAAGACATGAGGCTGGAGGTCGCGCTCAGACGAATGCAACGGAGCGGCCAACGATTGGCAATTGTGCTCGGTCGAGAAGGACGTGAGATTGGCATCTTGAGCTTGCAAGACGTATTAAAGGTCATTTTCGGCGAAGTGAGCCTCTAATGACTCATTAAAATCGTTCAAACGTTAAAACGTCAATTTACCCGCACCGATGGAGATCGCGACAAACATTGTAATCATAGTCGCGCTGGTGCTGTTAAACGCCTTCTTCGTCGCGGCGGAGTTCGCGCTGGTAAAAATCCGCGAGACGCAACTCGATACACTTGTGGCCAAGGGACATCGCCGGGCTAAGATCGCCCGGCACATCATCGCGAACCTCAACTCATTTCTCAGCGCGACTCAATTGGGCATTACGATGGCGAGCCTGGGCCTGGGCTGGGTGGGAGAACCGCTCTTCACGCGAGTACTGTCGCCGTTGTTAGTTCGGCTGGGAGTGCAATCGCACGCCATGCTTCACTCGATTTCGTTTGCGTTGGGCTTTTCGGCGCTCACTTTTTTGCACATCAGCGCCGGGGAATTGGCGCCGAAATGGACAGCCATTCAAAAACCGCTGCCCATTGCGTTGTGGGTCGCCCAGCCGCTGCGATTCTTTTATCTCGCTTCGTACCCGTTCAATTGGATTCTCAACCGCTCTGCCCGCTGGCTCTTGCGCCAACTCGGTGTCGAGGCGGCAGGTGAAAGTGAACGGGCTCATTCCGAAGAGGAATTGCGCCTGGTGGTTGCCGCTTCACAAAAACAGGCTGGCGCGACAGCGCTCGGCCGAGACATTGTCCTAAACGCGCTGGATTTGCGGCAGCGCGTGGCGCGCCAGGTGATGCGTCCGCGCCAGGAAATCGTCGGGCTCGATACCGAGGCGAGTATGGCCGAATGTTTGGAAGTAGCCGAAAAGACAAGGTATTCGCGCTTTCCCCTTTGCGAAAAAGGGGATTTGGATAAGACAATTGGCGCCGTTCACATCAAGGACTTATATGCCATTCGACTCAAAGCAAGGAGCGGAACCGACCTCACTCCGGCAGCACGCAAGCTGATTTATGTTCCAGAAACCGCGCGATTAGAGAAACTGCTTCAGTTGTTCCTCGAACGAAAACTGCATATGGCGATCGTTGTCGACGAATACGGCGGGACAATGGGAATGGTGACGCTCGAAAACATTTTGGAGGAGTTGGTCGGCCAAATTCAGGATGAGTTTGACCAGGAAAAACCCTTGCTCGTGCGCACGGGTGAAACAAGCTGGGAAGTTGCCGGCACATTACCCTTGCACGAATTGCAGGAACTCGTTGGCGGGCCATTACACGAGGAGGGCGTGACAACAGCCAGCGGTTGGGTTACCCAACGTCTCGGTGGTTTCCCAAAAGTAGGTGACGTCGTCAACGCTGGCTCGTATCAATTACGCGTTGAGGCAATGGACGGAATGCGCGTAGCGCGACTGCGCGTCCTCAAGCGATTGGAAGAGCCCAATGGCAAATCCTGAGGAATTTCAGAACCACGCTCCTTAATGCAGTTCACCACGTCCCGCCACGCAGAGCGAAGATGGTCACGGCTATGCATTCGATCACCACGAATGCAGCCGCAGCCCAAAGTTGATACATAATAGCGCCCGTCGCGAAAAGACCATTTACTAGCAGCCAAATAATCAAAGGATGGTAGTCCGGCCGGATTTTTACCGGTTTTTTGTTGATGAGCGAAGGCGTGGCAAACGCAAGAATCATGAGAGCTGTTCCAGCCCAGCCGAGAAAATTCACCCACGGTGTGCTATACCAATAAAGCCCGGCGTGCGTCGGAGCCCAGAACCAGAACTGTTTCACCCCAGTCGCGAACGGTTCAAGGCCCAAATCGAAAAGCACAACGAGCGCGGCGGTGATGCCCATAAGCCAGAACCCATACGAGCGGGTTTTCCGCCAGGGCCGAAGCATCAGCCGACCAACCCCACGCGCACATAGAATTGCCACGAGCCAGATAAGCGGCACTGGCCAGGGCAGCGGTTGGAACAAAGACTGCCCAATGGCTGGCAAGTAAACACAAGGACCGAATGGAATTGCCGTCAGAGCGCCCAGGGTTTGAACCGCGCCCACAATAAAGGCGATAATGACCGACGCGAGTATCACGTTTTGGACCGGTAACTCCTGTGCCAGAGAAGACAACGTCGTCGCAACCGTCAGGACAAGTAATACGCCGTTCGGCCATCGAGCATTTCCGAACCCGGGGAATCGCGTCCACAAGTTTAGCCAAACCAGCGTGAACTGAACGAGGAAGAGACCAAAAACAAGGTGGTGGACTTTCGGAGTAAGGCTCGCAAAAGAATTCGCTCGCAACGAAATTCTTTTCAGCACCGCCCATGCATTCATCCGAAGCAACGTACCGTCCAAAGTCCAAAGTCCAAAGCCCAAAGTGCTCTGCCCGATTCGAAGATGCAGAAATGGACGTTCTGGACGTTCTCAGCGAAGCGATTACGACATTCTAGGGAATGGCCGCCCGGAAAAAGCGAGGCGAAGCCCCGGATGCCTCACCGACGGTCACCTGGTTGGTATACATCACGTTTGTCACGATCGGATTCCAATTCTTTAAATCGGGGGAAGCTGAGACGACGACTTGCTGGCCCAAAGCGGCGCTAACGGTGAGTGTTGACGTCGAGTTAGTTCGTTTTAGGCCGAGAAGAATCGGTCGCGGCTCGACAACCCGGCCAAGCCGCATGCCATTGCCGTAGCTGGTCACCCAGATTTCATTAGTATCGTAAGGATTGAAAAATGCGCGTGAAGGGAAGTGAAAAGGGTAACCGTCGCATTGCGCGAAGAGTGGTGAGGCTGCACGACGATTGGCGGAATACCAGAGTCCCTGATCTTCGGTAGTCACATAGATTTCGTCTGGGTTTAAGGGACTGATGGTGCAGGAGCCGACGGCCTTGAGACTGGCGATCCGCGTCCAGATTGTTCCGCGGTTCGTGGTGCAGTAAAGGCCGCCGAGCCCAGCGGAGGAGCCCCATTCGCCCCAAACTCCGGCGTACCAGGTGTTCTGCGCCGGGTCGTGCGGATCAATCGTGATGTCCTTGGTATAATATTGCATTGCGATGGCGGTGCGATCGACCCAGCTTGCCCCATCGGTTGTGCTGACGAAGATACCAGAGCTGGGCTGGAAATCACTCGAGGCAATGCGCGCGGAATAGGTCGCAACGAGTGTGCCGTCGTTGAGAACAAAAATGTTATAGGCGTGGCCTTGAGTGCGTGGCGGAATAGCAAGTTTGGTCCAGGTTGAAGACGTCCCTGCGGTAAGGTTTACCGTGCGATAAATTCCGCCATTAGTACTGTTCACCATTGAAGCATAGAGGCGGTTGAGGTTGTTCGGATCGAGCGCAAGAGCGACGACAGGTTTGCCGAGATTCTTAAAAGTATTCCAGGTAGACCCATTGTTCGTTGAATAAAGCAGCGCGCCTGTGCCTCCATCAATCGATGCATCCTGGCAATATCGGTCCCACGCATACATATCGTGTACGGAAGAAACAGCGGCATAGACGAGCCCGTTCGTGGGGTGTTTCAAAGCCTGATAGGTGCTGTTGTAGGTTAGAGAAAGCGGCGACATCCATGATGCTCCACCATCGGTGCTGAGCATTCCGCGGATATCCGTGAAGCTGCAAAACAGTGTGTTGCTCGAGAACCACGAAAGCGACCAGCATGAGGTGTCTTCTGCGCCGGAACCGGTGAAGAAGTTCGTCTTGGGTGTCGAAGCACCCGGCGCGTTTTGGCAACCAGGCCAATCGTAAGTTTGTTGCCACGTAACCCCGCCATTTGTGGTCGCGTGAATGAAGCCAAAATCGGAAATGATTGCTCGATTCAGATCGCTTTGGCAGACCGCGAAACCCATAGCGCATTCGCCAAATGACCATTTCTTCCAATTCCACGCGCCAGCATCGTCGCCGGTCCAGCCGGTCGCGACGTTTGCGTTGCCCGTGCATTGCATCACTTGCGACCACGAAGCGCCGCCATTAATGGTTTTGAAAACTACCGGCTGGCCCGAACTGTCGGAGCCTGCGGCGTAGGCAACGCTGATGTTCGTCCGACACATCGCCACGAAGAATGGATAATTGCCGCCGATACCATTTGTCATGCGCGTCCAGGTTCCCGTTCCGCCGTCGAGACGATAGATCGCGTGATAATTGCCGTAATCGGAACCTTGGACGCCGGGATAAACATCCGCCGAGCCAAGTGTGACGCAGAAAAATCGCAGCGTGCCGTTCTCTTTCGCGCCCGTAAATGAGACCATCGATTCGGTCGTTGGAATGCCGGTTTGACCCATCAAGTTGAACGTTGCGCCGCCGTTGGTTGAGACGACGAGGCCAGGGCGAGTTCCGACATAAATTGAAGAGCCGTCCCAAAAAGCACCGGAGATGAGCAAATCCGACGCGGTGTAACGATCAGAATAGGTCGCTCCTGAGTTCGTCGAAATCTTCAGCGTGGAATAATCGCTCACCAGAATCCGATTCGTTGAGAGCGGGTCGGCATAGAGGCAATAAACATCAAATGAATCGGGCGGGATGCTGGTCCACGTGACGCCGCCATCCACCGAACGCGTCGGGACATCGCCATCGAGCGCATAGCGGACGAGCGGGTTGCTCGTAAATTCCATCCGGCCCGGCAGGCTGCCGCCCAGGAGCGTGCGAAAATCAATGGTGTCCCAATTTCGACCAAAATCGATCGAATGAAACAGGTCGCCCATATCCGAACCAATCCAGACGTCATCAAGATTGTAAGGATTAATTGTAGGCGCAAAGAACGCACCACCGCCGCCGGGCCCGCGCGAGATGAAGTGTGCCGGCTGGCCAGTGAACCCTGAAAGAACGTTCGCATACATGAAAGACAGCCCAGCCACCAAGCCAAAAAAATTCGATGATTTCATTGAAAACAAAGAGATAATAATCCCAACCTTCTATTATTTCCACGCCAGCCCGTGGACAAGCTTGATTGCAAACCACACTTGACGCTCGCCTTGACCGTTTCGGGCAAAGTAGCGCCGTGTACACACGCAAAGCAGCCAAATTTGTGCCACATTCCGGCAGCCACTTTAAGCCGATTACAAGGGAAAAACGGCTCAGTGAGTCATCAAGTAGAAGATAATATTGATCCCCAAAGGATATGCGATCTTCTCGGAAAATTGTTTGAAATAAGTCTCGTTCTCTGCCTCGCGTTCCCAGCCATCACTGACATCACTATTGTGTATGGCGAAAACCATCATCCGTTGGTGATCATCGAAAATCGCGCGGACGTGCATTTCCTTCGAACCTTCGCCCCGGAAGATCGTTTGCAGTTCAGAGCGCGGATCATTCGGATCATAATACCGATTCCAAAACTGAATGGTTGGAACCTGTAGCCGGTTCATCGGTCCGCGCAGGTCATAAACGCAATTGAAGATAGGATGAGCAGTCGTCAAATCAGTCCAGTTTCGGTCGGGCAAAACCCTTTTTATCTCGCTGGCAAAACCATTCCACTCTTCAGAGCCCCAGAAATCATTCATGAACAACGCGCCGCCGTTCAGCAGATAATTGCGCAAAGCCGCAACCTCTTCGTCGCTCAAATGCATGTAACCCGCGTGCTCCATGTAAAGCAATGGGTAGTCAGTCAAGGTTGGATCCGTCAGCTTGATGACTCGCGCATCGGGATCCGTTTTGATGGAAGTGACTTGTTGAAGGCGATACGAAAAATTCAGGTCAGCATCCGGATAATCCACCCACCAACCGAGCCAGCGGAATCGGGTTCGGCCGCCGCGTGGCCGCGGATCGTTCTGGAAGATGACTCGGGTGAAAGTGAACACGTCGTCCTCAAATCCCGGGGCATTGGTCCAATCGGGCGTACCCGAACTGTGACTGCCGACTTCTCGCGCGGTGTGTATCTCATCTTCGTTCACCACCAACCCTCCTTCAATCCGAACCAAATGACCGGAGCCAGGCACATTTCCCGGAAACTCCGCGCCGCGCCGTGGACGAAATTGCGCAAAACAAAAACCGGCAACAAGCATCGGCGCTACTACCAGAAATATCCGACGCGCAGTCATCTTCGAAGTCGAATATCGGCGTCCGTGCGCCCGAACGCAACTGGTTTAGCGGATTTCCTGCCAGTCCTTCCTGACAATTACCGCGGTAGAAAATCGTTCTCGATTTGTAATGGCACCGCTCTCAATCAGGAGAGAATTTGGCGCGAATGAGCGAAATTCTTGAACTGGTTATGGAATTGATGCTCGATCTTGCAGGATGTGTATTGCAGGCGGTGGCGGAAATCTGGCTGAGCGATTTCTCCTGGCCCGATACCAAGGCCAGGCGCGTCTTCTGGTGCGTCGTACTTGTCTTCATTGGCGGACTGCTCTGGTGGGACCTTCGTTGAGCGCCCGGTTCGACTTTTCCGACGTCTCCTCATTCTTCACCGTCATAATAATCGAGCCCTTCGGAGCGCAGAATTCGACGTTCGGGCAGTCGCACGAGCCACTTCTTGCTGTCGGGGTAATATCCGGATTCGCCGAACGGATTATCTGCGACGACCATAATAATCAGGTCTTCAGAACTGTCGTTGATGAGTTGATGAGCTTTGCCCGGTGGAAACATAAAAGCGTCGCCGGGTTCGATGGGAGTCATGCCGCCTTCATCGCGGGCAGCGCCTTTTCCGGAAATCACATGATAGAACTCCCATTGCGCACTATGCAGATGATAGGGGTAAGGAGTCTTGCCGGGAGGAATGCGAATAATCTCAACGTCGAACGGATGTCTTTCGTTCAAATCGGTGGATTGAGGCTTGCGTCCCAATGCTTCGGAGACCTCTTTTCCGGCGCCTGCAAATTTTCCTTTTGGAGATGACCATTCTTCCCAGTGGAGATTGTTTGTATTTACCTTATTCATATCAGGATGGTTGTGTTCCGATGATTTGAATTCAAGCGTGCATGCGGATCAATGAGCCCGCAATCCGTCTTTTCAAGCGTAATCGACCTGTTACAGTGGGCGCATGCTCAATAAGCGGTTGGCGATCATCGTTTTGGTGCTGGCCGTTATCTTCACGATAGGGCTCGTGATTGGAGTTTTGTTGCCGCGCCTGGCTGGTTTCGGAGCATCGCCTGGCCGGGTTTACAACACTGCCACGATTCTGCAGCAGGTCCAGACCCTCTCGGAACTGGTAACGGTCAAATACGTGATGGAAAAAGTGGTGATTGAAGAAGATCCGCCGCAGAACACGATTCGACGGCTTCTGCCCGACGACACACGTGTCATTCTCATCGCTCATGGCATTGTCAAAGCGGGCGTCGACCTGGGCAAAATGAAACCGGGAGATTTACGGGTTTCCGGTAAACAGGTGATTCTCGCTCTCCCAAAGGCTCAAATTACAGACGCATACCTGGATGAGAAACAAACGAAAGTTGTTGAACGCAATACGAGTTTCCTTCGCGATTTCAACAAAGACCTCGAACAAAACGCACGGGTGAATGCGGTGGAAGATATTCGGCGCGCGGCGCGCAGCAACGGAATTTTGAAGGATGCGGATGAGCGTGCCCGCGCTCAGTTGAAGTACTTCTTTTCGCAATTGGGCCTTGAGGTGGAATTCAAGCAGAACTGATTTCAGAATTCGTAGCCGCCGAGGTAACAAGGCGGACAGTTGGGAACTTCCGAGGAATTCCGCCTCCTCACGTCGGCGGCTACGGGCAAATTCGGATTTTGAAATCGCGATTAATCGTGGCGTTGCGCTGATCACTGCCTCAAATTTGGCCAATATTACGTCGCGCCTGTCCTCAATTCGGCGCGAGAAACCGAAATCGGACGGCTTGACGAGGAGGAAATCGAGAGAAGGCGTGGCCCTTACGACACAGTCACTGTCGCGGTCGCAGCCATCCGGATTGGAGCCGACCGGACGGGAGTTGGCCGCAAATGAGTAATCTTTACCGGATCTGGAATATTCGGATAGTCGCGCATGTCGACGGCGATGGTTTGTTTCTTTTTGGCGGCGGTGGTATAAGTCACGTGCGAGCGCAACTGAATCAGGAATAGACCAGGCTGCCGAGGCTGAGGTCGCCGTTGAGTAATCTCGGCAAAGCCTCGAATCTCTTGTAGCAATTTCATTATTCGCACTTTCGCGGCCATAACATCCATTCTCGTCAACATGATCGCAGTTCACGTGCCAGAGGATCAGAGATGAAAACATGGGCCCAAGATTGTTAAAACGTTAAAGTGTTAAACGAGGGGAGAGGTTATTGTGGCCTTGATTGTGGGGATTTGCTCCGGATCCTTTTATCAAAGGTGTTTCTTGAATTCGCGACAGGTCGCGGCGAGATCGTTGGAATTGAGAATCGCGGAAACGACGCAGATACGCCGAGCACCAGCGGCAATGACTTCGTTGAGGTTAGTAAGGTTTATGCCGCCGATCACGAACCACGGAACGTTTACGTTGGCAGCGGCCCAACGGACGTAGTCGAGCGTGACAGGTTTTGCGGTTGGCTTGGTGCCGGTGGCATAAACAGGACCGATGGCGATGTAGTCCGCGCCAGCAGCGATTGCGCTGTGCGCTTGTTCCGGCGAGTGAGTGCTGAGGCCGATTTGTGTATTGCTTCCGAGGGCGGAAACATGGGCGTGACCCTGGCCGAAAAAATCCTCCTGCCCAAGATGGCAAATTTCAGCACCAACCTGGCGGGCAACCGAAAGATGATCGTTGATGACCAATCCGACACTGGCCCGTGTTGTTATCGGAAGAATCGCCTCGGCCATTAAGCGAATTTCTTCGGGAGATGAGTTTTTCGCGCGAAGCTGGAGCAAATCAGCGCCGCCGTCGCAAAGTTGTTGCGCGACAAATTCCGGAGAGCGTCCGTTCAGATACGCTGTATCAACGAAGGCGTAGAGCCGGCAATCAGCGAGAGGTTTCATCGGGTGTTAGTGAACATCATCCGCCAAAGCCAGCCGGAGCGCAAAATCACGGTGCCCATTGGGCATTTGAAGATAGGCGAGAACATCATCCACTGCAGCCAGCGAGCCCAGGCCAGGCGGCGGGAAAATGCGTGGTCACAGGCTCGAGCGACAGTTTGTTGAGTTCGAGTCCAATCTATTTCCCCGCGGCTGTAGGCAGCGAGTGGGCCAATCGCGAGTTCGGCGGATTCGAATGCCATGGACATGCCATTACCCGTGACGGGCGGAGTCATGGTAAGCGCATCGCCGATGCAGAGTTCGGATTGGGTGCCCGCTTTTTGCGGACGCAGACACAGACCAGCGACCGAGCAAGCGGAGGATTGATCGAGCGAAGCGTCCGAGAGCCGATTGCAAAGTTCGGCGGGCGGATCTCCATTAAAGGCGATTTGCCATCCGTGCGGTAGGTTGGAATGTGCCGGCGCGGTGGGGACACCGCGCCTATCGCCGTTGTCCAAATTGGAACGCCGTCGAAACAGGCCGCACACGTCTACCTCATTTCCAGGCAAACGAGTCAGGCCAACATAGCCGTTGTGGACGATGTGCATTTCGAGATCGGCTCGGAGTGGCAGATCGCGGGCATGAACTTTCAAGCCGAACCAAATCCAGCCATTATCTGTGATATGGGCGCGACGACCATTGGCTCGCACGACTCCCTTCCCGCAAGTGCTTTTAGGCCAGGACTCGTCTTCGCGTAGCCTGCCGCCGAGTTCGCGAAAGATGTTTGCCAGCAAGGCATCGAGGGCAAACCGAGACAGGCAAAGAGCGGGTTGGGACAACGGCCTGGCCGGCGACTTTGACTTGCCTGAAAGAAACATTGCCGTGTTCGCGGTAATCGCTCCGGCTTCGATCAATTTTTCGCGCAGACCGAGCCGCGTTAAAGTTTGCTGACCGCGACCGCTGATGAATTCGCCACAAACGCGATGGCGAGGGTACCGCCCCGCTTCCCAAATTGTTACGGGTATTCCCTGACGGCGAAGACCAATGCCCAAGGCCAGCCCGGCGAGACCGCCGCCAACGATCGTGATGGTCCTCAGGTTTGCCATTGGGCTCAGTGAAATGAATGGAAATAGTTAAATTGGTAATGAGAGGAAACTAAGTCGTGATCTCAAGCAGCGCGCCATGACAACTGAAGCCGGCGCCGAAACTGGACATCCACCAGTGGCCGCTCGGAGCCGAGTCGGCAAAGGCGGCTTCGAGGACAAAAAAGAGCGAGGCACTGCTGAGGTTGCCGTATTCGCGCAAGACGGATTCACTCCAGCGCGTATCGTGCGGACTTAGTGTGAGGCTTTCGTGTAACGCGAGCAGAACGTCGCGTCCACCCGGATGGAGTACCCAGCCGTTGACATCAGTTCGGGAAAGATTCGCGCGGGCAAGAACATCCTTGAACACCGTGCCCGCGTGCTTCGCCGCGAGGGCCGGAACTTGCGGGGTAAGGACGTTGCGGAGCATACCAGCTTTCTGTTCGAAGCGAAGCAGGTCCCGATCGCCTGGTTCGAGGTGCGAGCTGCCTGTTTTCCATTCGATGCTATGCTTGTCATTCGGAGTATTCGAGAGAACGGCTGCTCCCGCGCCATCACCAAAAAGACAGGCGCTGATGAGGACGCCGGCGTCGTTGTCGAAATAAAGCGCGGCGCTGCAGACTTCGACGCAGATGGAAAGGACATATTGGCAGCGGTCTGACTTCAATAATGCTTGCGCGGTCGTCAGATTGGGCAAGGCTGCGCCGCAGCCCTGGCCGACAAGATCGAGATTAAGGACATCCGGGCGCAAACCAAGGCGTTCGCCGACATAGCTGCTGAGACCTGGACAGAGATAGCCGGTGCAAGTGCTGATGATGAGACCATCGATTTGATTGCGCTCAGTTTTGGCATCAGTCAGGGCGCGTTCAGCAGCTTGAGTGGCAAGTAGTGGGGCGTGTTTTGCGTAGCGGGTGTGGAGGACGTCGGGAGTGAGTTCGAAAGCTTCATCGACACGATCAAGGACGAGGTGACGAGATTCGATGCCGTTGTTGCCGGTAAGAACTTTTCTCACAATGGCGCGAGAGCGGGGGTCAAGCTGGCGGCTGAGTTCGGAAGCGGAAAAGACATCCCAGCATTCCTTTTGGGTGAATCGATTCGGGGGAGCCGCTGTGCCTAGTCCCGTTATGAACATGGGGCAGGATAATGCGAGAAAGGCGAGGAGGAAAATGGGAAAAGTTATGCGTGAGAAATTATGGTTAAATGAGTTAAATGGGTTAAATCCGAAGATTGCAGTTGGCAGGTTTGAAAAAAGTGTAAGAAAGTGAAATTTCCCGGGATTTCTTGTTTTTGAATTCAGTCGGTTCATGGAGTTGGAGGGCTAAGTTTTATTCTTTGAGATGCTTTGAAATGCTTTGAAAAATGGCGTTTTTGGAGGATTTCTGCCCAGAGGTCGCGGAGTGATTTTCGACCGGAGAGGCCATGTGACAAAGTTGGTCGGATTTACTCGGATTTGGTCGGATTTGGTCGCATGGCATAGCTCCCGTGGGGGGGTAGTGGCTGGATTTGGTTGGACTTACTTGGACTAGGTTGGACCGGCTTGGACAAGTGTCATGGAGGCTGGAATAGTTGCCATGACTCGATGCGCCGCAGAGTTTGCTCGTTCGCGGGCAGAGAATTTGCGTGCCGGTGCTGAATCGGTTTTGCATAAATTAGCTTTGTGCCGTGGTCGCTTAAGGCTATTGCGTCATTTTCATACGCGAGGATTGTAGGGAGGGGGGTGGGACAATTACGGTCCCACCCTAACTAAAATTTTCGAGAGGATGAATAAGATGGGCTACTGATCAGTCGCCAGCTTGGCAAATGCAGACGCTCACTTCGAAGAGTTTTGTTGGTAAAGTCGCGGATTAATGCGCCAGACTTCGTTGGAGTCACTGATGGCACCCGCAATATCGCCTACCCAGCGTCTTGATTCCGCGCGAAAATAATAGGCTTTCCCGTAATGGGGCCTTAAACGGATTGCTTCTGTAAGATCACCAATAGCGCTGTTGTAGTCGCCTTTTCGACCGTAGCTTATGGCTCGATTGAAGTAGTATTCAGGGTCACCAGGCTTCAACCGGATTGCTTCCGTCAGATCAGAGAGTGAACCGTCAAAGTCGCGATTGACGCCCTTGGAAGATCCGCGATTGTAGTAAGCTTCAGCGTCCGCAGGATTCAAGCGAATTGCCTCGGTGGCATCCTTGATAGCCTCATCATGCTCGCCTTTAAGCTCCCAAGCCAGGCTGCGATTAACAAACGAAACCGCGTAGTCTGGCTTTAGGTGGACGGCCTGAGTGAAATCGGCAATGGCTCCATCCAGGTCGTTGGCTCCTATGCGCGCCATGCCTCGCCAGCCGTAAGCGGCTGCGAAGTTTGGATTTGATCGAATGGCTTCTGAAAAATCAGAGATTGCGATGGCGTAATCTCCTTGATTGTACTTTTCAAGGCCGCCTTTTACGCAAGATTCGGGAGATCTCCTGCTACAGCCCGCAAAAAACGAGGCCGCGAGAATTGCCGCACTGAAAGCGGATAGTAATTTTGACGCGACTCCCATGTTCGGATTCGAATCAAATGGACTATATCACACGCAACGCATGCGCGCAAGTTGAGGTCACGTCGCAAACGATTGGTTGGCCTGCGCGTGGAAAGATAAGCGCCCCTCCCCGCGAGGAGGTTAATAAGTAAAAACCGCGTGAAGTATAGATTGGTTGAATCGAGGTAGATTTAGGTGTGCAAAACCTAAAACCAAATCAGATGAATATATGTCGGCCGTCCCCTTCGGGACTTGGGCCATGTGGAACAGGAACCCAATGTTGAAACATTGGGCTATTGTCAATTGTCTCTTCGAGACAGTGATTTGCTTCGCGCGTTATTCTTTGAAGGCTACTTCGGCAAAAGCTCGCTGACTAACGACCATTCTTCCTTCAGTTCGTTGACGGTCGCGTCGATTTTGGCGCGGCTGAATTCGTTGATCTGCAAGCCCTGAACGATTTCGAGGTTTTTGCCGTCGCTGCGAATAGGGAAGGAGCTGATGAGGCCCTTGTCGGTTCCGTAGCTGCCGTCCGAGCAAATGGCGACGCTGTTCCAATCACCGGCAGCAGTGGGTTCGACGATGGAGCGGACGGTGTCAACGACGGCATTGGCCGCGCTGGCAGCGCTGGAAAGTCCGCGAGCTTTGATGACCGCCGCGCCGCGTTGCTGGACGGAGGCGATGAAGTCGCCTTTGAGCCAGGCTTCGTCGGTGATGGCTTGTGTGGCGGCACGGCCATTGATTTTGGCGTTGTAGAAATCGGGATATTGCGTCGCGGAATGGTTGCCCCAGATGGCGACGTTGGTGACGGTCGTGACGTCCACGCCGGCTTTTTTCGCGAGTTGGGATTTGGCACGATTTTCGTCGAGGCGAGTCATCGCGTGAAAACGGTCGCGCGGAATTTGCGGGGCATTGTTCATCGCGATGAGGCAATTGGTGTTGCAGGGATTGCCGACGACGAGGATGCGAACATCGGACGCGGCGCTTTTTTGGATGGACTGGCCCTGGCCGATGAAGATTTTGCCGTTGATGCCGAGGAGGTCTTTGCGCTCCATGCCTTGTTTTCGCGGAATGCTGCCGACGAGCAAAGCCCAATTCACGCCGCGAAAGCCTTCATCGAGATTTGCGGTCGGCACAATGCCCTTGAGTAACGGAAAGGCGCAGTCATCGAGCTCCATAACGACACCGCCGAGTGCGGGCAGAGCGGGTTCGATTTCAATGAGGTGCAGGATGACAGGCTGGTTGGACCCGAACATGGAGCCTGAGGCGATGCGGAAGAGCAGCGAGTAGCCGATTTGGCCGGCGGCGCCGGTGATGGCGATGCGAATGGGGGTGTTCATCAAACGTTAAATGTGTGAGGTCGTTAGAGCGATAAAGTGTTGAACGTTACATGAGTTACAGGGTTAGAGGAGTTGCATAAAGGCGGCCTTCTCCCAAATGAAACCTGGTAACGATGTAACTCTCACAGTCCGATCGGGTGCCATGCGGTTTTGAATTCCGTCGTGTCGAGGATCCAGTAAGGGTCTTCAGCCTTTTCGGTGAACCAGGCTTCGGCAGGGATGGCATGATTAAAATACCGTTTGAGATTGAGGGCGGCACCGGCCTGGAGTTTTGAGGCCGTTTCCGCCGAACCGGTGGCATCAACGATGGCGTTCACATCCATGTGAGTAGCGATATGAGAAAGGAGGTCGGCGCGTTTACCGGTCAGGAGATTGACGACACCGCCGGGGAGATCGCTGGTGGCGAGAATTTCGGAAAATGTGGTCGCGGGCAGAGGATGTCGCTCTGAAGCCAGCACCACCGCCGAGTTGCCGCTGAGGATGACAGGCGCGAGCAGAGAGACCAGCGGAAGCAGAGCCGGTCGATCGGGAGTGAGAACGACGACGACGCCAGTCGGTTCAGGGGTCGTGAAACTGAAATGAGAACTGGCAACGGGATTCACGCTGCTGAATATCTGTGAATATTTGTCGGTCCAGCCTGCGTAATAAACCAGGCGATCGATGCAATGGCTCACCTCGTTTTGGGCGTCGGCCGGGGCGGCGTCAGTCGAGCGGGCGATTTCTTTGACGACCTCTCCCGCGCGGTTTTGGAGCATCTCGGCGGCGCGATAAATTATCTGGCCGCGAAGATAAGCGGTTTTCTTTGCCCAACCCTCGAACGCTAAGCGAGCCGCGACGACTGCATCTCGAAAATCCTTGCGGGAGGCGTGGCAGAAGTTATCGAGTTGGTCGCCGTTTGCTGATTGCGCGGCCAGGTAGCGTCCACTTTCGCTGCGGACAAAATTTCCGCCAATGTAGAGCTTGTAAGTTTTTCGGACGTCGAGCCGAGTATTCATCCCATGTTGCATTGGTCCCATCGGGGCGGGACGAGCGGAAGCTAATCGGGGAAGTTCCAAACATCAAGCACCAAGCTCCAACCGCACGCCGCCCGCGCTACTCGAACGATCATGAGCGTTCACTGCCCAACAAGTGCGTTGTTCGGGCTTAATGGCGAAATATCGTGGCGCCGTCTGCGACCGGCTAAACGCTTTAACGCCTCGCGCGCTTGCCCTCCGCCAGCTCATCCGCCAGCGCTCCCGCATCATACACTTTCCTCAGCGCCTCAATAATTCCCTGCGAATGCACGGCCAAAGCCCGCGACTGCTTTTCCGTGTAATAGAAATCCGACACGAGCGATTGGATATTCCCATCAAAAATAATTCCCACGAACTCGCCCGCGCGATTCACCACGGGGCTGCCCGAATTCCCGCCGATGATGTCCGCCGTGCAAACAAAATTCAGCGGTGTCTTCAAATTCAGTTTCGACTTCCGCTTTTCCCATCGCTCCGGCAGATCAAATGGCGGCTTGTTCTTGTGCTCCGCGGCTCGGTCGTAGAGCCCGGCGTAAGTCGTCTCGAACGGAATCTGCTGCCCCTCCTCTTCGTAGCCTTTGACCACCCCAAACGCCAAACGCAGCGTAAACGTCGCATCCGGATATTCGCTCGTTCCTTCCTTCGCAAAACGCGCTTTCCCAATCTGCGCTTGCGCTTGTTGTTTAGTTTCGCTCTGCGCCTCCATGATTTTCCGCAACTCCCGCGCCTCCGAATCGATTGTGCGCGCCATTTCGATCATCGGATCCTTCGCCGCGCTAACCGCCTCTGTGCCCTTTTCATACAATTCCTTGCGTAGCGAAACGGATTTCACTTTTGTTCCCGCTACTAACTCGGTCGCCCGCTCTCGCGGCGATTTTCCCGCGAGGACCTTCTGCACCAGCGGATCCGATTCACCAAGTTGCGTTGCCAGAAACGTCAATGAATCCGAGAGCGTCAATCGCTCGAAGTCATCATAAATCGGTTTATCAGAGAAGAGTTGAAATTCCAGCGACTCACGGCCCGCCTCGCCAAATTCGCGCAACCGCTCCGAATTCGATTTTGGCCGTTCTTCACCCGCGCGCAGCAAAGTTCGCGCGATGGAGAATAATTCAGAATTAAAACCATAGCCCGCTTCTAACATATTGTAGCGCCTCGCATTTTCGGCGATCACCTTCTGCGCTTTGGCGATTCGGTCCCAGGCATCCACTGTTTCAGGGAACTTCCCACTCGCGGCAACCCATTGCTTCAAACTTTCCTCCGTCTTCCCCTTCCCGGCCAGGAACTCGGGATCCAGAATCCCCGCAATTTCGCCGTCGTAAGCTTTCCGGCTGTTTTGCACCGAGAAAAATTCCTCGCGCGCGCGGCGAGCATTCTCTTCACTTCGCGCGCTGTAAGCCGCCAGGAGAACTTCAAGGCTCTTCAAACGTTGAAGCGAGTACGGGATGCGGAAATCACGCTGATACTCCAACTCCGCAACCGTCAACAACCGGCTCGTCCGTCCCGGATGACCGGACACGAAAATCAACTCATTGTCTCCAGCACCCGCCTTGCTCCACGACAGATAATGCTGAATTTTCGCGGGTTGGCCGTTTTCGTATGCCCGGAACACGCAAATATCCAGGTCGTAGCGCGGATATTCGAAATTATCTGGATCACCACCGTAAAACGCAATCTGCTGCTCGGGAGCAAACACCAGCCGCACATCCGTGTACTTCTTGAATCGGTAGAGATGATACTGTCCGCCTTGATACAGCGTCACGACATCGCTGCGCAGACCCGTCTTGTCGAGCGACTCTTTTTCGATCTCAGCCATCACCGCGCGCCGCGCCAGAAACGCTTGTTCTGGTGCCGCGTCCGGCTTCACCGCCGCGTTCACGCGCGCCGTCACATCCTCCGTGCTCATCAACACGTTCAACTCCAAATCCAGGCATCGCTTCTCCTCCGCAGAAGTCCGCGCGTAAAACCCGTCGTGAACATAATTATGGTCCTTGTCGCTGAACTTCTGCAATGCATCTGCGCCTACGTGATGGTTCGACAGCACCAAACCATCCTCAGATACAAACTCGCCCGAACCGCCGCTATTGAATCTCACGGATGAATGCTGCAAATGTTCCAACCATGGGTCACTCGGCTCGAACCCATACTTTTCCTTCAACTGCTTGCGGGGCGGATTGTTGTAAAGCCACATCCCTTCGTCAGCGTGATTGGATGGCGCTGCGATGAGCAAAACCGCTGCGGTAAGAACGCCAAAAGGATGCGCACGATATGAATGCCTAAGAGGAGTCTTCATGAGTTGACAGGTTCAATTAAGGTCGCAATGGGGTTGTTCGACCTCCGTTACAATGCTCGTCCAATCGTCGAAATTCAAACGAAATTGCGGATGTATCGAATTGTCACCTCCAATCGAGCGCCAACCATAACCTTAAATGGGGCGGCTAAAGAAACTGTTGAACTCAGCCCTCGCTGCGGCCAACCTCTCCCCGTGCCATACCGACCTAAGAGAACTAAAAAGACAGGCCTCAAACCGGGAGAGTTTGGAAACCGCGATGACCGGGCCAACCAGCATGCGGAGCAACGCCGCCGCGACATGGCCACGCGTTCGACCCTTTCTCGCCTTCGTAATCGAAAGTCAGACTTGAAGTAACACGATAGAAACGACATTCATCTAACCAGCGCGGGTCGGGCCTTGAATGTGACGCCCGAAAACGCCACGCCCCTTTTTACCGCCTCGTCTCTCTTCCACAAATCGACAAACGGAATAAGGCAGGGTCGATTCACACTTGCATGACGCAAGAAAATCAGTGCAATCTGAAAAATCGCCGTTAAATTGGTGTTATGAGCGCGGTGGAAATTATTCAAGAACTGCCGCGATTGACCGAACAGGAGCGGCGAGCGATTCGGCAGGTCTTACTTGATATTAGCAATCAGGACGACGCTGTCGCCGCTTGCAACCAGGCTGCCTTGGAAGGCGCTATGTTGCTCGATCGCTTGGAGAACGACGATGCCCAGCGTAAACCCCGGTGAAGTCTGAAAAAAGGTCGGTTCCAGGATTGTGACACTCTGAAAACATCACATTTCAATCCTGTCTATAAACCTGCCGGTCAAAGTATAAGAGTGTCAAAATTCGAGGACCCTATATCGGTGGGCGCACGTCATCGGTGTTTGTAGTGCTGCTATTCGTAGGGCGACGTCGCCCAAGTATTGATTTCCATTAAAATAGCGCAGTTCCCGGTCTTGTCCCAGAGGACTTTGTCCTGATTCCAGTAAAAAAAATATACAGTTGAACCATCTTCCCGTTTTGCTTCACTGGGTATTCCCATTCTAGTTAGTAATTCTACTTGATCTCCGGCCTTTACAGGCTTGGTTGGAAACCAAAAAGCGTGCTTAGGCGATGAAGACAGAGATTGTGGCGTGACATATACCGTGTCGAGCACGATATAAAAGGAAAGATTTGTATCGTTCAGCACGTTCCGCATCATTTTGCTGCTGAAGAATCGCTGCCCGTTTGTCAGCATCATGAAAGCGCTCAACATAGCCAGTTAGCAATTCGTTCTCAGATTGTGTTTGCTGCAGCATATAAAGGATAATTTTTTGCGTGCCTGGGGATGCTAAGTCCTCCGGCGTCAATGGACGCAGAACGTCGTCAAAAGCCTGCCGCCGCCCAGAAACAGCGGTCTGCCCGATTGGGAGCGGTGGTACGCTGGGTTGTTGGGGAATTACAGATACTTCTGGAGTTTCCCTAAGTTGTTTGTTTTCTGGCTGCGTACTCATTCAGACCGTGAACATTGCAATGAAATCGGACTGGCGAGTCGAGCAAAATGTCGAGAGCTGATCGGCTTGAGGACGCGATGCAGTTGAATCCTGAAAGGAACGGGGGCGATTCACGTCTCAGTATTGACAACTCAACGCGACTTACTTTTGCTGCTGCTTCAGAATGCTGAACCCCGTCACTCGCGCCCAGTGCTCGGCCTCAGCCGACCCCTGATAAAACTGGAGGCTGATCTTTGCCTTTGTGTTCACCGACGCGGGCGCGTCGCATTCGCCCGCAATACGCCAGTCGTTTGTGCCCGCCGCCAGGAATTCACCCCGAATGTGAGCGCCTTTTACAACCATCCGCAAGCGGACGGACGTCGAGCCTAGCGGGATGATGGCTACTGTGTGCGTCTTGTCGTTCTCTTCGTGGCCCATTACCACGCTCAATTTTCCGTCCACCAATTCCTGTCCCAGCTTTACCATGTTGCTGTCGTCGAAATACCAGACCAGGTCCACCTGCTCGTATTGATTGCTCGGCTTATTCTCGACATCCACCGAAATCTCGAGTTCGGATTCGCCCGTCTCCGGCGCGGATCGAACCAACAGATTCCGGGCATTATTCTGCGGGCCCCACATGTTCCCCGGCTCAATGCGCACCTCCAGGCCATGCTGCGTGACCCGCCAGGCTTCCTGATGCTCACGCACCCATGACCAACCGGGACCAAGCTTCCCTTTGAAATCATCCTGAAAAAGAGTCTCCTGCGCCCAACCCGTTTCTATGAGCATCAACGTATTCAGGACTATGAGCCAAACAGCCTTCATACCATTCAGTTTAAGGATTGGCGATTTCTTGTAAACATCCCGGTTCACCAATCGCGCTACATTCCGGCATTCTGCTAAACATTCAGATCTTAGAGACGTAGTACCCCCCCGATGAAGGCTTTGCTTGGCGCCCTGTCCTGGAGTACTATCCAGACGGCGTATGGCATCGACACATAGCAAAAAAGCCGGCGCGACTGCACATGGTCCGCTGGCACGATCCATTATTGTCGGTGTGTGCCTGTGGCTCTCTGCGTCCCTTTGTGGCATCAAAGCCGCCACTCCCGAGCCCAATACAGCATCCCCGACAAACTCCGCTTCCCATACCGAGTCCCGCACGCCTGCCACTCCTCGTGAATTTTTCAATGCCGGCACCGAGAAACTCAGTTCCGGCAAGCTCCGCGAAGCCGAGGCGTTCCTCGAGAGCGCGCTTTCCAGCCAAATCACGCGGTTGCAACCTCCGTCACTCTACAACCTCGGATGGGTGCGTTTCGGGCAAGGGGCAGAAGAGTTGAAGAAGACTCCGCCCGCTGCCCAAACCGCCGGCGCAGCCCGCGCGGTCGCCGGACAAACCGATGACGCCACGCGCCAGGCCGACGAAGCGCTCAAAGGAAACGAGCTCGACCAGTTGCTCGCCGCCTACATTCGTGGCCGAGGCCAGCGCAAGCAATTGAAAGCCGCGACCGAAGCCGTCCGCCGCGCGATTGATACTCACGGCGTCGCCCTGCGCAAATGGGAACGTTCCTGGGGGGATTTCAAAAGCGTTGTTGAATTAAACCCATCGGACGCCGATGCCCAACATAACGCCGACGTGATGGACCGCAGTATTGCCAAGCTTATTGATAGTCTGCGCGAATTGCAGCAAGCCGCGGCAATGCTCGGCGACAAAGGCCAGCAACTCGGCGAAAAGCTAAAGCAACTCAAAGGCAAAATCCCCGCCTCTCAAATGCCGCCCGGAGCCGCGGGCGACGACGATGATGACGAACAAAATCCATTTGGCCCCAAGCCCGGCGAAAAGGAAGGCCCGTCAAAGAACGGCGAAGAAATGAAGCTTTCCGCGGAGCAGGCGGGATGGTTGCTGGAGGGCTTCAAGCTCGATAGCGAACGTCGTTTGCCGATGGTGCAGGGGCAAGGCGAACCCGGCCAACCGAAAGATCGCTCGAAACCAACATGGTGAAAGCTCCAAGCTCCAATTTCCAGACACCAGGGAAACACCAAAGTCCAAGGTCCCAAGGATTTCCGAAAGTTCCATTTGGGAATTGGAATTTGGGGCTTCTGTGGGGCCTGGAGCTTGGGATTTGGTGCTTTTTTTACGGCCTCCTAATTCCGACCGCGCAAGCCCAATCCACCCCCGTCCCGCCTCAGCAAGATCCTCTGATGTCCTTGATGCTTTCCCAGCCGAAGATCGAAATCACCACCAACGTGACCGCCGTCGCTTCGTTTGATCCGCCGATCGTAAGCCCGGGCGAGCAGACCATCTATCGCGTTACTTTCAATGCACTCGAAGAAACCGTTGACTGGCCCGGGAGACTCAGCGTTCCGCCCGAACTGCAAACCGAGCCAGGGGCCCACGGCCAAATCATTCCGATGCTCGGCCCTGCCCAGGTCCCATTCACTACTTTCAACACTCGCGTCCGCGCTTCAGCCAGCGGCGATTTCACAATTCCGGAATTTAAAGTGCAGGCTTATGGCAGCCAGGTGACGGTGCCGGCGGCTCAACTCAAGGTTGTTTCGACCCCGCCAAAGCCGCCGTCTCCTGTCCTGCATCTTGCTCTTGAATTTGCGGAGACTAATTTGTTTGTCGGCCAACCAATTCGAGCCCGCGCATCGCTTCCAGGTTCTGCCGGGGTTTTTTCGCAGGGGTTGCCGCCTGTCCAATTCACCGGACAAGGTGTGTTAGTCGATCAAGCCGCCGCGAGCCAGATGGTGACCGTAACCAGCCACGAGGGCATGAACATGCCGACTTACATGTTTCAGACAATCGTGACGCCGATTGAAGGAGGAAAGCTGTCGGTTTTCGCGCAATGCTTCACTGGAAATCGCTTTAGCGGATCGCTGGTGATTACCGGTCCGGCGATGATTCCGGCGCCACCACCGCCGTTCACACTTCTTGAATCCGATCCGGTTACTCTTCACGTGCGGCCCCTGCCTAAAGAAGGTGAGCTGCCCGGTTTTACAGGTGGGATCGGCAGCTTCAGCCTCGAACCACCAAAATTGGCGACGAACGAACTCATTGTGGGAGAGCCGGTCAAACTGGCGGTTGCGATACGCGGAGACGCCAACGTCGCACGATTGGTTGCGCCCGTCCCGCCTCGCATTCGTGAGTGGCAGATATTGGAGTCCACACCTGCTGGCGGAATTACACAATTAACTCCAACCGGGACGATTTCGATCTTTCAATACACTCTGGTGCCGCTGACCGACGACGTTCACGAGACACCCGCCATTCCTTTCAGCTCCTTCGATCCGACGCGCAGCAATTACGTTGATCTTACAATTCCTTCGGTGCAGGTCACCGTGCATGCCGGACAGATCCCGGGGGATTTTGCAACGCTTGTGAAAACAAATGCTTCGGCCCGGGATGAGGATGAGCCTGTCCTGAGCGGTTTGGCTCCCGACCCCGGATGGACCGGCGCGTTACTGCCCCTCCAGACCAGCCCCTGGTTTCCAGTGGTACAGCTTATTCCGGCAAGCGCGTTCCTGGGGTTGTGGAGTTGGGATCGACGCCGCCGATATTTCGAACAGCATCCTGACGTTCTTTTGCGGCGACGTGCCCGACGCGCTCTCCACCGCGAGCGGCGCGCGTTATGTCGGGCCGCACGGGATAAAGATGCAGCGCGGTTTGCAGGTGCGGCCGTTAGCGCCATGCGCGTTGCTTGTGCGCCTCATTATCCTGCGGAACCGCGCGCACTTGTCGGCAGTGACATCCTCCACGTGCTCGGCGCGAGCGGTGACGCGGAAGTCGTGCGCCGGTTCTTCACCGTGCGCGATGCATCGCAGTTCGCCGCGGCTTCGGCGGATACATCCAGCTTGCTCACGCTACAGCCGGAACTGGAGAAAGTCCTCAAGCAACTCGAGTCCAGGCTATGAGATTTGCGCTTCTTCTTGGATTTTGGATTCTGGGCTATGGTCCTGTAGTCGCCGGGGAGATTTCGCTTGCGGCTTCTCCGAGCGAACTTTTCCAAGATGGCACTACAGCGTTTCGTGCGAACGATTATGTCAGCGCAATCAAAGCGTATCGCCAATCTGCCGCGATACAGCCGGCCTCGGGCACACTGCAGGATCTCGGCCTGGCCGAGTGGCATCGAGGCCATGCCGGAGCCGCTGTTCTTTGCTGGGAACAGAGTCTTTGGCTGGAACCATTCAACGTATCCGCTCGCGGCAACCTGCGTTACGCGCGCAAAGTTGCCCAGCTCGAAGCGCCTGAATTAACGTGGTATGAAGTAGTTTCAACATGGTTGCCGGCGAATTCGTGGGCCTGGATCGCGGGGATCAGTTTTTGGGTTGCAGTCGCGATGGTGATGTTGCCAGCAATCTTTCGGCAACCCAAGGCGGCGTGGCATCAAGCGTTAGCAGCCTTAGGTCTGACCATATTTTTACTCAGCATCCCAGCGCACATTGGCGTCCACACGCGGTCCCGAATTGGATTTGTTCAGCAGAAAGACACGCCATTGCGCCTGACTCCGACGCACGAGGCGCAGTTTGTCACACGACTTTCGGCTGGCGAGCCGGCGCGCCTGGAACGTCAACGCGGCAATTTCCTGCTTATCCGCACCAATCGTTCCGCTGGTTGGGTCGAGCGCGATCAGTTCGCCCTGGTCTGCCGAATTCAGTCGCCGCCGACGTAAGGAGAACCCAGCTCTCAAAAGAGCAGCATGAGGCCAATGAACTGTGAAAGGTTTTGATTGTGGCAACCACGATAAATAGCGGCATAGGGCTGCCGCACTCCAAAACCTCGCGGATGGAGTGGCACGCTAGAACCTCGCGCCAGCCCCGAAAGCTTTCGGGGGAGTGCGGCAGCCCTATGCCGCTTTTCGGTCGAGCGTTCGTTGGCAGGCGGACCCTAATTATCGCACGGGATTGAATCCGCTGGTTCCTCGCTATTTCCGCCAGGCAGCAATAACTGTGTCTATCGTCTCGTCCACCTTGGGGCTGAGGTTCTGTTGGTCGGGGTGGGAGCGGAGCCAGGAGACAGATTCGCGAACGCCGAAGCGGAAGGGTTTGCGGGACTGAAATTCGGGAACAAACTGTTTGATTTTCGAATTGTCGAACACGCCGGGATGGGCTTTATCGCCTTTGAGATTGCCGGTCAATTCTGCAACGGTCTCGCAAATGAAATCGGTAGGAACTTTGACGATTTCCCGAGACTTTGCCCCAACGGCATCGGCTATCTCGACATAAATCTGATTCCAGGTGAGCACTTCGTCGCCGGTGATGTGAAATGCCTCGCCGAGAGCTTTGTCATTGCCAGCGAGGCCCGCAAGTCCCACCGCGAAATCGCTAGCTGCCGTTAAGGTCCAGGGAGTTTCGCCATCGTCGTGAATGAAAACTGGTTTGCCCTGTTCGAGGCGGCTGGCAAACGTGTAGCTGGAACTCGAAATTGGATTCGGCACCCAACGGTTCGAATAGGTATGGGAGGGACGAACGATAGTTATTGGAAAGCCAGAGTCTTTCGCGCGTTCCTGAAGCCACTTTTCGCACGCTATTTTCTTCTGCGCGTAATCCCACCAGCGGTTTTCCAACGGCGCATCCTCAGTGACAGGAATCTTGCGTGGCGGTTTTTCGTAAACGGTCGCCGAGCTGATGAAGATGTATTGGCGAATGGAGCCGTTAAAGAGAGCGTAATCCGCTTCAAGGTCCGAGAGTTCGTAACCCAGAAAATTGATTACGACATCGGGCTTCGCGCTTTTCAAAGCCGCGCGCATGGAGTCGGAGTTTTTGCGATCTGCTTGAATCGCGCGGTATTCCGGTGGCACCTGGTTTTGGCCGCGGCTGAGGACCAGGATGTGGTGACCGCCTTTGTGGAGCAGCGCAGCGCAGTCAGCGGAGGTGTTGCCAGTGCCGCCGATGATCAAAATGTTCATGATACCGAAGAGTTTAAGAGCAAGCAGAACCTGAAGACAAGATTCCCGATACCACGACTCAACGTCGCTTCTCGGTGACTGGACGAAGCGGAGAGCGGCCTTGCCCCAGGTATCGCGCAAAGGACGGCAAGGCTAACGTGTGGATTGCAGCGGCAACCCCGAAAGCTTTCGGGGGACGCTTTGGTATCGCGGGACCGGGCAGCGTGAGCCAAAGCGCCGTCGCCGCTTCGCTCTGCGCACTCCAAATCGCGCAAGATTTGCGAGCAGATTCTATTTCACCGACACCAATTGGCCGTCTGCTTCCTGCTGGATGCGCAAGCGTTCGCGCCGCGATTCCTCCATGACGTATTCCAGGCGGTCGTCGCTGACCTGGGTCAAGAGCGCGGCAGCATCTTTGACTGCCCCATGCTCGACGGCGCGAGAGAGGACCTCGGCTTTGGTAGCGCCGGTTCGTTTGCCCAGGAATGGCTTGATGATGAGATAGATGACGTCACGCGCAGGCATGAAGCGGAGGAATCGGCGCAAGAGCCGAAATGTCTGCACCGGGAAGTGGAGGAGTTTGTAAATGAAGAGGCGGCGCAAGCCAGCGCGGCGCTCGTCGTTGATGACTTCGCCAGGGAGACACGTCGGGTCGATGGCGGAACACTTGAAATATTTGTACCAATCTTCGGCGTCGTTAATCAGGCCGCGTTTTACGTACTCGTGCCACAGCGGAGTGCCTCGATAAACACAGAGGCGGTTGAAGCCGAACGTGTCCAAAGGAAGTTTGGAAGCGAAGTCAAAAGTCTTCTTCATGTCTTCGACGGTTTCATCGGGATTTCCGACGACGAAGAAACCGTGAACGATTTCGATGCCGGCCTTTTTGGCATTCGTGACCGCAGTCGTGATCTCTTCCAACGTCTGCTCTTTTCGGACTCGATCGAGGATTTTTTGGCTGCCGCTCTCGATGCCGAACATCAGCGTGCGGCAGTGAGCCCTGGCCATCGCGGGGAATAAATGTTGCGCGACAGAATCAACCCGGCCTTCGCAACCCCATTGGATATTGATGTTGTTGTCGTTGATGCCTTTGCAAATGGCTTCGATGCGCCGCGGCTGCAGCAGGAAATGATCATCCACGAAATAGACCGAGCCGTAGCCCTGCGCCTGGAGATGTTTGAATTCATCGACGACGTGCTGCGGACTTCGAGAGCGCCATTTACCTTCGTTAAAGATTGGGATGTCGCAAAAGACGCAAGTCCAGGGGCACCCGCGCGAGGTTTGCATGGTGGTAAACCGCTCCATGGAGAGCACGGCGGGCACGTCGAGCGGCATGGATTCGACGAAATCCAATTTCAGGCTCTCGCGATCGGGGAACGGCCATTGGTCCAGATTTCGCTCGGGCGGGCGATTCGGATTGTTCACCACCTGGCCATCTTTGGCCCAGGACACACCCGCGACGGATGACGGATCGTCCAGTCGTTGCAACAAATCGAGCAGGAGTTGTTCGCCATCTCCGCGGCAGACGAAGTCCACTTCGGGACATTGAAGTTTGACGAGTGAGGCGTTAAGGCTGGCAAAGACACCGCCGAAAGCCAGTTTCACCTTGCTGTCCGCGGCGCGAATGGCGCGCGCAAGAATCTTTGCATAGGGATAGCTGGTCGTGCTGAGAAAGCTTAAACCGACGAAGGCCGGCTTCTTTTTCTTGATTTCCTCGATGATGAATTCGTTGGGCGTGTCCGGATTGGCTTGATCGAACATGACGCACTCGTGGCCGGCGCGCTTGACCACCGATGAGAGCGACATGATGCCAATCGGCGGAAAACCCATGACGCGGATATTGCCGTTTTTGGCGCGTGTCTTTGCGGGCAAAGCGTAGAACTGCGGATCGCGAACGTGAATGAGAAATATCAACATGGTAACCTCCGGGTTGAAGGCAGATAGGCGCGCAGGTGCTTGCAATCGCCCCCGAATTCGGTCAATCCAAGACCAACTCCATCCGCCTGCACGATATGTGCGTTGTGAGTCATACGAGAGTCCCTTGCGCAACTCGAGGCCATCGAGCGTCGGGTGTGTGCCCTTCGCCGCGCCAAGGAACAGTAGCAGCATAGAGTGCCTGATACAGCGGGGCAATAGTAAATAAGGAGAGAAAGGGTCTCGCCCACTAATCCCACTTGACGCGGTTTTTTAGCTCAGTGTTGCAAAATCGGCTGCTTCGACGCAGGCTCCTGCCGCAATTGGAAGCGCCGCGCCGCCAACTTAAAACCTGGTACTTCATCCTCGAGGGACTAAACTCCTTTGCCACCGTATTTTACTGCTATTATCTCTACTTCTACATGGAGAAGGTTTTCGGCTTTGGCAATCGCGCCAATCTGAGCCTCGCTGCCTTTAGCGGTTTCATTTGCATATTTGCCGCCTGGTGGGGAGGCAAATTCGCCCAACGCTTCGGCAATTTCATGGCTTTAAAGCTTGGCTTTTTCACGATGATGGCCGCTTTGGCGTTGGGCTTGTTTATTCAATCCGTGACTGGGCAGGTGGTTGTCATGGCGGCGATGTTGATCGGGATGTGCTTTACCTGGCCGACATTGGAAGCCATGGCCAGCGAAGGGGAAACATCCGAGGGCATCCAAAGAATGGTGGGAATTTACAACGTCATTTGGGCAGGCACGGGCGCACTCGCTGATTTCACCGGGGGCATGATGCTCGATAAATTGGGCCTGAAGAGCATTTTCTACATCCCGGCGACGATTCAGTTGATTCAGCTTGTGATCACGTTCTGGGTAGCATCGCGGGCACGCGGTGGCGCGAGCGCTTTGCCCCGTGCGGATAGCACCGCGAGCCGTCAGGCTTCCGAAGACAGTCGAGCTTCAGCGGCTCGCGGGGACGCTCGCCCCACCGATTCCAGCACACCTGAACCGAACCCACGGCCGATTGCCAAAGCGAAGTGGTTTCTTCGAATGGCATGGCTGGCCAATCCATTTGCTTATATCGCTTTGAATACTGTGATCGCCGTCGTTCCTGGTGTTGCCAATAAGCTCGGACTCTCGGCGACTCTCGCCGGTTTCTGCTGCTCCGTGTGGTGTTTCGCGCGCTTCGCGGCGTTTTTCGGTCTTTGGGCGTGGAACGGATGGCATTATCGCTTTCGTTGGTTGCTGCTGGCGTATTTGACGCTGCTGGTCACCTTCGCGCTGATCGTATTGGCTCCAAACCTCGTCGTGCTCATCGCCGCGCAAATCGTCTTCGGTGGTGCTCTGGGACTCATCTACTATTCGTCGCTCTTTTACTCCATGGACCAGAGCGAGACCAAGAGCGAACACGGCGGGATTCATGAGGCTGCCATCGGCTTCGGGAACTTTGCCGGCCCAGCCGTCGCGGCCGGCTCGCTCTACTTTTTGCCACAATTTGCCAGCAGCGGCGTACTTGGCGTTTGTGTCTTGCTCGTAGGCGGACTTGGCACCCTCATCGTTATGCAGCGAAAAATGGCTAGCGGGTGAATTCAGGCAACGGCAGCGAAAAAGCAAGACGAGAAACCGTTGAAACGGTTCTTTGGTCACAGGCCGCAAATGGCACCCCGCTGAAGCGGGGTGTTAATGAGAGATGAACTATCGGGCTGAAAAATTATGCGTGCGCTCTCTAACGTCATTTCCGTTCCCCCGGCAAATCCTCTTGCGCCTCGCGCCCCTTTTTCCTACTGCTATCTGCCGTTTTAACGAATTAACGATTCAACGAAAAGCATGTCCCTTGCCGGCAAACTCGGAATTGTCTTCGGCGTCGCCAACAAACGCTCAATCGCCTGGGCTATCGCGCAGGCGTGGCACAAGGCCGGGGCGAAACTCGCTTTCACTTACCAGGGCGAACGGCTCAAGGAAAACGTCGAGGAATTGGCAGGCACTTTTGGCGCCGAGACGTTGATTTTGCCGTGCGACGTCACGCGCGATGAAGAAATCGCCAGCGTCTTCAAGACGGTTGGCGAAAAATTCGGCAAGTTGCACTTGCTGCTGCACTCGGTCGCTTTCGCGCCAAAGGAAGCGCTCGAAGGTGAATTCGTCAACACGAGTCGCGAAGCGTTTCGCGTCGCGCATGATGTGAGCGCTTATTCACTCGTCGCTCTCGCTCGCGCCGCTGCGCCACTCATGACGGATGGCGGCAGTGTCATCTCGATGACCTATTACGGCGCGGAAAAAGTCATGCCCCATTACAACGTGATGGGCGTTGCCAAGGCAGCCTTGGAAGCCAGCACGCGTTATCTCGCTTACGATCTCGGTCCAAAGAAAATCCGCGTCAACTGTATCAGCGCCGGGCCAATGAACACACTCGCCGCTCGCGGCATTTCCGGATTTACCGACATTCTCAAGCACTATGAAACACACGCTCCGTTAAAGCGAAATGTCCTGCCGGAAGAACTCGGCGCTGCGGGCTTGTTCCTGGCCAGTGATGGCGCTGCGGCTATCACCGGACAGGTTATCTACGTCGATTCTGGATACCAGATTATGGGGATGTGACCGGGATGCGTGACCGAGTAGCCACGCTCCCAGTATCACAATCGTGTGCGACGCGCGGAAACCCTCAGGGGTTATATTTGATAATAAACGGCGGCACGGTATTGCCGTTTAGGTTGAAGAATCCACCGACGATGTAAATAGGGGCTGTTGCGCTGCTGTCGCTTGTCATGTCGTTTACACCGATGTCAGAAGACCCATCAAAGGAACCAAGGAAACCCGCTGTCGGCGTTATTGAGGCGAAATTCCCAAGACCCTCCGAGGTGCATGCCGATCCTAAGATATCGAACTGGCCTACAGCGTATTGACTGGCACCTCCGATGGCAATCGTCTGGATTGCTGCGTGATATGACGGCGTGCAGTCGCCAGCACCACCATCGTCGTAAGGCACTTGAGCGGCGGGGCCAATGGTGCGCAAGTCCTGATCGACCAGTGCGAGCCCGTTCCAGCTATGATCCTCCGGCTCGAAAAAACCCCCGATTAATATGGTCTGATTCGTTAGCTGGGTGGCAGTTTCCTTGAGGACGAACGCGCTGAAATCGTGTTCCGTGCCATCCTCGTACCAGACGCCGACTCCGTTGAACCCGTTGCCAGACGACAAAGGTACCCAAACAGGTTGATCAAAACCGCAACCACTTTCAGAGCACTCTCCCGTCTGTTCCCACAGGACCACGTTATGATTGACCACCGTGCCGACAGTTTTGGTAAACTGTCCGCCGATTAAGACGCGATCTGCGTAGTTCGTGACGATTCCCTGCTTAAGCCTGGTGATTTTCCTCGTTGCCCAGAGCGAATAGACCCCGCTCTCGTCAGATGGGATAGGAGGGCCATCCACGCCGCCGCCCATATTGTCCCAGCCGTTCGGATCATCGCCGAACGATAGCGCGAATCGGGCCACGCCGTAACTGGTGGTCCCGTTGGGGAGCGTCTTCGGCCATTCCTTGTGACCGATATAAAGATAGCCTTGGTCTGAAACGGTAAAACAGTTAATCGCTGCTGAGGAGAGGCCGCCGCCGAGTTTCGCCCATTCATTCGTGGTCAGGTTGCAACGGGCAAGCGTTGACGTTGTAGAGTCCGGAAACTGAACCGAGCCGCAGACGTATAGATAGTTCGACTGGACCATTAGATAACCGCCACCTGCCATCGTCGCATCGAGGAAAGGTGACCACTGACCGCTCGCAATATTGTAGCGGTAGATCGTTCCGCCAAGCCTAGCACCACTATTGACATAAATGTCGGTTGCCGTCTTGGCCACAGAGGTTATGAAGTCGCCGGGATAGTTCTGTGCTATCGAGCTGTCGAATGAACCCGCGAAGGCATCATTGCAAGCCACAACGGAAGCCCACGCAACGCAGGTTGCTGCCATAATCGCCGAACACATTGATCTCATGTTGTTTTCTCCTACTAACTACAGTTGAGCGCCGCAAATGCGGCGTGGTTCCTCTGGTGGCTGTTGGCGCACAAAGCCATCGCTCCTTTCAAAGGTCCTGTCAAGTGGTTCGTCGTGCCCCTATCGTCATCGCCCGACATCCAAGCGCACTGCCTCCAGAAACCATCTCCCATTAGAACGGTGGGAGTCTTCAAGCCCCCCTGTGCGCGATCAGGACTAGCCCCTGAGAGAAGACCTAAGTCGCGTTTGAAGCGCAGTTCGTTTACCGAGATCCAAACCTCGCCCACACAACCCGCAGGGCACTAATAAGGAGCGACATCACGCCCAATAGCTTTTTGCGCCAACCAACGGACATCCTGATCGTTAGCGAGAACAGTATTCAGGGGCAACAATTGGCCAGGCTTCAAGACAGGCGTCGTTCTTGGATCGAGCCACTTATGAATCTCAGAATGGCCATCGGCAAAAGCAAATCCTCCAGCCCGATTGTGGTAACTGGCCGGGTAATCGATAATGTTCCATGCCGTGTCAGGGTTCGACGCAAACCATGCATCGTTGATGCCGTCCTCGCGCTCATCCAGAAAGACAAACATATTCACGGGGGATTTTATCTGGACATACTTCGACGCCGGCCCATTTGGTCCCATGGCAAATCGACTTGGACTGGTCCAGGTGCGCGAGGGGAAGCCGACAAAGTTATTCATGGAAATGCTGCGCACGCGCTTTAGTCTTTGTCCACCTATATTGACGTAAGACTGATCAGCGCAGCACTGAAAGAGCGCAGGATTTCTAACATAGGGCCCGAGATAAGCGCCGTTGGGTGTCCGGTCATGATTAACCAAAAAAAGCGTGTTTGTGTTATCGGTGCTCGCCGAGAAATCCAGCCAACCCGCCGCCCAAGACTCATTGCCAGGCATAGGCACAGTCCCCTTCCCAGCGTTTGCCCCATCTGAATTATATACCAGGCTGCCGTTGTTATCATCGGCGTACATGTACCAGCCGATGGCCAACTGTTTGGTATTATTGAGGCAATGAATTCCGCAACTCTTCTGCTTTGCCTTGCTCAGCGCCGGCAGCAGCATCGCCGCGAGAATGGCGATAATGGCGATGACGACTAACAATTCAATTAATGTGAATGCCCCACGAGTGGCGTTGACAGTTCGTGGGACGACGTTTTGGGGCTCGGAAGCGTTTCGCATATGTTGGCGGAATCAGGGCATAAGTCGCATTTCAGGCTGATAAAGAAAATTATAGATTCTTCTCTTATTATGTCAATCTAACTTATACGTGACATGTCATTAAAACTAATGACGCTTTTGCGTTACCGTACACTATTCGATTACATGCCTTCGAAATGTGATCGTTTCGGATGGTCCCAAGCTGCTCATTTACGTTATTCAAGCTTAACCTCAATAATGACGCCTATTACGCCCTTTTTGGCAAGGGCTAGGCATTATTTGCCTGGGAAATAAGTTGATTGGGCTATCCACTTGGCTACTACACCACCATTCCTTGTGTGTTTTTCCAGCCCGCCCAGACGCGAACACCCAGCTGTGGGATTCGTCGTAGCCAAGGAGATAGGCCGTTAAGTTGAATTCGAAGGATGGTTCACCTCTTAGACTTTGGATTTGGCTTGAGGTAACCTGTTCTGGCTATGATTGCCGCCATGGACCAGTTCAAAACCGCGGAAAAGAGGGTTTCACCCACCAAAAGCACTAAATACACCGGCGAGGTGGTCTATATCTACGCTTTTGACATGGCCTACGAAATGAAGCGACAACCCGTCCGGGAATTGCTTGGCCAACCGGTCGCTCAATTCGTCGTTGATGCCAGCAAACGCAGTCCGCGGCATCTGTTCTTTTATCGGCCGCAAATGGTTCGCCTGGCGCCGCAGGAGCGCATTGGGCCGCGTGGACCGATGAGAATGGAGCGAGTGATCAAAATCCTCCCGGTCGGGGCGATCAGCATCACCGTTCGCGTGCCGTTCGAGGTTGCACGGATCGAGAATCTGGTTGCGTATCACGATCTGCAATTCAGCAACGGCTCGCTGCACGAGGAAGTCCGCCGCTGCGCCGAAGAAGTTCGCCGCGAGTTGGAGCCGTACTTCCTACGACCGGTCGCCAGCCTGGCTGAAGAAGAGGCTTACACTGTCTTTTGCATCGAATCGCCATTGGTGGCTGACGATGGAACGCCGTTGCGCACGGAAAATTGGTTAAAATCGAATCGCCGCGAAATCGCCTCGCTCCTGACGCAGGAACCGGACATCGACCATCTTTCGAAACAGGAAGCGGACGAATCGACCGGCCGCTTTCTCAGTTATTACGAACACGATCTCGTCGTCGTTGACTGGGATGCCGCGCTGCTGATCGACGAAAAGCAAAATTTCGATGAGACGCTCTACGTGATGGAGCTGGCGAATATGCAGTTAGCCGAGTTGGAGGCTTACGACCGCATTCTGGACGATTCGCTCGAACGCGCTTATCGCGATTTGACGATGCGAGCCTGGCGCGGGAGAACGAGCATCATGCGCGAATTGCGCGAAATTCGCATCGACCTGGAACGGTTCAGCGATGAATTGTCCAACATCACGAAGTTTTTTGGCGATTGGCATCTGGCGCGCATTTATCAAAATATTTCCGCCCGCTTTCATTTGAGCGATTGGCATAAGACAATTGATGGAAAGCTTCAAACTCTGGCCGATCTCTATCAGTTGCTGAATCATGATCAAACGAATCGATGGATGCTGATTCTGGAAGTGACGATCGTGCTTTTGTTTGTGATTGATTTGGTGATTTTGTTCATGGGGCTCAAGTGAGGCGGACGAGGGTAGGGTGTGGGGTGTTGAGGGGGAATGCACGCTCTGCCGTGCCGGACGCGATTCAAACCTCACGCAAAGGTCGCGAACGGCGCAAAGGAGAGAGAATGGAGTAGAAAGAGAAACGACTTACTTTGGCAGGCGTAATTCATAACTCGTGCTGCGTCCGCCTGCTTCGTCCTTGGTCAAAATTTCGCGAGCGAGCAGCTTGCCTATGTCTCGCAGCGCAGTGTCCTGGGAACACTTCGTCAGTTTCGCCCATTTCGAAGTGGTCAGCTTCCCCTTGAAGCCATCGAGCAGGCGGTTGATGACCTTGCGCTGACGATCATTGAATGATTCGTCTGCATGCGCCTTCCAGAATCCAGCTTTGATGAGCACGGCAGCGAGAATCCTTTCCGACGCGGCAATGGCGTGTTTCAGGCAATTCAAATACCAATCCATCCACGCCGTAATATCGAGCGTCCCTTTCTGGCAGCGTTCCAGCACCAGGTAATAATCGTCGCGCTCGCGCTGAATCCGGGACGACATGCTGTAAAAACGCTGCGAAGTTTTTTCCGACCGCGCGAGCATCATGTCAGCAATTGCTCGGGCAATGCGCCCGTTGCCATCTTCAAACGGATGAATCGTCACAAACCAAAAATGCGCCAGCGCGGACCTCAACGCCGGGTCAAGATCTGACGAAGCAGCGCCCCATTTGATGAACCGAGACATTTCTCTTTTGAGCAAGTCGTGGCGGGGCGCTTCGAAATGGACTGTCTCGCGGCCAATAGGCCAGGAAACAACTTTCATATCGCCGCTCTCTTTTGTGCGCCATGCACCGACGACCATGCGGCGCATCCCGCTTCTGCCAGTCGGGAACAGGGCGGCGTGCCACGCAAACAATCGTTCCTGCGTCAAAGGAGCGTTATGCTTGCGGGTGGCATCCAGGATGACCTCAACGATGCCCTCGACGTTGCGAGTAATGGGCGGCAAAGCTTCGATATCCATTCCCATGCGGCGGGCGAGCGAGGAGCGCACCTGTTGTGCGTCCAGTTTTTCACCTTCAATCTCGCTGGTTTTGACGACGTCTTGTGTGAGCGTTTGCAGCGTGGCTTCCTCACGCAATTGGAAACCCAGGGCTTCCATCTGCCCCAGCAGACGCCCCTGCAAATGGCGCACTTCTGCGAGCAACGGGGCCAGCCTGGCCTGATCCCATTCAAATTCAGGCCATTCCCTGCGCTCGTAGAGGTACATATATTCTCCGCATATTATGCGGTGATTGACGTTGGCGGTTTTAAAGGATCCCTTGATTTTAGATTGTGAAATGAACAACTGGCCAAAGCCCGCCGTCCAACCCCCCAAATTTGGACTTTGGACTTTGGCCGTAAGACTCTAACTTGGAGTGAAATGAACCGATGGGTATGGTTTCTGGTATGCGCAATTCTCGGTCTCATGCTGCTCGGCATGGGGTTGTTGATTCCGGCGCACCTGCGTGCTGTCGATGCACGCGTCATCGAGAAGGCTGGCAAAAAGACTACCGCGCTGGTCGAGGAAGGGCTCAAGCAGACGGGCGAAAACAAGCTGGGCGCGGCGCAGCTGCTTCTCCGAGCGGCAGACGAAGAAACCATTCCCGGTCGTGAGCAACTCCGCCTGGCCGTCACGAATCTGGCTGCTGCTCATCCTGGCTTCTTAATCTGGGGCGGCTCCGAACCGCACCTGGAAATCCTGTTCGAAACCGAGTCGCGCAAGCCGCGGCCCACTCCCGAGCCGTTTACCGATTTCATTGTTCGCCTTGAAAATCGCAGCCGCGTTCTCGCCTTGCTGCAAGCGTCATCTCGTCCAATCGTGCTCGAAGTTTTGCGCTGCCGCGAACTGACCAACACGGTTCTATTTCCTCCATCGCGCTCGGCTTCCGGCCAGGCTTTGGACGCAGCCGTGTCCGTTTGCGGGCTTTTGCTCGACGAAGGCCACTTTTCCGCCAGTCTTAGCAACACAATCTATACGCTGGCGAGCGACGCCAACGACCGGCGTAATTCCCAACCGCTGGAACAGTTCCTTTTGGATTTGATGTCGCTCGGCCAGCGATTGAACTGGGGCCAACTGGTTGAGTTCGTCAGCGCAATCGAAGATCCGGAGACGCTGCGCCTCCAGGCGAATATTGCGCGGCGAGCAGAGGGAGAGTTGCCGGTGCTTTTTTCCGCCGTCGAACTGACTGGCAATCCAAAGGGCGTGGCGAAGTATCTCATGAGCTTCAGCCAGACCGGATTGCAGGACGTTGGCGGCAGCTTGCGTTACGGCGCTGGCGGCGTAAATGAACTGTTGCAACGCAATCAACGGTTGTATAGTTCAGACTCAACCGAGCAGATCGCGGCCCGGGCGGGATTCGGCATTCTCTCGCGAGCCGGGCTGGATTACTGCTGGCGCAAGCCATGGTTTGCGAGGATACTAAAGTGGCTGTTCTATGTGATCGGCGGGTACTTACTGGCGACGGCCGTGCATTTTGTCAGGCCCGCCGGACTAGAGTTGCCGTCATACGTGCGCGGGGTTCACGTGGCCCGCGAGATTTTATTTGCGCTGGGATTCCTGGTTGTGGTGTTGCTCCTGAGCGAGCCGTTTCTCTCTCAGGAAAGCCAGAAAATGGAATTCCCTTTTCGACTGCGCTTGCCCACGGTGGGCCAGGCGGTACCGGCGGCGATCTCCGGCGCTAAAACAATGCTTATGGATCAAAAAAGTCTATTGACCCTGCTGCTGTTTTTCGTGCTGCAAGGACTCATCTACACGGCTTGTGTCGTGAAGTTGGCTGAAATCCGCCGCCAACGAGTCGCCGCGCGCATCAAAATTCGCCTGCTCGAAAACGAAGAGCACCTGTTTGATGCCGGCTTGTATCTCGGATTCGCCGGCACGATTATTTCGCTCATCCTCGTCTCGATGAACGTCATCAAGCCAAGCCTCATGGCCGCGTATGGCTCGACGTCGTTCGGCATCATCTTCGTCTCGATTTTCAAGATATTCCATTTGCGCCCCGCGCGTCGCAGGCTGCTGTTGGAATCCGAAGCGTCTTCGCCTGAATCGATCGCACACGTTGGCGCTCGGACCGTTGCCACGCCGCCATGAATCGCAGCATCCTCATTGTCATTTGCGACTTTCTGCTGGTGAGCTTGCTCACGTTCTCGACCGTCGACATCAACAAGGTCGGCCAGGAGAGCGCGCAGCGGACGGTGAGAGTCGACATCGCCACCAACCAGGTCGCTGAGAGCGGTCAGGACCTTGCCGCAGTCATGCGCCTGGCGCTCGAAGAAGAACGCAAGAACCGCGATCAATTGATGGGCGAATTAACCAGAACGCGGGAAGAAGCCGGCAAACAGCAAACCCTGCTCGCCGAACGCGAAAAAGGCAGTCAATCCTTGCAGCAGGAATTGCAGACCCGCGAGCAGGAAGCACAGCGCCTGCAGCAGCAGCAAGCGTCTCTTCAGCAGGACTATGCGGCCGCGCAGACGAACATCCAGACGCTCAATCAACGGCTCCAGAGCACTGCTGCCGAATCTGTATTGTCCAGGGAAAAACTTGCGGCGATGGAAGCCGAAGCCAAGAAACGCGCCGAAGAGGCGTCCGCCCTTCAGCAACAACTTTCTGAACTGGCCAGGAGCAATCAATTTGTCCTGAACGAAAAACAACGGCTCGCCGGCCAGCTTCAGGTCGCCGAAGCCGAAAAGCGCTCGGCAACGGAACAGGCCACCCGCATGCAGGAAGAAGTGAAAGTCGAGCGCGAGGAAAAAGCCAAGTTGGCGGAAGGCGTAAAAGCTTTGGCCAGCCGCTCGGGTGAATTGACGCAGGAAATTCGCGAGAATCGTCCTCTGGCGCCCAACACGATTTTTAATGAGTTCGTGGCCAATCGTGTCGCTGCGGATTTTATTGCCTTCCGCTCGGGATTACTCGGGTCAAACAAGAGGCGGGACACCGAAACGATTCTGGTATCGGATGGCACCAATGCCTACGCGCTTTGTCACGTTCAGGACACGCCCCTGACCCTATTCAGTCCCGGTACGGACTGGGACGGACTTACAGGCGCGCTCAGCCGCAACGGTAAACAAGTGCAGATTCGTTCGATTTCCTTTTATCTGCTGGACCCGCGATTGATCTTTATTCCATTGAAGCCGGAGGAAGTGAAACAACTCGGCGCGAAGATTTACCCTATTTCGTCGGATCCGTTTAAGTTTCAGGATGCAGTGCTGGTCGGCGCGCGCGAAGGCTACTATGGCGAATGCAAATTCCAGATCGATCTCTCCACGCCGGAATATGTGAAACTGGACAACAGTTTTCTCAAGGGCTTGTTCGGCAAATTCAATCCGTCGCGCGGCGACCTCGTATTCAGCAAAACTGGCGAACTGCTGGGCATCATGGCCAACAGCACTTATTGCATGATGATTAAGAGCTTCTACGCTTCGGGCACATTCCATTTTGGCGAAGACATTCGTTATGAGCACACCGGCGACACTCTCTCGCGACTTTATATGCGCGTGTTCAATATGCCATTGAAGTTGCAGTAGCAGAGAGGCAGGCGCAGTAACTTCACCGCGTCAGGTCTGCAAACCTAATTTTGTAGCCGGTGCCCAACCTATCGACTTGCCGGACTGGATGCGGCGCGTTGACCTACCAGTTTCTAATCCAGATAACTTAGCTCATTCGAGAGCAGCAGCACCTGCGCATATCTTTCCAGTGCCGAGAGCTTCGACGTGGTTTTGGTCTGCGTCGCCATGAATTTTTCACCCAGTTCAACTTCCGAAGCTTGCGGCATCCGCTGCAATATGAGCCGATAAAGCGCCTGAATCTGTTCCTGAGCACTTCCAGACTTGGAAATCTCTGGCCGTTGCGCAACGCTCCGCGCCTGCTCGACAACAAACGGGCTGTTCATTAGAAACAGGGCCTGCTGCGGCACAGTTGTATGAAATCGCCCCTGGTTGCTCGTGTCGGGATTCGCAAAATCGAAGGTGCGAAAAACGCCGGGCAGATTCTGGCGATCGATCAAACCGTAAATCGTTCGTCGCGTCGCGAACGGCTCGCTCTCGATATCCACCGGCAGGCCGCCCACCTTCGTATCGAGTTTCCCCGCAAGGTCCAGCAACGTGTCGCGCAACGCTTCGAAATCAAGCCGCTGCCGATTCATATGCGTGAGCAGCCGATTCTCCGGATCAGCTTTTGCCTCCGCAAATTGTTCTTCACTACTCTGCTGATACGTCGCCGAAAGTAAAATGAGCCGATGCAATGATTTTGTGCTCCAGCCATTCTGGACAAATGTTGCCGCCAGATAATCCAGTAACGCGCGATAGCCCGGTTCTTCCGTTCGCACGCCAAAATCTCCCGGCGTGCTGACAATGCCTTCGCCAAAATGATGCAGCCAAACGCGATTGACAAAAACCCGCGCCGTCAACGGATTGTCCGGGCTCGCAATCGCGCGCGCCAATTCCAGCCGCCCGCTGCCATTGGTGAATGGCGCAGGGTTCGTCGCGCTCAAGATCTCTAGAAAATGACGCGAGGCTTCTTCTCCCGGATTGGATGGATTGCCGCGCTTAAGGACGTGCGAGTTGGCTGGATTGGAGCGGTCTACTATTGCCATCGCCCGCGATGGCGCCCCGGGATGAGTCCAGTTTAATGCTTCGATTCTATTCCGGAAGGGCGCGGTGCCTTCTCCAAGATTCCGCGCCAAAATCGTTTCTGCTTCTGACCGTGGCAGCGCGAGCGGCGTGCCCTCGGCGTAGAGAAATTGCCGTAATGTTTCTCGGTCTGAATTTGCCAATGAAGTCGGCGGGGCGTTGGTCGCCTTTTTCGCCGTTTCTAACGCTGTTTTCCATTCGGCATCAACTTCCCTGAATAATTTGGTGTAGGCTTCAGAAACTGCTTTCAATGAATTCAGAGCATCGCCTGCCAGCATTTTGGCAACGACAGGATTGATCGGTGGTTGCTCAGCCGCCCACCTGGCTGCAAGTGGCTTTGCGTTCGTCGAAAAATCCGCCTCTGACAATTTCATCAATTCGAACCATGGCTTGAAAATTGGATCGGGTTTCTTGGCCCGCGCATCCAGATCGGTCATCCAACGGCGGAGCACTGCGGGATTCACTTTTCGCTCGCCGGCAAACGTGTCGAACTTCGATTGATCTTCCATCTTCGCTGCTTCATGCGCGGCCAGCAGGTAATCGCCGATATGCTGCCGCAACTCGGCGATAAATTTCGCGATTTCCTTTACCTTGTAGTCTTCGCTCTCCGTTTCGATTCTGGCCTTTTGCTTCAAATAATCCTGATAATCAGGTGAATCTTTTAGTGGCCCAAGCAGCGGCAATTCTCCCGGTTCTTCGCTGCTCGCGAATACACCGTGCAGCGCGTAGTAATCTTTGGTCGGGATCGGATCGAATTTGTGATCATGACAACGGGCACAAGCCACCGTCAGGCCAAGCGTTCCGCGAGTCACGACATCAATCCGGTCATCGATGATGTCATTTTGATTATTCAAAAACCGCCGGCCAAGCGTGAGAAAGCCGAGGGCAGCCAGCGACCGTTTGTCCTCTCCGAGCGATAACTTATCCGCGGCGATTTGTTCGATTAAAAACTGGCTGTATGGCTCGTCCTCATTAAAAGAGCGCACGACGTAATCGCGATAAGTGTATGAAAACGCGTAGCGCCGCTCTTCACCGCCCGCCAGATAACCCTTAGTGTCGGCGTAACGCGCTACGTCCAGCCAATAGCGGGCCCAGCGCTCTCCATAATGCGGCGAAGCGAGCAATCGGTCCACCAATCGCGCATAGGCATCAGGCCGTTGGTCACAAATAAAGGCTTCGACCTCTTTATAAGTCGGTGGCAATCCGATTAAATCGTAAGTCACGCGGCGAATCAGCGTCCTCCGATCAGCAACCGGAGCCGGACTGAGGCTTCGCTTTTCAAGCGCCGCCAAAACGAAATTGTCTACGGGCGTTTGGAGCCAGCGCGAATTTTTCACGGCGGGCGGCGCGGGCTTTTTCACCGGCTGAAAGGCCCAATGCCGCGCCCGCACTTTTGCAATCTCATCTGGCGGACGTGAGGCGACGGTCGACCGCGGGAGAGGCGCGCCCATCTTCACCCACGCTTCGAGGCTCGCGATTTGTTCGGCCGAAAGCTTCTTGTTCTTCGGTGGCATTTTCAGGTCAGGGTCCGTGTAGCGCACCGCTTTAATCAAAAGACTGCCCTCGACATCTCCCGGCGCTATTGCTGGTCCAGTATCTCCGCCCTTGAGAATTGCCTCCGGTGAATCCAAGCGCAATGCGCCCTTCAATTTCTCGGCCTTCTCGCTATGGCAGGTGTAGCAGTGATCCGCGAAGATTGGCCGAACCTTGCTCTCGAAGAATTCGAGCTGTTCCGTCGACGGTTCTGAGGCGCGAATCATCAAAGCCGCAAGGAAGAATCCCGCGAACAGACTGATCGATTTCCCGGTGGCCTTGCTCATTCGTGTTTTCTCGCCGAATTAGACGGTATTCGAAACCGATAAATTCGCAAGACCCGCAAATGCCTTCAGAATCGAAAGCGTTCTGAATTGACACGCCAATTCCAATCGGTAGCCTAACCAAAGATACCTTCGGTTGGCGGACTGCGCGCGCCTTATAGAGCTTGCGCCGTCGTGGATTTGAGGTGCCACCGATTCAATTTATTTGTCGATGCAACCATGAAAACACACGCTTCCTTGTCTTCTATTTTGCCGGTAGTCGGTATCGCAGCTTTTGCACTCACTGCTGCCGCCGCGGATAAAAAGGCTCCCACCATCAGTGTTGCGCCAAGCAAAGCCCAGAACGTCGCCTATTGGCAGCCGACCATGGGCGAAGGACTGGCTGAGATGCTCGTAACCGAGTTCAACAATCTGCCAAATTTCAAGGTGCTCGAATCGCTGGCCCTCGACGATTTGCGAGCAGAGCGAGAACTCGGCGAAAAGGGCGAAATATCCGAGGCAGAGAGCGTCAAGAAGGGACAGTGGAAAGGCGCTGATTATACGTTCAAGAGCGTCGTGACCCGCTTCGGCGCCAAAGAGAACACCTATGGCGGCGGTTCGTGGCTGCCGGGCGTCCCTCGCGTTGGAATTAAAACGACCGAAAACGAGGTCCAGATCGATTGGCGCATCATCGATAACGCAACCCGCGAAGTCGTCTCTGGCGCGTCGGGTCGCGCCAGCGGCAAGGAAAAGGGGACATCATATAATTTCAGTTCGTGGACCGGCAGCGGTTTCAGCAACAACCGCGAATTTCGCGACAGCGCCCTGGGCAAAGCGACCATGAAAGCGATTGCCGATATTGTCGAACAAGTGAAGAAGCTCGATGTCGGACCCGGAGGCCGCACCCTTGCGGCAGAAGGCGCTGCTGCCGAAAGAGCCGCGACTTTGCGTAATGTCAAAGGTTCCGTTCAATTGGTCGACGGCAAAGAGATTTGGGTTTCGCTCGGTTCCAAGAACGGATTTCAAAAAGGCGACAAACTCAAGATTTACAAACCGGTGGACAAAAAGAACAGCAAAGGCGTTGTCGTTGCCACGACCTATGAAGTCGTCGGTGAAATTACTCTCCTAAAAGTTCAGAAAGACAAGAGCATGGGCGAATACACAGGCGCAGCCCAAATTAGCGAAGACTGGGCGGTAACCGACGCCTCAGTCGATATCGAAAAGCTGGATTAGCAAGTAGCCGCCGAGGCAACGAGGCGGATTTTTGATGAAGCCAAATTCCGCCTCATTACCTCGGCGGCTGGGCTTAGCTAATTCATGCTAAAAGCCGGCATCGTCGGTCTCCCCAACGCGGGTAAGTCCACCTTATTCAACGCGCTTACCCGTTCCCACAAAGCCGCAGCCGAAAACTACCCGTTTTGTACGATTGAGCCAAACCTGGGCGTCGTCACCGTTCCTGATGCCCGTCTGGAACCGCTGTCAAAAATCGCCAAGGTCTCGCACATTATTCCCACCACCATCGAATTCGTCGATATTGCGGGGTTGGTCAAAGGCGCCTCTCAAGGCGAAGGGCTGGGAAACAAATTCTTGAGCCACATTCGGGAAGTCGATGCGCTGATTCATGTAGTGCGGTGCTTCGAGGACCCGGACATCGTTCATGTCAGCGGCGAGATCGATCCGATCCGCGATATCGAGATTGTCACCACCGAACTGGTTCTGGCGGACCTTGAAACCGTGGCCAAGCGGAAGGAAAAAATCGCGCGCGACGTCAAACGGGGCGACAAACACGCACAATTGGAAGCCCATCTCCTCGAAAAATTCGAAGCGCATCTGAACACCGGCAAGCCAGCGAACACCCTCGCGCTGTCACTCGCCCTCGAAGAGAAGGCCATCGTGCGCAGCTTCTTCCTGCTGACAGACAAGCCCACCATTTTTGCCGCAAACGTAAAGGAGAGTGAATTAGCCACACTCGAAACCAATCCACAGGTGAACCGCGTCCGTGACTACGCCCGCACGCATCTCGGTTGTGACTGCGTCCCGGTATCAGCCCAGTTGGAGAGCGGCCTGGCCGACCTTTCGCCCGAGGAGGCTGGTGAGTATCTAAAAGAATTGGGAGTGAAAGAGTCCGGATTGTCCGGGCTAATCCGCAGCACGTATCAATTGCTTGGCCTTCGCACGTTTTTCACCTTCAATGAGAAAGAGGTCCGCGCGTGGACCATTCATGCTGGCGATACGGCTTCCAAAGCTGCCGGTACCATCCATACAGATTTCGAGCGCGGATTCATCAAAACTGAAACCGTCCATTGTGATGAGTTGGTAAAAGCGGGCTCCGTCGCCCGCGCTCGGGAGACCGGACACTACCGCATTGAAGGCCGCGACTACGTCGTTCGCGACGGCGACGTCATGCTCTTCCGCTTCAACGTCTGAAGTTGCCAGGTCCGAATAGGACTAAATCCCCCGTCAGGGAACAAATCGCGACACACAGATTCTCACGAAATTTCCACAGTGCGGGGGATTTTCAGGTCAACCCCGAAAGCTTTCGGGGTCAATGGTTTTCCGGCAACGAAACGCTCGGGGCCGGACCATTTTCGCCTCGATAAAGAGGCAAATCGTGCGCGCCTGGACCCAGTTAATTCGAGCCGGGTCTCGGCATGGTCGAGTTAACTCAGCTCGGATTTCCGCCTTGAAGCTCTTCCCCGGAGCGGGGTTCAGATCCAAAGTGAAAGCCACGGTCATCCTGGTAACCCAGGGGAGCCCTTGCAGCGGCAAATAGTTCGAGTGTAACACCTCCGGCAACGAGGGCCAAAATGCTTAGCGCGACATCCATCATAACTGTTGCGAAGCATGGGAAGTGCCATGGAACTCGTTAAATGAGTTGAATGGTTAAATAGGTTAAATAAGCGAAATCGCAATTAACAGGCTTGGTTGTGATCAGTAGCTTCTGTCTTGATTCAGGACAGCAACTTTCCAATTTTCGCGAAACAAAAAGGCGCAGCCGAAGCTGCGCCTTTAAGTGGGTTTGGTTGGAGGTTTAGAGACGAGAACGTCGAGAAAGAATCAAGCCCAGCACGCCGAAGCCAGCCAAAGCGGCAATGTTCGGTTCGGGGACGGGGACCACCTGGACGGTAAAATTATCCAGGCGGTCAGTGCCCGTAGTGGCAACTGTGCCACCATTGGCGCTGATCGTCGAGTCGTCAACGACGCGAAAATAAACTGCGGATGCATTATTCAAGGCGGTAACCGCGCTCAAATTGAAAGAATAAGAGTAGATCGAACTGGCGGTGGTAGCGTTCCAAACTGGATTGGGACTGGCGTTGGCCAAAACCATGTAGTCACTTGCGAATTGCGAGAAGGTCGTGCCATCGGTGCTGTAAGTGAGTTTGAAGTCACGAGGGCCGGTGCCACTGCTGGTTTGGTCGAAGCTAACCAGGATGTTATTTAGCCCCAGCGTGCTGGTCTGGAATTGAAAATAATCGCCGACGGCCCAGGTATTCACGCTAAAGGAATGCGTGGAGCCATTGCCCGCTGGGCTGCTCCACGTGGCGGTACTGGCGTGAACGCCGGAGGCAGTGCCAGTTCCAACTTCGGGAGAGAGTCCGCTGAGGGTTGGGCTACTTCCGGTAATACTCGCGAACGAACCTTCAAATGTCCATTGCGCGGCGATCTGGGCTGGTGCGGTAGTAGCGGCAAAAATGGCTGCGACTGCGAAAATGGAAAAGAGGTGGTTCAAACTTAGAAATTTCTTCATACAACATTACTTCTAATGAAAGATGCGAACGAACGTAAAGAGTAGACGAAAAATTCCGCACAAAATCAAGAAAAATTGCCCGGACGCCCCATGAAATATTATCATGGCAGCCGTGAGTATCTTTCATGCAACGCGAAAAGAGGTCTGCGAGCCCTCGAAACGATTCGCTACATCTGTTCGAGAGTCAGAATACCGAGGACACAAAGGCCTTGCTTCAAAACGCGGGCGGTGAGATCGCAGAGCAGGAGACGACTGGCGCGGATTTCGGGTTCCGATTTGAGGACGGGACAGTTTTCATAAAAGGCTGTGAAATGACTGGCCAGCTCGTATAAGTAGTTGCAGAGAAAATTTGGGCGGAATTCGTCAGCGACGGTTTCAAGAGTGAGACCGAAATTGAGCAGATGCTTCGCAAGGGAAAGTTCCTGAGTGACACTAAGATTGACGGCTTGTCCCACCGTGGCAGTCGCTTCGAGGTCACCTTTCCGGAAAATGCTGCGAATACGAGCGTAAGCGTATTGGAGGTAGGGCGCAGTATTGCCATGAAGGGCGAGCATTTTGTCCCAGCTAAAAACGTAATCGCTTTGCCGATTGGGCAGCAAGTCCGCGTATTTGATTGCGCCAAGGCCGATAACACGGGCGATTTCGCGGCGTTCGGCCTCGGGAAGATCAGAGCTTTTTTCGGAAACGACTTTGAAAGCGCGTTCTTCGGTTTCGTCGAGAAGGTCAGATAATTTGATGGTTTCGCCGGAGCGGGTTTTGAAGGGCTTGCCGTCCTCTCCCAGGATGGACCCGAACCAGACGTGGGCGAGTCTGGTGCGCGCTTCGGGATGCCAGCGGCGAAAGGCAGCGAAGACTTGCTGGAAATGGAGCTGTTGGCGGCCATCCGTGACGTAGATGATTTCATCCGGATGCCAGGTCTCCAAACGATGGGCGAGGGTGGCGAGATCCGTGGCAGCATAGTTATAGGCACCGTCGCTTTTTTGAATGATTGCCGGGTTGCCCTTTAACTGAGGATTGTCTTCGAAGAAAACGGCAATGGCGCCCTCACTTTCGCGGGCAATGCCTTTTTGTTTGAGTTCGTCAACAACCGGCTGGAGGCGCGCGTTGTAAAAGCTTTCGCCGAGGGTATGGTCGAAGGAAATGTCGAGACGGCCATAGACCGTGTCAAACTGGACTTGCGACAAAGCGAGCATTTCGCGCCAGATTCGGAGGTTTTCTTCGTCGCCTTGCTGAAGTTTGACCAGTTCCTGGCGTGCTTCTTCAAGGACTGCAGGGTCTTTCTCGCTCGCGGCATTGACTAACTTGTAGAGCCTATCCATTTCGGCGATTGGGTCAGCCTTGAGAGCGGATTGATCGAGGTGGCGTTTCCAGCCAACAATGAGTTTGCCAAATTGAGTGCCCCAATCGCCGATATGATTGTCGGTTATCACCTTGTGGCCAAGGAGACGCAAGATGCGAGCGAGGGAATCGCCGAGGATGGTCGAGCGAATGTGACCGACGTGCATCGGCTTGGCGACATTTGGGGAACTGAAATCCACGACGACAGTACGTGGTGCCGCGGACTTTTCAAAGAAAAGGTGCTCTCCACGCGCGGCGGATTGGAGCGTATCGGCGACGGCAGAGGGTTTGAGCCTGAAATTCAGGAAGCCTGCACCGGCAATTTCGACCGGTTCGCAAACGTCGCTGACGTCGAGTTTGGCGACGACATCAGTAGCCAACTGGCGCGGGTTCATTTTCCGCGACTTGGCGAGGGAGATGAGGGCGTTGCTCTGATAATCGCCAAACTTGGGGTCGGGGCAGGGCCGGACGAGCACGGTGGACGTGTCGGTATCAAGCAGAACACCCTTAACTGCCGTTTGAAGGCGCTGTTGGATAATTTTGTGAGGCAACACGGGAGAGAAAGTTACATCGGTTATATAAGTTACATGGGCAAAAAAGATGCCGATTCAACTTATGTAACGATGTAACTTATGTAACCAGAATCATTTGTGCCCCTGATCCCGGATGATTTGGAGCATGGCGGCGGCGTCGGGCGCTTGTTCGAGGGCCTGACGAAATTCAGCGCGGTGGAGGAGTTTGGCGATATTGGCGAGAGTGTGGAGGTGTTTCTGGAACTGGCCCTGGGGAACGAGGAAAAGCATGACGAGATTGACAGGTTGGTTGTCGAGGGCATCGAAATTGATGCCTTTTTTGGAGCGCCCAAGAGCGCCAACGACTTCATAGATGAGATCGGTCGAGGCATGGGGAATACCAATGCCGAAACCGATGCCAGTGCTCATCGAAGATTCGCGCTTTTTGACGACGGAGGAGATGGCGTCGTGATGTTCGGGTTTGATTTTGCCCGTGGCGACGAGGTTGTTAATGAGCTCGTCGATGGCTTCCCAGCGGTTGCTCGCGTTCATGCCGGGAATAATCTGCTCTGGGCCGAGAATATCGCCTAAATCCATAGCGTCAGGTTAAATCGCCGGGGCATTTGGCCTGAATTGGGCGGGCATATCAAGACTGAATTGGGGTTGGTAAGTAACTTGTAATCGGTATTAGGTGAATGGTAATTCGGCCGAAGGATGGTGGATACGATTGAAACTGTCAGTCGCGCCACGCCGACGCAAAGCGGCATGGGGCTGCCGCACTCCAAAGTCTCGCGGACGGAGTGGGACGCATGAGCACGCGGGCTTGCGGTCCATAGGATTATCGAAATACCCCCTTGGTCATGCCGAGTAATTTCGAATGGCGTCATTGGCGTGTCAATCGGTAGTGTTGCGGGATGAATCGGATCCATTTGTTCTTTGCATTGTTCCTCATTGGCGGACCTGCCCAGGGCGAGACTTACAATAACCCGGTGATTCCTGGGGACTTTCCGGACCCATCGATCATCCGGGTCGGAAACGAGTTCTGGGCGACGGCGACGTCCTCGGAGTGGGGACCGCAATTTCCGCTATTGCATTCAACGAATCTGGTGGATTGGGAGTTGGTTGGGTCGGTATTCGAGCACAGGCCAAAGTGGGCGGTTGCAAATTTTTGGGCGCCGGAAATCAGCCAGTTCAACGGGCACTATTACGTTTATTACGTCGGGCGAAAAAAGGGAGGGCCGCTGGCAGTGGCGGTTGCTATGGCCGACAAGCCTGACGGCCCCTACAAGGACTATGGCCCTTTGGTGGCGCAGCCAGACGGTTCGATTGATCCCGTTCCTGTGGCAAATGAGAATGATGAGCGTTACCTGGTTTGGAAAGAGGACGGGAACAGCCAGCAACACCCGACAATTATCTGGGCGCAGCCGCTTACGCCGAACGGACTGAAATTGGTTGGTGAACCTAAGGAAATTCTGAGGAATGACGCGCCCTGGGAAGGCGCTGTAGTCGAAGGGCCGTTCATTGTTCATCGTGGAGAGTGGTTCTATCTATTCTATTCGGGGAGCGCCTGTTGCGGACGGGATTGCAATTACGCGCTGGGAGTGGCGCGGGCGCAGAGGCTGCTTGGCCCGTGGGAAAAAAATCCAGCGAACCCAATTCTCGCAGGGAATGCGACCTGGAAATGTCCGGGGCATGGCAGCATCGTGCAGGATGCGAATGAACGTTTTTGGCTGTTGTACCACGCGTATTCGGCGAGGGATTTCATTTATGCCGGACGTGAGGCGATGCTGGATGAGGTGAAGTTCGGGACAGACGGCTGGCCGACCATCAATGATGGGAAAGGCCCGAGTGCGCAAGCACAGGCTCCGCCCGAAGCGGCGCAACATAGTCAGGCGATTTTCAACGATAACTTTATGGAGGGAAGCTTGGGGGCGGGTTGGGACTGGCCGCAGAACAGCGAACCGGTTTACAAATTGGCGACGACGCGCGGAGGGTTAGAGCTTTCGCCACAACCCGCCTTCGCCACAAATCTGCTCGGGGCGATATTAACGCAGCGGACAGTTTCCGGAAATTATACGGCGACGACGGTGGCGGATATTTCAGAGGAAAAGGCTGGGATTTTTGTGGGCATCGCGGCGATTGGAGATGCGGCGAACGCGGTTGGGCTGGCGGTTGGCGATGGAAAACTCATGCTTTGGCGAGTCCAGAAAGGGGTGCATCAACGGATCGTGAGTATTGATGCCCCGAAATCGGAACAAATTCATTTGCGACTCTCGGCGAAGGATGGACATGTGTTTCAATTCGCGGCAAGTGCGGATGGCCAGCAGTGGACGGCAGTCGGCGGACCGCAAGGCGGAGAGCAACTTCCACCATGGGACCGGAGTATCCGCGTGGGTTTGACCGTCGGAGGAGCGAGAGATGCGGTGGGGCGGTTTCTATCTTTCGAGATGAACTGAAACCGGAAAGGAGTGGAATGAAATCCATCGGAATGTAGCCGAATATGCGCCAAAGAGGACGAGGACCAAAATGGTCTTCCGGATTGGATTGAAATGGATGGGGAAACGTGTACTTTTGTTTGCCTGGCAGCGTCCGTAGCTCAATTGGATAGAGCTTCTGACTTCGGATCAGAAGGTTACAGGTTCAAGTCCTGTCGGACGCACCATTTGTTCATCTCAAATCACGTGTTAACCGCTTGCATGAGCTCGTGAATTGGAATCGGCCTGTGCCGGTTGTTCATTTGGAACAGTTCTGAAATCGCCCCGAGCTGCCTTTATACCGATTGCCAAAGAAAAGTTTCGTTGCGGCACGGAGAGGTGCGGTGAGGAACCCGAGCCGGGCCTGCCATCCGCGCCCTTCTAAGAAACTCATTTGTAACCTGTTATGTACGAACAACTTTGCCAACGAGTTTCTTCCAGGGTTGGCGCACTCGGAAAGTGCGCGGGTTGCTACCTGAGTAAATGGAACTTAGTTCTGAGCGTGTTATTTGCGCAGTATTGATTCGAGCGCCTTATTGAGATCGAGTGTCTGTAAATTGATGGCGTTGCCGGTAGGGATCATGATGATGCGCTTGCCAATGAGATTGGTGGCGAAGGCAAGTTGGATTTGCGTTTCGCCGCCGAGACTGGCGATGGCTTCGCGCTGTTTGATGATGGTGAGAGCGGAGTTGGTGCCTTCGGTGAGGATGGCATCGGCCAGAATGAGCTTTTGGTCAAAATCGGCATCGGCGGCTGAAACGGTGTTGGAGTAGCTGCCGTTGGCGGAGGCAATCATGGATTTAACTTTGCCCTCGGATTCATTGATGAGCCGTTTGTTGGCTTCGCGCTGGGCTTCCATTTGCGCGCGCACTTCCAGAGTCTTGGCTTCGGCGATTTTTTTCTCGGTGATCACTTTCAAATAATCCGGGTCAAAGCGATAATCCATGATTGCGACGCGCTCGAGGACAATACCGTAGCCGTTGAAGATAGTTTGCAGGCCGACTTTAGCGAGCTCCACCGCTTTATTGCGATCTTCGGTGCGTGTGAATTCGTCAGTGGATAACGTGCCGAGAAAATCCCGGGTACGGCTCCGGGCGACGGTCTTGAAGACTTTTTCGCGCAGTTCGAGATCGCTCTTGGCCACATATTGCAGAATGAAAGGGGCGTTTGTCGGCTCTATGTGATAGGAAAAAGTGACATCAACAAACAGGTCGTTGCCGTCGCGCGTCTTAAGCACGAGCTGCGAAGGCCCCTTCATTTCGATCACCTGCAAGCGGGTGTCAAACGTGTCCCACTCGTTGAAAATCGGAAGGAAGAAGTAGGCTGAACCGGGCTGATAGATGCGGTTCTCGACGCCCTTTTTGCCGAACCACTTGACCGTGCGCACGCCGACCTCGGTAGAATCCGTCGCGTGATAGGACGAGAAGCTGAGGAAGAGGAATATCAGCAAGGCGATGCCGCCCAAAAGAAATCGGCTAAAAGTTTTCATGGGGATTTTTTCTCGGGCTGTTTCAGTTTGAGCTGCTTCATCAAAGTATCGAGGTCGAGCGGGTTGAAGCCATTGGGTCCGCCGGATTCGAGGACGATGGTGTCGAGGCCAGAGAGGACTTTGGCCCATTGGAGGCCGACAAGGCGCTCCGCGCCCGCGCCCTGGTAGGCGTCGTTAATCATGCGCTGTTTCTCGGCTTCGGCGAGGGCGATGACGCGGTTGGCTTCAGAGGCCTTTTTACGCCGGTAGGAATCCATTTGAGCAGTCAATCGGGTGACGTAGTTGGAGCCTTCCATGAGCTTGATGGAGAGATTGGCTTCGCCCTGCTTTTCGACCTCGTTGAAAGCGCCAAGGGCCTGGGCCAGCGTCGCTTCTTCGATGTTCTTCTGTTTGGTTTGTTCCTGGATGTTTCGTGCCTCGATACGGGCCTGGACGGCTTCGTGATATTGCGGGTAGCGGATAAGAACGTAATCGACGTGGAGTCCGCGCCGGTCAAGAAATTCGTTGAATTTGTCCCGAGTCTCGTCCTGTTTGGCTACGCGCTTAGCGGCATCAAAGAAATCCTCGGGATGAAGTGTGCCCATGCTGGATTTGAGAAATGTTTCCGCCTGAAAGACAATGCCGTTCTGTTCGTAGAGTTCGCCCGCGCCAAACTCATGCACGACCAGGTAGGGGCTCGTGACCCGGTAGAGAATTGAAACGTCGAGATTGATGAAGAAACCGTCGGACGTCTGAATGTGTGCGGCATCCTCAAAACGGACAAAACGCTCCGGGGTTTCGTTCCCCTTGCCTTTGGCGTGGAGTGTGACCGCTCGGACGCTTTTCGGGAAGATGAGGAACTTCTCACAACCTGGCAAACGCCACTGGATTCCGGTGCTGTAAATATTGGAATGAATCCCGGCTGCGCCCGTCAACAAAGGCACTACCACATCGACTTGTTTAACCGCGAACTGATCGGGCTGAATGTATTGAGTGCAGATGCTGTAGAGGAACAGCAGGAGCAGAAATACGAGCAGCAACAGAAGCGACAAACCGGTCGGAGCCATTTGCCGGAATATCTGCCCAAGACCAGCAATGCGGGAATTCGACGGGCCGGGACGAGGTGAGGATGCTCCGGAAGAAGATGGTGTCATAGGGTTTTCGCGCTTGGATCTTTAAGGTGGTTGAGCACGTAATTTTGGCGGTCGCGGCTGACGAAGACTTCGTGCGCTTCGATAAAGAGCCGGTTGTATCTTTGTTGTCTCGCAACTTCCGATTGCTGGCCGTCCACGTGAAACTTGAGGAATTTCTCGAAGGCCGGCACGTTCAACGCTTTCAATTCGGACGGCACCGTCGGGTCGGCTTTGCGGACCTTGAAATAATCGCGCCAGAAATCCTCTGGCCGTTCGTAACGTGTGAGGATTTCCATAGCTTCGGCTCGAAGGACGTCGGTGTCGAGCAATTGTCGGCGGCTGTCGTAGTCAATGTCTGTCTGGACTTTTTCTTCGAGTCCCTCGATGGATTTTTCGAGACGTTTGCGCGCGCGGGCGAGGTAGAGATCGTCAACGTATTGGGTGGCGGTATAGATGATGAAGCCGATGAGCGAGTAGAGTATGGCGGAGGGGATAAGGATTTGGGGTGCGACGGAACGGCCGCGCGTGAGGACAGCTTCCAAAATCTCGCAGGTGCCGACAGTCCCGAGGACAAACTGCCAAACCTTTCGCTTTTGTCGGCGCTCGCGAACACGCCAGGTCTCGACGCGGAACTGTTCATAAAGGGGCACAACCTCGGCCTGGACCATTTTACGCAAACCTTCGTAAAGCCTGGGATCGACTTGCGCATGCTGCATTTCATCCTGCTTGAGACGCTGGATGAAATAGTCGTCCACCACCTTGGGCAGCCCTTTTTCGGGGACGAGGGCTTCCTCGGCGTGTTTGATGATCTCTTTCGAGACTTTGTTCAATTGGAGCTGGCTCATAGGGTCGCGCGCAATCTCCGTCCTGATGGTTGAATCTTAGTCGAAGGGGGCGAAGGGGCAATTGGAAACGGGATGGAGTTTTGTAGTTGGATTACGCCGGTGTACCTTCAGCCTGACGGTGTGAGTGCGTTTGCAGGCGCACCAGTCAACTCCTAGCGGAGTTGGGGAAAAGCGCATGGATTACTGTTCGGTCAGCGAGGGGTGACGCGGAGGCCGAATTTTTCGGGCGCGGCGGAGAAGGAGAGGAGGCCGTTGGCGTTGGCGACGCCGAGGTACGGGTCGTTGGTGCAAAGGATGTTGCCGTCCACATCGAGGTAATCGCAGAGTTCGGCGAGGTGCGCGGCGGCGCTGATGAGGATGCTGGTTTCAATCATGCAGCCGATCATGGTCTTGAGGCCGGCTTTGCGCGCGGCTTGAAGGGCTTCGAAGCCGCCACTGATGCCGGCAGTCTTGACGAGTTTCACGTTGACGCCATGAAAGCATTCGGCGGCTTTGGGGATGTCCTTGGCGAGGTGATAGGATTCGTCGCCGAAGATGGGCAGGGGCGAGCGTTGCTTGAGCCAGGTCCAATCTTTGACGGGCGTGGAGGCAGGCATGGGTTGCTCGACGTATTGGATGTGTTTGTCGGCGGCGAGGCGTTCAATGTTTTCGAGGGCTTCTTCTTTGGTTTTCCAGCCTTCGTTGGCATCGACGCGAATGGTTTTTTCCGCCGCAACTTCGCGGAGGGCTGCGAGGTTGTCCCGGTCGTCGGGCACGCCGACTTTGACTTTGAGGATGGGAAAGCCGTTGGCCTCCTGAACTTTTTTGCTGAAGACGTCGGGTTTATCAATGCCGATGGTGCAGGAGGAGATGTGGTGATTGTCGCGAAAGCCGAGACCGAGGAGATCGTAGATGGGCTTTTTGGCTTTCTTGCCGGCGCCGTCGAGGAGAGCGATGTTGATGGCGCATTTAGCGGACATGTCGCGGTCGGAAATCGTGTCGAGGTAGGTCATGCTGCCTTCGACATCGCCGAAGGAAAGCGCGCGAGGATCGACTTTTTTGCAGAACGCTTCGACGGTATCAACCGACTCTTTGTAACGCGCGATCGGTGCAGCCTCGCCGAGACCGACCGTGCCGTCCGCGCCGATGAGTTCGACGACGATTACGGGGGAAACATTGGTGCCTTTGGTACGGGCGATGGTCCATTTGTGGGCGAGTTGCAGTTCGAGTCGTTTGACGTTCAGTTTCACGGCAAGACGAAAGCGGAAATGGGCGAATTACGCAATGAAGTTGTTTTACGTTGGTTTATACTCGTTGCCCAAAGTAATTGCTGTAAGTGGAAGGAACGGCGCGGTGCGGACACCGCGCCCTACCTCGGGAAGTGGAAATTAGTTTTGGCAATCGCTCTAAAACGTAGCAGCCGATGCAAGGAGGCTCAAATCTGTGTCGGAATAGAATGAGCCTGCCAATGAACGTTCGACTGAAAAGCGGCATAGGGCTGCCGCACTCCACGACCTCGCGGATGGAGCGGCACACCAGAACCTCGCGCCAACCCCGAAAGCTTTCGGGGTGAAAAGGGAGGTGTTAATGAGATTGATCACTTGAGGATGAGATCGTCGGAGGTCCACATTTTGCGATCGGGGCCGGCGGAACGGATTTCCATTTCTGTGCCGGAGATTTGATGAAAGAAAAAGGGTGTCCCCCAATTGTCGATGAGTTCTCCGCGTTGGTTGATTCGCATGCCGTCGTCTTCTTTTAGAAATACGATTTGTTTGAGGTTGCCGCCGTTGAGTTTGGCGGTGATCTCGCGGTTGTTGCCGAATGGGTTGCCGCCAAATCTGGAGCTGTAATCTCCTATGGCGCTTCGCATGTTATGAAGGACGGCGGCGGGCGTTAAGCCCGGCAAAGGTTCCGGCCCGGCGACATTTTCGATCGGTATTCGACGGACCGCGGGTCGTGGTCCCGCCGGCACGATGTCGGCAGGCTCAGTTTCGTTCGGAACAGGAGCGGCCTCGGTCTCCGGAATAGAATTGTCGGTTTCGGGCTGATTGGTGGAAACGTTGGATACATCAGCCGGTTTTGGGGACTGAGTTTCAAGGGCGTGGACCTGCGCTTCGGGCCTGGTGGCATAAACGAGCCACAGCACCAGCCCGGTCCCGGCAATGAGTAGAACAATGATTCTCGATGTCTCTCCCCGCCTCATACAAAGCCAAGATTAGGGGTCGAGAAGCGGCCGAGATTTGGAAAGACGGTGCCCAGGTTACCGCTGTCCACGCCAAACCAGGTGGCGAGGGTTGCAAAGTACTGATCGATTGCGGTACTTGGGATCCAGCGGCCAGTGTCGGTGTCGTCCGGGCCGTTGATGGCGAGCGTTGGAAATCTTCCGTAAGTGCGCTGACCATTGACAGCGCCGCCCATGATAAGATGATGGCTGCCCCAACCATGGTCGCTGCCGTCGCTATTGCTCGAAAGGGTGCGGCCAAAATCGCTGGCGGTGAAGGTTGTCACATTGTCCGAAAGACCCAATTGCTCCATCGCGCGCTGAAACGCGAACAGGCCCTGACTCAACTCGGCCAGCAGGTTTGCATGGGCTCCGACACCGGTCTGGCCTGGTCCGAGAGTTTGGCCCGAATGCAGGTCGTAGCCACCGACCCCACAGAAAAAGATTTGGCGTTTCATGCCGAAGCCGCCATTGGCGGCATCACGATGACCAGCTTCAATCATGCGCGCAACCATTTGAAGTTGTGAGGCGAGATAAGAGTTGAATGGAGCGCCACCGGTTGGTGAAGTGACGGCCGCAGGAAACGGCACGCTCCAATACGAAGGCGCGGCAGTCGAAGCAATGGCAGCGTTGAGCTGGCCGCCGGTTTGAATGGCGTGTTCGGTAACATCTGAGTAAGCGCGGATCTGTAAATTCGGATTTGGCAGCGCGAGGATATTCGTCAGAGATTGCAGTCGCGGACCGGAGACGCCCCAAAGCGAAATGGCGCCCGAGCTCGTGACGGAATATTGCGAGACGGTGTTGCCGACTTCGAACGTGTTCGCGCCGGTCAAAGTGACGCAAAGCGAAATGGGCGCATCCGGTTGCATGGCGGCGAGCAAGTCCGCGCAACGACCGCCCCAACCGGTGAGCGGGGAGCGGTCAGGAATTGAAGTTTGCCACTGTGTGCTTTGATCGGAATGAGAAAAGAGTTGAGGCGGTTTAGCGAGCGCGCCGGATTGATACTGCGCGCGCGTGAGTGGATAAACCAGCGTTCCGGTATTGAAGAGGACAGCGAGCTTGGCTTCCTGAAAGAGCGTTGCGAGCTGTGGACAAGCCGGGTGAAGTCCGTATTGATGGCCATCGCTGTTTAGCGGCGAGATGGGCAAGACAACATTGGGAGCGCCTGAAAGCGGCAAGGCCAGAGCATCACTGCGAATCGTGCTATAATCCGCATACTCGGCCGGAATGGTGGGAACAATCAGGTTATTGGAGTCATTGCCGCCGGCAAGGAAAATGCAAACGAGAGCTTTGTAATCCGTTGGAAGAGACTGCGCCACGGCCGCATTGAGGAACCGCAGGTCGCGAACGGCAGAAGTTAATGCGCCGGTGCCGAGGGCGGCACAAGCTGCCTGGCGAATGAATTGACGCCGGGTGAGAACTGAAAGGGATTTGTCTTTCATGAGTTTACCTTTGGACGGTGAATTCGGATGAGGTTACGAGCAGTTGAGCGACAGCGCGGACGCGGTCGCGCATCTGCGTGGCTGTCGGCGTCGTGTACGGAAAATGCGGGTTGGCAACGAAGCTGACGATAATTTGTTTTGTGTCCTGGGAAACCTGGCCTGCACAGAGCAGCGTCGCCAGAGAATCGACCAGTGCGGGAATTCCGGAATCGGCAGTGTAAGTGGGAGTCATCCAGGGGCCGAGATCAAGAGCGATGGCTCCATTGCCCCCGACAAAACTGCTCAAGCCGTTCGTATTATTGAAGTTGTTGAACAGGCTGATGGTCAGGAGATTCATTTGCAGAATAACCGTGGTGTCTGACGTCAATTGAAACTCGGGCGTGGTCAGACCTGAGGAAGCGAGGATGCCCGGGAACTTGTAATCCGGTAAAAAGAAGTTGAAGACGGTTGGCGAATTGAGCGGCGTCTGGAACAGGCTCGCACTGGAGCCGCCGTCTGTGTATCCCATACCCCACGTGCTGTAGCTGATACTGACTTTGCCCGAGCGAGTGATGGGAGCAACCACCAGCGGAAGCACCAGAGAATTGTAATCGTAACCGTAGTCGGCTATGGGCGTTCTAACGTCAAACTGAAACGCTCCGTTGACGCTGGTCACCTTGAAAACGCCGTTGCTCTGAGAACTTCCCGTTGAGAATGCGATGTAGACGTTGTTGCCAACGGCGAGGCAGTGAGGCGCGCTGGTTGTGATGGTGATGTTCGTGCCATTTTTATCCAGCATGTTACCGTCCCATTCTGGAAAGAGGCAATTGCCGGAACGCGTCGCCGAGTCTGGAGTGGTGAGCGCGAACACGGAACTGCTGGGGACCGACTGCACCGTGTAAATGCCGCTGTGAGCGCCTCCGGAGGTCGCCGTCAGATAGATCTGATAGCCAGCAAGGAGTCCGTGATTTGAATTCGTGACGGTGAGGACGCTGCCCGATTGACTATAGGTTCCGAGCGAGAGGCCATCCGCATTAATTGTGAAGGTTGTTGGACCGGTGATGGCGACGTTGTAATAGATGCGGGAAGCCGGGGCTTTGACGCCGCTGAAAGTGAGGAAGACATCATCGCCTGGCCCGAGCCGATGCGGCCTGGGAGTTGTGATGGTGAGAGACTGGGTGCCTTTTTGGCTGAATGAAGCAGTTAGAACCGCAGGACTCGGAAATGCCCGGGCGAGGGCCGTGGCACGCAGCAAAGGTTCGCGTTGTTTGCCGAAAGTCGGTTCACCGAGCAGGGCCGGACTTCGCGCTTCGTAATCCAATAAGATGGCTGTGATGACAGCCTTCAGATCGCCACGCAGACCTTTGCCGTCGTCATTGAATACCTGAACAACGCGGTAGAGATAGTCGCGGCTGGGATGGCTGGTGACTAATCGTTGGATGAGTTCGCGGCAGATAAAAGGCCCGACGTTTTCGTTGTAGAAAAGGGAATCAACAGCCTTTTCGAGATCCTGTGAGCAATACGTGTCAAAGTTCGTTGTATTTTGATCTGCTTGCGGACCGGCTGCAGGCGGGAGGACGATATTATCAAGAAGAGTTTTGGATCCGAGTTCGTGATGCTGTGATACCAGCGCCATCGCGTTGGTGTAATTGGGTGGCGGATTCCAGTTGGTGGGCAGGCGCCCTTTGACCCAATTGGTCTGATAATAATTCCAGCCAGTGAAGACGCGGGCGTAGCCTTCAATGACATGTTGATCGTAAGTGGGAACAATCTCACCCTGGGAATTGAGCACGAGTGTGCCATCCGGCCACATGCGATTCAGGCCGACCGAAAACAACTGCATAATTTCGCGCGCGTAGTTTTCATTGGGTCGCGTTCCGAGTGCGGGGTTGGCCTCATCGTTGCGAAGCATATTGAGATAAAGTCCCATGGAGGGATGCAGCGAGACGTCTTTCAACAGCGTCCGGAAATTGCCGAAAGCATCTTTCAAAAGCAGGTCATAATAGGACGAAAGCGCGAGCGGATTGTCGGCGAGCGCTCCTTGATCAGACACAACCATGATCTCACTCAGCGCAAAAGCGACCCGCTGGCGAAGCTGGTCTGGCGCTGTCACGGATCGCTTCCACCACGTATTGAAGGTCAGATTCGCGGTTAAACTGGCAATCGGGTCGGCCTTGACGCTGGCCAAGACGACAGGCAAATGCGTGGTTGCAGGCAATGCGAATTGCTTCGCAAGCCATGCTGAATAGCCGCTCATTTTTACGGCCTTCATATCGGCAGCGCTGGAACCAAACGTCGCTTGTTGTAAAAATCGCGCGACGGAATTTGAGTTGGCGTGATCCTCGAGCCACGTTGGGGGCGCAGGCGGCGGCGTGAAAGTAGAAGAGCCGTTCGCGAGAGTGAAATGGCCGCTGATTTCTCCACCGGGATAATTTACGGTGTGAACATTCAGGTAGGACTTGCCTTCTTTGACGATTTCCACAAGGTCGGCGGCGGTGAGCGGTCCGGACGGTGCGATCTGCCAAATGTAGCTGCCGTCGGCCTCGGGAGTCGCGGCGTCAATGTCGAAGACGATTTGACCCTGAAGGTTTTTCGCCTTGTAAGTATCGACGTGAATGTGCTTCGCCGTAACCGGAGCGGATAGGCCGCTATAACTGAACTTGAGGATGGCCTGGGTTTCATCGGGGCTGAGCCGCAAGCTTGCCGAGCCCACCCCGGAACTGACGACCCCGGGCTGGGCGAGCGCGTTCGCTGAATACAGAGTGCCGGGAATTGCTGCTCCCGACGGCTGCGCATAGGGTGATAACACATATCCTGGAACGATGCCGGCGGGCGCGGTATTGGTTCCGATCGGATCCTGAGCCCAGCCAACGGACCAATGATCGCCTGTGCCAATCCCTGCTTTGTGCAAAACTTCGATGTAATAACGTTGGCCGGCCCTGAGCGCCAACCATGGAGAACGCTGGCTCGCAGCCAGGTTCCACGCGCGCGGAATAGTGCTGCCTTTGGTGATGTAGGCACGGCGGACTTTGTTGACCGGTTCCTCGTCGTTGGAAATCCAAAGCTCGGCAGAATTATTCGCGGCAATCCAAAAATAATAATTGCCCGTGGTTGGAGCGGTCAGATAGCCACGAATGCGTTCCCCGTAATTGTCGCCGAAGTTGGTTATGCCCTCCAACGTGCCGAGCGTATTGGTAACCGACGCGGGCAAGGTCACCGGAATATTCGTGACGCTCAGGCCTGCGACTCCGGTCCAAACTTCACGGCTGACTGCGCTGCCGGTGTCAATCACGCGGAGATTTAGCGATGACGCGCCGACACCAACAATGTTGCTGACATTAATCCCAATCACGAAAGTCCCGGACACGCCAGGAATTCCAGTGATAGCATTATTCGTGGAATCAAAGGAGAGCCCTGATGGAAGATTCGTCACTTGATAGCTGAGCGGTGTGTTGGCGGCTCCAATCGTATAGCCGAATGGCTGGCCTAGGAATGCGACGGCATCCAAGGGTGTTGTCACGGTACTCGGTGCGTAGCCATTCGCTGAAGCATAGAGTGCCGCGGCCGGGATGATTTGCCGGGGTTGGCTGTCACTGTGCCAGAAAAGCTGCGCGCGAGCATTGACCCCATAGTTGTAATATTCCATCCGAATGTTGTATCGCACGTCGGCAGTCAGCTTGATGGCGTTGGTCCAAGTGGTTGTGCCCTGGTATTGCCAACTGTCGATGAGCAACTGATCGTTCACCCAGAGCTTCACTCCGTCGTCGGTGTGCGTTTCGAACACGTACGCTTCGGTGAACTGTGGGCGAACCTGTCCCGTCCAGCGAACCGTGCAGAATTTGTTGCTCAGGTTGGGCGTGGTGGCCGGGCCCCAGCGAAAATCAATCACCGCATCATTGGTTAAGAGAAAGAGATTTGCCGGGTTGAAGTTCGCTACGTTTGTATAGATTTTGCTCGAATTGGTGTAATACTCGCCTGTGAGTCCGGTCCCGTCGGTAAAGTCTTTGGCATAGAGGAAGAGGTCAGATTTTGCGACGGTGTCCCCTACCCCGTACGTTCTGGGCTGGAAGTTCAGCCGGCGCAGCGCAAAGGCGTAATCATTGAGCGGCTTGCCGTTCGCATCTTTTTCGCCGTTGCTGAAGGCATTGAAAGGGTCCAAACCGAGTTGATATTCCTCCCAGTCCGTAAGCCCATCACCGTCGGTATCAACGTCCGAAATTCGGATGCGAAAGAATTTCATGGGTAAGACCGCCGGCGCCGAAAGTGTCACGATCGGATTGGTGCGTGCGACCAGGCTGGCTTCGGTGAACCACGTATTGCTGGCTCCGGGCCCACAAATGACCTCGCTCCCCTGGAGTTCATAATGTTTTCCGAGCGCTCCCAAGATGCGCACTTGCGCGGTATTGTTCGTGACGACGAACATCGACATGCGCGGCGCTGAACCGGCGTTGAAAGGATCGGTCCCCGCGATTGCCTCTTGCAGATTGGAGAGACCGTCGCCATCCGGATCGGCGTCAGGGTCGACCCCCTGTGCGCCGTAAAGCGATTGCCACACCGGGCTCATCCGGTCGCCGCTTGCAGCGGGAACTTGGGCAGGAGCGACGCGGGCAAGGCTTATTGCCGAAAGCAGCCAGGCGACACCGGCCCAACGGGATAAGCTCTCCAATCGAATTTTGGACATACAGCGAGAGATTTTGTTACAGCTCAAAGGAGCGTGTTTAGGTCTGCCGCAAATAAAAACCAGCGAATGCCGTCACCGGCGGCAGGCTCAGGCCAGGACAGGCGTCGGAACGCAAATAAACCAAACCAGAGCGTGAGTTTGGTTCAAAATCTCTGACAGGCATATTCACGTCCGAAACCGCCAAAAGCAATTGGCTTGCCAAGGCGCTGTCCGGACCAGGTCAAGCCATGTGATCAAGTTCAGATTTAGGACAATTCTGAACCGCCGTGAACCTCGGAAAATCCTTGTCTGGTGGAGTCAGCGATCAATGGAGCCACAGCTCGCTTTACCTCCGGTACCAACGCGCAGCAATCTGCAACATCGGCTACCGCGACCAGTCCGGCCTTTCGACAAAATCCGCCCGGCTTTACCACGAAACTGACTGCGTGGCCACCGCGACACTTTCCGGATCTTCTCGCTCTTTCAATGACTTCACTATCGAATCCAGCGAGCGGGTTACTTTGCCTTCAAATAATTTCCGCCCTGACGCCGTCACTTGAATTGGCTGATCCAAATCCATCATGGCATCGGACAAGCGTAGCGTGACGTTTCCTTTCGCCGGTTGCTCGATTTCGATTCGCTGTCCACTGATCTGCGCCGCGTAAATCTCGTTGGGTTTGATCGCTTCAGCCGGTCGTTCCATCCAGTAAAAACGGGAATGCACAACGTCGGAATCTTGCTTCCAGACGACGCGCTTCGGCCAAACTTCGCGGTGGATTGCCGACATTCGCGGAATCGTCTCCGCTTCGCGCCCCTGCATATCATGCAGCAGGCCGGGATAAACTGTGCAGCGATGAATGTAACCCGCCGAATCAGTGGCTTGCAAAGCATCCAGTTTTGCGTTGAATTCGCGCACGACCGTGTTGCGATGGTATGCCGAATCTTCACCGCCCATATAAAGGAAGAACGGTAGATTGCGCAGTCCTTCGGGCGTGATTTGATTCGGGTGCCCTGCGCACATGGTTGCCGCTGCAAAGCGATCTGCCAGGCGTGGTGAAAGCTGATACACGCCGTCACCGCCCGCCGAATAACCAATCAGATAGACCTGATTCGGGTCCACGCCCCGTTGCGCCACCATATCCGCGATTAACCGGTCGAGCAAACCATCCACCGGCTTCACAAACCACATGTTCCAGGTGTTGGCCGGAGCACGCGGGGCGACGTTTATGCTGCCGGGAGGAAACTCATAACGCCCGTAGTAACCTCTCCAATTGCGATCGTTTTCTTCGGCGGTTCCCTGGCCGCCGCCGTGCAAAGTAATCCAGAGACTTCGTTTTCCGAACGGCGCATCGCCAAAGGTTTTTTCCATCCACTTCAAGGAATCATTTTCAATCGTAATGCTTTTTGCGGATAATTCGTCGCGCATGGCTTGCGCTTCTGCGCTCTTAAGCCGTTCCCATGCAAGTCCTGCAATCCGTTTGGATTCGGCGCGGCTGAGTTGAATGTCCGGTGCATCCCCTCGTTCCGCGGGAGGCCGCTCCAACCATGCTTCTGCCGCCAGCAGGTTTGCCGACACGGGTGTGAGTTCGTCCCAACCCAAATCGAACGTTTGCGACCTCGCGCAAGCTGCGCACGGGATTACCTTTTCGCAAATTTCGCCAGCGCGAATGAATCGCAAATAGACACTGACAGCTTCATCCGGCAATTCGAATTTCGGCATGTCATTGAGGTCCGCCGTCTCCGGACGGGTTCGATTGGTCGAAATCAAAATGTCGGAGGCAGAGCGAAGTTCGACCTGGGCGGCGACGCGCTCGCCACCAGCTCGCTCTCGAAGTCTGACGTGAACGACTTTGAAAGGCGCATTCGTCGAGGGCGCGAGATTCGCGTAACGATAGGAGACATTAATGCCGGGCACTTCGTGCGAGTCGAAATCCCAGGCCAAAGGGAAATGCGTGCCGGTGCGCCTCCAACTCGACGCGTAAATCTGGTTAATCGAATTCGTGGCTGTTGCGACCGTGATGGCCGCGTCGTTATTGAACCACGCTCGGTCCGGACCTGCCTTGTCATATTCGTCCGCGCCGAGGAAATGCCAGTCACCGTCCCAGTATTCCGCCCAGGTATGATTTCCCTCTTTGTTGGCCCATTGCGGAACCCCCGCGATTCGCGCCGGGACGCCAACGGCCCGGCAGGCGTCCACGAGAATAATCGCAAGACCGGTGCAGGTGGCTTTGCCTTGCTCGATCGATTCAGCAGGACTTTGATTGTTGCGCTTGCGACCGGTGTTGTAATGGACATTCAAACGCTTGAACAAATCGCGATTCAACACTTGCGCAGCTTCGCCTGCCGTTTTGCAATCGCGAACAATTTCGCTCGCAAGCTTATAGAAGCCGGACCGCCATTCTTCGCGCGGTTCATCAAGTGAAGCGTACGGCAACACGTCGTTGAGAAACGTCGGTTCAGAAATAGCGCGCGCCCAGGCAAAATTCGTGCGGGCTGTCAAAGCCAGATCGAGATTGGTCATGAGAAACTCTTCGCTCAAAACGCCGCGGTCGCTCATGGGCATGTTGTCGATCAGGAACCAGGCCGCGCGACGTCCCCGGTCGCCATGCGCCTTGCCCGCGTGAGCAACAAACGTTTCAGTTTCAATCGGCAACTCTTCATCGAGGGTCAAGAGTCGATCCTGCCGAACACGCCAAATGTGATTTCCGCTCGCATCCTGATAGGCGGCGGAAACAGTCCAGCCATCCGGTGTGAGATGAAGTTGAGGATCCTGCGGGCTGGTAAATTCCTTCATTGGCCATCCCAGTTCCACAAGATTCTGGCTCCAACGGCCATGACTGTTCCAAAAGTCTCGTTGAGCATGATAGATGTCCAGGGCAAGATCGCGGGCAGGCTTCCCTGGAATCGCAGCGATGGCAGCCGCCGGATTGCTTGAATTATGTGTGAATTGTAGAAGTCCCCACATTTCGGGGCGATGCATATCCACAACTCCAGTGGGCGACCAGACCCAATTGTCTTCGCGAATGCCAGGCTTTTTTTGATACACGCCATTGGTGATAGAAATCTGCCATTCGACTCGGGAGAAATTAATTCGCCATTGCTCGCCTTCATTCGGAGCGCCGGGATGACGAGCGTATGTTTCGAGCACGCGCCACGGAAATGCGATTTCGACTGTCCAGGCCTGGTCCGTATCAGACGGATCATTGATCGTCCCATGAACACGAACCGCAGTTTTCAGTCCGGGAATATCCCATTCGTTATGCGGCTTTCCCTGGTCGAGATAAGGTTTATCGAGGCGCAAATCCCAACCCGTGTTCAGAGCGTTCATTTCGAACTCGTAGTAATTATGCGTGCTGCCTTTGGGATCGATAAACACTTCAAAATCTGGATCGCGAAAAATCACCGAATCATGGTTCGTCAAGGTCGCCCAAACGTGCGGTTCTTCGAGTTCAGCGCAGACATACAGAAAATTCTCATCCCAAAGCATCTTCGCACGAGTTCGAAAACGAGGAGCCGATTTGCTCGGTCCGGCGATGTCGCCGAAATCGCTGGTCCACGGAGCAAGGTTCCACGCGGTTTCATCGGGATTTCCGTCCACTGTGATCGCGTTAGTGGTGTATCGGCACAAATAACCATGCGGGACGATAGGCTGCATTTTCTCACGCCATTCGGTCCGCTCGCTGGCCTGGCCGCGGAGAGAAAGAAGCGCAAGTATTCCAACCAAAAATCCCGCCGTTTGACAGGCTTCACGATGCAATTTTTTGGCCATGGCGTTCATATTGAAGAAGGAGCCTGCCAAAAATCTCCGTTATGCACCAACTCATTTCGTCAATGGGCGGGGTGTTACCAAATCGACTTTATGGGCCAAACCTCAATCAGTCTTGCTTTCGCATTTCCACCTTGAGCGCGCATCTCCAACGAAGCGCCGTCGCTCAATGGCGCGAAAACTTTAGTGGCGCAGGTTGTCCCATTGGCAAAGACTTCCAGCACTGAACGATCGAGAAAAATTCGAATGTTCAGATTCGGCTTCTTGCCGGAAACCAAAAGCGGAGCTTCGATCCCAGCCATTTTGAATTTCGAATGACTGAAAGTCATTTCCATGCTGTCGGATTGATGACTGGCACTTCCGAATTCAACCGTAACGCTTTGCGCGGCTTGCAAATCTAAAACCATCGAAATTTCCAAGGTATTTGTCTTTGGCAGAGGAAAAAGTTTCACTTTTTCGTCCAGCGAAATATTTCGCGACTCAACTGATTTTCCGCGCAACTTCCTTAACTGCGGCGCAGGATTCTGCTGAAGCCCGCCATCCCTTGACAGGCTTAGTTCGCGGGGCAGCGACAGGCAGCCATTCCAACCATGTCCGCTGGCAAATCCGTTTACCCAGCCCCAAACGATTCTACGGCCATCGGGAACTTGCATCGTGTTTGGCGCGTAGAAATTCGGCCCATAATCCAGCAGCCCATTCGTCCGAGCATTGAAATGAAAGCTCTCGGCATCAAAATCTCCGATGAAATACTGAACCTTCCCGTACGGCGACACCAACAGCACCCAACGCTCGCCCAGCTTGAAAAAGTTCGGACACTCGGCCGTGCGCGCTTTGGGATCAGGCAGCTTAAAAAGAACGCCGCGGTATTTCCACTTCGTCAGAGCCGGATTTTCCGCTTCGTAGATGTTCACCACGGCTTCACCGCCTTTGGTCTCGTTCAGATTGCCACCAGTCACCATGAAAGTGCGGTGTTTTTCCTGAAAAATGAAAGGGTCGCGCCACTCATAAATTTTTTTATCTCCGTGTAATGCTTCAGATAACACCGGATTGACGGACGACTTCCGCCACGTGATCAAATCCTGATCCCCAATGGCAGCCCACTGCTCTGCATGCGTTTTTGCCGGCTTGCCCGGCGCGATGCTCGTGTAAAAAGCCATCGGTTCTCCGAGTCCATTGATCGTGCAGCAGCCAGACCACACCTCCGCTTCCCCTGACTCGCTCGACGGCCAAAGCGCTATTGGCAGTTGCTCCCATTTCGCCAAATCGGGGCTGCGAACATGGCCCCAGTATTTGGGCCCGCCTTGATCGCTGAACGGATGTAGTTGATAAAACAAGTGATAATAACCTTTGTAATAAATGGGCCCGTTAGGATCATTTATCCATTGAGCCGGCGCGGTGACGTGAAATATCGGACGCGCCCGATCGGCCCGGGCTCGCGGAACAGCCGCTTCAATCGCAGCCGTAGCCCGAACAATCACGGGATTCGTCGACTCCCCCCGCATTGACTGAGCAAAGCTCGAAGTCAACGCGAACACCGCAATTACTAGAAAGAAGCGCTTCATCGCACTTGGATGCGCCGTATGCTGGCATCGAGCGAATCTGCTGACAATCCTGCTGTTTTTGAATTTGAATTCGGATTCAATCGTTTTGCACTTCCTCACGTTTTACAAAACCATGACAGACGCCTCCGAATTCTGCTGCTAATGTGCGCCATATGAACGCGAAATTGATCATGGCTGTGTTGCTTTCCATCGCTTCCTCACGCCTGATTGCCGCGGAGGATACGAATAGTACATTCGAACAGGGCATGCTGGAGGAGGAAGCCAATCACAAGTTAGACGCTGCTATTCGCAACTATCGGGATTCACTGTCTTACCTCGTTACGAACCGACAAATGCTCGCGACAGCGGTATTCCGCCTGGGCGAGTGCTACCGCAAAGAAGGAAAACTTAGCGAAGCCAGAATGCAGTATCGTCGAATTCTGCATGATTTTCCCGATCAGGCAAACCTGGTTCAGCTTAGTCAGGAAATAGCCGGCGCTGCAACCAATGCCCCGCCTGTGTTTGTCCTGGCGTTCGGCAATTCGAATCCAAATCCAGCCAAAAATCTCGCATTTCCCGGCGGCATTGCCGTTGACGGCTCAGGCTTTGTTTATGTCGCGGACACTCATAACAATCGAATCCAGAAGTTTACGTCCCATGGCGATTATATCACCCAATGGGGCGCTAAAGGAACTGCTGCGAGCTCTTTCGATTATCCCCAGGGTCTGGCCGCCGACCGAAACGGTCACATATACGTTGCTGATACTCACAATCATCGAATCCAAAAATTTAACGAGGATGGCACGTTCGTCGCACAATGGGGAAAACTCGGCTCAAAACCCGGTGAGTTTGACTCCCCTTACAGCATCGCAATCGGTGCAACCGGAAACGTACTGGTAATCGAAGCTCATAACTATCGGGTTCAAAAGTTCTCTCCGGACGGAGTACCACTCGGGCAATTTGGAACAAATGGGAGCGGTCCCGGCCAATTCGATCTCCCCAAGAGCATTGCTGTGGACCAGGCCGACAATATTTACGTCGCGGACACACGCAATAAACGCATTCAGAAATTCACCGCCGAGGGAAAGTACATCGACGAATGGGGAACTTACGGGAAAGCCCCAGGGCAATTCGACCAACCACATGATGTGGCGGTGGACCCCTGGGGCAACATTTATGTTGCCGATGCCGACGGGCCGGATCATAACAACCGGGTCCAGGTGTTTTTCAGCGATGAAATTCTCGCCGCGACCTGGGGAAGCTTCGGAGGCGGCCCCGGCCAGTTTAACTTTGCGGCCCGCATCGCGATCGATCCCAGCGGCTTGAACATCTACGTCTGCGATGCTGGAAATAATCGAGTGGGGCTGTTCTCATACGCAAATCAATAAACAGCCTTCCAGAGAATTGAGAATATGAAATCAATTGCGCTTAAGCGAACCGGTCCTATGAAACTGGAATTGGCAGGACTCCTTTGTGCGCTGGTGTTCGGCGCACCGTCCGCGTTTGCACAAAATCCCCCCGCCAAGTCCTCACCCGAAAACGAACTTCAGAGTGGGCAGCAGGTGCCCTCTGGTGATCTCGCCGCAGCAGAACTTGAAACTGATCGGCAGCACCTTCAAAACATATACAAAGCCATTTCAGCTTATTATAAGGAGCACCACGATCTTCCCGATTGGCTTTCAGACCTCGTCCCTCGCTATCTGGCTGACGAAAAAGAACTTGTCTCCCCGGTTGAGAAGCGCACAGGCAAATCGGTTCTCTATGGACGCGACGATCCCAGACTGCACACCTCCTACATTTACGAATTCAATGCGGGACCCGCAGCCGAGGAGTTCAATCGCGGACGTTCCATGCCTTTGACCTGCAAGCAATGGAAGTTGATGCAGTTGAAGAAATTTGGGCTGATCACCCCGATTCTTCGATGCCACCTCCACAATCCCGTACTGAACGTGGCGTATGGCGGCGAAATTTATGAAACCGGCTTACTTTGGGAGAATGACCCGCGCACAGGAGCGCTTGTCAGGAGCAACCCATCGCTCGGGCCGAAGGCAGATACACAACCCGGGCCACACATCGAGGTGCATGTGGCCGATGCAGAAACCAGTGCTCCTCTCGTGGCGGCCTCCGTGAAATCCACTCTCGGTTCAGAATTCGGGCTTTTACCTCCGGCCGAAGGTCAATCGGACACCAACGGCGTGATTACGATGAGCATCGGAGAATGGAAAATCCATTTCCTGTCTCTTTCCGCCACACATCCGCTTTATCAGCCAGCGCATTTCGACTGGAATCATGACGAGAATCCGGACGCTGCGCTCCCGTCGTCTATCACGATCAAAATGAAGCGGTTGCCCTGACCTAAGCTCTGAGTTCATGCATCCGTCACCAACCGGTACCCCACTCCACGCACGGTCTGGATCCAGCGAGGCTTTTCCGAATCGTCGCCCAGTTTACCGCGCAACGTGACGATGTAATTGTCCACTGAGCGGGTCGTGGGCAGCGCGGTAAAACCCCATACGACATCCAGGAATCGTTCACGCGGGACGGGTTCGCCGCCGCTTTGGGCGAGCAGGCGCAACATCGCAAATTCTTTGCTGCTGAGATGAAGGGGCTGTTGCTCACGTCGTGCAATTTGTTTAGCGAGATCGACCTCGACGAGACCAAATCGCAGCAACTCGCAGTCCTTGCTGTGCCGTTGCGTCCGACGCAACAAGGCCCGCATTCGAGCCAACAGTTCTTCGGCGCTAAACGGCTTCACCAGATAATCGTCCGCGCCTACGTCCAGGCCTTCAACCCGGTCTGCGACTCGCCCTTTGGCCGTCAACATCAACACTGGAATCGTGATGGAATGTTTCCGCAATTCGGCGCAAACCTGAAAACCATTTAATTTGGGGAGCATCACATCCAAAAGAATGAGAGCGGGTTTTTCCTTCACTGCCCGGTCCAATCCACTTCGTCCGTCAAGGGCGATTATGACACGATAACCCTCGGCTTGCAGCGTATCCTGCAACGCAAGCCGCATCGCGGCCTCGTCCTCGACGATCAGTATCCGCTCTTTCTCTGGATCCTTTTTGATATTCATGCCATGGATTGCTCCTTTCGCTTCAAGGGTAACTCCATCGTGAACTTGCTCCCCTGCCCGACAGCGCTGCGAACCAACACGCGGCCGCCGTGCGCCTCGGCAATATGTTTCACAATCGTGAGGCCAATTCCAATGCCCTGAGTCTCGCGATTCAACTCCGATCCACGTCGATAAAAGCGCTCAAAAATTTTCTCGTGTTCTTCAGCGGGTATTCCCGCTCCGTGATCCTCAACCGCGATCGATACGCAACTCTTCTCGCCAATGCCTGCGCAGGTCCAGTCGACGCCCACGGTGACTGTATTCCCTGCCGTTGAATGCTTGATAGCGTTGTCGAGCAGATTGAAAAGCGCCTGTCGGACGGCCAAACCATCCAAAATCGGTGTGTTGGGTTTCGACGGTGGAACTCCGGCCGCTGTAGTCGTCAGTGAAACCTTTCGTTCTGTGGCATAAGGTTCGATTATTTTGGCTGTTTCAGACACCAGCGCTTCCACGTCCGTAGGCGAGAATTCGAACTGCTTTCGCCCGTCGTCAATGCGAGAAAAATCCAGAATATTGTCTATAAGGCCTGACAATCGACGGCATTCCTGACCCATCAAATGCAAATACTCCTTTTGCTTTGCCGCGCCGGAAATTCTACCACTTTCCAATCCTTCGACCAGCAGACGCACGGAAGCGACTGGCGTGCGCAATTCGTGCGATACGCTTGAAACGAAATTGCTCTTAAGTTCGTTAAGCCGTTGTTGCCGCTTAAATGCGCGCCAGCTTGATACCAGCCCGACAAGTGCCGCAACCGCGCAGGTCGCAATCAGCCCGCCGAACCAGAATCGGCGGACGCGCTGATGGCGATACAAAACTGCCGGTTGGGTCAGGTACACTCTAGCTTCTATCCATCCGTTCCGACCCTCTGGTCGGATGGCAGAGCCCAGCAGTTCTTCGTTTCTTTCAGTTTGGTCGTTTCCTGCACTTCGATGTTGCCGATGGGACGTGGCGGCTGTTTTCCCCGCGAGGTTTATCTCGGCATCCAGATAACCGGCAACGGGCTCCGCTTGATCCATCATTGCGCGAACCAAAGCCACCGCCTCGCTTTCCGGATAACAGGCAAACCAGCAATCGGCTAAACCTTTTTGGTATGGAATCGCCAGCCAATTATGAGAGACCTGGACCACATTCGTTTTGTTCCTGGCATTGCTGGGAGGTTCCGTAAACCAAAATGCCCGGCGAGCTGAAAGGTCTGACTCTTTTGAACCAGCCCTAATTCGCGAGGCTTCCGCTTGGTCCATCGACTCGCTGGTTTTGGACACCGACACCTCAGCAATTGAGTACAACGCTGCCGCCGCATGGAGACCACGTATTCGCTCGTGCTCGCTCCAAATCTCGGCACACCGATTGAGCACGGAATCGCCGGCCGATTTTCGTGCCAATTGATCCGTCTGCCGCAGCAACGCGCGGGAGAGCGGGGTCGGATGATAAATCAGATTTGAATACACTGAGCCCAACGAGACAGCGCGGCCGATGTCTGGAATCCGGCGTTGCAATTCGAGCAACTTAATCATTGCGAGTGGCTTGAACGCCATCCCACTTTCGGTTACGGCGTCCGGTTGATCCTCTACCAACTTCGTGAATGCAGCCACTGCCTCGGAAAAATTGCCCTGGGCACTATAAAGCAGACCCAGGGAATACGTGGCGTTCGCGGCGAACCTCGTCGGGGGAGTTAATTCCACGAAGCTCGTATAAGCCGGGATCGCCTCCGCCGTTCCATCGCTCAGCGCCTCCAATTCCCGAGCCTTGCGCCAAAACTCTTGCTGTTCGCGCGTAAGTTCGGACATGAGCAGCGGCTTTGGAGTCAACGTTGCTATTGGTGGCGGAAACAGCAACTCTCCTGTTCTATTCACTTGAAAGACATAACCTGTTCCGGATCGGTCAACCTTTGATCCCGTGAAGATCGCGGCTCCGCGTGCAGCCAATGAACTTGCGAGTTGTTGGGCTCGTTCGGCCGCTTCGCGATGGGCCTGTATCTTGTCCTGACGCAATGAATTGAGCCCGATCGCAAACAATACAATCACGGGCACCAGCAGCAACAAGGCTTGGCCAACAAACGCCGGCTTCTTTGTGCCATCAGCCACAGAAAAATCTTTTCAGGTCAACCTAGAAAATACCAGTTTTGGAGAGCAGAATTGTCATGGTTGTGTAAAAAATGACCAGGATTTGAGGCCCAGTGTTTCCCAACGCGATCAAGCGGCTGAGCACCATCCTGGGGGCGGCTTGAGCCTCTATTGTCCTCCAATCCGGTAAAATGACACATCGTTCGTGGCAGTGATGGACATGCTGTTGCTGCTGATGGGTCCGCCAACATTTTGCCAATCGAGGTTAACAAGGTTCGTCGTCGCCTGCACCTGGTAAGGCGGAATACCGCCCGACCAACTCAATAGGAGATCGCCAGCTTCGGAAGAAATCGTTGAAATAATTGGCGCCGCTTCGGACACGGCTATATTCATCGTGGCGGTCCCGGACAAGCCTCCCGCATCAGAGACGCTAACGACAAAACTGTTATTGCCGATGTCGCTCGACAATGGCGTACCGGAAAGCGTCCCGTCAGCCGCAACTGCCAGCCAATTCGGTCCGCTGACTTTTGCAAACGCGAGCGTATCGCCCGGGTTAGGATCCGTGGCATTGGTGGCAATCGTACCGGAATAACTCTGGCCAGCGACGATTGCAGGCGTCGTGAATGGATCGACGGTAAACGATGGCGAGCCATTAACGTAGATGTATAGACTCAACAAATTGGATAATCCGCCCGAGTCTGTTGCGCTGATGATAAACGCATTCGTGTTAGCATCGGTATTGGCCGGCACGCCGGAAAGGCTTCCGTTGGCAGCCACGTTCAACCACGCCGGGCCGCTGACTTTGGCATAGGTAAGCCCATCGGCATTCAGGTCACTGGCGTCTGTCGCAACTGTTCCTGGATACCCCTGGCCGGCGTTGGCGTTCGCAAGAGTCAGCGGATTCACGATGAAGGTCGGTTGCCAATTCGGGACCAGGCTGATAGCCGTGACGATCACATTCGCGTCATTCGGCACCCGGACGCTCTGAATGGTTTTTGCCGTATTAAGAGTAAAGGAATATCCGTAAAGGTAAAAAGTCCGAGTGTCCGTGCCGCCATTGCTATTATTGCGATGACTCATGGGGACAGCTTTCGATTCGCCAAAGTAATTCTGCGGCGTGAACCAGTCGCTGACGCTCTGCGCAAAGGTCGCCGTCGTGGAATCGGAGTAAGTGACAACAAACGATTGCGAAGGCTGGTTCCCATTGATGCCGGTTGCAAGCACCCGCAGGCGGGAATAATTTCCCGGCGGCAGCGGAATCGTCTGGTTGGTGCAACTGATGACATTCGTGGCATTCAACGGCCCAAAGGTAAACAGCGTATTGCTCCAGATTTGGGAACTTCCAAGCAATGTGCCCGAAAGCGCTGACCCGCTGCCATCAACGCCGCCTGTCGGCGGGTTGGTGAACGTCGTGCCATCCGTGTAAATTCCGGCGCGATTGTAGAACCCCGCCAGGGACGCGCTGACCGGGTCATTGGCAAGCATCATCGATAGCACAACCAGATTCGCATTCACCGGCAGCGTGATGCTTTGGACCGTTTTCGTTTGGTCCAGCGCAAAAACATAGCCATCCACGGACACATTGAGTGTCTGCGAACCGCCAGAACTTGTATTCCGGTATCGCATTGTGATTGCCGTGGCCTCGCCGGAGTACGATTGTTGATTTGCCCAATCGCTGAAGCTCTGCGTGAATGTTGCCGTTGAGCTATCGGTGTAAGTCACCGTAAACGTTTGTCCAGTTTGACTGCCCTGCACACCCGTCGCCAGAATCTGCAACGAGTTGAAACGGCCCGCGGGAAGAGTAATAATTTGGCCAGCGCAAGCGACAACATCCAACGCATTTGGCGGCCCAAAGCTAAAGACGAGGTTGTTCCACAAAAGCGATGGGCCGAGCAAATTAGCCGAATACGCCGAAGACCCGCCGTCGAGGCCAGTACCGAACGTGCGTCCATCTGAATAAATTCCCGCTCGATTGAAATACGAATTCAGGCTGATGGCCGTCGTGCCTGGAATCAGTGGCGGACCCGCCGGCATGGCTGTCACCGCCGCAGAATCCGTGCTCGGACCGCCGCTGCCAATGGCGGAGACTTTGTAGTAATAGGCGAGTCCGTTGATCAATCCGGTATTCGTGAACGCCAGCCCGCTGACAGTTGCAATCGTGGCGTAATAACTACCGACCAATGAAGAACGTTTCAGGTTGTAAGCGGTCGCGCCCGCGCTTGCATTCCAATTCAATTTTACAAATGCGTTGCTGCCGCTGGCCGCGGTCAAGCCCGTCGGCACCGGCGGCGGTGAATATGTAAAATTGGTCGCCACCGATGGATTGGCATTGGCGACGACGGAAAGGGAGTAAGCGCCTGCGGGAAGATTTTGGGGCAACGAAAATTCCGTCGCGATCACGCGGCTCCCTGTTTGAACGCTCGTGCTGTTCCAATTGTAAGTGCGCGCGTAATACACATTGCCGCTGACATTGTTCGTCATGCGAACGAGCGGATAGTTGCTGTTCATCTGTTCGTCATCCCCATACGCCGCACCTTCGGAAATGCCAGTCAGTCCCGTGCCCGTCAGATGAAACGAACCATCCGCATTTTCCGTGATGCTGTTGATGACCGGTTGGCCTGCGGCGAGCGGCGTGCCGTCAGGCGTGTAAACGTAGAGCGAGCTCGAATTTTGTCCGCCCACAAATAGCACCGTCCCATCCGGCAAATCCAGCATGCTGGTCGCGAACGGCGCGCTTCCATACGTAGGGCCGCCGCCCGGAGCGTTTACCTGCGTGAAAGCGTTCGAAAGATAGTCATATTCGTAAAAGGTCGTGGGTCCATCGAAACCAGTGATTGGTCCGAGCGCACAAAGAATTTTTCCGTTCACCATCATCGCCGCCGGCGCGTCAACGGCTCCAAGGTTATTTGTGCCGAACACCATCGTTGGCCCCATCACCCAACTGCCGGCGCTGGTCGCCGTGGCGCCCGGCGTATAAATCGCCGTGTTGGTATTGCCGCCGATATAAAACACCGTTCCGTTGGGGAGCAAAAATCCAGCGCCAATCTCGGCGCCAATTCCATAAACGGGCGCCGGCACATTCCCGTCCACGATCCAGGCATTCAAGGCCGGCACGTAGTGCTCCGAGGTCTGCGCCGCCGTATCAATCGTCAGAATATTATCGTTCGGGAGCTTGACCCAGCAGACTTCATTTTGATTCTTCGAGGATGCCGCTGTTTGCCAACTGTTCGCATTCACATTGTAAATAACGCACCCGCCAAACTGGCTCACCGGCGCAACCAGCACGTTACCGTTCGGGAGAATTTTTGAAATCGCATCAGAAAAACCGACGGCAGGAATCGGGTCGGGAATTTTCGTCCAGACATTATTCAGCGGATCGAACAATTCGGCGTGATCGTGTCCGGCGTTGTATTCGCCGCCTGCGACGAACACATTTCCGTTTGTGAGCAATGCCGACGCAAAAAACAGCCGGCTATTGTTCATCTTTGCCAGACGCGTCCAGGTGCCATGAATGTAACCGCCATGCGGGTCAGGCGTCAGCCGGTTGCAATTGCCGCTCCCGTCATACGTCAGCACCGTCCCGTCTCCCAGCAACATGCAGCAGTTGACACCCGTCGAAGGTGCGGTTGCCAGTGGTGTCCAAATTCCCGATGCCATCGATTCGCGCAAACTCAGCAGCGACATAACGAACAGCACCAACAAATAAGGTTTGCGGAGCCCGTTCGAAGCAGGTCCCAATTCCGAATGGGAGGTTGAGAGAGGCAATACAATTTCCCGCTGGATTCTCGTCATCGGCAAAGCGTAATTCACGCGGCGCTTATTGTGAATTCAAATCCACGCCACCTGTTGCGACTGGGCGTAAGACAGATTTCTTCTGAGGCTTCCGTATGCCGCATTTATCGGTAACTGTGATTTTCGACAGAGGAGCACGCGAATTCTTTGGGTTCATTCAGATTACACAAACTGAATTTCCATCAACCTGGCAAGGCGTCTAAGGTACGACGCGTGATGACCTTGTATGACAGCGACATGATGCGGCATGCCGGCATGGCAAAGATCCTGAAACCATTCGCGCGGATCCTCCCTCATGCGGGCTAACCCGTTGGTAGCCATCAGATGACGCCTTGGCTTGATGCTCTCGCCCTCGCGAGCGGTTAAATAATACCTTCCCTGAAGCCGCCAAAATCGGAAAACGGTGACTGGCATTTTGGCGCGAAGAGTTGCTTCGATCACTGCGGGCTTCTTAATATTGAAATGCCGCGCGATACGCGGTCCGCCCGGCGCCCCAACCGGTTCGCAAAGCGACAGAGGGGCGGCGCCTCCGTGCCAAAGAGTAATCGTTTCGGCATCGTGCTCGATCCAGTCGGACAGGTAACAGCGGCCCAACCCGAGGCTTTCAACGATCCATGCCGATAACGCCCCATCCGCGTCGCCTTCGATCCCCACCGCACATCCTTCTTCGACCAACCGCGCCACTCCCAGGTAAGGCCACTGTTCCATGGTGTTGGGCATCTCCGGCCATTCGCGAATGGTCATCGCATCCAGGCTCTCGTTTTCCAGGAATGAACGCATGGCCAAATAAAGTCGCGAAGCCATCGGCAAATCGTCGTCGGTCGTATCTTTGTGCGGCAAACCGAACGCTTTAAATCGAGCGACATCCGCGGCCACTTCATCCTCGCTCAATCCGGTCGCTACATTGACAAATTCCAGCAGGCTGAAAGTTTGCATTTGCGCGCCCAGGCCACGGTGGATTTCAAATGGGTCGCCACCCATCGCGAAGTAACCGGGAGCGTGGCCGCCAACAACACCGAGCCGAACCGTGCGCAATCGCCGCACAGTACTTGCCATCCGCACCGCTTCGCGCAGTTGTTGTTGCGTCGCGGCTTCGTCGGGATCGCCGTAAACCAACTCGAATGCGTGTCCCATCTGCCGCAAAACCGATGCCCAGCAATGGGTGCCAACGAGCGAGCACGAACTGATCATGTCGCCCTGCTGTTTTTCGGGCGTCGCCCACAAGATTATGGGATGCGGCCAGAGTTGGGCGAGGCCTGGCGCGAGCCGTCCATCGCCCATGGTCGTCTGCAGCACGACAATCGCCTCGACCTGCTGAGCGTCGCACGCATTCATTATCCGGCGCAGAGAGCCCTCATCAATCGCCTTTTCGGGAGGTTCGAAAATGGAAAAGCACGATTTTTGCAACTGCTGGCGCACACGCCCTTCCATTCCCCGGCCCCATTCCATATCGAAACCGGGGCGTCGGCGTCCGATAAAAATGACACCAATCTTAGGCCGGTCGCCGTTGGCCTCGCTCATAGCGTTTTTAGACTTTTCGCTCTCATCGCGCAGGCTTCCATTCATGTACCGCAAGAGCGGCTGCGCCCAATGCGCCATTGTATTCACCCATTGTGGAGTTGAGAATCAAGGGCATATTCGCATCCGAGGCCCTCAATATCGATTCGACCTTGGCCCTCAATGGGTTTAACAACGTCCCGCCCAGAAGTGTCAATGGGCCTGCGATGATCACCCGCGACGGATCAAGGGCGAATATGAGCTGGCTGACCGCTCGGCCCAGAACCTCTGCTGCAACTTCGATGATTTGCACTGTCGCCACATCCCGTTGCTGCGCCGCCCGAACCACATCCGTAAACGTGAGTGGCCCCGTTCGCGGAAGCAATGTGCTCTTTTCTCGACTCTGCCGCGCCCGTTCCAGGGCCGCCAGAATCGCGCGAACTGACGCTATGTCCTCTAATTCGGCGTCTGCGGCGTTTGATACTTCTCCATTCGCCAAATAGCAGATCGACTGCGACGCCGGCCATGGGAACCGCCAGCGGCCAATTTCACCGGCATGATGCGCAGCGCCGCGTTGCAATTGGCCCCCGGCCACAATACCAGCCCCAATGCCCGTTCGAACACCAATGCATACAAAATTTTCCTCACCACGACCCTGTCCAAACCACATTTCCGCCAATGCCATCGAACGCACACAGTTTTCGAGAAAAACGGGCACTCTGAATTTCTCCGCTAACGGCGCTGCCAACGGAACGTTCCTCCATTGAATGATGTGCTTGTAATGCAGCGCTATTCCGTTCGCCGCGTCCACCAAGCCGGGAACGCCAACTCCAATTGCCAGTAGCTGGTTGGAATTCTCAGGCTGTACCTCCGCAATGGCCTGTTCGATCTTCCTGAGAATCTGAGCTACGCTGTCTGAATCCTCGATGACCTTGTGCGCATGCTTAACCGGAGTATCCGCAAAATCTATGGCCATCGCCATGATGTTGTGCGCTTCGAAATCAACCCCAATAAACTGCCCACCCTCCGAGTTTAGACGCAATGCCGTAGGCGGCCGTCCTGCATCAGCCATCGGCTCTTTCGATTCTACAAGAAACCCCTCCGCGAATAATCGGGCGACGTAGTTACCCACAGTTGATGGAGAAATCCCCATCGCTCGAGCGAGCGCGACGCGTGAAATTCCAGGATGCCCCCGAACATTCTTCAGAATTTCACATTCCAGATTGGCGATCTGCTCGGTCGGGAATTTCATGGATAATTTCGCTATGAAAATAATTAGACGCTCTCATCCGTGTCAATCCTAATCGGGAACCGTACACACTCTTATTGAAACGCTTAAGTATCCAAGAAGGGATTGGCCAGGGCACCCCAGAGCACCCTCATCCCCCGTACACCTGTATAGGGTGCGATCCCGAAGGCTTTCTGGACTATGCTACCTGGCCTGCTGGTACAAGATAGGGATGCAGGGTGCTACAGAGGGCGTTACATTTTCAAAGATCTGGAAATAGCGGTGAACCCGAGAGTCTGGGGAATGTATGTTCAAACCTGCCTTAACGACATTAGTTTGGCATATTATTCCTTATACGAAAAAATTGCTTCCCTCGATCAGCCTTTGATGGTTGACTTGAGGCATAGCCCTGTTCCGCAACAAGGTCACGCACGGATGAGAGATCGATTGTCCGTTACAAAGAAGAACCGAACGCCTGTTAAACCCACTTTATGAACCGGAAATCTCTGAATAATCTCGCCCTTGTTTTATCGATTTTCCTTTTCGGAAAAGTAGCTGACGCCCAGCCTGCCTACTTCCAGGTTTTTAGGACGGACTAGCTGTCAGCCTTGGGAACGATCCGTCCGGTTTTGGTTTCAAACACGTGTCGCTTGGCTGCTTGTTCGAGTTGGGCCTCCAAGCGTTTAGTCTCCTTTTTAATCGCTGCCGAAATGCGATGCCGCGTTACGTAAACATTGGCAAGAGTAACGCTCAACGACTTCGCGACGTCGGTTGCCGGCCATTCCTTGAGAACGACCAGATCAAAGATTTGGTATTGTTTCAGGCTAAACTTCTGTTTTACGCGTTCAAGCGCCGCGGCAAAAAGGTTCTCGCGCCACTCAGCCTCGAACAGGACATCCAGATCTGCGGCGGCTGAATCAGGGATGCGATGGATGGTAGCGGTCGTGGAGGTGTCATTGTTGTCGGGCGCCGGCGACTGGCCCGGCTCGGCCCAATGAGCGTCCTTTTTTCGTTTCCTTAGCTGGTCTTTGATTCGCCACGCAGTTTGGTTGAGCAAGAAGGTTTTGAACCGACAGACCTTTGGGTCGTAGCGATACTGCGGCAAATGACGCGCGATGGAGATGGCAGTCTCCTGAACGACTTCGTCGGCTTCCGAGTCCGTCAGACCTGCCCGAATCGCAAAATCCCGCACCAACTTGCCGTAGATTCGGTAAAAATCGTTCCAACTATCGGCATCATCTCCAGTCTTGAGCCGATTCAACAGGCTCGGATGCGTCTGTATCGAACTGGGCTCGTCAGTAGCCATGGCGATCAATCTATCGCTTAAACGCCATTCAAACGAGGTTCTTACAAAGAATTTCTTAAAGGGGGAACCGAACTGCGCATGTCCGTGGAAGATTTCCGGAATATCTTGTAAGAATCGCCCAACGACGGCGTTTAAGTGCTATCGGACAAATGAGAATTCGTTCTTACGACCTATCAGTCCGGTACGGATTATCTGCCCGAAAAATGCAGATCACCAACCAAATCAATGCCCAAACAATAAGGAGAATCGTGAAAACCAAAACAATCAAAATCCAATGCCTGTTCGCAGCCACCATGATGCTGGCTGGATTCGCACCATTGCACCCCCTTCGCGCCGACGTCGTCACGGAGTGGAACGCCAATGCGGACGCAGCCATTCAAGCCGCAGCGCAACCAGCGCCCGTTCAAGGCCGCCTCATGGCCATCGTGCATACTGCTATCTACGACGCCGTGAACGGTATCGAACATAAATACACGCCCTATTTCGTGAATGAGCCTGGACCGCGCGACGCCTCGGCGGAAGCCGCCGGTGCCCAGGCTGGCTACACTACTTTGCTGGGATTATTTCCAGCGCAAAAGGCAACCCTCGACGCTGAGTTCGCGGCTTCGCTGGCGAACCTGCATGCGAGCGATCATCGCATCGCGCAGGGACTGGACTGGGGCGAATATGTCGCTCAGCAAATTCTGGCCTGGCGGAGCCAGGACGGTTTCTCAACGCCTCCTCCGCCTTATTTTGGCGGTACGGCTCCAGGCGTGTGGCGTTCGCCGCCGGCCGGAACAAATGCCGATGGAAGTCTGCCGGCTCTCTTCCCTCAAAATGCGGTGCTGGTACCGTTCGCGATGACAAGTCACAGCCAGTTTCGCCCCGGCCCTCCGCCGACATTGACCAGCGCGCTCTATGCGGCGGATGTGAACGAAGTTAAAGCGATTGGACGATTCGACAACCCGATTCGCACGCCGACCCAAACGCAACTTGCGTTGCTCTGGCAGGCGGTTGGCGTGATTGATGAGAATCGAGCAATCCGTTCGCTCGTCTCGGATTGCGACGATCTGGTGGACAACGCGCGATTGTTTGCCTTGATCAACATCGCCGCGGCGGATGCAACGATTGCCGGTTTCGATTCCAAATATGCCTACAATCTCTGGCGGCCGTACCATGCCATCCGCCTGGCGGATACCGACGGCAATCCGGCTACCGACCCCGATCCCGCGTGGGATTCGTTGTTTATCGCGCCTCGGTTTCAGGAATACATGTCCAACCATGCCGTCATTACCAGCGCGTTCATGCATACCTTAGCGAGCCTGATAGGGGACCGGCATACATTCACGCTCAGCGCGCCTGGCTACCCGACCTTCACCTGGACGTTCAATCGTTTGTCCGACGCCGTATCACAGGTCAAGGAAGCGCGCATCTGGGCGGGCATTCATTTCCGCAACTCGTGCAATGTCGGCGAACAGCAAGGAATCAACCTTTCAAACTATATCGTCGAAAACTTCATGCGTCCGCTGCCTCACGACCACGACAACGAACGTTGCGACGACCGGGATTAATCCAATTACGGCGGAGATCGGAGATTTGCGTCGTCTTCGAAAGGCAATGACATAGGTGCGCCAAGAGAGAAAACAAAACGCCGGGTGTTATCACCCGGCGTTTTTCCCGCGCCAGTGTTCAGCGCAGCCGGAACCGAAACGAACGGACGTCGTCACGCGCTCTGCCTTGGCTCAAGGATTCAGCTTGGTATAGACTTGCGATAATTCTGTAAGGATTGACGGTTGCCTTCGTTTAAGCGCCAGCAACGCGCCATTAAACGCGAATTCAGGCTTAAATTGAAACTATGAAAGCGAAGCTATATTTCCTCGATTGGTGGACATCCACAGAGCATTTCGAATTCATGGGTGCTGGGCAACGTGCGGTATGACACGAACACCTCGAACATCATCAGTGGCAGTCTGTGTTCATTCGCCGGCTCGGCCGCCATTTATCACTGCCCCGCAGACAGAGCGCCAGTGCAAGGCAATGCGTCGTCGCCACGGACGCGCAGCTACAGCGTCGAAGGTTGGCTGGGCGCGAACTTCAACTTCGGTGGCGACGGAGTCTGGCCTAACCCATTTCCTAGTACGTATGTCTATAAGACCCGGATTCGATACTCACTCAACCCGGCCCTGCGGATGTGTTCGCTTTTATTGACGACAACGAGCAGACGATTGACGATGGCATTTTCATTATTGGGGAAGGTTGGTGGTTTGATTATCCGGCGGATCGACATAGTCAAGGCGCCAACCTGTCGTTCCTCGATGGCCATGCGGAGCATCACCGTTGGCGCGGCCCCAAGACCATTCGGGGCACTTGGACCTATGGCACGGATCCTCAAGTCACGAAGGACTTGCCAGACCATGACTGGCTGGTGGCGCGCCTGCCGACCGAATAAATGGCACCCGCTGGGAAACGAATTTGTCATCTCCTTTGCGGCGGCATTACTTTTGTGTAGCCAACTTCATCTAGGATTTTTTTGAAACTCTGTTTATCGTGCAGACCATCCCAACAGTCATTATAGAGGAGATCATTCAATGGAGTTTCGTAGCCGTTGCCACGCTCGCGAGTTGCATAAGATTTTTGGAGCCAATCCAGCGCGGCGCTGGTGTTTCCCAATTGAATCTGAATCACACCCTTCCAATAATAATTCGTATTTGTCGGGCTTTCGTTCCACTTCCAGTGCAGTTGCCAGTAACCGCGTATTCCTCCTGCAGCCAGCGCACGGCGCTGCATTTCATACTTTTGCTTGGTTGATTTTTCATCTGCCCCGCTGAAAATGTCGGCCCTCTCACTATAATCCAAGGCGTTGCTGTAATCGCCCATCGCTCGCAGCGACTGGCCAATTCCCCAGAACGCGACCGGGTGGTGCGGTTCCCATTCGAGGGTCTTTCGATACCATTTGATGGCGTTGGTATAATCACGTTCCACATAAAAGACGTTTCCAAAGCAGCGGTATACGACGGCCCTGGATGGTGCGAGCGCGCGGGAGATTTCCAGTTGTTGATAGGCTTCCTCCGGCCGGCCATAGCAGCAAAGCAGCCAACTGTAGAACGTATGGGCAAGTTCGTAATTTGGGTTGGCCTTGATCGCTTGCAATATGCACTGCTCGGACTCCAGATATTTCCAATCGCTCCAGTTGACGATGGCTTCCGCGACGGAGGTCGCAGCCAGGTGTGGCGCCAATCCTTCCAAATGCTGGGCGATGCCCCGCATAACTTCCGGTGTGGAGTTGGGTACACCGGGGGCAGATTCACGCACGTGAATTTCCAGCAAGCCCACATAAGGCCGGGCGAAATTAGGGTCTAGCGCGATGGCCCGGTTAAAGTTGGTGTATGCCGCAGCAATCTGAAGGAAATCGTCACCTCGGAGGATATACATTCCCTTATCGCAAAGCGCGTTTGCTTCCAGATTCGTCGAGTCTGGGCCGTCGCTGGAAGGTTCGGGACGTATGGATCGATGCGGCAGGGCGGAAATCAAAGCGGTAATGGCCGCCAGAACAATGAAAGCGAAACTGACCTTCCTGGCAACCGCCCAATACTGCTGCCGTGACCGTTTTTGTTTGACCGATTTACCTTGATTGAGGTGCGCAAGATCCGAGTGCACTTCCTCGCAAGTTTTGTAACGTTGACTTGAATCTTGCGCGCACGCTTTCAGGATGATTTCGTTCAGTTCAAACACCTGCGCCGCGTCCGGCCAACTGCGAAGATCAGGCGGAAGTTTAGGGAATTCGCGACGGTCCAGACTTGTGGTCGCTTCGTAAAGCACTTTGCCCAGGGCAAAAATATCCGCCTGCGGCGTGCCCGGGCCTTCAGGAGGGAGGTAACCTTCAGTTCCCACAATCGAACACCGATCGCTAGCGTCGGTGACCAATCCGATGTCCGCCAGCTTGGGTCGGCCATTCACGAAAATCACGTTGGATGGCTTCACGTCCCGATGGATGAGCCCATTGCGATGCAGGTGGCTGAGCGCTTCCGTCAGGGCAAGACCGATTTCCAAGACCTGCGCAGCAGGGAGCCGGCCCTGGGCAAACTCAGCCCTGAGAGTGCGTGGCGAGTAGGACCCAGTGTCTTGGCGGGTTTGCACATCATCCGCCAATTCCATGACGTAATAGAAATAACCTTCCGTCGTATTGCGTCCGATGTGAAAGAGCGCCAGTTGGCTGGGGTGCTCGCGGGAGATTCGCTCAAACCTTTGAATGCCTTCGAACTCGCGTTGGAATGGACGGTCATCGTCGAAGGAGCGCCGCCAAACTATTTTCGCTGCGCGATGAATGCCGGTGGCCTTGCTGCGCGCCAGAAACACCTCGCCATACGCGCCACCACCAATGCGTCGAATGAGTTCGTAGTCAGGGACGAGCGGCTGGTTTGTCCTGTCGGATTCCGCGTCGCACGGTGCAAGCGACTGCCCCGTCGTGGGCGACGCCGTTTCGGCGCCATTGCCTCGTCGACCTGTCCTTTGCGGATTCATCAGGAAACGCGAAAGTGTGACACCCCCGTTGGCTCATTGCCAGATTAAGATGGAAGAAGATTTCGTGGCACTGAGCTGAATTCCAATCGGCGGAGGGAAAATAGAATGTTGAGAGCGTTCGCGGACCCTCGACGACCACCAACTTATTGCGGCTCATCGCAGTTGTTGATCATCAATGGAGCGGGTGAAGGGAATCGAACCCTCGTCTCAGGCTTGGGAAGCCCGCATTCTACCATTGAACCACACCCGCACCGGGTCTCGGGGAACTTGTAGCAGACGCGCCACCCACACGCAAGGTCCCAAAAAGCGTATAATTTCAGAGTTTACTTGCCGCGAATTTCATCCGTCAATAGAGCGTCACATTCTTCATATGAAAACGTTATCCGAAAATACCACGAGCCGTCGGGAATTTCTCAAGACCTCCGCGCTGGTCGGCGGCGCACTGGCAGCTCCAGCAATTCTCCCCGGCAACCTTTTCGCCAAAGCCAATTCTGACACTCTCCGCATCGGCCTCATTGGCTGCGGAGGCCGCGGCACTGGCGCTGCCAGCCAGGCTATCAATGCCGATGGTAATGTGATGCTCGTCGCCCTCGCCGACGCTTTCGAGGAACCTTTGACAAACTGTTTGCATGGCCTCGAAGCCAGCCACCCCGAGAAGGTAAAGGTCACGCCGGAAAAACGTTTTATCGGTTTGGACGCCTATCAAAAGTTAATTGATAGCGGAGTTGACGTCGTATTGCTCGCGACGCCTCCCGGTTTTCGCCCGATTCATTTGAAGGCAGCCATTGATGCCAACAAACACGTCTTTTGCGAAAAGCCAATGGCCACCGATGCCCCGGGCGTCCGTTCCGTTATGGAATCCGCCAAAGCCGCTAAAGAAAAATCGCTCGCCCTGGTCGCCGGCTTTTGCTGGCGTTACGACACGCCCCGGCGCGAATTCTACAAACGCATTCACGACGGCGCCATCGGCGACATCCGCGCAATTTATGCGACTTACTACGCTGGCCACGTTAAACCAATGCCACCCGAATCAGAGCGCCCTTCCGGTATGGGCGATCTCGAATGGCAAATGCGCAACTGGTACAACTTCACGTGGCTGTCCGGCGACGGGTTCCTCGAACAAGCCTGCCACAGTGTCGATAAAATCGCCTGGGCGCTGAAAGACCAACCTCCTCTGAACGCGGTTGCGGTCGGTGGCCGGCAAACTCCGAACAATTCCGGCAACATTTTCGACCACCTGTTCGTCGCCTACGAATTCGAGAACGATGTCCGCGCTTTCATCGGCCAACGCCAAATCGGCAACACCTACACCGACAATTCGGATTATCTCATGGGTTCCGAAGGCGTCGGTAAATCCGGTTGGAACCCACCCATCATCAAAGGAAAAGAGAAATGGCGCTACAAGGATGCCGGACCCAAAGTCGATATGTATCAAATCGAGCACAACGAGCTCTTCGCCAGTATCCGCAGTGGAAATGTAATCAATGACGGCGATAGGATGGCTCAAAGCACTATGATCGGCTTGATGGGTCGTATGGCCGCTTACACCGGCCAGCAAATCACCTGGGAACAGGCGATGAACTCAACCGAAAAAATCGTTCCCGACCATTTCGATTTGAAAATGAATCTGCCAATCGCCCCCATGGCGATGCCAGGCGTCACCAAACTTGTTTGACTTCATTATGAATCGTCGAACATTCATTCGGCAAACGGCTGGCGTATTGGCATTTGCTGGCGTTGGATTGACGTCTATTACTCAAGCTGAAGTTACTGCTTCCAGGCGTCCCATTAAAAAAGCCATCATGTGGGCCACCGTCGGCATGAAGGGCTCCGTGCTCGAAAAGATGAAGGCCATCAAAGAAGCTGGCTTTGAAGGCGTCGAAATGATGAGCCACATGGATCAGGACGAAGTCCTCAAGGCCCGCGACGAAACCGGCCTGACCATTCCCAGCGTCTGCGGTCAACAACATTGGGCCAAACCATTGTCTGACCCCAATCCGAAAGTCCGCGAAGAAGGCCTCGAAGCGCTCCAGCAAACCTTGCGCGACGCTAAACGCTACGGCGCAAGCTCTGTCCTGCTCGTCCCTGCCGTCGTCAACAAGGACATCTCTTACGATGAAGCCTATACTCGTTCCCAGGCCGAAATCCGAAAAGCTATCCCTCTCGCCGAAGAACTCGGAGTCAAAATCGCGATTGAAAACGTCTGGAATCAGTTTCTACTCAGCCCGCTTGAAGCCGCCCGCTACGTGGACGAATTCAAAAGCCCGGCCGTCGGCTGGCATTTCGATGTGGGCAATGTCATCACCTACGGCTGGCCCGAACAATGGATCCACATTCTCGGCAAGCGCATTCAAAAACTGCACATCAAGGAATTCAGCCGCAAGAAGCGCGACAACGAGGGCCTCTGGAAAGGCTTTCACGTCGGCTTTCTCGAAGGCGACAATAACTGGCCCGCCGTCATGAAAGCTCTCGACGACATCGGCTACCAGGGCTGGGGTATTACCGAACAACCCGGTGGCGACAGCCCGGAGGGACTGAAAACCCTGGTCGAAGGCTTCACCAAAATCCTTGCGATGTGACCGGGGTTTTGAACAGGAGGAAACAGAGGGAACAGAGGCTAAAACTCTGTTTTCTCTGTTTCCTCCTGTTAAGCTTACCACTCTTGATTTCAGCTCAGACCAATTCTCTCACTCTCGACGACCTCCTCCAATCTGCCGAGCAATGGGCCAACGAGAACCTCGATGACGACGCGCTTCGCGTCTTGAAAAATGCCGACCGCCAGAAAATCGAGCAACTTTTCGCCGATATCCAGAAGGAATTTCAGGGCGAATACGTCATTGATCTTGCCTCAATCCGAACCAGCGCCAAAGCGGTTCTGCCACTCCTTGAGCGCAACGAAGAAACGTTGCCCTACGCGCTCTGGCTGAAGACCCGGCTCGACTATCTCGATGTTGCGGACGAATTGCGCATCAAAATCCCCCCGCCAAAAACCAAGCCCGGCACGCCGCCGAAGCCGATCCCCAATCCCCCGCCCCAAATCGAACGGCAAATCTGGATCGAAAAACTCTCCGAGCGCCCATGGCCTTCCACTGCCAAACCTTACGTTTCCCGTCTAAAACCCATCTTCATTGCCCAAAAAGTTCCGCCCGAACTGGTTTGGATCGCTGAGGTAGAATCTTCCTTCGATCCGCGAGCCCGCAGTCCGGCGGGCGCGGCCGGACTTTTTCAGCTCATGCCCGAGACCGCCAAACGGTTCGGTTTGCGCGTCCGGCCTTTCGACCAGCGCCTGGCGCCGGACGACAGCGCCCTCGCCGCGGCCAAATATCTTCAATACCTCCATCACCATTTCAATGACTGGCGGCTTGCCTTGGCCGCCTACAACGCGGGCGAAGGAACGGTCCAAAACCTCCTCAACCGACACAAAGCCCATACTTTTGACGGAATTGCGACGTGTCTGCCCGCCGAGACCCAGATGTACGTCCCCAAAGTCGAGGCGACCCTCCTCCGCCGCGAGGGCATCAGGCTCAATCAACTTCGCTCCTCTTAACTTTGGAATGAAAAAGAAATCATCATCGAAAGCAAATGCAGTCAGCGACTTCATTTCGTTTATCCACGAGTGGGGTCATCCTGAGTGGATTGTTCTCGCTGCCGAAGCCCCGGCTGAGAAAGTTTCGACGCATTACGCCGCGGTCAACGCAGCGAAACGCCATTTGCCTGAAATTCCTATCCATCTGCTCACTCCGCAGGACGACGAAATCGCGCCTTTAGTCGCCATAGTCCAACCGGCAGATGGCTCATGGGCGATCATTTACCGTCACCTCTGCTTGCCAATTGACAGTTCTGACATAGCAGCAGCTAAAAAGGATGCCCAGATTCTCTCCTCGAAGCTCAACACCAAGGCCTTGGCCTTTTACGGCGAGGATACTTCCATGGCCATGGAATGCTTCCTTTATCAAAACGGTAAACAAACAGGCTCCAAAGACTGGGACAGCCAATTGGATAATGCAGACAAAGCATTTTCCAACCTTGATCTTGGCCTGCCGGTATGTTTTCCGCGACGGGCCGGAAAGAAAATTTGGCTCGCAGCAACAGAACCTTCCGCCATCAAGCGAGCCGACGCCATCGATTTCGGAGAGGGTTGACGCGATTTCCCGCCACCTCCCTACAATTTGTATCACCCTGAATCCCGGTTCTATATCAGCGGGCCAGGCAGTATAGTCCTGAAGCTTTCGGGATAGCACTCTTTACGCGTCCTGGACCGGTGCCGCTTGGGTCCGCCCAAATTCAAGCTGAGCTGGAACTCTTTGTGCCAAGGCAACTTACACGAAAATCAGTGGTTCTTCGCTATTTCGGTAGAATCGTCGGTTTTGGAAGGGGAGAGGACCTCATCGAGGGATTGGCCGGTAGGGGTATACCTTTCCCCCTGTACAGGGTGCTACAGTGCTACATCGCCTAGCCCGCTTGTACAAAGTGGCTGTTCAGGGTGCTACAAAGTGCTACACAGGGTGCTACATTTTCGAAATTCCTCTGCAAGCTCCGCCCCGTGTCGTTTCAAATGTTCCATTGAGAACAGCGGGGGAACCTAATCAGTTTTTTCTGGCATTGACGCCACTAGATTTGGTATGTTATGCAAAGCGCACCCACTATTAGCAGTGGGTCAATATGCGCTGTCCGAAATGCGGATGTCAGGACGACAAAGTCATCGATTCCCGCGCGTCCCGGGAAGGGGCAACGATTCGGCGGCGCCGCGAGTGCCTCAAATGTGGGTATCGGTTTACGACTTACGAGGAAATCGAACGCGGTGGGTTGTTTGTCGTTAAACGAGATGGGCGACGTGAAGAATTCTCAAAAGACAAGTTGCTGGCGGGGATCAAAAAGGCCTGTCAGAAGCGCCCAATCAGCCCGAAAGTTACGGAAGATTTAGTGGAGCGGATTGTGAACGAAGTCACGGACAAATACGAACGCGAAGTGCCGGGAGACGTCATTGGCAAGCTCGTGATGGACGGTTTGCGGCAGATCGATGAGGTGGCTTACGTGCGGTACGCAAGTGTTTATCGAAGGTTCCAGGAAGCGACTGACTTCGTTCAAGAAGTCAAAAAATTAGGAGGGAAAGCATGATTGCTCTCGCGATGGATTATCTCGTGTTTCAAATGGCGACCGGCGAAAGCGTTCCGTTTTCAGCGGACGCAATCTCCGACGAATTGATGGGCGGCGGTGATAGCACTTATGATCCTGAGTTGGTGGGCCAGGCGGCGAATGCCGTCTTCCACTATTTCAAGCATGAGTTGGGTTGCCAAACGGTAACGGTTGGAGAATTTGCTGCTGCCCTCGAAAGGGTGCTGGACGGTTTCAATCTCGACGCGCGCGGGAATGGCGAGCGGACCAAAATAGTTCGGGAATCGGACTTGTGCGTCCTGGCTCGCGACTGCGGCGTCGGCGGGGAGTTGGTTTTCTTTCCGCGGTTACGAGAAGAGTTGAAACTACACTTGCAGGCCAAGTGCCGCGTGATTCGCTTTCGGGGGCTGCGGGACTGCGTTAAACAACTCTCTGGCGCGCGGCGTTGGAGCGTAAAATGCCAGATGATGCAGGAGCAAATCGTCGAATATTTGCGAAAGTGCTTGAGCGCCTTGGCCAAAGGCAAAGAACTCGCGCTGGTAGTTGAGTAAAGGAGAGCAGCCAGAAATAATCTGAAAGTGTTTGAACGCTTTATGTGTACCGCATGTCTTAGTACACATAACGAATCGTTTTGAATCTGAATATCACCATAACCACCGGGTCGACGACGCCGATTTATAAACAAATCACCGAGCAGGTGCGCCATGCGGCAGCCACGGGCCGGTTAACTGTCGCAGATCAATTGCCCAGCGTCCGCGCTTTGGCTGAAGAGTTGGTGCTGAATCCGAATACGGTAGCCCGGGCTTACGCGGATCTCGCCCGGGAAGGATTAATTGAATCGAGGCCCGGACGTGGCGTCTTTGTAATTCAAAAGCGAAAAGTTTTTCGCCGCGAAGAAGGACGCCGCCGTTTGGAACCGCTCATCGATACGCTCATTGGCGAGGCCATGGCGATGGATTTCACGCCGGATCAATTACTGGAAGCCTTCGAGAACAAATTGAGTGAGTGGAAATACGAGGAATGGAGTTCTTCAAAACGATGAAATCGGAATACGTGATCCGCACTCGTGGGTTGACTCGGTATTTCGGGGCCAGGCCCGCCGTTTATGAATTGGACCTGGAGGTCCCGCGGGGAGGTGTTTTTGCCTTCCTTGGCCGGAATGGTTCGGGCAAATCGACGGTGATACGAATGTTGCTGGGTTTGCTGCAGCCGACGCGCGGCGCCGGCGAGATCCTGGGTTGCGATATTCGCGCACCGACGCCTGAAATCAGGGGGCGGATCGGCTATCTCACGGAGGAGCATCAACTTTATCGGTGGATGAGTGTGCAGGAGTGCGAAAGATTTCAATCACGATTTTACCCGCGCTGGAATGAAAGAATCTTTCGCGGAGTCATCGACCATTTTGGCCTGAAGGCTGGGGCGCGTGTGAAGAATCTTTCTCGGGGAGAGCGTGCAGGCCTATGCCTGGGGTTGACGCTCGCGCCCGACCCGGAATTGCTGATCCTGGATGATCCAGCGTTGGGATTGGACCCGGTAGCCCGCCGGTCATTGGTGGAATCGATGATTCAACTAACTCGCCAGTCTGACCGGACCATCTTCTTTTCAACACATCAACTCGATGACATGGAACGAGTGGCCGATTACGTCGCGGTTCTGGATCAAGGGGTACTGCGAGCGTGTTGTCCGTTGGATTCATTTCGCGAAAACGTTCGGCAGGTGCAACTTCGATTCTCGGGCACGCCGCCAAAATTGCCAAAGATTCCGGGATTACTCCAGGCCGTGCGAACCGATCGGGCAATTCGAATCATCTGCGTGCATTATGACGAAACCGTGGATGGTGTCTTGCAGTCACTGAACCCGACCGAGTTGGAAATCTCCGAAATTCGATTGGAGGACGCGTTGATCAGTTATCTGGGCCGGCACGGCGAAAAGTCGTTCATTTTGCCGGAGACAGTACAGCCATGAGGACACTGATTCAAAAGGAGCTTCGCGAAAATCTGAAGCTGGCATTGCCTGGGCTTTTGATTTTCGCATTGGTGCTGCTGCGATTGTTCCAGAACAGTGAGACTCAGCCGCTATTGTCCGTATCCGTTCTGAGGCCGATCGAGTTCTTTTGCTTTGTTCTTGGGCTCGGTTTGGGCTGGTTCCAAATCCACAATGAAAGGCATCGGGATCTGTGGGCCTTCTTGGTTCATCGTCCTTTGACGCGAACGCAGATTTGTGCCGCAAAACTAACTGCCGGGTTGAGCCTCTATACGTTGGCCGTGGGATTGCCGCTGTCTGGTTTGGTTATCGCCTCAAGGATTCCGGGAGAATTCGCTTCGCCGTTCGAATGGGAAATGGCACTGCCAGTCGCGGCAGATTTTCTGTTTGGCATCGTTTGGTATTTTGCCGGCATGCTGACTGGTTTGCGGCGCGCGCGCTGGTATGCCAGTCGCGGGCTTCCTCTACTTGCTGCTCTGCTCGCTTCGATTCTGGGTCCGATACAACCCTCTTGGCTTCCGGGTTTCTGGCAGCAATTCCTGGTTCTCACCGTCGGCGGAATCATTTTGGCTGTTGCCGCCTGGGGGGCGTTCCAAGGCGATGGTTCTCACCGCAGTCAACCTTTGTGCAGCAGAGGTGCGACGACTGTAGCATTAGCAATGGGAGTAATACTAATCAGTCTCGTATTTCAGGGGCTTTTGGAAGTTCTGTTGCGTGGCAACCAAGCTGAATCCTCTCGTTTCGAAGTTTCTCGCGACGGAACGGTTTACGAAATCATCGAGCGGGCCGGAAAAGCCGCCGAAATCATTGATTTTGCCGGGCAGCCTCTAAAGGAGCCCGTGACGGGGCGAAAGCTAAACCTGGCGAGTTTTGACAAACTCGTGGCTGATAGTTACGCCATCAATGTAGATTTTGGCGATCGATCCAGGCTCCGCAATCTCCTGCAGCCCAGTTCGCGCTTTTACTGTCTTTGGCAAAATGTAGATCGGATAAACTGGTATTGGAGTCGTGAAGGCCGTTTGGTTGGATACGACACTGTAACGAAGCTGCCAGTCAGCAGCATCGTACCGGTCGGTTTTCCGGCCATAGAAGCGCGCTTCCTTCGTCCGCAAACTGAAATCGAGACTGACGCCGATGACGAGTTAACCGACCGTGGCGCCCCATCAACAGACACACTCGCGACCCGACAAGCTATCTACGAGGTCAATGTCGCGACCCGCGACGCGCGACGATTGTTCAAAACTGCACCTGATGATCGCATCGGCGGGGCGAGAAGTATCGGAAATGGCGCGACCGTCGTTGTCACCAGGTGCTTTATCGAAATGATCGGCGCGGATGGGACAGTGGACTGGCAATTACCTCATGCAGTTGCAAGTCCTCGCCCGTTCTGGGTGAAGGTTTCCCGGCTTGATTCAACCAATCAGTTCGCTGTTTGGGTTGGTGACTACCATCCAATCAACCGTCGAAACGCCGTAGGTGCCAGGCGATACTCCGCGATTTCATTTGTTTCCAGTGAAAGTGGCGTAAAGAAGCAGGTGAAGCTGCAACCCAGTGGCCTGAAGAATCGGCAAGCATTACAGGCATGGAGCTATCGCCTGAGCTCAGTAATCATGCCGCCGTTACCGGTTGTGTACCAGTTGCTGGGTTGGGAATCAGTTCCGTGGAATCTTCTAAGGATTAGTTTTGCCGTTGCAGTGGTTTGCGCCGTGATCGGGTGGCGAATCGGCAAACATTATCATTACGAGTCTGGAACACAGATCGGTTGGTTTGTATTTCATTTAATGTTTGCCTTTCCCGGTTTGATTGCATTTCTTTGCGTGCAGGAGTGGCCGGCGAGGGAGAGTTGTCCGAACTGTAAAAAATTGCGGGTGGTAGTCCGGGCAAAATGTGAGCACTGCGACGCCGAGTTTGCGCCGCCTCGAAGGAATGGAACGGAAGTTTTCGAGCCGTTGGCAACCGGTTAGCATAAGCGGCGAAAATTGCAAATCCACTCCCATTCGGCATAGACGAACTGAACCGGATTGCTTTCTGCCGGAAACTGCCTATTCTTGGCACGATGATCAAAACGGAAAAGCCGCCGGTGGATCCCGAGTTGAAGCGGCGGATTCAGGACCTCATTGATTACAAAGGCGGTGGTTTCAACGAAGACAACGTGGCAGACATTGTCGAGAGCGCGCTTAAGTTGCTAACGGACGTCGAAGATACGGGCGATGTTCGAGTGATCCAAACGGCGATTCGCGAATTGCGGTACGCGTTCAAACTCTTTGCGCCTTATTCTCAGACGCGAAAGGTGACGATATTTGGCTCCGCTCGCACGCAACCATCGCGCATAGAATATCAGCAGGGCGTGGAATTTGGCCGTAAAATCGCCGAGGCCGGTTTTATGGTAATTACGGGCGCAGGTGGCGGGATCATGCAAGCGGGACACGAAGGGGCCGGACCGGAGAAAAGTTTTGGCGCCAATATCCGTCTGCCGTGGGAACAGAGTGCAAATCCGGTGATTCGCGAGGACAAAAAACTCATTACGTTTAAATACTTCTTCACGCGCAAATTGATTTTCATTCGTCATTCGGATGCGATTGCTCTTTTCCCCGGCGGCTTCGGAACGATGGATGAAGGATACGAAGCGTTGACGCTGATGCAGACGGGAAAAAGCCAATTGATGCCACTGGTGCTGATCGATCGTCCGGGTGGAACCTATTGGAAAACGTGGGACAAACATGTGCGGGAGCACTTGCTGCGCGATCAGTTGATCTGCCAGGATGATCTAAATCTTTACCAAATCACCGACGACACGGATCAGGCGGTCAAAATTATCACGCGTTTTTATCGTAACTTTCATTCGAGCCGTTTCGTCAAAGATTTGTTCGTCATTCGACTCAAGCACGCGCCCACGGATTCAGCTATTTCGGCTATGAATGAAGATTTCGCAGATATTATTATTGGGCCGGAAATCAAGCGTATCGAGCCGACGCCGGAAGAGCTCGCTGATGATGATAATGTCGACATGACGAGGATTGCTTTTGGCTTTAATCGCCGAGATTATGGCCGATTGCGGCAGTTGATTGATGTGTTGAATGGTCTTTAATGCATAAGGATGTGAGTTTATGTCGAATCCGGGATTGAATCGAAGAAGTGCTATCAAACGTATGGGTGGAGGATTGGCTTTCAGCGCGGCGGCAACGCTGCCGTCGATCACACGCGGGACCGATGAGCCGCAACTTTACACGGCGAAGAATGGCCGGATTCAACAATCGGTCATTCATTGGTGTTTCAAGCCGATGCCGGTTGAAGAATTGGCCAACCATGCGGCGCGAATGGGACTTAAATCCGTCGAACTGGTCGCCCCTGAAAATTGGCCAACGTTGAAAAAGCTCGGACTGATTTGCGCCATCAGCCCCAGCCATGGATTTACGAAAGGCTTCGCGCATAAAGAGGAGCACGCCGAATGTCTTGAGACATTGCGAAAGCAGATTGACCTGACGTCCGAGGCGGGATTTCCGAATATTATCACGTTTTCGGGATTTCGACGCGGCATTTCTGATGAAGAGGGCATGCAGAACATGGTGGACGGTTTCAAACAAATCGCTGGCCACGCGGAAAAGAAGAAGGTGACGCTTTGTCTGGAGATGCTGAATTCGCGAGTGAACATCGAGATGAAGGGACATCCGGATTACTTTTGCGACAAGATCGAGATGGCGGTGGAAGTCTGCAAACGCGTTGGTTCTGAAAGAATGAAGGTTCTTTTCGACATCTATCATGTTCAAATCATGGAAGGGGACATCATCGCCCGGATTAAACAGTTTCATCCTTACATTGGGCATTATCATACGGCAGGAGTCCCTGGTCGAAATGAGTTGGACGACAATCAGGAGATCAATTATGTCCCGATTATGAAAGCCATCGCCGAAACCGGATACAAAGGATATGTGGGGCAAGAGTTTATTCCGACGCGAGATAAAGCGCTTGCGCTAAATGAGGCGGTCAAACTTTGCGACGTGTAGCGAACCAATCACGGAGGAAACTTTGAACATCGAACACCGAAGCTGGAAAATAGGAATCCTTTCGCTCGTCATTTGCTCTCTTTGGTGCTTCGCACGAGCGGCTGAACCGCTTCACGCTCTGCTTATCACTGGAGGTTGCTGTCACGACTACGAGGCGCAGAAGAAAATCCTCAGCGAGGGGATCAGCGCGCGGGCAAATGTCACCTGGACCATCGTCCACGAAGGGAGCAGTGATTCGAAGGACACCAAGTTCAGCATTTACGAAAAGCCGGATTGGGCAAAAGGATTCGATGTCGTGGTTCATAACGAATGCTCCGGATTCGTCACGAATGTTGATTGGGTCGAACATATCGCCCGGGCGCATTATGATGGAGTGCCAGCGGTGGTAATTCATTGTTCGATTCACAGTTATCGAAATTCCACGACGGACGAGTGGCGAAAAGTGTTGGGGGTCAGCTCCTATCGGCATCAAGCAAAGCGGCCGTTCGAAGTTATCACAGTCAAACCCGAACATCCGGTGATGAGCGGCTTTCCGATCAAATGGCAGGATGACCCGGATGAGTTGTATGAGATTAAGAAAGTATGGTCCACTTGTACGCCGCTGGCTGAGGCCCTTACGCCGAAGAATGAGTCGGATCGTCATCCTTGCATCTGGGTGAACACGTATGGGAAAGCGCGGGTTTTCGGAACAACCCTTGGTCATGGGAATGAGACGATGCAGCGCCCGGAATATTTGGATTTGGTTACACGCGGGCTCCTCTGGGCTTGCGACAAGTTGGGCGAGGACGGCAAGCCGAAAGCCGGGTACGGAAAATAGCCTTGCGATGAGCAGTCATTAGCCTCACCTCGCCGCTAAAGGAATATTTCTTCTCATCAGCACTCTGTTAAACAGCGACTCCGCGGATTGCGTGGCATCACTGATCAGAAAATCTGCCGTTGTCTGATTGTTCTCGTACGTCGCCACCTTAAGCACCGAAAGCAGATCACGAAGTCATTCGTTTTTCCGTCGAGGATCACACGGATCCCGTGGCGCGGATTAAAACAGTTTGCGACCCCGCCTTTGCTTTCTTCTACGCTTTTTTTCAATGCCGTGACTAGCTCATTTCGGACTTTTGCATTTGTAACCATCATGCTCCCAAGAATTCTCCAGCCCTGAAACTCTTCCTTCGGCTTTCGATTCGGATAGATGTTCGGATCAATCGATAGAAGCTCGAACCGTTCGCTTTTTTCCAAAGTAGCTCGCGCTGAATCAGGAATCTGGTTGGTTCTTTCTGCAGCGATAAGTGAGGCAGCGGTTAATGCAAGAGCGAGAGTAATAACCTGAACCAAGCGGTATGTGGGAAGCATGCCTTTCATTCTCCACCTCGGCAAATTGAATACTAAATGGCAACCTAGTACATCGTTTCGTTAAAACATTTACAGACGTGGTTTGAAGTGCTAGCGTTGGAGGCATGGCTGGAAAATCCAAACTCGCCGCTTTGGTCCTCACGGCGGAGGAACAGAAACGACTTGAAACTC